>ERZ1673697.439-NODE-439-length-66093-cov-32.507057_pt1 | contig 66093 bp, 50 predicted proteins | sample MGYA00580227_ERZ1673697 | MGnify/ENA primary metagenome ERZ1673697 (study PRJEB41218, sample SAMN15661759) | gut metagenome | host: Homo sapiens | place: Canada: London | collected 2015-08-20/2019-03-30 | study: EMG produced TPA metagenomics assembly of... | reverse complement strand
GACTTGCAGCGACGGACCTCAGGACACTCTTACACCACGTCTGCGCGCGCGACCCGCACCCCAGTTTTTCGCCAATAAAACCACAGGTATAGAGCTTGGACATATCCGGTGTGCTCGACCTATTCAGATTTTGCCGCATACTTCCGAAATCTAAGTTCGCAAGGAGTGATAGTTGGGGCGTTTACGCAACATATGTCCAGCAAAAACGGGTGGTAGCCGGTACGGCTACCACCCGTTTGCCTCACATCTAGCCCAAAGCGGGCCGTCTACTTCTTAATGCCGCGTCCCAGGCGCTCAGCGACCGACGCCACGGCGCTCTCATCGACCGAGCCGCAGCTCACGCAGCCGTCATGGGCACGCATCTGGCCGGTGACCTCGTCCATCGCGAGCGGCGCCACCTTCTCGAGCTTAAAGCCCTTGCCGGCACGCATATTCTCCTTCGCCACGCTGATCATAAGCTTAATGCGGTTGAGCTGGTTGACCTCGGATGCACCGGGGTCGTAGTCCACCGCAACGATGTTGCTCTCGGGATGCTGACGGCGCAGCTCCTTGATCACGGCTTTGCCCACCACGTGATTGGGCAGGCACGCGAAGGGCTGCGTGCAGATGATGTTGGGCGCGCCATGGTCGATCAGGTCGAGCATCTCGGCCGTGAGCAGCCAGCCCTCGCCCATGTTGTTGCACACCGAAAGCACCGTGCGGGCCTTGTCCGCCATGGTGCCGATGCGCTCGGGCGCCTCAAAGCGCTCGGTCTTTTCGAGCATCTCTTCCACCGGCGTGCGCATCCAGTCCACCAGCTTAATGAGCGCCTGCATACCAGCGCGCGTAGTGGCAGAGCTTCCCAACTCGTCCTTCTGCAGCTCAGCGTTGCTCATGAAGTACAGGAAGAAGTCGAGCAGGCCCGGTACTACGGCCTCGCAGCCCTCACGCTCGATGACATCGACCACGTGGTTGTTGGCCGTAGGGTGGAACTTGACCAGGATCTCGCCGACCACGCCCACGCGCGGCTTGGTGCCCTCGCCCACGAGCGGCATGGTGTCGAACGCGTGGATGGCCTCGCGGCACAGCTTGGTGTAGTTGTGGCGGTTGAACTTGGGCGCCAACTTGCGGGCGCGCGCCATATACTCCTCGTAGAGCGCGTTGGCAGCACCGGGCGTGGCCTCGTACGGACGGCAGCGGTAGAGCATCTGCATCATCACGTCGCCAAAGAGCACCGCGTACACGGCCTGCTTAAGCAGCGCCGGCGTAATCTTAAAGCCAGGGTTGTCCTCGCCCAGCGCCACGGCCGAAAGCGAGATCACCGGGATCTCGGGGTGGCCGCTCTCGCGCAGGGCCTTGCGGATGAGTGCGATGTAGTTGGTGGCACGGCAGCCGCCGCCGGTCTGGCTGATAACCACGGCTGTCTTGGACAGGTCGTATCGACCGCTCTCGATGGCCTCCATGATCTGGCCCGTCACCAGGATCGACGGATAGCAAATGTCGTTGTTCACGTAGCGCAGGCCGGCCTCGACGGCATCGTGATCGGTCGAGGGCAGCAGCTCCAAGTTGTAGCCAGCACCACGGAACACCTCTTTGACCAGGTCAAAGTGGATCGGCGCCATCTGCGGGCACAGGATGGTGTAGCCCTCCTCGCGCATCTGCTCGGTAAAGGGCACCTTGGGCCACGCGGTCGAAGCACTCTCGCGCTGCGCCTCGAACGTGTACTTACGGCTCGCGAACGCGGGGGCATCCGTGGAGGGCGCCACCGGCGCGGCATCGCCCTGCTCGTAAGTCTCGCCCGCGGCCGTAGCCTCGGCCAAGCGCTCGGCCTCCTGGTCCTTGAGCGCCGCCATGAGCGAGCGAATACGGATACGCGCGGCGCCCAAGTTGGACACCTCGTCAATCTTGAGCACGGTGTAAATCTTGCCGCTGGCCTCCAGGATCTCCTGCACCTGATCAGTGGTCAGAGCGTCCAGGCCGCAGCCGAAGGAATTGAGCTGGATCAGGTCCAGGTCGTTGCGCATCGTCACAAAACGGGCGACGGCGTACAGGCGGCTGTGATACATCCACTGATCGACGACGCGAATCGGACGCTCGGGCTTCACCAGATGCGCGAGCGAATCCTCGGTAAAGACCGCAAAGCCAAAGCTCGAGATAAGCTCGGGCAGGGCATGGTTGATCTCGGGGTCGTTATGGTAGGGACGACCGGCGAGCACGATGCCGTGACCGCCGTGGTCCTCGACCCACTTGAGAGCCTCCTCGCCCATGGTCTGGATATCCTCGTGGAAGCGCGCGTCGGCCTCAAAAGCAGCGTTGACGGCGGCATCAACCTCGGAGCGCGTGATTTTAGGACCGCGCACGCGACCGCGACCGGCCTCAGCATCGGCCACACGGTCGACGGCGAGCACCTGGTACAGGCGGCGCTTGAGCTCGGTCTTGTCGTGATACGGCACAAACGGATACAGGAACTCGATGTTCTGCTCGCGGATCTCGTCAATATTGAGCGCCAGCGCCGTGGGGTAGCTCATGACGATGGGGCAGTTATAGCAGTTGCCAGCCGTCGGATCCTCCTTGCGCTCCCAACGCACGCACGGCATCCAGATAAAGTCGACGTCACGGTCGATGAGGTTCATCACGTGGCCATGGCTCATCTTGGCCGGATAGCATACGCTCTCGGACGGCATGGACTCGATGCCCGCCTGGTAGGTCTTCTTGCTCGACTGGTCGGACAGCTGCACGCTAAAGCCCAGGCGCGTAAAGAACGCGTGCCAGAAGGGGTAGTTCTCGTACATGTTGAGCGCGCGCGGGATGCCGACGGTGCCGCGCGGGGCCTCGTCGGGGCTCAGGACCTCGCGGTTAAAGAGCAGCTCGTTTTTCTTTTTGAAGAGGTTGGGGGCCTCGGTCTTCTGCTTTTTGTGGCCGGCGCCCTTCTCGCAGCGGTTGCCGGTAATGAAGCGCCTGCCACCGCCAAAGTCGTTGACGGTAAGCTGGCAGTTGTTGGAGCAACGGCCGCAGCGGACATGCTTTTGCGTCACGGTGAGGTGCGCGATGTCCTCAGCCGAAAGAATGGTCGAGGTGCCGTCGGCGCCGGCGCGATCGCGGGCGAGCAGGGCCGCACCGTAGGCGCCCATGCAGCCGGCGATGTCGGGACGCACGGCATGAACGCCGGTGAGCTGCTCAAACGCGCGCAGCGTGGCATCGGACATAAAGGTGCCGCCCTGGACGATCACCTGGCTGCCGATCTCCTTGGGGTCGCGCAGCTTAATGACCTTGAACAGGGCGTTCTTGATGACGGAATAGGACAGGCCGGCCGCGATGTCGCCCACCGTGGCGCCTTCCTTTTGCGCCTGCTTGACGCGCGAGTTCATAAAGACCGTGCAGCGGCTGCCCAGGTCGACGGGGGCCTTGGCATGGATGGCGGCATCGGCGAACGCGCGCACGTCCATGTTCATAGACACGGCGAAACTCTCGATAAAGCTACCGCAACCCGACGAGCAAGCCTCGTTGAGCATGATGTGCTCAATGACGCCGTCCTTGACGCGCAGGCACTTCATGTCCTGGCCACCAATGTCCAGAATGAACTCGACGCCGGGCAGGAACGCCTTGGCGCCGCGCAGGTGCGCGACAGTCTCGATCTCGCCGGAGTCGGCCTTGAGGGCCTCGATGAGCAGCGCCTCGCCGTAGCCCGTGGTGGTCACGTGGCCGATGGTGCAGCCGGCGGGGATGTGGTTGTAGAAATCGGCCATGATGACCTTGGCCGTGCCCAGGATGTCGCCGTTGTTGTTGCCGTACCAGGTGTGCAGCAGCTGACCGTCCTCGCCCACGAGCGCGGCCTTCATGGTGGTGGAGCCGGCGTCGATGCCGATGAACACGCGACCGGTGTAGCCGTCGAGCTTGCCCTTGGGAACGACTTCCTGGTCGTGGCGGGTCTTGAACTCGGCAAAGTCCTCGTCGGTGGCAAAGAGCGGGTCCAGACGCTCGACCTCGGCACCCTGCGTGTCACCCAGGGCATCGATGGCCTCGATGAGCTGCGGGAACGTGCTGAGCTTGTTGGACTCGTGCGCCATGGCGGCGCCGCTCGCCACAAACAGGTGAGCGTTTTGGGGCACGATACGGTGCTCCTCGTCCAGGTTGAGCGTGAGGTAGAAGCGGTGACGCAGCTCGGAGAGATACTGCAGCGGGCCGCCCAGGAAGGCGACGTTGCCGCGGATGGGACGGCCGCACGCCAGGCCCGAGATGGTCTGGGTCACGACGGCCTGGAAGATGGAGGCGGCCACGTCTTCGGGGCGGGCACCCTCGTTGAGCAGCGGCTGCACGTCGGTCTTGGCAAAAACGCCGCAACGACTGGCGATGGGATAGATGGTGGTGGCGTTAGCCGCGAGCTCGTTGAGGCCACTGGCATCGGTGTGCAGCAGGGTTGCCATCTGGTCAATGAACGCGCCCGTGCCGCCGGCGCAGGTGCCGTTCATGCGCTGCTCGATGCCGTTGTCGAAGTAGATGATCTTGGCGTCCTCGCCGCCCAGCTCGATGGCGACATCGGTGGCCGGGATGAGGGTCTCGACGGCACGCTTGCTGGCGATGACCTCCTGGACAAACTCCAAATCGAGCCACTGGGACAGCAGCAGGCCGCCTGAGCCGGTGATGGCACAGGTCATCTGGGCCATCGGCAGCACAGTCGCGGCACCCTCGAACAAGTCGCGGGCGCAAGCGCGGACGTCGGTGTGGTGGCGCTGGTACTTGGCGTAGACGATCTGGTTGTCGTCGTTGAGCACGGCGAGCTTAACGGTGGTGGAGCCCACGTCGATGCCCAGGTGCAGGTTGCCGTGGGCGGCCTCGGGGTTGAAGATCGCGCCTTCGGGGGCGTGGGCGGCAGCTACGGGCTCAGCGACGGTGGCGGGCTCGCTAGTGACGGACGCCTCCCCCGCCGCGTTCTTGGCATCGGCGACAGCCTCGACAACTTTCTCGGCAGCCGCGGTCACGGCCTTCTGCGCGGCGTCCACCACGGTGGGCGCGGCCTCGCATGCGGCAGCAACCATGCGGTCCTTGATGCCATCGACGAGTTTGCTCATTGTCTCTCCTCTTAGTTGTTGGACTCGACGGTTGCGGCGGTGTCGGCCGCGTCCTCGAGCTGCAAGTTCAATAGCTTCATGCCGTATTCCGGCACGTTGATATCGATGGGTTGGCCATACAGGTCACCAGGGCGCACAAAAGCGAGCACCGTCATAATGCGCGCCATGGTCTCGGGCGATTCGGTGAGCCCACGCTCAAACCAGCGCTGAATCATGCCGACCTCGGCACTCACGACGTAGGTGACGTAGTAGTCAAAGAACGTGCCCAGCGCCAGGCCCAAAATGCCCGTCTGTGCACGCGGCACCACAGCCTCACGCGCGGTGTCTATGATCCTTTTAATGAAGGCCTGGTCGCCGCCCGGACCCAGCAGCGCACCGATTAAGTCCCGGTTGGCCGCAAGATAACGCAGCAGCTCAACCGAACCGGGCGCCGGCTCGAGCTCATCGATGTTGTGATAGAGATCGGGCAGCTGAGCTGCGGTGATGAGCTCAATGCGCTCACGGATCTCGGCCAGCAAGCCGTCCTCGATTTGATTGATAAAGTCGGGAATATCGCGGTAGTGCGAATAGAACGTGCGGCGCGTAAGGCCGGCACGCTCGGTGAGCGACGCGACGTTAATGCGCGAAAGATCGCCGCTTTCGGCAAGTTCGCTGGCAAGCGCCTGGCGAAGGGCACGCTGCGAGCGAAGGGACCGGCGATCGCATTTCTCGAGCTGGGACAAGCGTCCTCCTTGTTACTCAGCCTGTGCGCTATTGCACAGTGCGAGTATTATTGCACACCGTGTGCACCAACACGTAAAGGCAATATTTGGGATGCAGCAAGGGGACTGCCTCTTTGTCACATTATTCGATGACGGTGCGGGAGTTTTGCTTGTGCATGGTGGCGAGCATGTGTTTGGGGACGGCGTGGACCATGCAACTGCCGATAGTTGCGCTCGCGGCGGCTTTAGCTGCATCGCTAGCGTTTTTGGTCGCGTAGCTGTGACGGAAACGCTTGAGCATGGCGATATCGTTGCCGCCGTCGCCATAAACCGCAACCTCGTCCTCGGCAATGCCGTAGTAATCCGCCAGCCAGGCCACGCTCTCGCCCTTGTTGCACGCCATGTCCGTGATCTCGAACATCACTGGATCGAACGGCGCGTTGACCACGCGGTCCGAACGCTCGGCAAGATAGGCCTTAAGGTCGCGCTCCAGCTCAGGCGAGATCACGCGACAGTTGATCTTGCACACATCGTGGCGCAGGATGTCACCGATCGACTGGTCGAAATACTGCTCCTCGTGATACCCGCCACGTGCACGCATGCCGCGCATCACGATGCGCTTGATGGGGCTGTCCTTTTTAAAGCCCGCCTGATGCATCTCGAACGAACCGCTCGAGAACATGCCATCGGGCGTGGAGCAGTCAAAACAGATATCCGGAAACTCCTTGAGCAGCTCCTCGGTGATCTGCGGATCGATGGTCCAGGTCTTGAGAACCTCGCCATGGCTGTCACGCACGATGGACCCATTGGAGCAGCAGGCGTCAAGCGCCAGGCCCGTAAAGCCATGCTCGCCGATCGGCAGTGTCGAGCGTCCGGTTGCGGGAACCACATGCAGGCCAGCCTCGGTCAGCTCGCGAATGGCGCGGCGAATGGTTCCGTCCGCCTCGTGCAGGGCGTTCAGCAGCGTTCCGTCTAAGTCACTCGCAAACATCTTGATCATGGGCGTGCCTCTCCTTCGTCTGCACGATATTGTAGACGAAGGAGAGGCACGCCCAAACAATGCCGTCCCGGCGCGGCGGGCCACTGCCTCCGCAAATTCACGGTGCCCCAGCGCGTCAAGACAATCGCCGCAAGCGATTTTTCAGCCGATAAAACAGCGCCGTCGTCAACGTCAGCACCGCCAACATGCCTGCGAATACAATCGCCGGTGTCCATCGATCATATGCAACCCCGTACGTCAATTGGCCGATAGGTATTGCGCAGGAAAGGACCATGTAAACGACCGAAAGCACTTTTCCGCAGAGCTCAGTCGGCGCTGCCCGCTGAACAAACGCGATGATTTCAACCGATGCAATGCTTGCCCACACCATGACCCATGCCGAACCAACCGCAAACACGGTGAACATGCATGCATCTGCGCCGAACAATAGCGTGGCAATGATCGGTGCGACTCCAAAACAGATCATCGCAACATATCGACATATGCCATTGAAAGAAAAACGATGCGGCCAAATGCCGACCAAGCCACTGCCGGCAAGACCGCCCAAGCCCATAGCCACCTCAACTATCCCAACACAGGACGATTGCATGCCGAGATGCTTTGTAACAATAATGGGAGCGCCAATCGTTAGCCCAACCAACGCAAGGTTTAAAACGGCCGCAAGCAAAATCACGGCGACCAATGATGCATTTTGCAACAGATACCGAATCGACTCCCGAAAATCGTTTCGGCATGTCGTGCGAGTCGTGCCGTCTCCCATCGTTTCAGATGAGGCATTTTGCTTGAGCGCGCCCCCAAACAACAGAGCTGACATCGCAAACGTCACCGACGCGGTTGTGCAGAGAGCATCAATGCCAAAGCACCCATAGACTGCCGTCCCGACCACAGGACCCAAGATATTGCTCACCATGGTCACCTGCGAAACCAATGCAGTGGCCCGCTCAACCTTCTTTTCACCCGCCATGCGCACCGTCTCAATTTGGAGCATTGGCTTTAGCAGCGATTGAACGCCATATTGAACACAAAGTATCGCTACTACGACGACCGCAAGAGGCAATGAGTGCTTCATGGGGATAGACAGCAGTGATGCAGTCATCAGAGCAATGCCGAGGGCCACGAGGACCTCGCGATGTCTTCCCCTATCCGCCAAGATTCCGCCAACCGGAGTTGCGAGTACGCCGGGTATGAACGCTATCGCCACGACGACGCCATATAACGTTGACGATCCACTGCAATCGAACAAGTAAAGTGGATACACAAAGCACAGCGCCGACAGCATCGAATACGTGCACAGCTGCGCAACCAGAAGTTCCGCGAGCCTGATTGACCGCACTGTTTTTGATTTCAACGAGACGCCGACGTCTCTCAGCCCAGCCATAAGTCCGCCCCCATACATACCGTTAGTATGTATTTATCGACTTGAAAGGGGCAGCCGGAGCTGCCCGTTCAAATCTATTACATACCGTTGGTATCTATATTACCACCCGGCGCGGTCCCATACGTCCCAAATCTGCGCCGTTGTCTGAAGCACTTCTTCCCCCAAATCGAGTCCCACCGCGGCAGCCATCTGCGCCAAACATTGAGCGCGAGCGAGCATTCGATCCTTGGTCTCAAGCGGACGGAACAGCGGCAGCAGCCAAAGATTCGCCAACAACGATACGGCCTCCGCCGCTTCGCGCGGGCATTCGCACGCAATGGAGCCGTCGGCGATGCCCTCCTCGATCACCGGCAAGAGATAGCCATCGGCCGACTCGTCAAACGAGCCCTGGTACTGCATCGCCAGAAGACGCGAGCTTTTTACCGGATCTGCTGCAGGACGTATACGTGCCCATAGCTCAATTTGCGGAACGACGGACTCGGGAGCGTAAAGCCTTTTTAGCTTTTGGGCGCCGGTCAAATTACCGACGCCAAGCATCGAGCGGCGGCGTTCAACAATCGGAGTCATCGCCCGATCAAATGCGGCGTTGAAAATCTCTTCTTTGCTCTTAAAGTGATGATAGATAGCACCCTTGGTCATGCCATCGAGGCGGTCAACGATATCTTGAATGCTCGTCCCCTCATAACCCTGTGCGCAGAATAGCTCCAGCGCCGCGTCGAGAATCTTCGCGACCGTCTCTTCGGGATATTTATTGCGACCCATAATCCGCCCATCCGCAACGCAAGCCTTATGCCTCACTGCAATATTTTAACGTTGCGGATGGCAAACGGTCGGTTCTACACCGCGGCAGGGCCGTGTTCGCCGGTGCGGATGCGGATGACTTCCTCGACCGGCTCGACCCAGATCTTACCGTCGCCGACGGCGCCAGTGCGTGCGGCGTTGCAGATGATATCGACAATACCGTCGACATGTTCATCGGCGCAGATAAGGGTGAACTGCACCTTGGGAATCGTGTTGACGAGCAGCTCGTTGCCGCGCACGTACTCCTTCCAGCCGTGCTGCGCACCGCAGCCCTGCACCTGGTTAATCGTCATGCCGCGAACATCGGCAGCAAACAGCGCGTCTTTGAGAACCTCAAGCTTCTCAGCACGAACGATCGCCGTAATCTTTTTCATAGTGAATTCCTCTCTTCAATAAAAGAAATGAATTGTTCTTCACATGGCACGGGTTTTCCAGGTGCCGCAAACCAACCTCAGAGATCAAAAAGTTCAACTGACTGGTCTTAGCAGGTTTCCCAAGTGCCGCAGATTGCCGTGAAAGAGGAGCGAAGCGTACTTAAGTACGTGAGCGACGATTGAATGGCAAGGTGCGGTGCTTGGGGAAGCTGCTAATCGAGTCCGGAGAAAGAAGGATATGCGCTCTCGCCGTGCTGACTGGCATCTAGACCCAGCGCCTCGTCGGCCTCGTCCACGCGCAGACTGCCGTGGAACAGCACCTTGACCACCGCGGCGATCACCAAATCGAGCACCAACACAATAGCGACCGTCACCACAATGCCCAAAATCTGCGAGATGAGCAGCGACACGTCGCCCGTGTAGAACAGGCCGCCCTTACCAGTCCACGAGAGCTCCGGCACACAGAACAGGCCTGTGAGCACGCCGCCCAAGATGCCGCCGATGCCGTGGCAACCAAACGCGTCGAGCGCATCGTCGTAGCCAAACTTGGTCTTAAGATGGCTGATGGCCAGGTAGCAGACGGGCGATACGATCAGGCCCGTGACCAGCGCCGCCCACGGCTCGACAAAGCCCGCACCCGGCGTGACCACCACAAGGCCCGCAACCAGACCGGTGCTGGCACCCACCAGCGTGGGGCGGCCGGTGCGCACGCGCTCGACGACAAGCCACGAGACCATGCCCGCCGCGCTGGCCGTCACGGTGTTGAGGATGGCGAGCGCCGCCACGGCGTCGGCCTTGAACTCGCTGCCGCCGTTAAAGCCAAACCAGCCAAACCAAAGCAGGCCGGCGCCCAGCGCCACAAACGGCACGTTATGCGGGCGATAGCTCACCATGCCAAAACCGCGACGACGGCCGAGCATTAAGCAGAGAATCAGGCCCGTGAGACCGGACGAAATGTGCACCACGTCGCCGCCGGCAAAGTCGAGTGCGCCGATGATGTCGCCGATAAAGGAGCCATCGCCGCCCCAGACCATGTGGGCGAGCGGCGCATAGACCACGAGCAGCCAAATGCCCAGGAAGGCCGTCATGGCACCAAACTTAACGCGGCCGGCCAGGCTGCCCGTGACGATAGCTGCCGTGATCATGGCAAACGCCATTTGGAAGGCGATGTTGATGATTTGAGGGTAGACGGCACCGTCCGCGGCATTGCCCTCGGCCGCCTGCAGCACCTGGCCGAGCACCGGCAGGCACAGCAGCTGGTCAAGGCCTCCAATAAACGGGCTGGAACCGTCGCCGCCGTAGGCCAGTGACCAGCCGGCAACAATCCACAGCACACCAACCAGGCCAATGGCGCCAAAGCACATAAGCATGGTGTTGATGACATTTTTGCGCCTGGACAGGCCGCCATAGAAAAACGCCAGGCCCGGTGTCATTAAAAACACGAGCATGGTGCAGATGAGCATAAACGTTGTCGATCCCGTATCGAACATTCGCTCCCCCTTGATCGCATGAACGTTGTCGGCGCCCATAATGCGGCCGAGGGGCAACTGGTGTAGACCAGATACGGCGTTGTTAAACGCGGCGTTGTCGAATGGAAACGGTGCCGCAATCTTGGAAACGGCGCGGCAACGGGCGCGAAACGAACGGGAAATACGCGAGCAAGGGAGCCGTGAGCGCGCCCATCCCGGCTAGCGCCGAAACAGCTCGTGGGCGCGGTCGCGGAGATTAGTTGCTCGAATGACACCTTCGTAGCGATTGATGCGCAGACGCGGGAAGGCATTGAAAAAGCGTAGGTCGCGGCGGCTGAGTGACACGCTCGGTACCGGACGGCTCATGCACTTACCGGCAAGGCGACGACTGAGCGACGGACGTGGCATGCTCGGCGCGGCATCGGCCACGCGGCGGGCAGCGAGCGCCAAGCCGCGAGCACCATCCGAGATAAACGTCGGCATCGAAGCCTTCTCGCGCAGGGCATCGAGCGTCGCATCGCCCAGCTCGGCCAGCCACGCGTTAACGGCACGGCTGCGGATATGCGTCTGTGCCACCGAGTCGATCGCCGAATCGGGAATACGTTCGAGCATGGAGTCGGACGCATCGGCGAGCGACTCATTGATGCGGTCGGCAAGGTCGGCGCGCACGCGCTCCAGCTGATCGGACAGACGCCGCCAGCTCGCCAACGAGCACACCGCGTCGACCATCATCGCGACCGCGACGATAAAGGCGGACAACCGCACAATCAGCACCGGCAGATAGCCAAGCAGCCCCAGCAATGCCGGCTCCACTAAACGGCAAATGCACAGCGCACCCAGGCCAAACGCGCAGGCCCAGTACAGGCAGATGCGCCCGTGCAGGTTAAACGGCAGGTGCGAATAGTCCCAAAAGCGAGCGCCCGTTGTTTTTTCCAACAGCACGCCCACGCTGTACTCAATCACGCTGCATACGAGCGCTGCAGCGACAAACTGGCTCGACGCATCCGGAATCCCGCGCAGCAAAAGCCAGCAGGCAATGCCGCCCGCGCCATAGATGGGGCAACACGGTCCCAGCAAAAAGCCGCTGTTGGCAAAGCGTCCGTGGTTGAGCATGGCGCAGATCGTCGATTCCCATGCCCAGCCGCAAAACCCGTAGAAGACGAACGAGAGCACCAGTGCCGAAAGCGGACAGGCGGCAAGCGTCGCGCCGTCAAATGCCATGTCGATCGCGGTCCCCACCGTCTACCCTCTCCTCTTTTCACTCGAATCTTTGCTCGAGCCGTCGCTCGAGCCCTCGCTCAAATCGTTCGCGTCGTCTTTGCGCGGCAGACGGCCGGCGACCGTCTCGCGCAGCGCGCACCATTTATCTGCCAGGCATACAATCCAAGCCTCACGACACGTCGGCGGCACCGGCACCAGCGGAAACATATGCCGCACGATAATATTCCGCTCGCGCGACGTCAGCTCAAAATCTTCCTCCGCACGTGCCAGGGCAAAAAACGGATGCCGAAATCCGTGCAGTCGATGGCTCGGGTCGGGGTCGTGCCAATCGTAGAGAAAGTAATCGTGTAACAGGGCTCCGCGCAGCAGCGAGGCACGGTCGACCGAAATGCCAGCACGGCCCAAGCGCTCGGCAAAGGACAGGCTCGCCCGCGCTACCGAAGTCACATGTGCATAGACCGTCACGTCACCATGCTGGATAAACTCGTGCGTCAGGTCCAAGCGGCCTGCCTGGGCCAGCTGGCGGGCGGCATCGTCGACCTCGCGCGCGATTTTCTCGGCACGAACGGCACTGGACATGCTGCCTCCTTCCAGCGGCTCACGGCGGCAAACCACGGACTGCACGCATTGAATAAAATCATCATCGAATCTACTAGTATGGCATCGGACAAAACGTTTTGCCCCGCCAGTTGGCGAATTACCGCGCCGCCGTCACATATCAAACGCCAAAATGTGCGAGACTGTTTTGTGCAATTGTGCCGGCCGAGGGAGCGCCGGCGCTCGATTCGCATGGAGTAACCCACAACGATGCTGCTTACGCAAACGACAACGCCCGAGGACGTCAAGGCTCTTAATCGCGCCGAGCTCCCGCAGCTCTGCGACGAGATTCGCCACGCCATCCTCGAAAGCTCCGCCGCTGTCGGCGGACACGTTGCCCCCAACCTGGGCGTCGTTGAGCTCACGGTCGCGCTCCATCGCGTGTTTAACTCCCCCACCGACAAAATTGTCTTTGACGTGTCGCACCAGACCTACGCCCACAAGGCGCTGACTGGGCGCGCGTACACCTATATCGATCCGGAGCGTTATGGTGAGGCTTCTGGCTTTGCCAATCCCGACGAGTCCGAGCACGACCTGTTTGCCATGGGGCATACCTCGACCTCGGTGAGCTTGGGCTGCGGCCTTGCCCACGCGCGCGACCTGGCGGGTGACACGTATAACGTCATTACCGTTATTGGCGACGGTTCGCTTTCGGGCGGCCTGGCGTTTGAGGGCTTTAACAATGCCGCCGAGCTCGACAGCAACCTGATCATCATCGTCAACGATAACGACCAGTCCATTGCCGAAAACCACGGTGGCCTCTATCGCAATCTGGCCGAGCTGCGCGCCAGCAACGGTACCTGTGAGCGCAACGTTTTCCGCGCGCTGGGGCTCGACTATCGCTACCTGGACGCCGGTAACGATGTCCAAGCGCTGGTCGATACGCTGCAGGAGCTGCGCGATATCGATCACCCCATCGTGCTGCACGTCTCCACCGCCAAGGGCAAGGGCTTTGAGCCGGCGCAAAGCGACCCCGAGCGCTGGCACCACGTGGGTCCGTTTGACATGGCGACTGGGCGCAAGCTCTGCCCGGGCCATCCGAGCGAGCCTGCGCCGCGCACCTATGCCGACATTACGGGCGAGGCGCTCAGCGCCGCCATCGAGCACGATCCGCAGGTCGTGGGCATCACGGCCGCCACGCCCTACATCATGGGCTTTACACCCGAGCTTCGCGCTGCCGCCGGCAAACAGTTCGTCGATGTGGGCATTGCCGAGGAGCACGCCGTGACCTTTGCCACCGCGCTTGCACGCTCGGGCGCCAAGCCAGTCTTTGGTGTGTACGGCACGTTTTTGCAGCGCGCCTACGACGAGCTGTGGCACGACCTGTGCCTCAACGACGCCTCTGCAACCATCCTGGTGTTTGGCGCGTCGATCTTTGGCACCACGTCCGAGACGCACCTTTCGTTCTTTGATATTTCCATGCTGGGCGGACTTCCCAACATGCGCTACCTAGCGCCGGCCTGCATGGAGGAATACCTGTCCATGCTGAGCTGGTCGCTCAACCACCGCAAGCATCCCATAGCGATCCGTGTACCGGGCATTGGCCTGGTAAGCCGCCCCGATCTGGCGCCTACCGAGGACACCGACTACAGCGTCGTTCGCTACAACGTGGTGCGCCAGGGTCGCGACGTTGCCGTGCTCGCGCTCGGCGATTTCTTTGAGCTGGGCGAGCGCGTGGCAAACCACCTGGCTGCCGAGTACGGTATCGAGGCCACGCTCGTCAACCCGCGCTTTGCAACCGAGCTCGACCGCGAGTTCCTCGACAGCCTTGCCGCCGAGCATCGCGTTGTCATCACCCTCGAGGACGGCATCTTGGACGGCGGCTGGGGTGAGCGCGTGGCATGTTATCTAGCATGCACGCCGTTGCGCACGCGCACCTTCGGCATCGCCAAGGGCTTCCCCGACCGCTACGACCCCAACGAACTGCTCGCGCAGAACGGCATGACGGTCGAGAACATGGCCGCCGAAGCCGCAAGGCTTCTCAACGAGTAAAAAACCTCCGCAAGGGAAGCACCCCTGCGGAGGTTTTTATTTTCGCGGCGCGATTATCTCAATCTGTAACATCTAGAGGATAAATCCTCGTCCAGATGTTACAGATCTAGATAAGACATCTTAGTCCCAGACCTTTGTCTCAATCTGTAACAGCTAGAGACCTTTTGTCCGTCCAGATGTTACAGATCGAGACATTCGAATCCCCCTGAAGAGATAATCTCGATCTGTAACAGCTAGAACCCATTTCCTCGTCTACCTGTTACAGATTGAGACAAAACAACGAGACCGGCCGCCCGCAAAACGCTTTCTTAGCTGTAATAATCAACGTTTGCCCAGATAAAACCTGCCAAAATAAACCTGTCCCTTTTTGGTAGGTAGAATTACCCATAAGACAAGTATGTTTCTGAGTTATTTCGTGTTGACCCATTTGAGCGGGATAGGGTATAACTCTACTCAACCGCTAGGGATTTTATTGAGAAAGGTGTTCTACCATGAGCAAGAACCTCTCCCAGCAGGTCGTTCTCGACCGCCGCGGCTTCGTTGCCGCCACCTTCGCAACCGTCGCCGGTCTTGGTCTTGCCGGCTGCTCTGACACCAGCGCCGAGGCCGACAAGGGTTCCGCCACCGGCTCCTCCAAGGACTCCGAGGATACCGAGGTTTCCGCCACGCTCGATGCCAAGGCATTCGACAAGCTCGTCAACGACGGCCCCAAGGCCGATGACGACGCCATCGCCGCCAGCACCTGGGCCACGGCCGTCAAGGACGCCGGCGTCTTTAAGATCGGTGGCGTTCAGACCTCCACGCTCTTCTCCCTCCTCAACGAGAAGGACGGTCAGACCCGCGGCTTCGATGCCGGCATCGCACAGCTCCTGTCCAACTACATTCTGGGCGAGAACAAGGTCGAGATCACCCAGGTGACCTCGGACACGCGCGAGTCTGTCCTGCAGAACGGCCAGGTCGACGCCGTCTTTGCCACCTACACCATTACCGATGAGCGCAAGAAGCTCGTCTCCTTTGCCGGTCCCTACTACTACACCCAGCAGGCTATCCTGGTGCTCGCCGACAACGACGACATCAAGAGCGTCGACGACCTGGCCGACAAGAACGTCGCTGTCCAGTCCGGCTCCAACGGCCCCGCCATCCTGGAGGAGTTCGCCCCCAAGGCCAGCCAGCAGGAGTTCAAGACCGACGAGGAGGCCCGCCAGGCACTCCAGCAGGGCCGCGTTGACGCCTACGTCATCGATAACAACATGCAGCAGAGCGCCCTGGTCCGCGAGCCCGGTAAGTACAAGATCGCCGGCAAGCCCTTCGGCAGCAAGGAGCCCTATGGTATCGGCCTGCCGCTCGATTCCGACGGCGTCGCCTTTGTCAACGACTTCCTTAAGAAGATCGAGGACGACGGCACCTGGACCGAGCTGTGGCAGATCTGCATCGGTGACCGTACGGGCGACACCAATGTTCCCGAGCTGCCCGAGATCGGCGCCTAGGCAGCGAGCCTGGTAACGACCGCAACGAAACCATACGGAAACGCATGATGCGCTTTATTGCGGTAAACTATTTCCTCACTGAGTTGTCGGGGCTTCCGTACACACGGGAGCCCCTTTCCTTACCGGCGGGAGGTCCGCATGAGTCTCTCCGAGCTCTGGTCGCTCTATGGCCAGAACTATATCGACGCACTGCTAGCAACCTGGGGCATGACGCTTGAGTCGTTTGCCATCGCCATGGTGCTGGCCGTCGCCGTCACCGTGATGCGCGTGTCGCCGCTCAAGCCGCTGCGCGTCTTTGGCGACCTGTATGTTCAGGTCTTCCGTAACATCCCCGGCATCGCGCTGCTCATCATCGTCGTCTATGCGCTGCCGCCGCTCAAGGTCGTTCTGCCCTACCGCACCTGCGTTATCGTCGCCACGGTCCTTTTGGGCTCGGCCTTTGGCTCCGAGAACTTTATGAGCGGCATCAACACCGTAGGCGTCGGCCAGGTGGAAGCCGCCCGCTCGCTGGGCATGAACTTTAGCCGTATCCTCGCCAAGATCGTGATTCCGCAGGCGCTGCGCTCGAGCGTGTTGCCCATGACCAACCTCTTTATCGCCGTCATGCTCACCACCGCGCTCGGCAGCCAGGTGCCGCTTAAACCGCAGGAGCTCACCGGCGTGGTGAGCTACATCAACACGCGCTCGCTCGGAGGCGTCACCGCGTTCTTTATCTCGGCGCTCGGCTACCTGGGCACGGCCTTTGTGGTGAGCCACATTGGCAACTACATCGATAAGAAGGTGAGGATCCTCCGATGAGCAAGCACTCCTCTTCTGCGCTCACCATGCGTGATGCGCTCTACGAGGCTCCCGGCCCCAAGATGCGCGTCAAGATTCGCATCGGCACCGCCATCTCGCTTGTTGCCGTCGCCGCGCTCGTCGTCCTCGTGTTGCAGCGCTTTTATGTGACCGGCCAGCTTTCGGTCCACTATTGGTATTTCTTTACGCACCTCACCACCTGGAAGTTCCTGCTTGCCGGCTTTGAGGGTACCGTTAAAGTCGCACTCACCGCTGGCGCCATCGCGCTGGTGCTGGGCTTAGCCCTCATGCTCGGCCGCACGAGCGACATTAAGCCGCTGCAGCTGGTCTGCCGCGTGCTCACCGATTTCTTCCGCGGCGTACCGAGCCTGCTGTTCATCTACTTCTTCTTTTTGGTGCTGCCCCAGTACAAGATCGCGCTGCCGTCGTTTTGGATGCTCACGCTTCCCGTCGCGCTCGCTGCCGCCGGCGTACTCGCCGAGATCTTCCGTGCCGGTGTCAACGCCGTGCCGCGCGGCCAGGTCGAAGCCGCCCAGGCACTCGGTCTCTCCAAAGCTAAAATCACCTTTAAAATCGTGTTGCCGCAGGCTATTCGGTTTATCATTCCGTCCTTGATTTCGCAGCTCGTGGTCGTAGTCAAAGACACCACCGTGGCCTACGTGGTGAGCTACCCCGACCTCATGCAAAACGCCCGCGTGCTCATTACCAACTACGACGCCCTCGTGTCGGTCTACCTGGTTATCGCGGTCATCTACATCCTCATCAACGTCGCGATCAACAAGGCCGCTGTCTATGTTTCGCACAAGACCGGCGCGACCATCATCCGCTAACGCTTTACCATTTCGAGTCATAAGGAGCCGAGCACCATGGCACAGAGCACCTCTTCCACCGGCAATCAGCCGCTGATCGAGCTCAGACACGTCGATAAGCACTATGGCGACCTACACGTCCTCAACGACATCAATCTCTCGGTCAACCGCGGCGAGGTCGTCGTTGTGATCGGTCCCTCGGGCTCGGGCAAGTCGACCATGTGCCGCACCATCAACCGCCTGGAAACCATCGACTCGGGCGAGATCCTCATAGAGGGCGAGCCCCTGCCGCAGGAAGGCAAGGACCTTGCCCGTATGCGTGCCGAGCTGGGCATGGTGTTTCAGCAGTTCAACCTGTTTGCACATATGACCGTACTGCAGAACGTCATGCTGGGACCGGTCGATGTGCTGGGCGTCTCCAAGGACGAGGCCCGCGAGCGCGCCATGGACCTGCTGGGCCGCGTGGGCGTTGCCGAGCAGGCCGATAAGGTGCCCGCACAGCTCTCGGGCGGCCAGCAGCAGCGCGTAGCCATCGCCCGCTCGCTTGCCATGCAACCCAAGGCCATGCTTTTTGACGAGCCCACGAGCGCCCTTGACCCCGAGATGATCAACGAGGTGCTCGAGGTCATGGTCCGTCTGGCCCAGCAGGGCATGACGATGATTGTCATCACGCACGAGATGAACTTCGCCCGCCGCGTGGCCGATCGCGTCGTGTTTATGGCCGACGGCCAGATCGTGGAAACCGGCACGCCCGACGAGTTCTTCGACCACCCCCAGACCAAGCGCGCCCAGGACTTCCTCAACTCCATTAAGGGCCACTAACCCAATTGTCACGCGGGCAAATTCATCACCAGCGTTTGTCCTGCGCCGCCCCTGTGCCATGTCCACCCGGATTCGAAAGCCGCACCCATGATCGGAACCCGCACCTCATCGTCCTACACTCCGCACGTCGACGTCGATCCTGCTGACCGCCCGCTTATCCTGGTAGCACCACGCTGGGAAGAAGCGAAGCCCTATTTGAGCGAGACGCTCTCCCCCAACGAGGAGATTGCGAGCGTATTTGTCGATGCCATTCTTGCCGCCGGCGGCCTGCCGCTGCAGATGTCCATCACCGAGGACATTGAGGTTATCCGTCATTACGTCGATATCGCCGACGGCATCGCCATTCCTGGCGGCCCGGACGTCAACCCCAAGCGCTGGGGCGACGAGCGTCCTTACGACCCCACGCTGTGCTGCGAGATTCGCGACCGTTTTGAGTTTAAGCTGGTTAACGAGGTACTTCGCGCCAAGAAGCCGCTCTTTACCACCTGCCGCGGCACGCAGTTGCTCAATGTCGCCACCGGTGGCACCCTGTGCATGGACGTGCCGAGCCTGGGCGCGCGCGAGGGTAGCACGCAGTGGCGCCACACCCACGTGCTCAACGACCCCGTGCACCCCGTCGAGGTTGTGCCGGGCTCGCTGCTGGAGCGCGCGGTTGGCGGGCACAGGCTGATCCAGACCAACTCGGCACATCACTGCTGCGTCGATCGTCTGGGTAAGAGCACGCGCTTGGTCGCCAAGGCAACCGACGGCGTTCCCGAGTGCATCGAAGTCGAAGGCCAGCCGTTCTGTCTGGGTGTGCAATGGCATCCCGAGTACACCTGGCAGACGCTCGAGACCGACTTTAACCTGTGGAAGTCGTTTGTCGAGGCGGCGGCCAAGGTAAGGCAGGCCCGCTAGTTCGCGAACCGCATAACAGATAAGGGCGCCCCGCCGGCCACATGGTCCGACGGGGCGCCCTTTTGCCTATACGCGACAGGCACACAGCCCAAGGCTCGCAAGCTCTTATTCGGCCGCCTCGCGCAGGGCCGACATCGTAGCCGCATATTGCTGCTGCAGCGCATGCATTCCCTCGCGAGCGCCGTCAACGGCATCGGCGCCACGCAGCGCTTCGGTTACCACGACCGCAGGCTCGTACAGATTATCGAATCCCAGGTTCTGACTCACGCCCTTGAGCGTGTGCGCTGCCATAAACGCACCTTCGGCGTCTCCCGCCGCCATGGCGGCCTCCAGCTTGTCCATACTCTCGTCATCCAAAAACTTGAGGGCAAAGCGGGCGAGCATTTCCTCGCCCATCAGCCGAGCGCACGCGTCATCATAATTGGCGCCGATCTTCTCATACGCCTCACGCATGGAAATCATGGATTAAAAACTCCTTTGGTCAAACTAAATCGTGGGAAACGCGACGACGTCAGCGGGGCGTGCCAACGTCTCGGCAATTTGGTCTTGCACCTCGAGCAGACAATCGAGCAGCAGCGGGTTAAAGGTGCCGCACTTACCGTCCAGGATCATCTGAATTGCCTCCTTGTGCGGGATAGCGTCCTTGTACACGCGCACGCTCGTCAGAGCATCGTACACGTCGGCCACCGAAACCACCTGTGCGGCAATGGGAATTTCGTCGCCCTTAAGGCCATCGGGATAACCCTTGCCGTCCCAGCGCTCGTGATGCCAACGCGCAATCTGGTACGCATATTCCATAAGCGCATTGCCGGCGTGATGGCTACCCAGCTCAAGCAGCATGTCGGCGCCGATTGTGGTATGCGTCTTCATAATCTCGAACTCCTCGGGCGTAAGGCGCCCGGGTTTGTTGAGAATCGCATCGTCAATCGACATCTTGCCGATATCGTGCAGCGCCGAAGCCAGGGCAATCGTGGAGCGCTCCTCATTGTCAAGGGAAATGGTGTCGCTACGCTGGACCAGACAGCCAAGCAGCAGCTCGGTCAGCTTTTCGATGTTCGTAACGTGCCTGCCGCTCTCGCCGTTGCGAAGCTCCATGACGCCAGCCATGATGTCGATGAGCATGCGACTGTTCTTGACACGCTCGTTGTACTGCTGGGACAGCAGGCTCGTCAGGCGGCGCTGTTTGGCGTATAGGCGGATGGTGTTGCTTACACGGCGGCGCACGACACGGGAGTCAAACGGGCGGTTGATATAGTCCGAGGCGCCCAGCTCGTACGCGCGCAGAACCATATCATCGGAATCTTCGCTCGAAATCATGATGACAGGCAGATTGTCACTAACCGATCGGCGCGACAGACCGGCCAGCACCTCAAAGCCGCTTATGCCCGGCATGACAATATCCAGCAGCACGAGCGACAACTCATCACCATAGCGGTCGACCATGTCGAGCGCCGTACGACCGTTGTCGGCCTCGAGGATGCAATACTCGTCCTTGAGCATCTCGCTGAGAATGACTCGGTTCATCTCGGAGTCATCGACAATAAGTACCAAAGGCTTTTCGCTTTGGAAGGCCTCGATGGAATCGGCATCGGTCACGACCGTACCGGCTTTTGCCTTAGCGCGGCTCAATAACTGGACAGCGCGGCCAACGCCCTCATCGACCGTCTCGTCATGAATGCGAACGCCACCAACACATGCCGTCAAGCTCACGTACTCATGGCCCGGAATAATCGTGGAACGAACGGCATCGGACACCTGATGCAGGCGACGGGTGAAGTCATCGGAGGGAATATTGGGCATGACAACCACAAACTTGTCGCAGCCATAGCGCACAAGCTCGTCAGTCGAACGGATTCCGCTGCGCATGGCTGTCGCCACGGCACCGAGCGCAAGGTCGCCGGCATGACGGCCACACGTATCGTTGAAGACCCTAAAATCATCAAGGTCGATCATCGCAACGCCGGCATTCATGCGGGCGCTACGGAGCTTTTCCTCGTAATATCGGCGATTATGCACGCTCGTCAGCACGTCGGTGTAGACAAGGTCCTCTTTTGCAGCCTCTTGCCCATCGATCGGACGCACCATCAGCAGGACATGAGGCTCGCCCTCGACCTTCAGAGGGCGCAGATGGGCGCGGTACTCAACGCCATCGTTGAGGAGTTGCTCCGACACCTCATCGGAATCTGTCAAGGCCTCAAGACTTGCCTGGCGCAAACAAGGGCAGCGATCACCGGCGAGCAGGCAGTTAGGCTCGCTCTTAATCTGATCGGCCGACAGCAAACGTACCACGGGGTAGGTCTTCGCGACACGGGCGACCTCGGCGGCAGCTTCCTCGTCGGTTAGATTGACCTCGTGATTATTGAGCATATGGGGCCCTTTCGATAGTTTCGCATGGTAGCGGTGGGTTCCAAATGTTACAAGGGTAACACCTTGTCGATGCAGGTAAGCACGTGAATGCTGTTACATTTTTATGAGTTGGCAGACGGCGCGATTGAAGCCGCAGACGTGAGGTTTTGAGCACATTTGTTAACACGGCCGAAACGTTTGCGGGTGAAGTCTGCTTTGGCTATTGCGGGTGCTAGAGCCCCAGGATGCCACGGACAGTCTGGGCAGCCGCTCCCGGACGATCGCGCAGGCCGTTGTGCGCGCCGGGAACCATTACGAGCGGACAGTCCAAAAGCTCAGCCCCCACCCTCGTGCCCGCCTCGCGAGGCGTGCCAATCGAGAGCTCGCCCAGGAGCACGGCGGCCACCGTTTTCGACGCACGGACGCTATCCCAATCGGGAACGCAGGTCATAGTAATCCCGTATTCGTTTGCCATGAAACTGCGGCCGTTGCGCAGGGCATGCTTGGCTTCCGCCTCGGTTAACTTGGGGGCCTCAGGGTCCGAATCGCCGATGGCGCCCAGGAAGGCCCGTAATGCCCTGGAGACCTTTCCCGCGGCGATCATCTCGAGCAAAACCGGGGCCGCGCCCAGGCCGGCGCCCTCATCCGTCACGGCGGGTTCATGCAGAATCGCACGCGAGATTATGGCGGGGTTTGCACGGAGAAGCTCCAGGGCCACCAACGTACCGGCACTGTGCGCGAGCACGTTTGCCGGAGTGCCAATATGCTCGATAACGGCCTGCAGGTCCGCGGCCTGGACGGCGAGGTCGTAGCGTCCGTCTGCAGCGTCGCCGCTCTCGCCGCAACCGCGCCGGTCGTAGGTAATGACGCGATAGTCACAGGCGAGCTCGCGGGCGATGGCGTCAAAAAAGACACCGTCGACGCAGGCGCCGTGCACGCACACCAAGGCGGGTGCATCGGACGATACAACCGGGCCGGCATACTCGCGGCAGGCAATCGTGGTGCCCGCATTCTCGACCGTAAATTCCATGTTGTGTTCCCATCGTCAACACCACCAGGCCGTGCCGGGGTGCGGCTTGGTCAGATGGCGTCATTTTGTGTGTACATGAATGCGTCTACTGTACCCAGCTCGTACCCTTTCATGACAGGGTTTCGAAAACTCGCCCGATTGCAAGGTTTCTGCCTAAACAACAGCGCCCAAACCCGCAACCCACATGAAGGCCGATGCTATGCTTAAGCTCAACTGTCCCAAGGAGCATATGCCTATGTCTACGTTTTTGAATGCCAGCCCCATCTTTGGGCCCGTCCGCAGCCGTCGCCTGGGCCTTTCGCTCGGTGTCAACATGATGCCGGCGAGCGGCAAAATCTGCATGTTCGACTGCATCTACTGCGAGAACGGTCTCAACGCCGAGCGTCCCTGCCACGAGCCGTATAACACGGCTGCCGTGGTGCTCGATGCACTCGAGGCCAAGCTGCACGAGATGGCAATCGAGGGTGAGCTGCCCGATGTAATCACGTTTGCCGGCAACGGCGAACCAACCGCCGCACCTGAGTTTCCGCAGGCCATCGCCGGTGCCATCGCGCTGCGCGACCAGCTGGCCCCAAACACCAAGATTGCCGTGCTTTCCAACGGCACGCGCGCCGACCGTCCCCAGGTACACGATGCGCTCATGATGGTCGACGACAACATCCTCAAGCTCGATACGGTCGACCCGGCTTTTATCCAGCTGCTCGACCAGCCCGTTGGCCCCTACGATGTAGAGCACCAGATAGAGACGTTCGCGAGCTTTAACGGCCACGTCATTATCCAGACGATGTTTTTGAGCGGCGAGTACCGAGGCAAGTCTCTCGATAACACCGGCGAGGAGTACGTTGGCCCTTGGCTCGCGGCGCTCGAGCGCATTCGCCCGCAGGAGGCGACTATCTACACGGTGGCGCGCGAGACACCGGTCGCCGGCCTTGCTAAAGCGGCACCCGAGGTGCTCGACGCCATTGCCGCGCGCGTCCAAGCCCTCGGCATCCCCTGCCAGGTGAGCTACTAGCAAAACCACGCAGCAGCTAGTGCCCGCCATCCCGCCCCATCAGTTGCGGTGATATAGTTCCTATTTGTGCTGTTAAACCGCTTAAATCGGAACTATATCACCGCAACTTTTATAGACGCGTGGGTGGGCTATACTAGCTGCGGATGAAAGGAAGTTAGCCATGTTTGACAAAGGACCCGTGCCCGGCCGCAACGACGCTTGCTGGTGCGGCAGCGGCAAAAAATATAAGAAATGCCATAGCACCTTTGATGAGCGCCTCGAGCGCTTGTGGGAAGAGGGCTGGGAGGTTCTGCCCCGCACGCTCTACAAGACGCCCGCCGATATCGAGGGCATCAAGCGCTCGGCCGCCATCAACGTGGGCGTGCTCGATTACGTAGGCGAGCACATCGCCGCGGGCATGACCACCAACCAGATCGACCAGATGATCTATGACTACACCGTCGAGCACGGTGGCACGCCGGCCGACCTCAACTACGAGGGCTACCCCAAGAGCGTATGCACCTCGATCAACGATGTGGTCTGTCACGGTATCCCCTGCGATACGGACGTGCTGCACGAGGGCGACATCATCAACGTGGACTGCTCCACGATTCTTGACGGCTACTTTAGTGATTCGAGCCGCATGTTCTGCATTGGCGAGGTCTCTGCCGAGCGTCAGCGCCTGGTCGACGTCACCCGCGCCAGCGTGGAGGCGGGTCTGGCGGCCGTCAAGCCGTGGCTGCCGCTGTCCGTTATGGCCGAAGCCGTGCAAAAGACGGTCGAGGACGCCGGCTTTAGCGTGGTGCGCGAGTACGGCGGACACGGCATAGGCAAGGAGTTCCACGAGGACCCGTTTGTGGGCTTTACCACCGAGGCACCCGATGTGGACACCATCATGGCTCCGGGCATGGTCTTTACCATCGAGCCCATGGTCAACGCCGGAGCGCCCGACATCAAGATTAGCAAGGGTGACGGTTGGTGCGTGCGCACCAAGGACGGCAGCGATTCGGCCCAGTGCGAGGTGCAGCTCGTGGTGACCGAGGACGGCTACGAGCTGCTGAGCTGGTAGCCGTGGATGCGCCGGATGCTGACGGGCACGCTCGTCTTGCATCCGGCGTTTTTATTTGAACGTTTTGCCTGATAAAACCTGCCAAAATTAACCTGTCCCTTTTTGGCAGGTCGAGCGGAGAGGACTGCTTGTGAATATCCTGGTTTTGCTGCCCGTCAACGACCGCCATCGCGCAATTCTTGAGTCGAGCGCTCCGGGCGAGGACTTTATCTACACGAGCTCCGACGCCGCCACGCGCGAGCAGGTCGCCGATGCCGACGTGATCTTGGGCAACATCGGCCCCGACATGCTCACGGCATGCGAGCATCTCCAGCTGTTGCAATTGCAGACCGCCGGCTATGACGATTACTTGGCCGCCGGCACCGTGCCGGCTGAAGCCAAGCTGTCTTGCTCGATCGGCGCCTACGGCCAGGCCGTGAGCGAGCACATGTTTGCCATGGTCCTTTCCATGATGAAGCGCCTGCCCGGCTATCACGACTTGCAGCGCGAGCATCGCTGGGAGGATTTGGGGCCGGTTACCTCGCTCAAAAATGCCAACGTGCTGGTGCTGGGCGCGGGCGACATTGGCGGCCACTTTGCCACGCTCTGCCGCAACATGGGCGCGCACGTCCGCGGCATCAAGCGCCATCCACTCGTCTACCCCATTGTGTTTGAGGACATGGACGGCATGGACGCTCTACCTGAGCGCCTGGCAGAGGCAGACATCGTCGCATCCTTTATGCCGAGCACACCCGAGACCCGCGGCCTGGCGAACGCCGAGTTCTTCGCCGCGATGAAGCCGGGCGCCTTCTTTGCCAACGGCGGCCGCGGCGACCTTGTGGTCGCCGACGACTTGGTTGCCGCCTTGGAGTCGGGACATCTCGCCGGCGCCGCGGTCGACGTCACCGACCCCGAGCCCCTGCCCGCGACAAGCCCGCTGTGGGATGCGCCCAACATGCTCATCACACCGCACGTCTCTGGCTGGTTCCATCTAGCCGCCACCCTCAACAACGTCGTCGACATTGCCGCGGAGAATCTGCGTCACCTGCAGGCCGGCGAAACTTTACGTTGTTGGATCGAACACTGATTTGTTCCGGCGTTTTACCAAACGCCGGAACCCCTCGACGCTGCGAGCCCGCCAGAGCGGCAATCTGCCTTTCAATCGTCGGGCATGACCAGAAGGTCAATGCCCTCCTCTTTCAAGGCACCTTGCTCACTCTGGCGGGCTCTCGCTGACTTTTGTTCAACCTATAGGGACTGGCTGACGCGGCCCCGCCTGGGGACATTCGCTGATTTTTATTCGACCTGCGGGATCTTCAATTGCTAGAGCGTTGCTAAGTAATTTTTTGCGTCTTCTACACTCATTGCTGCGACGGGCGCATGCGAACAGAGCTTGACATCGTTGGTGACCAGGAGATCTGCCTTTGCGCGCATTGCCGCAGCGATGATTAAATCGTCTTCGTAATCGCTATGGAGCTCACGCTGCCTGCTCGCCATCCATATATCGCTCAGGTCACAGGGCACTGGCGTGGCAAGCTGCGAAAGCACGCTAAGACAATCCCATGCAAGCGAAGTCGCTGCCGTAGCGGCATACTGGGAAAGCGAACCGTGCTCTCGCCGATACCATGCCTTATGTTCGCTTGAAATCAAATAGAACAGGTCTTTGGACGATGTCGCCGCATACAGCAAATCCACCTGTGCCGTGCATGCATCGCGTAAAAACTCAATCGACACCGAACGACCACGTCGTGAGGGAATGAAGTAATCGAGCCACACGTTGGTGTCAACCAAGATGCGCTTTGGAGTCTCACTCATAGAGCCAGCTCATCTCCTCGCCGTAGCGATCCGCATAGGCGTTCCGTTTGAGTTCTTCATCGTCCGAGGGCTGCACCTTAGCCAAGTCAATTTCCGATTCACGACAAGCGGCAGCGAACAGCTTCGACCCCTGATCCATGAGCTCGAGCTTACGTTTGGCGGCCTTTTCGCGCTCGCGCTGTTCCGCCCGGGCACGACTGGGCAGCAGGATATCCTCGAGCGCGCCGGGCCGATCAGCCAGAGATGCCGCAAGTTGCCAGAGCGCACGCACCGCTTGGCTCGGCGTCATACCGGCCCTGGAGAGAGCGGCGTCCCCACTCCTTTTAAGATCGGCATCGAGACGCACGTTGATCTGAGCGGCTGTTGTGGTCATGACCCCTCCTTAATACTTCAAAACTATCATAAAACTCTATGGTAAATACGTAAAGCATGTATAGCATTTATAAGCATTAGCCGTACTCTGTACACAAAAAGCCGCCGAGGCACACTGCACCTCGGCGGCCACGTATCACAGATCTAACTCGGTTTCACCCTTTGCATTTGCCCAGATAAAACCTGCCGAAATCAACATCCCTCTTTGGCAGGTTTTAGAGCTCCGCGCTTTCGGCTCCGTTGATATGGAGGTCGCGCTCGTAGAAGGCGGTGAGGGCGCGGATGGCGTACATCACGTCGCGTACGCCGCCGGTCTCGTAGCTTGAGTGCATGGCCAGCTGCGGCAGGCCCACGTCCACGGCATGCATGCTCGCCTGCATATTGGACAGGTTGCCGAGTGTGGAGCCTCCGGCCATATCGCTCTTGTTGGCGAAGGCCTGTGTGGGTACGTCGGCGTCATCGCAGATGGCCTGGAACACCGCGCGGCTAAAGGCATCGGTGCAGTAGTGCTGGTTGGCGGCTTCCTTAATGACGATGCCGCCGTTGAGCACAACCTGGTTGCGGGCATCGCACTTCTCGGCGTGGTTGGGATGCACGGCATGCGCGTTGTCGCAGCTCACAAGCATCGAGGCGGCAAGTGCGCGATGGTACGACTCGTCGTCAAAGCCCAGCGATCCGTTGATGCGGCGCAGCGCGTCGGCCAAGAACGTCGACATGGCGCCCTGCTTGGTCTCGGAGCCAACCTCCTCGTTATCAAAGCAGCAGAAGACCGAGATGTCATGCGCATTCTCGGCACCCAAAAATGCCTGCAGCGAGGTGTAAGCGCAGGCCAGGTCGTCGAGCTTGGGCGTCGAGATAAACTCGTCGGCCCAGCCCCAAATGCGCGCATCCTGACGATTGACCAGGAACAGATCGCGACCTAGGATCTGCTCGGGTTCAACGTCCAGTTCGTCAGCGATCAGTACGTCAAAATCTCCCTGTTTAAGCTCGCCGGCGCTGATGAGCGGGCACAGGTCGACGGCTCGGTTGGGAGCAAAGCCCTCGTTAACGCCGCGGTTCATGTGGATGGCAAGGCTCGGGATAATAGCGACCTCGCGCTCGGTGGCAAGCAGGCGGCTCTCGATACGGTCGCCCTCGCGCACCAGCACACGTCCGGCCAGCGCCAGCGGGCGGTCGAACCAGGTGTAGTCGATCATGCCGCCGTAGGCCTCGGTGTTCAGGCGCAGCGTCTCGCCTGCGCCATCGAGCTCGGGCACGGCCTTGACCTTAAACGTCGGCGAATCGCTGTGCGACGCCGTGAGCTGAAAATGATAGTCACCGGCGACGCCGTCCTCGCCCCACGTCGCGGCCAGGTCCTCGCCCACCTTAAAGGCAACAACGCTCGAAGTGTTGCGCTGCGTGTAATAACGCCCGCCCGGTTCGATGTCCCACGCCGCATTCTCGGGCAGGTAGGTAAAGCCCGCCTCGTCGAGCTCGGCCATAATGGTCGCCGCCGTATGGAACATACTGGGGCATGCCTCGATAAAGTCGATAAGGTCGTTGGCGGCCTCGATATCATCGGCCGTCACATGCGCGCGCTCGGGCGTTTCCTGATCCGTCATGCTCTCCCCTTTCGCTGGGTTGATGGTCCCCTCCAGCATACCCCGCCACGCCAGCGCCGCACTCTTCATTCCGTGCTTAATTCCGCGCCACTCACCAAGTTGAGCCATCATGCCCGCGCTCCTTTTGCGACAATTGCGCTAACAGGACGAGAGGAGCCGTCATGAAGCCACGTAACATTGCCATCACCTGCGGTGTCGCGGGAGTCGCCGTCGGCCTTGCCGCTGCCACCGGTATCGTTTATCACAAGCAAATCAAGTCCGCCGCGTCGCTCAAACGCTTGACCGGCTACGCGGATGGCTATGACCTGTACGCAATCGACATCGCCTACGACTACGATCTCGATCGCATCATCGCCGCTGGCGTGCGCGACGACCAGACCTACATCGATGCCGTGGTGGCGCAGGTGCTGCCCGGTGTGCCGGCACATGTCCAGGCGCCCCAGTTTGCCTGCAGCGCTTTTGTCGCCGTAGATGCCGAAGGTCGCGTGCGCACCGGTCGCAATTACGACTTTAAGGACGACACCTCGGCGCTGCTGGTGCGCAATCACCCACGCGGCGGCTATGCTTCCATCGGGCTTGCCGCCCTTAACAACCCGGGCGATAACACTCCGCTTGACTCCGTCGCCGGACGCGCCGCGGCGTTGATGGGCCCGTTTGCCCAGCTCGATGGTGTTAACGAATGCGGCGTGTCCATTGCCGTACTCACCCTGGATTCCAAGCCCTGTGACCAGGACACGCAACGTCCCGTCATCAATACCTCGCTCGCCATCCGTCTGGTGCTCGACCGTGCCGCCACCACGCAAGAAGCTGTCGACCTGCTTTCCGCCTACGACATGCACGCCATGGCAGGACGCGATTACCACTTCTTTATCAACGATGCCGCCGGTGACGCGCACGTAGTAGAGTGGGATCCGCGCGATCCGGACCGTGCTTTCAAAGCGACTCCCGTACGCCAGGTTACGAATTTCTACGCCCGCTATGGCGACGAAGTGCTGCCCAACCAAAAGAATGGCGAGCTGGGCCATGGCAAAGAGCGCGCCGTCGCAATCGCCGATGTCCTTGACGCCCATGTCGGTGCCCAGGACGAAACGATTGTCTGGGAAGCCTTGCGCGCTGCAGCGCAAGAGCCCAATCCGGAAGACATCACCAGCAATACGCAATGGTCGGTCGTCTTTGACAATACCGAACCCGCCGCCGCTATTACGCTGCGCCGCCACTGGGGCGACGTTGACGCCTTCGCACTGTAAGGAGCCAGGCCCGTCGGCCTTACGCTCGCCTGACGTTGTTTACATTTCCATACGCTTGAGCTAACACGTTTTACCCCGTATCAACAGTGTGCGGGGGTAAACTTATGCGCATGTTATAACTTGCCCGGAAGGATTCATCATGCTTAGGATCGGTCTTCTTACCAGTGGCGGCGACTGCCAGGCACTCAACGCCACCATGCGCGGCATTGTCAAAACGCTTATGACCAACAGCGAAGAGCCTATCGAGATCTATGGTTTTGAGGACGGCTACCAGGGCCTTATCTACAGCAGATTCCGTGTCATGACTCCCGCCGATTTTAGCGGCATCCTCACCCGCGGCGGCACCATCCTGGGCACGAGCCGTACGCCGTTCAAGCGCCTGGACACTCCCGAGGCCGACGGCGTCGAGAAGGTGCCGGCGATGGTCCACACCTATCATAAGCTGCAGCTCGACTGCCTGTTTATGCTGGGCGGCAACGGCTCCACCAAGACCGCCAACCGCCTGCGCGAAGAGGGCCTCAACGTTATCGCCCTGCCCAAGACCATCGATAACGACACCTGGGGCACCGAGTTGACGTTTGGCTTTACGAGCGCCATCGACGTCGCTACCAAGTGCATCGACGACATTCACACCACCGCCTCAAGTCACGGCCGCGTGTTCGTTATCGAGATCATGGGTCACAAGGTTGGCTGGATTCCGCTGTATGCCGGCGTCGCGGGCGGCGCAGATGTCATCTTGATTCCCGAGATCCCCTACGACATGGATAACGTCATCAAGACCATCGAGCATCGCATGGAGACCGGCAGCCGCTTTACCATCGTAGCCGTCGCCGAGGGTGCTATCTCCAAGGAGGACGCGGCGCTGTCCAAGAAGGAGTACAAGAAGAAGCTCGCCGAGCGCACGAGCCCGTCAATCGTGTACGACATCGCCAAGGAGATCGAGGCCAAGACCGGTCGCGAGACCCGCGTCGCCATCCCCGGCCACACGCAGCGCGGCGGTCAGCCCGACGCCCAGGACCGCATCTTTGCGACTCAGTGCGGCGTCGAGGCAGCGCTCGGCTGCCTACGCGGCGAGTTTGGCTACATGATTGCCCTGCGCGACGGCAAAATGTGCCACATGCCGCTCGAGGATGTCGCCGGCAAGCTCAAGTTTGTCGACCCCCAGAGTGATCTGGTGCGCGAGGCCAAGGCGCTGGGCATCAGCTTCGGCGACGAATAGCCTCGGCTGGAACCGCCCCCATCGGAGCCCCCAGGGCTTACCTCCCAAATCGTCCTCGGACATGTCAGGACCCCGCCGTGCGCTTCGCGCGGCGGGGTCCTTCCGTCCTGCGGAAAGATTTGGGAGGTAAGCCCTGGGGCCTCCTGCGGTAACTGGGGAGGCCGAGGCTATTCGCCTTCTTGCTGCGGGTGCCTGACCTGAAATTCAGTTGCGGTGAAATAGTTCCTGCTTAGCCCGCAAATGGCTGAATTTAGGAACTATTCCACCGCAATTTACTGAGTGGGAGCTCTTGGCTGCTACTTGCATTGACATTTGTCCTAAAATGGCTGGTCGTTAGGGGTTGCTACCGGTAGTTGCGGTAGGGTTTGAGCAGATTCTAACTAGAAATGGTGGTCGCTACCGGTTGTTCTCGGCATACTCGGCTCATTCGATTCGACCATCAAACGAAAGGAACCACCATGGATCTTGCGATGGCACAGCGCCTCGTCGATCGCCGTAAAGCTGCCGGGCTTTCTCAGGAGGCGCTTGCTGCCCAGCTGGGCGTAAGCCGCCAGGCTGTTAGTAAATGGGAGCGCAGCGAGTCCTCACCCGATACCGATAACCTCATTGCGCTCGCCGCGCTGTATGGCGTGTCGTTGGACAAGCTGCTATATGGGGAGGCGGCCAACGATGCCGACGGCCCGGAGGACGGTAGCGCCGACACCGAGACGGCGGATGTGGCTGACGAGGCTGAGGATTCTGCCGAGCACGCCGATTGCGGTGACAAACCACTTGTCGATATTTCCCTCGCGCGCGGTATCCACGTCATTGATCCCAATAAAGGCGAGGAAGTCCATGTTGGTTGGAGCGGCATCCATGTGACCAACGAGCGCAAGGGCGAAGAGGTGCATGTGGGGCCGGGCGGCGTGCATATCGATACGCTTGAGGACGATGGACATAGCGTGCGTACCAATGACGACGGCACCGTCACCATTGACGGCGAGACGTTTTCCAGCTGGAAGGAAGCACACGACAAGCTCGACCGTCATGGCAAGCATTTCCACACCAAGGTCGGACGTGCATGGAACAAATTCCCCTTCCCCGCACTTGTCACTCTCGCCTATCTGGTGCTCGGCATTGTCTACGGCACATGGGGCATGGGGCTTTTCCTCGTCTTTTTGGTTCCCGTCTACTACGCGATTGGTGACTTTATCGATCGACGCCATTTGTCAAAGCTCACTGAATGCGTCTATCCAGCAGCCGCCATCGCTTGGTTCCTCTACATGTGGCTCTGTTTGGGACAGCCCCATCCTGCATGGATCATCCTCATCACGATTCCCATCGTAAAGGCGCTCATGCGCTGGTGTCGCAAACAATGGAAGTGCCGCAAACAGGCCTAAACCGCCCCAACCAGCCAGCGCCACTCATCCGACACCGCCCGCCCCTTCCAAGTTGCGGTGATATAGGGACTGTTTTGAGGCTCCAAAGCGCCAAACAGTCCCTATATCACCGCAACTTACAAACAACTGGGCCAGTTCCGGCACGGAGATTAGCATTGAGCTGACCACGCGCCAAGAAAAGGGTCTATTTACTACGTTTAACTCGAGAGAGCCGACCATACCTGCCTTTTTTGAAAATCGACAGGCCTTTTACCTGCGGTTTTATTTTTCGTTTTCCTGGCATGATTGAGAGTATCCAATTAAACGTAGTAGATAGGCCCGTTTTGTGGCATACGACCCATTCAAGCCCAATCTCGAAGGCTAAAGAGAGCCTCTCATCCACGCCTGCGAGCGAAAACCAAATAGAATGAAAGGCAAATGGAAAGCCCGTTTGACGAGCGGAGGACATATGCGCGACGTAGCCGAAAGCGACTGGAAGCTGTTTAAGAAAATGCTTCCTCAATGGCAAGAACGTTATATGGAAAAGCTCATCGGCCAGTACGTTGAGATGCTGAACGGCGACAGCGAAGCGTCCAGTAGATTTTGGGCACTAGAAGATCACCTCAATAGAGACAAGCTGTCCTCAGGCGTAATTGCAAACGACATTCGCCGCAGCACAATGCACCGCGAGATAGCCAATTTGCTTATCGACAGCGTGATCACCCTTGACGACCTTGACGGTTTTACCGAGGACATTAAGAGCTATGCGCAACACTGGATTGGCCAGTAAGAGCACTGAACGACAGACATCCCCAGCAAAACGGGGCAAACGCCGGATCGCCCGTAGGTGTCCGGCGTTTGCCCAGATAAAACCTGCCAAAATAAACCTGTCCCTTTTTGGCAGGTTACTCGGCACTCTTGAGGGCGCCGACCATGTCGATCTTGTTGAGGGTACGATTGGTGGCGAGGTTGACGATAAACGTAAAGCCAAAGGAAAGCACCACGGCGAGCACGTAGCTTAGCGGCTCGACCTCGACGTCAAAGTACAGCGACGGCATCTGCAAAATGTACGTAAAACTCTCGGCCAGCAAGCCGCCCAGCGGCACGCCCAGCGCGGCGCCAATCGCCGTGAGAATCAACGTCTCCTTGTTGACGTAATGGTGCACCTCGCCACGGCGGAAGCCCAGCACCTTGATGGTCGCCAGCTCGCGTTCGCGCTCGGAGATATTCGTGTTGGACAGCGTAAACACCACCACAAACGATAGGCACGCCGCCATAAAGGTCACGAGCACTACGACCGAATTGATAATCGTAAAGTTCGCCTCATAGTTTTCCCAATGCTCGGCCGTACTCGAAATCGTAAGCCAACCGTCACTCTTAAGATTCTTGCTAAACGCAATCTGGTCGGCCGACGAACCCTTAAGCAGCACAAAGACGCCGTTAAGACGTGCGCTTCGACCGAACGCACGCTCATAGGTGCCCTGCGTCATGTAAAGCGTGTTGCCCAGATAGTTAAGCGAAATGTCGCTGACTTTGACCTTGGCAACATTGAGCGACGAATCCTGGACGTGAGCCGTATCGCCCGGCTGAATCCCCAGCACCAGCTGTGAACTTTTACTCAGATACACGTCTCCGTCACGCAAAGGCAGCGGTTCTTTGGACTCATCCTCCAGACGCACGTAATCGCCCAAGTCACTCGTGCGGTCATCGGGCACCACGATCAGCTGCACGGTCTCGCTCTTGCCGCCAAACGTAAAGGTGACGTTGTCGGTCATAATCGGCAGGGTCGAGGTCACGGTCACGTTGAAATCATTGGCCGCGCTGCGCTCATCCAATGCCGCGCACGTCTGCGAAAAATCGTCGGGATTGGCGACCGCCAGCAGGTCGTAGCGCGTGATATGCCCGTACTGTTTGGGCGAAAGCGCCACCGACGTATCGCGAATGCCCATACCGCAGATCACGAGCGCCGTGCAGCCGGCGATACCGAAGATGGTCATAAAAGCGCGCTTTTTGTAGCGGAACAGGTTACGTGCTGCCACCTTGTTCAAAAAGCCCATGCGGCGCCAGATAAAGCCGATGCGCTCAAGCAAGATGCGAGAGCCGGCGCGTGGGGCCTTGGGACGCATGAGCGAGGCCGGGGTCTCGGCCATCTCGTGGCGGCAGGCGATAATCGTAGCGCCCACCACGCCCACGGCAAACAGCGCCACCGAGACGATTGAGGACACGATGTCGTACGAGAGCAGCATCTGAGGCAGCGAGTACATGTCGTCGAACACCGTAAACAGGAACAGCGGCAGGCCCACAAATCCGATGATGTTGCCGAGCACGCCGCCGATCAGACATGCCCACAGCGCATAGTCCACGTATTTGGACAGGATGCGCTCGCGTGAATAGCCAAGCGCCTTGTACAGGCCAATAAGCGTGCGCTCCTCCTCGACCATGCGCGTGGCGGTGGTAAGACTGATGAGCACAGCGACGACAAAGAAGATAAATGGGAAAACCGTGGCGATGGCCTCGATCGAAGAACTGTCGCTCTCGACGCTCGAGTAGCTTGCGATGTTACCGCGGTCCTGAATGTACCAGGTGCATTCGCCCAGATCGGAAAGCTCGGCGCGGGCATCGGCAAAATGCTGGTCGGCGGCGGCGCGGCGCTGGTCCAACTCGGCCTGAGCCTGGACGCGCTCCTCGCTGCCCTCGGCCATACGGTTGATGTTATCCTGCTCGATCCCAAAGAGCATGGCGGCCTGACGCTCGGCCGTATCCAAGCTTGACGGCGTGTCAACCGTCAACTCCTGGACGCGCGCCTTCTCACGCTCCTCGCGGATCTTCTCGATGTTGCCTTTGACCTCGTTGATCTTTGTCGTGTAGGCATCTGAATAGGAGTTAAGACTCTTGGTTCCCTCGACGATCACGTGGACTGCGGAGTAGGAAGAAGATGTCGCGGCATCCTCGCTCACATAGAACTTATAGTCCGCAGCCGAAGCAGCGCGAAAGGCGTTGACTGTCGAGTCGGAGCTCACGTCGGTAGGATCGAGGACCTCGGCCGTAATGGTGTAATCGCCCGCGGCAAACTGATCCTTGGCACTTTGGTTGGACGAGCTCGCGTCATTGGCGGCAAAACTCACCGTATCGCCGAGCTTTTTGCCCGAAGCCTTCAGGAACTTCGAAGTCACCGCGACTTCATCGGCGCTCTCGGGCAAATCGCCGCTCACCAGCACCGGCTGATCGATGTTCTCCTTGGAGAGACTTTGCACGACCACGCGCTCGCGCGTTGTGCCCACGGCGGTGTAGGCGGTCTCGGTGTAGATGCCCTCGACCGTCTCGACGCCGTCGACCTCTTGGATAGCCGCGAGATCGTCGCGCGTAAGGCCATAGGTCGACTGCACGTTAATGTCATAGACATTCTGCTGGTCAAAATAGGCGTCGACCGAATCGCACAAATCCTCGCAGCCCGCCTTAAGGCCGCACATCACGCTCACGCCAAGCGCAGTGATGACCACGATAGATAGGAAGCGCTTAAGACTGCCCCGAATCGTACGGTAGATGCCACGGCGAAAAACCGTCGGCACCATATCGTTTGAGCTTTGGGCGGTACGGTAGGTCGCGAACTCCCGGTCGCGGCCCGCGTGCTCCGTATCGTGGTTTTGGCTGTTTTGGCAATCTTGGTCCATGGGCGCTACCACTCGATCGTCTCGATAGGCACGGGATTTTGCTGGACCGTCTCGCTCTCCACGCGGCCGCTCTTAAAGCGGATCAGGCGATCGGCCATGGGCGCCAGCGCGGAGTTGTGGGTGATGATAATGACCGTGATGTCCTGCTTGCGGCAGGTGTCCTGTAGCAACTGCAAGATCTGCTTGCCGGTTTTGTAGTCGAGTGCACCCGTGGGCTCGTCGCACAAAAGCAGCTTGGGATTCTTGGCCAGTGCGCGGGCAATGGACACGCGCTGCTGCTCGCCGCCCGAAAGCTGTGCCGGAAAGTTGCCCAGGCGCTCGCCCAGGCCAACCTGACGAAGCGTCTGTTCGGCATCAAGCGAATCGGGGCAGATCTGAGCCGCGAGCTCAACGTTTTCGAGCGCCGTCAAGTTGGGGACCAAATTGTAGAACTGGAAGACAAAGCCGACGTCGGCGCGGCGGTATTCCACGAGCTGCGCCTCGTTGGCAGAGCTCACGTCGCGCCCGTCCACCGTCACGGTGCCGGAAGTCGCCGTATCCATGCCGCCCAGGATGTTGAGCGCCGTGGTCTTGCCGGCGCCCGAGGCGCCCAGGATAATGGCGAGCTCACCGCGCTCGACCGTAAAACTCGCGCCGTCGAGCGCGTGAATGCGGGCGTCGCCCTCGCCGTATGCCTTGATGACGTCTTTGAATTCGATATAAGCCATCGAGTAATTCCCATCTGGTCGGATAACTCTTTAGTATTACCCATTTCGCACCGACCAAAAAGGGACAGGTTTATTTTGACAGGGTTTATATGGGAAAACGGCAGCCATAGATGAGGCTACGGGGAGGCAGAGAAATCATCGACGGGATCAGGCCGACCGCCAAACACAACGCACGCATCTCTATCTGTCAGCCAAATCATTCGAACAGTTGTTCGTTTCTATGATATGATTCAGCTATCTAAGCAGGCCAATACGTAGAAAGGCGGCCAACATGGCGTTCGACTTTAAGAAGGAATGCAAGGAGCTCTACAAACCCGCAAGCAAGCCGAGTATCGTAACTGTCCCGCCTATGAGCTACGTTGCCGTTCGCGGAAAGGGCGACCCAAATACCGAAGGTGGCGAGTATCAAAACGCCCTGCCGCTGCTTTACGGCATCGCCTATACCATCAAGATGTCGAAGAAAGGCTCAAGGAGTATCGAGGGCTATTTCGACTTTGTGGTACCGCCGCTCGAGGGTTTCTGGTGGCAAGACTCCCCGAGCGGCGACATCGACTATGTACGCAAGGACGATTTCAACTTTATCTCGTGCATCCGCCTGCCCGATTTCGTCACCCAAGATGACTTTGACTGGGCAGTCGCAGAAGCCACGACCAAAAAGAAACTGGACTTTTCCGCCGTCGAACTGCTTAAAGTTGACGAGGGCCTCTGCGTCCAATGCATGCACACCGGGCCCTACGACAACGAACCGGCGACCGTAGACGCCATGCATAAATACACGGCCGAGCAGGGCTATGTCCCCGACTTCTCAGACACCCGTTTCCATCACGAAATCTATCTCTCCGATCCACGCAAATGTGCACCGGAGAAACTTAAGACTGTGGTCCGTCATCCTATCAAGCGCGCTGAATAGCGTGGAGCGTCATTTCACGCGCTAGGTTTTAAGCCAGCCAACCAGCCGCCTCCTAGGCCGTCCGGTAATTATCTTGACGCGGCCCGTCGCATCTTATAAGTTTGTTTTGCTAAAGCTGGAAAGCCTCTCAACGATGCGCAACTCCAGCTCTTTTTCCATCAAGAGGCTTAAATGAAATACCGGAAGTCGCGGATATCCATCAACGAACAAATAGCACTATTGACAGAATACAGGGGTCTTAAGTGCTCTGATCAAAGCGAACTCGAGCGAGCTTTGGTCGAAGTCGGCTACTACAGGCAAAGCACTCGAACGCTACTCCTCGTACGCGCCCTCAAGCCGGAGCAGCCACTCCTTACGGTCGAGGCCGCCGGCATATCCGTTGAGCGATCCGTCGGCCGCCACCACGCGATGGCACGGCACGATAATCGAAACAGGATTACGTGCGACCGCGGCCCCCACCGCACGAGGAGACACAACGGGATCCTCGTTCCCCGGCGCCCGATGGCGGGCGGCGACGCGAGCTGCGATCTCGCCATACGTGGCGACCTCGCCACGCGGAATAGAAAGCAGCTCAAACCAAACTTCACGCTGAAACGCCGTACCGATCATATGTAACGGCGGCGTATACCGAGGCTCCTGCCCTGCAAAATAAGCATTCAGCCAAGCCCAAGAACGCTCAAGTACCGAGGAGGCCGCACCATTTGCGGGATTCACCGAAGATATCCCACCAGTACCAGAAGCCGCATCAGCACCCTCGACATGCTCAGCATCCTCTTTGAGCAGCGTGGAGCCAAAGTGCTCCTGCCCCTCAAACCAAAGCCCTGTCAAACCGCGGCCATCAGCGGCAAGCAGGATTTCGCCCAAAGGCGAAGCAAACGTCGTCGTGACCACCAGCGGCTCCTTTCAAAACTCCGCAACATAATACCGCGAATTGTGCAGACAACCCCCGCAGATACGTCTGGGCGGGCTCGCAATTACTTAGGCGAGGCTGTTTTCCCCAATCAAGCGAAGAAGACGCGGGGCATCGACGCCAGAGCGGTACCTCTATCAGCTGAGCTCTAATACTTTCCCGAGAAGTGAACGAGTAAAAACGAAGCCCCGGAGCATCCACACCTTTAGTCCACAAAACCGCAGGATTCGCGCAGCAAAACCTCAGGAAATAGCGGTCAAAATATGCCAATGCTTCGGGGGTCCAAATAAGGTCGTTCACTTCTCGGGAAAGTATTAGACCCCGATTCACCCCAACCCCAAAGTCACCCCAGGCAGCAGGCGCAACGCGCCGCAGCTGCCGGCCGCGCTCCGCAGTCCCCCAAGGCGGCAGGCGCGAAGCGCCGAGGCCGCCGCCGGGACCAGGGCCCGCAACAACCACGCGCCCCCACATCAGTCCAGCGGCCCCAACCAACAACGACCCCATTGCAGACCGCTCGCAACAGCGTCACCGCAGGCGGGGGCCGGGCTTAGTTTTCAGAACACTCCGCAGACCAGTGTGGCGCCTTGTCCGCGGCTCCGAAGGAGCAGGACAAGGCGCCACACATGGTCGAGGACGTTCTGAAAACTAAGCCCGGCCCCCGCCGGACAGGTCAACTTACTCGCAGAGCAGCTTAGCGATCTGGACGGCGTTGGTTGCCGCGCCCTTACGGATTTGATCGCCGCAGCACCAGAAGGTGATGCCGCGCGCAGCCTCGGGGTTCGAGATGTCGCGGCGCACGCGACCGACCCAGATCAGGTCCTGGTCGGACGTATCCATCGGCATGGGGAAGCGATCGTGCGCATCCTCGGCGCTCATGTCGTCAACCAGCTTCACGCCCGGAGCGGCAGCCAGCGCAGCACGGGCCTCCTCGACCGTAATATCGCGCTCAAACTCGAGCGTAATGCTCTCGGAGTGCGAGCGCAGCACGGGCACGCGCACACAGGTGCAGTTCACGCGCAACTCGGGCAGGTGCATGATCTTACGGCCCTCGTTTTGCAGCTTCATCTCCTCGGAGGTAAAGCCCTCTTCCTTGACGCCGCCAATTTGCGGAATCAGGTTGCTCGCGAGCTGGGCGGCAAATGCGCGCGGCTCGGGAATCTCCTCGCCACGGCCCAGGGCGGCCAGCTGAGCCTCGAGCTCGGCCATGCCGGGAGCGCCGGCACCCGAAGCCGCCTGATACGTCGAGACGATCATGCGCTTCACGCCGGCGAGCCGATGCAGCGGCCACGTGGGAACCAGGCCGATAATGGTCGCGCAGTTGGGATTGGCGATAAGGCCGTGATGCCACTTGATGTCGTCGGCATTGATCTCGGGCACAACCAGCGGCACCTCGGGATCCATGCGGAAGGCATGGCTGTTGTCGACCACGACGGCGCCGCGCTTGACGGCCTCGGGCAGTAGCTCCTTCGCGATGTCGTCGCCGGCGGCTCCAAGTACGATGTCGCAGCCCTCAAAGGCCTCGGGGCAAGCCTCTTCGATCACGATCTGCTCGCCGCGGAACTCGACGGTCTTGCCCGCAGAACGAGCGCTCGCCAGCAGCTTGAGTTTGCCAACCGGGAACTCCTGCTCGTTGAGGCACTCGAGCATCTGGGTGCCCACGGCTCCCGTCGCGCCCAAAATAGCAACCGTGTACTGTTTCATGCTTCCCCCTTTAAAGGTTGTGGCTTTTGCCCGCACGCCGAGCAGGCCGATTATTGTTGCCAGTGTATACAAGAACGGGGCGGGCACGAAACCCGCCCCGTCGAAACGAAACCGAAACGAAACGCCCCGCCGTAGATTTTTGAGACATGACCCAAAAATCTACCGAGCAGTCGCTACTTTTTGAGCGCGGCCAAGGTGGGATCGGCCGGCGCGGGAGCCTCCAGATCAGAGACCTTCACAATGCCGTTCTCGTCGGAGAAGGCACGGTAAATGGTTCGAATCGCCAGGTCGAAGTCTTTCTCCTCGACACCGATAATGATGTTGATCTCGTCGCAGCTCTGCGAAATCATGCGCACGCTCACGCCGGCCTGGCCAAGCATGCCAAACAGGTGGCCCGAGATACCCGCGCGGCCTCGCAGGTTACGGCCGACGGTCGCGATGAGCGCCAAGCCCTCGACAACCTCGATCTCGAGCGGCTCGACCTCCTGCTGGATGTCGCCCACAAGCGAGTACAGCGAATCGTGTACATCCTTCTCCTGCACCACGGCGCCAAAGCGGTCGACACCGGTGGGCATGTGCTCGACGGAAACGTCATAGCGCTCGAACACCGAAAGCGCACGGCGCATAAAGCCGACGCGGGGCTTGGTGCGGTCGCGGGCGACGTTGATGGCGACAAAACCGCGCTTGCCGGTCACGCCGGTAATGATGGGCTCCGCCTCGCCTTCATCAGCCGTCTCGCTAATGATGGTGCCGGGGTCCTGCGGCGCATTGGTGTTCTTGATGACCAGCGGAATGCCTGCCTCGCGCACGGGGAACACGGCTTCCTCGTGCAGGACGCTTGCGCCCATGTACGAAAGCTCGCGCAGCTCCTCGTAGGTAACGCGCGCAATGGGCTGAGCCTCCGGAACAATACGCGGATCCGCAGAATAGAAACCCGAGACGTCGGTCCAGTTCTCGTAAAGGTCGGCGCCCAGGCACTTAGCCAAAATCGAGCCCGAGATATCGCCGCCGCCACGATCGAGCAGCTTGATCTGGCCCTCACGCGTCGCGCCGTAGAAACCGGGCATAACAAAGCCGCCCTGCTGACCGTACTCCTGCACCAGCTCGGAGGTGCGGTTCATGCTGAGCGTACCGTCGTGATGGAACGCAACGACCGTCGCGGCATCCAGGAACGGCAGGCCCAGGTACTCGGACATCAGGCGAGCGGTGAAGTACTCGCCGCGGCTCACGAGCTCCTCGGTAGAGTAGCCGCCCGAGCGGGCGCGCTCGGCAAAGGCCGCGAACTCCTCGCGTATGGGATAGGTGAGCTCCAGCTCGTCAGCGATATCAAAATAGCGCTGACCGATGTCCTCGAGCAGCTCCTCGCACGACACGTGATACTTAACGTGCGCGTTAACCAGGTAGAGCAGGTCGGTCACCTTGGTGTCGCCCTTAAAGCGGCGACCGCAGGCGGAAACCACCACAAAACGGCGGGCAGGGTCGGCATCGACGATGGCCTTGATCTTCTTGAAGTGTTCGGCGTCGGCGACCGACGAGCCGCCAAACTTGGCAATTTTTATCATGGCGTGGAGGTTACCTTTCTAAAAGCCTCTGCAAACCTGTTTTGCGCGCTCTGATACCATGGTTTCACCGATTGGGACCAAGGCATCCGAGGAGCAGTGTTATATGGGAACTTATCATAGTACACGAGGACGCACTTTATCGTGCTCAAGTAAGGTGGCAATCCGCACCGGCATCGCTCCCGACGGGGGTCTGTTTGTCTCGGACGAGCTCGGCACCCAGCAGGTCGATATCAGCTCGCTTGCAGATAAATCGTACTTTGAAATCGCTCAAGATGTGTTGGGAATGTTACTGAATGATTACACAGCCGAAGAAATTTCGGCGTGTGTCGACGAGGCATACCGCGGCACGTTCGCGAGTGAAGAGGTTACGCCGCTCGTCAAACTCGACGCTGCGCCGGGCGCTGACGTCCCTCAGACCTATGTGATGGAGCTCTTTGGCGGCCCCACAAGCGCCTTTAAGGACGTCGCCCTGCAGATGCTCCCCCGTCTGATGGCCCGCACTTCCGCCAAGGACGGTGGCGCCGAGCGCATCATGATCGTCACCGCCACGTCGGGTGACACGGGCAAGGCAGCACTCGCCGGCTTTGCCGACGCCCCGGGCACGGGCATCACCGTCTTTTATCCCGAGGGCAAAGTCAGCCGCGTGCAGAATCTGCAGATGTCCACTCAGGAGGGCGATAACGTTGCCGTCTGCGGCATCCGCGGCAACTTTGACGACGCCCAGAGCGCCGTCAAGCGCATCTTTGCCGATAAGGAGCTTGCCGAGCGTCTTGAGGCCGCCGGCACGGTGCTTTCGAGCGCCAACTCCATCAACGTCGGCCGCCTGGTGCCGCAGGTCGTCTACTACTTTGCCGCCTATGCGCAGCTGCTGCGCGCCGGCGCCATCAAGGCTGGCGACGCCGTGGAGTTCTGCGTACCGACCGGCAACTTTGGCGATATCCTGGCCGGTTACTATGCCAAGCGCATGGGTCTGCCCGTCGCCAAGCTCATCGTCGCGAGCGACAAGAACAACGTGCTGGCTGACTTCCTGACCACCGGCGTCTACGACCGCAACCGCCCGTTCTTCACGACCATCTCGCCTTCGATGGACATCCTCATCAGCTCTAACCTGGAGCGCATGCTCTACTTCCTGTCCGATGGCGACTGTGAGCTCGTTGCCGGCCTTATGGAGCAGCTGGCGCGGACTGGTCGCTACGAAGTTCCCGCCGACCTGCTGGCAAAGATTCAGAGCGTCTTTGGCTGCGGTTGGGCCAGCGAGGACGAGGTACGCACTGCCATCAAGAGCTGCTGGGACGCGAACGGCTACGTGATCGACCCGCACACCGCCTGCGGCTATCACGTCTTTGAGCAGGTCGCTCCCGCCGAGGGCGCCAAGGCCCGCGTGCTGCTTTCGACCGCCAGCCCCTACAAGTTCCCGCGCGCCTGCTGCGACGCCCTGGGGCTCGACGTTCCCGAGGACGACTTTGAGGCTATGCGTGTGCTCGAGCAGGCCACCAACACGGTCGCCCCGACCCAGCTCGCCGAACTCGAATCCAAACCCGTCCGCTTCGAAGACGTCTGCGACGTCGATGAGATGGCAAGCTACGTCGAGTCCGCAGCAAAACGAATGAGCACCAACTAGATCCCTTATTAAGCGCCGGCGAAAGCCGGCGCACCTTCTTTCATCAGATACCCACCGGGATGATGACGAACGCGCGCAGCGTGCCTGGCTGTTTAGTTCGTCGCGAGTTCCGCACGCAAAGGAAAGCACTTAATGTGCTTTCCGTCTTGCGCAGGACTGCCCGAGCAGCGAACTAAACAGCCAGGCACGCCAGGAGGACCCACATGATCAAAATCACCGTCCCAGCAACCAGCGCCAACCTAGGCATCGGCTACGATACCCTCGGCATGGCCGTCAGCCTCTACTCGCACTTCACCTTCGAGCGCGCCGACAAGCTCACCATCACGGGCTGCCCCGAGGAATTCCAAAACGAGAACAACCTGGTCTACGTTAGCTTTGTCGATGCACTGGCCGCATGGGGCGAGCCGGCCTTCCCCGTCGCCATCGACATTCAGACTGACGTTCCCGTCGCCCGCGGCCTGGGCTCCAGCTCCACCTGTGTCGTCGCCGGCATTATGGCCGCCGCCGCGCTGACAGGCCACACCGTCGACCGTGCCGAGCTCGTCCGCATTGCCACCGAGGTCGAGGGCCATCCCGATAACGTCGCCCCCGCTATCCTGGGCGGCGCCGTCTGCTCCTTTACGCCGACCGATTCGCTCCCCCAGTGCCTGCGCTACGAGGTGAGCGATCGCCTGCGTTTTATTACCGTGATTCCTCCCTACGAGGTGCATACGAGCGAGGCGCGCAAGGTCGTGCCGCAGGAGGTTCCGCTCTCCACCGCCGTATGGCAGATGGGCCGCATCGCCGGCATGACGCGCGGTCTTGAGTCCGGCAACCTCGACCTGATTGCCGCCGCCAATGACGACCGCATCCAGGAACCCTATCGTCGCCGTCTGATTCCCGACTACAACGCCGTGCGCGACACCTGCCTTAACGGCGGCGCCAAGACCATCTGGATCAGCGGATCGGGCTCGACCCTTATGGCTGTGACCGACGACACCATCGTGGCAAAGTTCCTGCAGGTCAAGCTGCGCGAGCAGTTCCCTAAGTGTGATACGCATATTCTGACGTGCGACACGGAAGGCGCTCAAATCGAGTACCTGTAGCGCCCTGCCTCATTGCTCTCACCGGTCCCCTTGGGGCTTCCCCTGAAAACGTCCTCGATCATGAATTGCCCCGTCGTGCGCTTCGCGCGACGGGGCAATTCGATCTGCGGATTGTTTTCAGGGGAAGCCCCAAGGGGACCTGCGCAGCCTCGACAGGATAATCGCATTCGCTGATTTAATCTTGTGCTCCAACGGAGCCACAGACGAGAGGCCTTCGCGCTGCGGAATAATTTTGAGGGGAACACCCCGACCATCCCTGCGTTTACCTTGCTGAGGATGTCTACAGGGACCCACGCTTTGAAGGGGCGCCGGGCAGATAGGGGCTTTTTAGGTTACATAATAAACTGTTTATCTATGCTACTATTTAACTAGGCATCGCAGTATGGAGGTGGTCAAAGTGTTACGCACACTCAAAGCTTCGTTTTTCCTCTCGATACTTTTGATATTACCGATATGTTTCTCGTTTAGCCCTTCGACTGCTTATGCTGCAGAAAGCGATGCTGTCGCAATTTCTGGCGCAACCCAAGATTTTGATTTAACGAAAGGTCCCGAGCAGTCTCATCAAATCAAGCTTAAGGATGGGACCGTTGCAGTAATAGGAATTAAAAAAACCAATGAACCCAGCCTGATATGGGACAGTTACTACAACAACGCATCTGGAACTTGGACTATCTATTACAACAGTCCTTTTATTTATCGCGAATTCAAGATCAAGATAGCGAACTCGCTCATTACCAGCGCTTGGGGACAAAACTATACGACTATCGGCTGTACGGTAACTAACGAGTCCTTTATATGGAACTCGAAACAGGCGACATATCGACTCAACTATGAATCGATGGGGATGACGTCCGGTATCGCCGTGTTGCAAGCGACCATGGAAGGCAGCACGCTCCACACCTATGCAAACTAGACTCACATCAATTGAGGAAGTTCAATGATCCCAATTCCTGCACGCTCAGACATTATGATCGCTCTCGTTTGGATTCTCGTCGGAGTGCTTATTTGGCGTATCTGCAAATGGGTTAAAAACAAGAAATAGTTGATAAAACGTATATGCCATTTATGCGATGCTTGGGGCCGTTAAATCGGCCCCTATTTCTATAGCTTTTCAAGCAGCAGTCACCCATTTGGAAGTCGCAATGCCATTCATACGATTTCGGCCCTTTAAGCCGCTATCTATTGGTAGGGACTCTTGCTGGTAAGGAGCGCTTACTAGATACAAACCTTGGCAATATATTGGTTTAGGCGGCGCTGGTTTCTTTGTATTCGAAGACTGGCTCTAGGAGATCTTCGATGTTGCAGTGGAGGGCTTTTGCTATGGCTCTTACGCTTGTTACCGAAGCTTCATTGATGTTTCTCTGGCGCTGCTCGTACATTTGGATTGAGCGGAGTGACACACCCGATTCGTATGCCAGGTCTTGTTGGGTTTTCTTGAGCCTCTTTCTTGCTAGCGCCAGTTTGGTTTGGCGAGACGTTTTCTTCGCCATGTCGCAAACAAGACGCGCCACGCGCTCTTCCGAGGCTTCATGCCAGGGGTAATACATGCCGCAGAGCTCATCAAAGGGAACAACATGCAACAGGTCTTCGAACGACTCTCCTAGACGCCACTGCAGGTATGCCAATATCCAGCCTGCCCAGTATTCCGGCGTCTTCTCAAATCGATAGGCACGATCAGGCATCGACCCCGATTGATAGCCAGACCTTTCAGCAATGAGCGCAAACAACTCCACGCCCGATTTTCCCGATACTACCCATGCGTTGCCACGCTCAAACTCGCGGGCTACGCCGCTCAGGCAAAAGAGTTCAGCGACTTCTGATCCTTCTGCTCCATAATCGTTCACGGCATAGTCGAAGCAGTCGCCGAGGTTGTTCATTGCGTCCTCAAGATAATAGACGGGATATGTTCTACTCGGCCCACAATCCGTTAACACTTGGATCATCTAAATCAACCCTCCCTGCCATTAAATCCCTAATGTAGACGCCCTCAGCGTCGAATCCATTTACTGTGTCCAAGTACTTGCATCGCGCGTTCTGCTCTCGCTTAAAACGCTTGGGATAGTATTCGGAGCCGGTTGCCTGCTTCCAATCGCAAAATGTAATTGCCGAAAACGCACTCTCGCTCATGAGCGCATATTGGATACCCAAATCTCCTAAACGCATAATGCGCTGCAGCTGCCTGAGCGAAATCATGCCGCTGACAAACTGTCTTGCGAACGAAAAATATGAGTCGTCAGCACGATAGCCCCGGATGATGTCATATGAAGAAATGTCAATCAGATAGTTGTCGAGTAAATAACGAAGCCCTTCGCGCGCCAACGGCGTCGAGACATTGAATTCCCTGTTGTCGGCCAAAATCGCAAGCCAGTTGAGAATTGAATAATCGCCGGACTCCAAATCCAAAACTGAAAGGCCATCCGCATTGAGTTCGTATCGATTCGCAATGCCATCGGCCTCGGTCCGGCATGCCCATTCCATCGCCATTTCCTCATGTGGCGTGCAATAAAACCCACGACCATAGTCATTGAATTGTCTGCATTTATCCAACGACGGGTGCTCGACAACAACCTCCGACCCGTGCCAAAGCTCCATATCGACCTCCAAACAAAAATATCACCCCAGTGATAGTGTAGCAATAACTATCACTGAGGTGATATAGATAGATGCAAACTATTGCCTGCCAAGAGCCCTTATTAGAGGCAAGCCTCGGCGATGCGGCGCTTGAGTTCGTCGATGCCGGCGCCGGTCTGGGAGCTTGTGATGATTACGTTTTCGGCCGGGACGTTGAGTTGCTTTTTGATGGCAGCTGCCTGGCGGGCCTGCTGGGTGCGGCTGAGCTTGTCGGCCTTGGTGAGGCAGACGATAAAGTTGAACTCGTTGCCCTGCAGATAGTCGATCATGTCATGGTCGAGCTTGCTCGGGTCGTGACGAATATCCACCAGCGACACGACCAGGTTAAAGCTGCGCTCCGAGTCAAAGAAGTCGCCGATAAGTTCTGCCCAGCGGTCACGCTCGGCCTTGGAACGACGGGCGAAACCATAGCCCGGCAGGTCCACAAAGTGCACGTCGTCGGCCTCGAAGAAATTGATGTTGCTCGTCTTGCCCGGCGTGCTCGAAACCTTCACCAGGTTCTTGCGGCCAAAGAGCTTGTTCATAATGGACGACTTGCCCACGTTGGAGCGGCCAACAAAGCTCACCTCGGGACAGGTGGACTCGGGGATCTGCGAAACCTTGCCGTAGCTGGCGACGAACTTGGCAAGCTGGTAGTTAATGGAATCGGCCATGGACACTCCTTGGTCGTAGGATCTTGCAAAAAACGCGCTATTGCGCAGCGGCAATGCGTCGAACGATATCGAGCGTGATATCGCTTGCGGCACGCGCATACTCGAACAAATCGAACTCGCGGTCGCAAATCGCATCATACGCCTCGTCACAATTATCGCTGATAGCACGCAGCACCAGGCAATCGACACCATTCTTGGCCGCGATGTGCGCAATTGCCGCGCCCTCCATCTCGACGCAATCGGCATGCGTGGCCTCAATCGCAGCGTTACGCATGGCGTCACCCGTAACAAAGCGGTCACCCGTGGCGATAGTGCCACGCAGGAACTGCTTGGGGTCCTTCTCCGCAGAATTCTCATCCGCCAAGGCATCCACAAATCCATGCTCGGCAAGCACGGCGGCGGCAACATCAGCCAACGCCGGCGTCGAGACAAACTCCTCGAGCCCCGGTGCCGACTCGGCGATGAGTGCCGTGTCGGTATCGAGATAACGCAGGCACTTGCCTATAACCACGTCGTTAATATGGAGTTTAGGGTTTAGACCACCCGCAATGCCCGAAAACACAACGGCCTGCGGAGCATATTTGCTGATGAGATGCTGCGTTGCGGCAGCGGCGTTCACGGTTCCCATGCCCGCCGTCGTGGCGACTACCGTCAGACCGTCAAGCTCGCCGCTGACAACGGTCAAGCCCGCCTCCTGCGCCTCATGCGCGCAACTCAGCTCTTCCTTAATCTGTGCAACCTCTTTTTCGAGTGCGCCTATGATCGCGATGGTTGCCATGCCATCCCCCAAATCCGTGCAAATTGCTTATCCACGGTATGGTACCAGCATTTTGGTTCTTTCACTTTTCACGAAGTCCCTAGGTCAACGAGGACCGCACATCATAGAGCGTCTTTGCAATCGCGGCCACAGCCTCGCTCGACTGGTCGCTCCACGGCATCGACGACATGATGCTCATAACATAGCTATGGCCGTCGACGTCGATCAGTCCGGCATCACATGTCGAATAGCAACCGTCCTCGCTAATCCAGCCCGCCTTGTTGCGCACCGAGACCCGATCGTCCGCAATGCCATCGCGAATAAACGATCGGGTCGTAGAAGTCAGAAGGCCCGACAGCCATTGCGACGTCTCGGTGTCACAGCTCAAATACTCACTCATCTCTCGCCACAACTTTGCCGAGGTGCGCGGGCAGTAGGTCGGAAAATCACTCATCGGATCGAGCGCGGTATCGCAATCGATGCCAAGACTGACGATCCAATCCTCGTAACCGGCATGGTCAAACGCCGCGCGTAACGCCATAAACGAATCGTTGTCCGAGTTGACGACGGCATTCTCGATCAGGTCGCGCACCGTCTGCCAGCCCATGCTGTAACCACCATACGTGGCTAAAGGCCCATCGAGCGACACCTGCCCCGATTCGACCAACGTCTCGCAAATATAGAGTGCATACGGCGCCTTGTAACTACTCGCTCCATATACCTCGACATCGTCGTTATACGTCAAGCCTCTACCGCTCGATAGGTCGTAGAACACTACGCCCACGTCGCCCAGCTCCTGCGCCCGACTCAGGGCATCCTGAATCGCGGCGAGGCTCTCATCCTCCAAGGTAGGAGTCTTGTTATCCACCAACGAGAAGGTCTGAACGGTATCACCCGAAGGGATATCGTTGAAGTCCGCCTTCGAAAGTCTCGTCTTGAGACCTGCCGTCGACAGAGCTTGATCTGCCGACGCTTTGGACTTTGAAACCTTTTCGTTTTGCAGCTGTACCGTTAACGCATCTGAGCGCACCGTTCGCTCCGAGGCGTTGGTTTTAACGGTAATTCCGAGGATAATAGCCGCCAACGTTAGCATCCCAATGGCGGCAATCTTCGTCACGCGGATGCGAGCGTCAGCGAGGTCACGCGAAGGCGTGCCCTTCGTCTCATATCTGCTGCTATGCTGCGGCACATACTCGTCCCGCGATGCGTTGTTTCGCACGTGGTCTCCTGACTGCTACCGTTTATATACGAGCAGCATAATACCGAGCAGGCATTTCTTTCCAAAGATATTCAGCAGCGTTTAAGGTGTCTTTAAAGAAACCACAAGCGTATTTATCCAAATGGCACGATTCTGTTGCGCATCTCTGTCCAAAACGCAGTTGCGGTGAAATAGTTCCTGTTTGGGCAGCATAAGCCGATACACAAGAACTATTCCACCGCAACTTGACGGGGCTCTTTAGCAATCAACTAGGTGCCCGGGGGCGCTCATTTAAGTCTGTCCCCAATGAGTGCCCTTGGAGAGCGAAAATGGCTTGCTAGCCGATGGCGTTTTTGAGTTCCGCGCGGCGCTTTTTCATGCCCGTCATGACGGCGTTGCGCAGCTCGGGCATGCGCGCGGTATCCATCTGGGGCACGCCCTCGAGCTTATAGGGAATGCCCAGTTGCTCGTACTTGACGACGCCCATCGTGTGATACGGCAGCATTTCCAAGCCCACCACGTTGTGCCATGGAGCGATCAGGCGACCGAGTGCCTCGCACTCCTCCACCGTGTCGGTAATGCCCGGCACTACCACGTGACGGATAACGACCTTAATCTTGCGACGCGCCAGCTCATCGCCAAACGCCAGAATGCGTGCGGGATCGCAGCCGGTCAGCTTTTTATGCTCAGCCGGATCGGCATGTTTGATGTCGAGCAGCACCATGTCGGTCTCGCTGAGAACGGCATCGAACTTCTCGGGGTGGTTGGGGTCAAACGCATATCCGCAGCTGTCAAGGCAGGTATGCACGCGACCATCTGAATTGTTGTGCATTGCACGGAACAAATCGGCCAAAAACTCGGGCTGGAGGAGCGGCTCGCCACCCGAAACCGTAATTCCGCCGCTGCGATAGAACTCATGGTTGCTCTGGAACTCGTCCATGAGGTGCTCGACGGTCACCATCGTGCCGCCGTTAACAGACCAGGTATCGGGATTGTGGCAATACGCACAGCGCATGGGGCAGCCCTGAACAAACACCACAAAGCGGATGCCGGGACCGTCGACCGTACCCATCGTCTCAATCGAATGTACGCGGCCCAGGGCAAACGCAGAGTCCTCGGGACGAGCGTCCACACCCTCGAGCGTCATCTCAGCCATTCCCGCTACCTTGCCTCTCTTTGGTTTTAGCTACATAAATGCCAGAGACATTCTAGCCCATACGCATGATGGCAAAACGGTTTAGGTGTCAATTAGGTCGTCCTATTTTACTTCACGCAAAAGCGGCGGGAAGGTTGTCACAACCCGCCCGCCGCCGAGGCAATAGAAATCGATAGACGCCAGGCCTTACGCCTTAAGCGTGAGCACCGCACCGAAGGCGGTCGGGCCGCAATGGCTCGAGATGACGCCGCCGACCTGAGTCCAGGTAATGTCCTTAAAGCCAAGATCGTGTGCATAGACTTCCATGTCGTCGCGCAGCTCCTCGGAAAGACCTACCGAATACGCCAGGCCAATGTGCGAGTAGTCAATCTCGCCCTTGGCAACCATGTGATCAATAAAGGCGCGGGCGCACTTGAGCATAGAGCCGCGGAACTTCTTGGTTGCCACGAACTTGCCGCCCGTTACCTCAATGCAGGGCTTAATCTTGAGCAGATGGGCACCGAGGAATGCCACGTTGGACAAACGACCGCCGGCCTTAAGGAAGGCGAGATCGGTTGGGACAAAGCCCAACAGCACGCGGTCCATGACGGAGTTCGCGAAGGCGAAGATCTCGTCGACGGTGGCATCGGGGTGAGCCTCGATGTATTTGGCGGTCTCGACGACAACAAGCGACTGGCCTACCGAGACAAAGCGCGTGTCCATGGAGAACACGTAGTCGCGCCCCTGGGCCGCAATCTTTGAGGACTGATGCGAACAGGTCGTGGCCTCGGAATATGCAAGATGCAAAATAGTCGCGTCGGGCTGCTCAGCGTGAATGCGGTCGTACACGTGAGCAAAATCCGCCGGCGCGCAGCCACTGGTCTTGGGCATCACGCCAAACTCGTTGCAGCGCGAATAAATCTCGAGCGGATCGATCGAGCCGTCCTCGACGGTCTCGTCACCAATCGTGATATGCATAGGCACGCGCACGATGCCGTAGCGCTCGCAGAGCTCCGGCGTCACATCCGACCCAGACTCAACCACGATTACGTACTTGCCCATTATTATCACGACCCATCTCGACGTTGGCTTTTCAATACATGACACGCGCCGCCGCACTGTTGCACAACGGCGTCCAAGCGCCAAAGAGACGCCGCCCCTTGCGCACAACAAAGGACAGCGTCTCCCTGGAAAACTCCGTGCTTATCTGAGATTCTACACGGTTTATTAAGGAGTGTTACTTATTCCGCAAACGGTCGCTATACGCGATAAGCGGTAGCTGGCCGCGGCAACTGCGACACATTCCGCCCAACAAGTCCAATCGTGCTCCATGCACGGTTAATGAGCGAGGCGGTAGAAATCCATCGACGCCGCACCCTCGGCGTGCAGCTCCATCGCCGGAACCGCCGGCGAATAGGTACGGCTCGTAAGTGCCGCCTCGCCACCGTTGGCAAAAATCTCGACCATCGTAGTGTCCGAAAGCACGCGCAGGTCGCGAAGTTCGCCGAGCTCGATCGACCTCTGGTCGCGTCCATAGCCTTCGTCGCCCATATCGAGGGTAAGCATCCCGTCCGTATAACGCACAAAGACACCCTTGCGGATTTCGAGCTCGATCATCTTGGCTCCCTCGCAGGAAACCACGACATCAAACAGGCGTCCCGGCTCCTCAACGGTCTCACCGCCTACAGCACGAACGCAATCGCCGCGCATCCTCTCAATCTCGTGCGCCGGCCACTGGCAGAGCTTGCCGCCGCGCATGCTCAGCTCTCTCGGCATCGTCAGCGCGCACTGCCACCCGCGCGCCGCCGTCGGGCTTTCTGTCGTCGCATCGGGGCAACCCGACCATCCGATCATCAAACGCCGACCCGCAGCGTCCTCAAAGGACTGCGGGGCATAGAAATCAAAACCGGCATCGACCATCGGGGGCATGCCCTTCCCGACGATTTTAAAGCTCGGCGCCTCCCAATCGGCCTCGATGGGGAACCACACGCACTGATGCGGATTGCGGTAACGCCAACCATCGGCAGGCACACCCTGCGGACAGCAAACGAGAATAAGCTCGCCATCGAGCTCAAACAGATCGGGGCACTCCCACATAAAGCCAAACTTCTCGCCCAACTCAATGCGCGTCGCATAGCTCCAGTCCTCAAGATTGCGCGAGGTATAGACAAGCACGCAGCCACGGTCGTCTTTCGTACGAGCGCCCAGAACCATGTAGTAGATACCGTCGTGTTCAAGGATCTTGGGGTCGCGCACGTGCGTACCGATATCGTCGGGGTAATCGACCGGCCCAACAGCTATGCGCTTCTCGCCCAATTCGTCGGGATTCTCGGCAACCATATGAATCTGGTTTTGCTCACGGCCCGTCAACACGTAGTCGTAATCATCACGGTCAAAATGCTTAACGTTGCCGGTATAGAAGTAGTGAATCTTGCCATCACGTACAAAGGCAGAACCAGAATACGCTCCACTCGAATCCAAATCGGAATCGGGGAAAAGCACGGGACCGTGATTCTCGTACGTCACAAAATCCTTTGTCGTCAGATGGTTCCAAAGCACTGGACCGCCATGCGCAGCATCGAACGGATCGTATTGATGATAGATGTGATACGTATCACCAATCTGAACCAAACCATTGGGGTCGTTGAGCCAGCCAAGCTCAGGCTCCACATGGAACAAAAGCCTATCGGGGTCGGACGCGATGCGAGCCGCCGTCTCATCCTGTCCGGCACGCCACTGCTCATAGTCCGCACGCATCACCTTGTTTTTTTGATTAAACATCGCCATTGACCTTCTCGTCTATAGGAAAGGACGCTCGACTCACACGAGCCGAACGCCCTTCCCCAAATGGACTTATCCGCACATTACGCTGAACGGCTCAACTAGAAGCTAACGTCGAAGCCAGCGCCAGCGCCCTCTTCATCGGTGGTCGGCACGCCCTTTGCCTTGTTGTAGGCAAAGATCAAGACGATCGGCACGATGAAGGCGATGAGATTGCCAGCCACATACCACACGAGCGTCTCGGGCGTAACGATGAGCAGGCCAAGCACGCCGGTCAGACCCTGACCGATGGCGCGCACCTCAAAGAGCTTCACGAAGGCACCGCCGCAGCCTGCACCGATGCAAGCGCAGATGAACGGGATGATCGAGTAGCGCATGTTTGCAGCAAAGATTGCGGGCTCGGAGATACCGACCAGCGTCGGGATAAAGGACGACATGCAGATGTTGCGCTCTTTGGAATGCTTCTTGTGAATGAGGTACATGCCGATGGCGCCGCCGCCCTGGGCGATGATGGAAACCGACCAGATTGCCTGGATGTAGTTGAAGCCAGTCGTGGCAACGAGGTTTGCCTCGATACCCTGGATGAACTGATGCGTACCGGTAACGACGAGCGGCTGCAGGAATGCGGCAAAGACAAAGGCACCGAAGACGCCCATCCTGTTGTACAGGATATCGATTACGCCGGCGAGGACGTCGCCGATCAGGTTGCCGAGCGGGCCGAACACGGTGAACAGGGCGACGTTAGCAAGAATCAGGGTAACGGTCGGGACAAAGACGAACGAAACGACCTCGGGGATGTACTTCTGGGCAATCTTCTCGACCTTGGCCATAAACCAGGCAGTCAGGATTGCAGGGAACACGCCGCCCTGGAAAGCAACCATGGGAATGGAAAGCGGACCGAAGTTCCAGTACTCAGCACCCGTCGGGTCCATAACGAACGTGTTACGGTTCATAAGGCTCGGGTGAACCATGACGATACCGACGAGGATGCCCAGGATCGGGTTACCGCCAAAACGCTTGACCGCGCTGTACATAACCAGGACAGGTAGGTAGTCGAAGGTGGTGGCGATAATGGCAAAGAAGCTTGCGAGGTTCTTGAGGAACTCGCTGTGATCGGCGAGGCTGCCCTCCATGCCAAAGAGGCCGTTGGCAACGATCAGCGACTTAAGGCCGATGATGATAGCAGCGCCGACGAAAGCGGGAATGATGGGGATAAAGATATCCGAGAATACCTTGAGGACCGAGAAGAACTTGCCCTTCTTGTCCGCCTCGGCGCCCTTGACCTCGGAAGCACTGATCTCCTTAACGCCCGTCAGAGCCATAAACTCATCGTAAACCTTGTTGACGGTACCGGTACCGAAGATGATCATGAGCTGGCCGCTGTTGTACAGCACGCCCTTGACGCCATCGATGTTCTCGAGCTCGGCCTTGTTGTATTTGCTCGTATCCTTGAGCACCAGACGCAGACGGGTCACGCAATGCGTGGCGCCCTCGATGTTCTCCAGTCCGCCGACGTTGTCGACGACTTGCTGGGACACTGCCTTGTAGTCCATGTTCCTCTCCATTCCTTTTCTAAATCATAAAACGGTTCGTTGCCGCTACAGAGACGCGATCGTTGCGTTTGCGCACTTGAGCGCACCGTCGGTGACGGTAAGCGCCACACCCTGGCCCTGCTTGTTGCAGAAGCGAGCGTTGAGCGCAACATCATCGACAAAGATGGTCGCGATGTCGTCGTCGACGACCAGACGCACATGGTGAGTGCCCTCGCCCTTAAAGAACAACGGACGCTCGAGGCCCATGTTGTTGACCTGGAACCACGGATACTGGGGGGCCGCCGTAAACTCGAGTTTGCCCTCACGCAGGTTGGCGCGGAACTCATAGGCAAGACCGGACTCGGCGTCCTCGGCAAGCTTCACCGAGAAGCCGGCAGCGTCACCGGCGAGCTCGATGTCGGCGTCGAGCATATAGGTAGAACCGGCATCCGCGGCGAGCACCTGCTCGACCTTGCCCGACTCGCAGGAGAGCTCAAAGGCCTCGACTGCCTTAGCCTCGCCAAAGGCGCCAAGCATGCTGTCGGGAAGCTTGGTGCCGAGCGTTCCGTCGGCACGCTGAACGATCTCGAGAGGCATAAAAGTGCCACCCCACAGGTAAGAGCTGGGGTCGCCGCCCTCGTCGCGCGTAGGAACCCAACCAAAGAGAACGCGGCGCTCGCCGTCAAATGCGGTACGTGCAGCATAGTACGCGCGGCCATCGAAGGAATCGTCCGCAGGAGTGATCCAAGGACCGTTGATAGAGCGAGACATGCGGTAACGGGTCTTGTTGCCATCACTGTACTCAGAGAACACCAGATACCACCAGTCGCCCATCTTAAAGAGATCAGGCATCTCGAACATGGTGTACAGGCCCGGATTCCACCAGTCGCCCTGGAACTCCCAGGTATCCAGGTCCTTGGAGGTGAACTTGACCAGACGACCGGTCATCAGACGCTTGTCCTCGCCCACACGCGTGCCGAGGATGAGCATGTACTCTTCGTTCTCCTCATCCCAAAGAACAAAGGGATCGCGCCAGTTGCGGTCATCGTAACCCTCCTGGGGCGGAAGCAGCGTCTCGGCGATGTTCTTCTCCCACTTGACGGCGTCGTCACTCGTTGCGTGAAGAAGAACCTGCTTCATCAAGCGTGCCTTGACCTTATCGCGATTGCAACCAGTGTAGAGCGCATGGTACTTGTCGCCCACCTTAAACACTGTGCCGGCATAAACATACTGGTCGACTTCCTCGTCGCCGCCACGCTCAAGGCTCTCGCCAAAGTCCTTGTAGTTGACGAAATCCTTGGTCGTCGCGAGTGCCCAGCCAAACGGCTCTCCGAAAGGTCCGGGGTTACGCGTGTCACGCTGATGATAGAGATAGAACGTGCCGTCCTCGCCGTACGGCATGATGTCGCCTACCCAAATTCCCTCAGGCTGGTAATACACCTTGTGCATCCGAGACTTCCTTTCCCACAAGATACTAACTCGGTACAACTGCAAGATATGTCAATCGTTTTCATATGTCAAACGTTTTCACATCAATACGTCTTTTCGCAGTTCCAGTCGTCGGCAAACGGTTGACATATGCCGGCGAACGGTCATCAGAGGCGTTTGAGGAATTCTTTTGGCACGGGATGAACTACGCGGTTTTGCCCTCAATGAGTTCAACGGGGAGCTTGATATTCGATTCAGGATTATCGCCGTTAACAAGAGCGATGATGGATTGCGCCGCGAGCTCTCCGATGCGATCGATATCTTGGCGTACGGTTGTTAAGTCAGGCATAAACGTCATAGTGCGGCGGGCACCATCCGCGCCCACGACCTTAATATCGTCCGGAGCGCTCAAGCCGCGCTGCTTCATAATGTTGAGACAGATGGCCGCCATCGTGTCGTCTCCCGCAAAGATGCCGTCAATATCGGGGTTCTCATCGAGGATCTTCGCAACGACCGCGCTCTTTTCGTCATCGGGCTTAACGAACTCGACCTCACGGACAAGCGCGGGCAAACCGGCCTGCTCAACAACATCGAGGTAGGCATCGGTACGCTTATTGGCAGGCATGCGCATGCGGCTATTGCTGCGCAGGCACAGGATGCGTGAACACCCGTCATCGATCAGGCGACGCGTGGCAAGTTCGCCGATGCTATAGCTGTCGCTCGCAATCTGAACAGAGGCCTCGCCAAGGTCGCAGTCGATACCAACCAGGCTCAAGCCCATCTCGGCATATGCCTCAGCACCGATATTGAGGGAGTTGACGATGACGCCGTCGACCATATTGCGGCGGAGCATGTCAATATAGGAACGCTCAAGATCGGGTCGATTGGCGCTGTTGCACAGCAACATCTTAAAGCCGTTTTCCGCCAACGTGCGCTCGACCGCCTGCACAACCTGAGCATGGAACGGGCTGCTCACAAAGGGAACGATCATGCCGATAAGGTTCAGGCGACCGTTGAGCATGGCACGGGCGATATCGTTGGGCGTATAGTTGATGCGCTCCATCGCCGCATGGACTTTATCGCGGGTTTCCTGGCTAATGTAGCCGCGGTTATTAAGCACGCGAGATACCGTAGTAGGCGAAACCCCCGCCACCGCTGCAACTTCCTTGATGCCAGGCTTAGCCGTATCCTTAGAACGGGCACTCTCGTGAGCCATAGCACCCTCCCCCATCAACATGTCATACGTTTACATACGAACAAAGCATACCCCAACAACAGCGGGAAGACGGTAACAGCACAAGTAAGTAAACGACTCATCCAAATAATTAGGAGAGTTCCGCCTAAAGGGTGACTACACAGGACCCCCGCCGGGGCTGTTTGGGCTACCTCCCAAAACATTCCGCAGGACGCAAAGAGGCTCGCCGCACGAAGTGCGCAGCGAGCCTCTTTGCATGTCCGAGGACGTTTTGGGAGGTAGCCCAAACAGCCCCGGCGATCCTGCGGGAGTTGAGCCCCTTTAGAACTTGTCGTGGAAGGTACGCGCAATGACCTCGTCCTGCTGCTCCTTGGTGAGCGTGTGGAAGTTCACGGCGTAGCCGGAAACGCGGATGGTCAGCTGCGGATACTTCTCGGGGTGAGCCTGAGCGTCGAGCAGCGTCTCACGGTTGAAGACGTTGATGTTCAGGTGGTGGCCACCCTTCTCGGCGTAAGCGTCGAGCATGTGGACCAGGTTATCGGCCTGGGTCTCGGAAACTTCAGAAACCTTCATAATGTGTCTCCTTCGATTAATAGGCGCCGGCCGAAACCGGCGCGCTAATCAGTAATCGTTATTGTTAGTATAGCACTAACAATAGTTACTCGCCCAGCTGATCAAGGTCGATATCGCCAAAGAACACCTGATCCTCTTTGCCGAGCGCACTCGGGATGATGGAGAAGGTGTTGGAGATGCCGTCCTGAGCATCGCGGAACGGGAGCTTGGAAACCGAAGACAGCGAAGCGATGGCGCCATGGCTATCGCGCTTGTGCATGGGGTTAGCACCCGGGGCGAACGGCTGGCCAGCCTTGCGGCCGTCGGGCGTGGAGCCGGTCTTCTTACCGTACACGACGTTGGAGGTAATGGTCAGAACCGAGGTCGTGGGCACGGAGTTGCGGTAGGTGTCGTTCATGCAGATGTACTCCATGAACTGGTGCACAACGTCGTGAGCGATCTGGTCGACGCGGTCGTCGTCGTTGCCGTACTTGGGGAACTCGCCCTCGGTCTCGAAGTCGACGATGATGCCGTTCTCATCACGGACGGGGTGAACCTTGGCGTACTTGATGGCGGACAGGGAGTCAGCCACGACGGAAAGGCCAGCGATGCCCGTAGCGAACCAGCGGTGCACGTGCTTGTCGTGCAGAGCCATCTGGATGCGCTCGTAGCAATACTTGTCGTGCATGTAGTGAATGATGTTCAGCGAGTTGACGTACACGCCAGCGAGCCACTTCATCATGTCGTTGTACTTGGCCACAACGTCGTCGTAATCGAGCGTATCGCCCTCGACGGCGCGATACTTGGGGCCGACCTGCTTCTTGGAGACCTCGTCAACACCGCCGTTGAGTGCGTAGAGCAGGCACTTGGCAAGGTTGGCGCGGGCGCCGAAGAACTGCATCTCCTTGCCGATGCGCATGGAGGACACGCAGCAGGCAATGCCGTAGTCGTCGCCGTGATAGACGCGCATGAGGTCGTCGTTCTCGTACTGGATCGAGGAGCTGGCGACGGAAGTCTTGGCGCAGAACTTCTTGAAGTTCTCGGGCAGACGGGTCGACCACAGAACGGTCATGTTGGGCTCGGGGCTGGTACCCATGTTCTCGAGCGTGTGCAGGTAGCGGTAGCTCATCTTGGTAACGAGCGTACGGCCGTCAACACCCATGCCGCCGATGGACTCGGTGACCCACTGCGGGTCGCCGGTGAACAGGGCCTGGTACTCGGGAGTACGGGCGAACTTGACCATGCGGAGCTTCATGATGAAGTGATCCACGAACTCCTGGATCTGCTCCTCGGTGAAGGTACCGTTGGCAAGGTCGCGCTCAGCATAGATGTCGATGAACGTAGAGGTACGGCCGATGGACATAGCGGCGCCGTTCTGCTCCTTGACGGCAGCAAGGTAGGCGAAGTACATCCACTGGATGGCCTCCTGCGTGTTGGTAGCAGGGTTGGAAATGTCGAAACCATAGGTCTCGGCCATCATCTTGAGCTCGCCGAGGGCGCGGATCTGCTCCTGCAGCTCCTCACGATCGCGGATGTTGTCGGCGGTCATGACCGTCGGGGTGGAAGCCTTCTGGGCCTCCTTGTCCTTAATCAGGTAGTCGACACCGTACAGGGCGACACGACGGTAGTCGCCGATGATGCGGCCGCGGCCATAGCCATCGGGCAGACCGGTGATGATGTGAGCCGAGCGGCAAGCACGCATCTCGGGGGTGTAAACATCGAAGACGCCGGCGTTGTGGGTCTTGCGCTCGAAGGTGTAGCGCTCGACAACGTTCTCGTCGACCTTGTAGCCGTGCTGGCTGGCGGCCTGGCAAGCGATGCGGATACCGCCGTTGACGTGCAGAGCGCGCTTGAGCGGCTTGTCGGTCTGGAGGCCGACGATGGTCTCCTTCTCGCGGTGGGCGTTATCGATGTAGCCAGCGGGGTGGCTCACGATACCCGTGACGGTCTTGGTGTCCATATCGAGGACACCACCCTGCTCGCGCTCCTTAAGCAGCAGGTCGAGAACCTCGCCCCACAGCTCCTTGGTACGCTCGGTCGGACCTACGAGGAACGACTCGTCGCCCTCGTAAGGGGTGTAGTTCTTCTGGATGAAGTCTCGGACGTCAACCTCTCCCGTCCAAATGCCTTCCTTGAAGCCTTCCCATGCCTCCTGCATTGTGTAACCACGCTCCTAGTTACGTGTAATGCGGCGCTCTCTCACACCGCTGCTTATTGAATTCTTGAATTTTCGGCTTGCACTACCGGCTTCTTCCGTTCTTCACCACATGTTGGTGCAGGGAAAAACGTTTGTCCACCTTGGAACTGCAACCCAAAACCCAAGATTTCACCCGTTTGAGAAGGATAACATAGCGACCCTCTCCATCTGGGCTGTTATATGTTTCTTTTTTTATATCATAAGGGCGTTTTTTACAAACCCGCAGGAAATGCGAGCGTGAACAACTACCGTTCACCGATTTGTTTAGTTTTTTCCTTGCCTTTGTACGACGTTCACTCTAGCTGTTATGCCAGCTTTAGCAGGGTAAAGTGCCTCTGAGTGGGCTTTAGGATGTGCTCAGAGATCTACCCCTAACTTTGCTGATACCGACGGTGTACGGAGGTCGCCTAAAAGTTGTTTTCTAGGCATGTCCCAAAATCTACCGTATAGGGTGCGCGTGCGGGGGTATCATCTTTCATCGAAAATAGTTTCTAGTGTTAGGGGTTTTTGGTGGAAGATACCGATTTCCGTGAACTTGGGCGTCAGCTCCTTACCGAGTTCGGCAGCATGCATCAGCGCATTTCGCGCTTTGCGGACAAAGCCCTCGGCGGCGAGATGGCCGTCATGCGCGCCCTCATGCTCGCTGGCGGTTCGCTCACGCCGAGCGAACTCGCCGATCGCGCCTGGGTCTCGAGCGCCCGCATCGCCAATATCCTACGCGCTCTCGAAGCCAAGGGCTGGGTCGAGCGCGAGCACTCAAAGACCGACCGTCGTCGCGTACACGTCACGGTGACCGACAAGGGATTCCAGGATCTCGAAATCAAACGACGGGAATTCGAGGAGCGCACCGCGGCCTTCCTCGAGCAGCTCGGCGAAACAGATACCCAAGAGATGGTGCGCCTTCTAAGACGTGCCAACGAAATTATCGACCGCAACCAAGAAAGGAGAGATGCCGAGTGAGGATTCTCAAGCTCTTTAAAAAGCACGTTCTGGCACTGTTCACAGCTATCGTACTTATCGTAATCAGCTGCAACGCCGATCTGGCGCTGCCTACCTATATGAGCGACATCGTCGACGTGGGCGTGCAGCAAGGCGGCATCGCCTCGCCCGTGCCCGACACCATTCGCGCCGAATCGCTCGACGACCTCGAACTCTTCATGAGCGCCAAGGACGCCAAGGCTGTGGAGGCCGTGTTTAGCAAGGCTGACAAAAACGGCATTCGAACGTACAAGGGCACCGAGGAAGAGCGTGCCGATGGAGGCAAAATTACCGACATTATGAGCCTGCCCGAGACCGTCGTCCTTTCGCTCAACCAGGGCATCGACGCCGACTCCATGGGAGACATGACCGGCACGTCCAGCGAGAAAGACAGCGACGCCGCTCAGGCCATGCCCACGCCCGAGCAAATGGCAGCGATGACGCCCGAGCAGCTCGCCGAGATGCAGCAGAAGGCCGCAGCGGCGCAGAATATGCAAAAGCAGATCGACGCCGACGGCGGCAAGATCACCATGAAGAGCCTGCGCCTGGGTGTCGAGGGCGGTCTGGTAGACCAAAGCAAGCTCGTCGAGGGCGCCAACGAAATGGCGGACAAAATGGGCTCCATGTCGGGCTCCATCGTCACCCAGCGCGCCGTGAGCTATGTACAGGACGAGTACAAGGCGCAGGGCATCGACCCCGCCGACGTGCAGAACGCCTACCTGGGCCGCATGGCGACCACGATGTTTGGTCTGTGTCTGGTGTCGCTGGTCGCCACCATCCTGACCGGTGCCGTGGCTTCGCGCACCGCCTGCTCCATCGCACGCGACCTGCGCCGCGAGACCTTCAACAAGGTTATGCACTTCTCGCCGGCCGAGGTGGGCAAGTTTAGCCAGGCCTCGCTCATCACCCGCTGCACCAACGACATTCAGCAGATTCAGATGGCCGCAACCCTGTTTATCCGCATGTGTCTGATGGCGCCCGTCATGGGCATCGTCGCCGTCATGCGCGTCCTGGCCAACCACACCGGCCTGGAGTGGACCATCGCCGTGGCCATCATCGCGGTCTCGGCCGTCGTCGGCGTGCTTATGGGCCTCACTATGCCCAAATTCAAAAAGATGCAGAGCTTTGTGGACCGCGTGAACCTTACCGCCCGCGAGCTGCTCGACGGCCTTATGCCTATCCGCTCGTTCAACCGCGAGGAGCATGAGCTCGAGCGTTTTGACAAGGCTTCGCTCGATCTGATGACCACGCAGCTCTACACCAACCGCGCCATGAGCTTTATGATGCCACTCATGATGCTCGTCATGAACTGCATCACCGTGCTTATCGTCTGGTTTGGCGCGCAGGGCGTGTCCGACGGCGTGATGCAGGTCGGCAACATGATGGCGTTTATCTCCTACACCATGCAGATCGTCATGGCGTTTATGATCCTCACCATGGTGTCGGTCATTCTGCCCCGTGCCGAGGTCGCAGCCGAGCGCGTGGAAGAGGTCATCACCTGCCCCACGAGCATCAACGACCCCGTCTCGCCCAAACTGCCCGCGGCCAGCGCGCCGCGCGGTGAGCTCACCTTCCGCGACGTGAGCTTCCAGTATCCCGATGCCCGTGCCGACGTCATCAGCGGCGTGAACTTCACCACGCATGCCGGTCAGATGCTCGGCATCATTGGCTCCACGGGCTCGGGCAAGTCCACGCTCGTGCAGTTGATTCCGCGCCTGTACGACGTCACGGGCGGCAGCATTTCGCTCGACGGCATCGACGTGCGCGACATGACCCTTTCCGAGCTGCGCCGCCGCATTGGTTACATCCCGCAGCAGGGTCGCCTGTTCTCGGGCACTGTCGAGAGCAACCTCAAGTTTGCCGGCAACATGGTGAGCGATGATGACATGCACCGGGCGGCACGCATCGCCCAGGCCGAGGACTTTATCGCCGAGCGCGAGGGCGGTTACGACTCCCCCATCAGCCAGGGCGGCTCCAATGTCTCGGGCGGTCAGCGCCAGCGCTTGGCCATCGCCCGCGCCCTGGCCAAGAAGCCCGAGGTTGTGGTGTTCGACGACTCGTTTAGCGCCCTCGACTACAAGACCGATGCTCGTCTGCGCGAGGAACTGGCCAAAAACGTCACCGACGCGGCGCTCGTGGTCGTGGCCCAGCGCATCGCGACCATCATGCATGCCGACCAGATCATCGTGCTCGATGACGGCCACGTGGTGGGCACCGGCACGCACGAGGAGCTGCTGCACAACTGCCCGGCGTACCTGGAGATCGCACAGTCGCAGCTTTCAGCCGAGGAGCTGGGGCTTACCCAAGAAGAAATTGCAGCCGTTATGGAAGGAGGCGAGCGCTAATGGCAGACGAGACCAAGACTCAGATTCCCAAGCCCACCCGCCAGCGCGGTCCCATGGGCCGCATGGGCGGCATGCGTCGCGGCGAAAAGGCCAAGGACTTTAAGGGCACCATGAGGCAGCTGCTCGGCTATATCGGTCAGCATAAGATTGCCGTGTTTACCGCCGTCGCCTTTGCCGTGTGCTCGGTCATCTTTAACATTGTGGGGCCCAAGGTGCTCGGCCAGGTTACCACCAAACTGTTCGAGGGCCTGGTTGCCAAGGTAAACGGTACCGGCGACGTTGACTTTGCCTGGATTGCCAAGACGCTCGGCTTTTTGCTCTGCCTGTATCTGGCAAGCTCTGTCTGCAGCCTCATCCAAGGCTGGCTCATGACCGGCGTCACGCAAAAGATTTGTTACCGTATGCGCAAGGAGATCGCCGCCAAGATTGCCGTCGTGCCGATGAGCTACTTCAACGGCCACAGCAAGGGCGACGTGCTCAGCCGCATCACCAACGACGTCGATACGCTGGGCCAGTCGCTCAACCAGAGCGTGACGCAGCTCATCACCTCGGTGACGCAGATTATCGGCGTGCTCGTCATGATGCTTTCGATCAGCCTGCCGCTTACCGGCGTCACCGTGCTCACGCTGCCGGCCGCCGCGATTATCTTGACCGTAATGATTCACTTCTCGCAGCCGTACTTCCGCGAGCAACAGCAGGTTCTGGGCGCCGTCAACGGCATTATCGAGGAGGACTTTGCCGGCCAGAACGTCATTCAGGTGTTCGACCGCGCCGAGGCCTCAATCGAAGAGTTCGACCGTCAAAACGACCGTCTCTTTATTAGTGGCTGGCGCTCGCAGTTCCTGTCGGGCCTGATGATGCCGCTTATGAGCCTGGTGGGCAACATGGGCTACGTGGGCGTCGTCGTGGTGGGCGCACAGCTCGCGCTGACCGGCAATGCCACGCCCGGCGACATCCAGAGCTTTATCCAGTACGTTCGCAACTTTACGCAACCCGTGCAGCAGCTGGGCAACGTGAGCAACACGATGCAGTCGATGGCCGCTGCCACCGAGCGCGTCTTTGAGTTCCTGGCCGCGCCCGAGGAGGAGCAGAAGGCCGACGCGCAGATTCCCGAGAAGCGCCCCGGTCACGTGGAGTTCGACCACGTCAAGTTTGGCTACACGCCCGACAAGACCATCATCCACGACTTTAGCTGCGAGGCGCAGCCCGGCCAGACCATCGCCATCGTCGGTCCCACCGGCGCCGGCAAGACCACGCTCATCAAGCTGCTGCAGCGCTTCTACGATGTGGACGACGGTTCGCTGCGTGTCGAGGGCGTCGACGTGCGCGACTGGGACCGCGCGGCGCTGCGCGGCGAGTTTGCCATGGTGCTGCAGGATACCTGGCTGTTTAACGGCACCATCCGCGAAAACATCCGCTACGGACGCCCCGATGCGAGCGATGCCGAAGTCGAGGCCGCCGCACGCGCCGCACGCTGCGACCACTTTATCCATACGCTCGCCGGCGGTTACGACTTTATGATCAACGAGGAGGGCACCAACCTGTCGCAGGGTCAGCGCCAGCTCGTGACCATCGCCCGTGCCATTTTGGCCGACCGTCCGGCGCTGATTTTGGACGAGGCGACCTCCAACGTTGACACTCGTACCGAGGAGCTTATTCAGCGTGCCATGGATGCGCTAATGCAGGGCCGCACGAGCTTTGTCATCGCGCACCGCCTGTCCACGATCCGCAACGCCGACGTGATCCTGGTGATCCGCGACGGCGACATCGTCGAAAAGGGCACGCACGACGAGCTGCTCGCCCAGGGCGGCTTCTACGCCGACCTGTACAACTCGCAGTTCGACGAGGCGGCGTAAAACCGGCGGCAAACAACCGCAATGCCCAAAAACGGGGGCGCAGAATGAACTGCGCCCCCGTTTTGTGTCCTTTGGGCCTCGAAACGCCTCCCCTGGGGCCTGATTGACGCTCTCCCTCAAGGCCCCGTGGGCAAAAAATGGCAAATATGAGTACTGTCATCTTTTTAGTAACAGCCAAAACTGCCCAAACGACGTCTTTGCGGCCTAGACATGGGTCGCGCGCGCAGACGTGGTGTAAGAGTGTCCTGAGGTCCGTCGCTGCAAGTC
>ERZ1673697.434-NODE-434-length-66436-cov-13.695711_pt1 | contig 66436 bp, 57 predicted proteins | sample MGYA00580227_ERZ1673697 | MGnify/ENA primary metagenome ERZ1673697 (study PRJEB41218, sample SAMN15661759) | gut metagenome | host: Homo sapiens | place: Canada: London | collected 2015-08-20/2019-03-30 | study: EMG produced TPA metagenomics assembly of... | reverse complement strand
ATGAGGGGAACCGCCTGAACTGAAACATCTAAGTAGGGCGAGGAAGAGAAATCAAACGAGATTCCGCTAGTAGTGGCGAGCGAACGCGGAAGAGGCCAAACTGAGAGCAGCAATGTTCTCAGGGTTAGGACTGCATTTAGCATTGACAAAGGTTAGCTGAACTGCATGGGAAGGCAGACTGGAAAGGGTGAGAGTCCCGTAAGCGAAAACCAAAGTCAGCGAGCAGTATCCAGAGTACCGCAAGACACGTGAAACCTTGTGGGAAGATGGGGGGACCACCCTCCAAGCCTAAATACTACCCAGTGACCGATAGTGCAGAGTACTGTGAAGGAAAGGTGAAAAGGACCCCGGGAGGGGAGTGAAATAGAACCTGAAACCCTAAGCTTACAAGCACCGAGAGCACGTCAAAGTGTGATCGGGTACTTTTTGTAGAACGGTCCGGCGAGCGTATGTACGTAGCAAGGTTAAGTTCTTCAGGAACGGAGCCGAAGCGAGAGCAAGTCTGAATAGGGCGTCAAGTTACGTGCATAGGGCCCGAAACCGGGTGACCTATCCATGTCCAGGCTGAAGTTGGGGTAAGACCCAATGGAGGGCCGAACCGACCTCCGTTGAAAAGGCGGCGGATGAGGTGTGGATAGCGGAGAAATTCCAATCGAACCCGGAGATAGCTGGTTCTCCCCGAAATAGCTTTAGGGCTAGCGTTATGTTAGATTACCGGAGGTAAAGCACTGAATGGTAGCGGGGCCGATAAGGTTACCAACGCCTATCAAACTAAGAATGCCGGCTAATTGATGCATAGCAGTCAGACAGTGTGAGATAAGTTTCATTGTCAAAAGGGAAACAGCCCAGACCCACAGCTAAGGTCCCAAATGTATGCTAAGTGGAAAACGATGTGGAGTTGCGAAAACAACCAGGATGTTGGCTTAGAAGCAGCCACTCATTCAAAGAGTGCGTAATAGCTCACTGGTCGAGTGACTCTGCGCGGAAAATTCAACGGGGCTAAAATCATAACCGAAGCTTGGGATGCAATTAATGCATGGTAGGGGAGCGTTGTGTAAGGGGTGAAGTCACAGCGAAAGCGGTGGTGGACATTACACAAGTGAGAATGCCGGAATGAGTAGCGCGAATTATGTGAGAATCATAATGGCCGAAAGTCTAAGGTTTTTGGAGGAAGGTTCGTCCGCTCCAAGTTAGTCGGGAGCTAAGGTGAGGCCGGAAGGCGTAGCCGATGCACATACGGTAGAAATTCCGTAACCGTCGAAGTATTTAAGCAAAGGGACACTTTGGGAAGGTACAAGCCAGGCGTTGGTAGCCCTGGCCGTAAGGGACTGAAAATTAGTAGGGAAGTGTACTGGAACAGAGGCGAGAAAAGCTTTGTGTATATACAAGACGCCCGTACCGCAAACCGACACAGGTAGATGGGAAGAGAATTCTAAGGCCAACGGGAGAAGGGTTGTTAAGGAACTCGGCAAGTTGACCCCGTAACTTCGGAAGAAGGGGTGCTCTGGAAACAGAGCCGCAGAGAATAGGTCCAGGCGACTGTTTAGCAAAAACACAGCTCTATGCTAAATCGAAAGATGATGTATATGGGGTGACACCTGCCCGGTGCTGGAAGGTTAAGAGGAGATGTGCAAGCATTGAATCGAAGCCCCAGTAAACGGCGGCCGTAACTATAACGGTCCTAAGGTAGCGAAATTCCTTGTCAGGTAAGTTCTGACCCGCACGAATGGTGTAACGATCTGGACACTGTCTCAACAACCCGCCCGGCGAAATTGTAGTACCGGTGAAGATGCCGGTTACCCGCGACAAGACGGAAAGACCCCATGGAGCTTTACTGTAGCTTAATATTGGATTTTGATATTTCATGTACAGAATAGGTGGGAGACTGAGAAGCAGAGGCGTCAGCTTCTGTGGAGTCGCCTTTGGGATACCACTCTTGAAGTGTTGAAATTCTAACCTGCGGCCGTGAAACCGGTCGGGGGACATTGTTAGGTGGGCAGTTTGACTGGGGCGGTCGCCTCCAAAAAGGTAACGGAGGCGCTCAAAGGTTGGCTCAGCACGGACGGAAATCGTGCAGTGAGTGTAAACGTAGAAGCCAGCCTAACTGCGAGACCGACGGGTCGAGCAGTAACGAAAGTTGGAGTTAGTGATCCGGCGGTATGTGAGTGGAAATGCCGTCGCTCAACGGATAAAAGCTACCCTGGGGATAACAGGCTGATCTCCCCCAAGAGTCCACATCGACGGGGAGGTTTGGCACCTCGATGTCGGCTCATCACATCCTGGGGCTGTATTCGGTCCCAAGGGTTCGGCTGTTCGCCGATTAAAGTGGTACGCGAGCTGGGTTCAGAACGTCGTGAGACAGTTCGGTCCCTATCTGTCGTGGGCGCAGGATATTTGAAGGAAGCTGTCCCTAGTACGAGAGGACCGGGATGGACGCACCTCTGGTGCACCAGTTGTCACGCCAGTGGCACAGCTGGGCAGCTAAGTGCGGAACGGATAAACGCTGAAAGCATCTAAGCATGAAGCCGCTCCTGAGATAAGATATCCCACTGAGTCAATCAGGTAAGACCCCTTGAAGACTACAAGGTTGATAGGCTGCAGGTGTAAGTGTCGTGAGGCATTGAGCTTGGCAGTACTAATCGGTCGAGGGCTTGACCAAGTGTTTGACACAAAGTTCTTCTCTTGTTTTCATTGTTCAATTTTGAGGGTCCGAAAACCCTTACAAAAGAATAGTTGGTGCTAATGGCGATGAGGATCCACCTGTTCCCATTCCGAACACAGTAGTTAAGCTCATCAGTGTCGAAGATACTTGGCGGGTGACTGCCCGGGAAAATAGAGCGGTGCCAACACTTTTGAAAGCGACTTGTTTTAAGTCGCTTTTTTTGTTATATTAAAATTTTATATCAAAAGAGGTCCCCACTGAATTTCTGGGGACCTCTTTCATATTTTATAAAATGATTCAGTTGATTTGGGAGAGTGCAATCTGCTCAGGAGTAATAGGAAGTTCGCGATGCCATACACCGGTTGCTTGGTAGATGGCGTGAGCAATGGCTGGAGCAGGGGTGTTGATGACAATTTCGCCGATTGATTTTGCACCGAAAGGTCCGGTTGGTTCATAGCTATGCTCAAACTCAACCTGCAATCTGCCAATGTCTTGGCGGGTGGGAAGTTTATACTGCATGAAGCTGGATTCCAGTGGACGACCGCTGTCATTGTAGGTCACGTTTTCCATCAAAGTATGACCAATGCCCTGAACGATGCCGCCTTCTGTCTGGATTCTTGCCAGTGCCGGGTTGATGGGGATGCCACAGTCCACAACTGCCATGTAATCCAAAATATCCACCTTTCCGGTGAGCTTGTCCAGCTCAATTTCCACCATGCCGACCATATAAGGAGGAGGAGAAACAGGGGAAGAATGGGTGGCAGTCGATTCCGCAGAGATGCTGTTGCCCACCTGAGACTGATAGGCAATGTCGGTCAACGAAACAGCTTGCTCGCTGTTGATGCGGCGGACCTGGGTGCCTTCAAAGACGACAGCTTCCTCTTCGCAGTTCAGCATTTTAGTTGCAATAGCACAAATCCGTTGCTTGAGCTCTCCGCATGCCTTCACGACCGCTTGACCGGTGATGTAGGTAGTGGAGGACGCGTAGGAACCGGAGTCATAAGGGGAAACATCGGTGTCTGCACCGAAGACAGCAACATCATCCACCGAGCAGTCCATCAGTTCTGCCACCATCTGTGCCAGGATGGTATCGCAGCCTGTGCCCATGTCAGCAGCGCCGATAATCAGGTTATAGGTGCCGTCTTCACTGAGTTTTACTGTGGCTGAGCCGACATCCACATTGGAAATACAGCTGCCCTGCATTGCCATGGCAACACCGGCAGTTCGTACTTTTCCGTTGCCCATGTCACGGACCTTGGAACGCTCCTCCCAGTTGAACATCTTTCGGCAGTGCTCCATGCAGCGGTCCAGAGCGCAGGCATTGGCAATTTCATTATAATAAGCGGGCATGACCATGCCTTCCCGAATCATATTTTTATCACGGATTTCGGTGGCATCCATTCCCAACTGCTCTGCCAGCTCACTGACGATGGATTCCACAGCAAAGATACCCTGTGTTGCACCATAGCCACGGTAGGCACCGGCAGCCTGATGGTTGGTGTAAACGACATCATAGCCAAAGCGGTGTGCTTCCAGAGAGCCGGTGTACAAAGGAATTGATTTATGACCGGAAAGCTCAACAGTGGTTGGACCATGTTCTCCATAGGCTCCAGAGTTGGACAGAGTGTACAGGTCCATCACGCGGATTTTGCCTTCTTTGGTTGCACCAAGCTTCACAGTGATTTCCATTTCATGGCGGGGAGAGCCAGCAATCTGCGCTTCCTCACGGGTATAGCAAATCATAGCCGGGCGACCGGTTTTCATTGCAACAAAGGCAGGATAGACTTCGCAGACGGCAGTTTGCTTGGCACCGAATCCGCCGCCGATTCTGGGCTTTTCCACTCGTATTTTGCTTTTGGGAATCCCCAGCGCGAGAGAGAGAATGCGGCGGGTGTGAAAAACAATCTGAGTGGAGGAGATGATGTGCAGACGACCATAACGGTCGAAATCGGCATAGGTGGTGAAAGGCTCCATCATTGCCTGATTGAACGCCTTAGTGTGGTAGGTGCGCTCCAAAACGATGTCGCAGTCGGCAAGGATACCATCGACGTCACCATAGGTCTCCGAGTCGCTGGCAACCAGGTTCCGTTTGGGGTCACCACCTACATCACAGGGAGGAAACCAGTCCTCCTCGGGATGCACCAGAACCGGATTGTCCTTGGCAGTCCGAAAATCCAGCACCGCAGGTAAAACCCGATAACTGACCTTGATCAGCTTCATTGCCTTAAGGGCAGCTTTTTCAGTTTCAGCGGCAATGATGGCGACAGCATCGCCGGAAAAGCGCAGATGGCGGTCCAGAATCAAACGGTCATAAGGGGAAGGCTCGGGAAAGATCTGACCGGCGATGGCAAATCGGGTTTGAGGCACATCTTCCCAGGTGTAGATGTCTACAACACCCGGAACTTTTTTTGCAATGTCTGTCTGAATGGATTCTACCATGGCATTGGCATGGGGAGAACGTAAGATTTTAACTACCAGAGCATTTTTAGGGGTTACATCGTCGGTATAGACCGGTTTACCCAGTAAAAGCTGCATCGAATCCTTTTTGCGGACCGATTGGTTGACGACTTTATATTCTTGATGTTCCATAATTGCCTCCTTATGCCTTTCGGGAGTTTAGGTAGCTGCGGATTCCGCGCAGCTGTCCGTCATAACCGGAACAGCGGCACAGATTTCCTGCGAGGAAGGCGCGAATCTCGTCATCGGTCGGGTCCGGGTTTTCCCGCAGCAAAGCGATGGTGTTCATGACAAATCCGGGATTGCAGAAGCCGCACTGGTCGGCACCCTGGTCTGCAATGAATCCGACAAAATCGGAAGCTTCCTCCTGTAAACCTTCCAGAGTTTGGATTTCATGTCCGTCTGCGCGGACCGCAAGTGTGGAGCAGGAAAGGATAGGCTTGCCATCCATCAGGACCGTACAAAGTCCGCAGTTGGAGGTGTCACAGCCTCGCTTCACACTCAAGCAACCGTTTTCGCGCAAAAAGTCCAGAAGGACCGTGTCTGCCTCCACCAAAGCTGTAATGGCTCTGCCATTGAGTTTGAGCTTGATTTCCATATTACATTCCTCCAAGTTCAGTCATACAGCGCTCGGTTAATACCCGAATCAAATGCTCATGTACGGTAAAGTAACACACAACAATTTGATAGACAGCAGCCCCCCTATTCCGAGTGTCAGATACAGCTATTTTTGATAACTGTATCTGACAATTTTATTTTGAGGATTGACTATGATTAAATATGTGTTATAATGTACTTGTACATTAAGTACATTATAACAGCAAAGGCGGTGAGTTATGGAAATCATCATCAGTAATAACGCCAACAAGCCGATATACGAGCAAATCACATCACAGATTAAAGCTATGATAATGAGTGGGGAGCTACAATCTGGAGACGCAATCCCCTCAATGCGGGCATTGGCAAAATCAATCCATGTAAGCGTCATTACTGTTCAGAAAGCCTATGAAGATTTGCAAAGGGACGGTTTCATAGAAACCACAGTAGGCAGAGGGAGTTTTGTGTCAGCACAAAACAAGGAATTTTATCAAGAAGAACAACAACGTATTGCAGAGGAACATTTACAAGCCGCTGCCGAGATTGGGCGGACAAGTAATATCTCTCTTGAAAAATTGACAGAGTTGTTGGCTTTATTCTATCAGGAGGACGAATGAGCATGGAAAATATTTTGGAATTACAGCAAGTTTCCAAGACATTTCCCAAGTCGAATTTCACATTGGAAAATGTGACCTTTTCCCTACCGTATGGGGCTATTTTGGGATTTGTTGGAGAAAATGGAGCAGGAAAAACTACGACGATTGGTTGTATTCTGAATACAATCACGAAAGACAGCGGAACAGTAAAGCTATTTGGACAGGAAATGCTGGACGCAGATACGAGCTTGCGTGAAAAAATTGGTGTTGTCTATGACGGCGACAATTTTCCCGCTTACTGGACAGCAAAGCAATTATCCAAAGTCATGGAGGGGCTTTATACACAGTGGGACAATTCCCTGTTCCAGAAATATTTAGAGGACTTCCACCTATCGGCGAAGCAAAAAATCAAACATTATTCCAGAGGAATGACAATGAAACTGGCGATTGCCGCTGCACTGGCGCACCACCCGGAATTATTGATTTTGGATGAAGCGACCAGCGGCTTAGACCCAATTATGCGTGATGAAATGTTGGACGTTTTTCTGGAATTTGTACAGGAAGAAAATCACTCCATTCTGTTATCTTCTCATATCACAAGCGATTTAGAAAAAGTTGCGGATTATATCACTTTTATCCATAATGGCAAACTCATTATGACCGTATCGAAAAATGATTTGGTATATAACTATGCTGTTATGCGCTGTAAGGAAAGTCAATTCCTTACATTAGACCCGAAAGATATTCTTGCTTATCGGAAACGTGATTTTCAAATTGATGTGCTGGTTTCTAACGGGAAAGAAGCACGGAAAAAGTATAAGGGTGTTGTGGTAGACCATGTTTCTGTTGATGAAATCATGTTACTATTGGTAAAGGGGGAACGGGTATGAAAGGACTCTTGAAGAATAATTTTTATGCGACACTTTCAAATGCGAAAGTCTTTGCCGCTATCATGCTCCTACTGGGTATTTTTGTTGTCGCTATGGACAATAAAATCCCGTCGCTAATAATTGGTTATATGTTGTTGGCTATGATTGGTTTTTCTCTCAATTCGATTGCGAGCCTGCGAAAGGAAAGTGCTACCAAATGGAGCAAATACAAACTTACCACACCTGTAAAGAGGTCTGCCATTGTACAGAGTTATTTTTTGAGCTTGTTATTGTGGTTGATTGTCGGAATGGTTTTTGCGGGAATTGGAGTAGCTTTATCAATCATGCTACATGGTTTCCCTTTTGACAAGGATACAGATGTTTTCATGCTGTTTGTGATAGGCGTTGGAATAAGCCTGTTTATGGGAGCCATATTTTTCCCGCTGTTCTATGTAGGCGGAGAAGAACGAAATGAGGTATTTTTAGTAATTAGCTTGCTCTGTGGGATTGGATTTGTTATGGGGCTTACGACCCTTATAAACACTTTGTTTCCAGCACCTATGACTACAATGCAGATAATTTTAGGCGGCGTAATTATTTTTGCGTGTGCACTGCTTGTATTTGTTATTTCTTGTCCTGTAACCGCCTATGTCTATCACAAAAGAGAATATTAAATGAAATAGCAAATCCATCCGAGCCAGTCAACGGCAAGTGAATGGGCTACGCCCACTGTTGACAGCCCCGTCTGTCCTTGCTGGTGGGTAATCAAGGGGCGACAGCAAAAAGTGCTGCCGCCGGGATTTTGTTTTTGTCCGGCGCTGCTGCGGTGACAGCATCTGCCTTTGCCGGAGCGCTGCTGGCGGTCGTGCTGGCGCTGGCACTGTCGACCCTCAACCGTAGCGGGAAAAGCAGCACCATCGTCTTAGCAGGAATTGCAGTTCACTCCCTTGCCCAGACGGTGCTGATGTGCCTGAAGCTGACAGCCGACCCGGAGAGGAAGCTTGCCTCCATTGAATATTGGATGATGGGGAGCCTAAACGGAGTCAGCGTTCACTCCATCGGCGGAAATTTGATTTTGTGTGTTCTGTGCATGGGGGTATTGTTTTTGCTGCACCGGCAAATCATCCTGCTTTCTGCCGAAGAGGGAGAGGCAAGGATGCTGGGAGTGCGAGTTGCACAGCTTCGTTTGCTCGTTTTAATGGTGGCAACCCTTTCGGTATCGTCGGTGGTCAGCCTGACCGGACTGATTAGCTTTGTCGGTTTGCTGGCGCCTCATGGGGCAAGGCTGTTGACCGGGCAAAATCGAATGGGCACTATGTTGCTGGGTGGGCTGCTGGGCGGGATTTTGCTTTGCGGAGCAGATATTCTGGCGCGGTCGGTGGCGTCGATAGAGCTTCCGGTCAGCATCTTCACCAGTGTTCTGGGAGCGCCGTTTCTGATTTTTCTGATTGTGCAGGGGAGGCAGAGAGAGTGAGCTTTTTATCGGTTGAGAAAATCTCTGCCGGCTATGGCGGGCACCCGATTCTTGCGGATGTCTCCTTTCAGCTGGAACAGGGCTGTATGATGGGGATTCTGGGAGCGAACGGCTGCGGAAAAACCACCCTGCTCAAGACAATATGCGGAATCTTGCCGCATAAAGGAACCTGCCTGCTGGAGCAGACGGTGCTGGAGCAGCTGTCTGCCCGCCGGATGGCACGACTAGTTGGATATATTCCCCAAAGAAGCGGTATCTCCATCGACATATCGGTGCTGGATGTGGTGCTGATGGGCTTTAATCCTCGCTTGGGTCTGCTGGAACGTCCGGGAAGAAAAATGCAGGACTTGGCTGCACAGGCGCTGGAGCAGGTGGGACTGGGTGGAAGAGAGCAGAGCAACTACCTTTGCCTGAGCGAAGGGCAAAAGCAGCTGTGCATTCTGGCGCGGACACTGGTCTCCGGGAGCAGGCTGCTGCTGTTGGACGAGCCGGAAAGTGCTCTGGATTTTCGATACCGCCACCGGATGTTCAATCTGCTGAAGGCATGGGTTGCACAGGAGAAGCGCGCGGTGGTGGTCACCTTGCATGACCCTTCCCTTGCGCTGCATTTTTGTGACCGGCTGCTTTTGCTTTCTCAGGGCAATGTTTTGGGGATTCTGGAGCCGCAGAAAGATTCATTGGAACGGATGGAGCAACTGCTTTGTCAGATATATGGAAAGGTCAGCCTGCACCGCTGCCAAAATCATCAAGGAAAAGCCCGTCTTGTGATGCTGAGTGAGGAGGAAGAGGATGAAAGCGGTAACGAAAATCATCTTTTTGGACGATGAGGGCGAAAAGTTCTTCGGCGAAGGACCTGCCCGCCTGATGCACGCCATTGAAGAGACAGGCTCATTGAGAGCTGCGGCAATCTCCATGAATATGGCATACACCAAAGCTTTAAAACTGATTCGCAATGCCGAAGCGGCGCTGGGTTTTTCCCTGATTCATCGGCAGACCGGCGGGAAGGATGGCGGAGGAAGTACCTTGACACAGGAAGGAAAGGAGTGGCTGTGTCGCTATGAAGCCTATCGAGATGCCTGTAAGCAGGCTAACAGCAGGCTGTATCTGGAGTTCTTTTCAGAGCAGCCAAAAGCGACACCTGATTTTGACCGGAGCTAGGGGCAGCGGCAAGACCACCTTGCTTCATCAGCTCTTTTCCGAGCCGCAGCCGGGAATAACCAGCTGGGCAAAACCCGGGCAGGCGGTCTATCTTCGGGAAAATCTCTCCGGGGAAACGGTGCAGGTGGGTGCTTTTGACCCTTCCTTGCCGGGCACTGCAAACCGGATGAAGCCCTTGCCGGAAGGCTTTACCAAATTGGGGATACCCGCTCTGCTGCGCTGTGCCCATTTAGACACCCCGTGGGTCACCGTCGATGAGGTTGGCTATCTGGAATCGGGAATGGAGGGGTATCAGCAGGCATTTCGCACCCTTCTGGAAAATAAGCAGGTCGCAGCGGTGGTTCGCAAGCAGCCGCTTGCTTTTTTGCAGGAGCTTTGCAGCCGAAAGGACGCATTTGTGGTCGATTTGGACGACCCATTTGGAAAAATCGGCTGTGTCATCATGGCATCGGGCTTGGGAAGACGATTTGGCTCGAACAAACTGTTGGCGGATTTTGGCGGCGAGCCGATGATTTGTCGGATTCTGGATGCAACCGAGGGCATCTTCCGCCGACGTGTGGTGGTGACCCGCCACGAGGAGATAGCCCGACTGTGCAGGGAACGCGAAATTTCGGTGGTCCTTCACTCGCTTCCCAACCGCAACGACACAGTGCGGCTGGGTTTGCAGGGGATGGGGGAGATGGACCGCTGTCTGTTTGCACCGGCAGATCAACCGCTGCTGCGCAGGGAGACGGTAGCGGCGTTGGCACTGGTGTCCAAAGCTTCGCCGGATTGTTGGCGTCTGAGCTGTGAAGGTGTCCCCGGTTCTCCGGTGGTATTTCCAGAATGGACATTTGAACAACTAAAAAATCTCCCGGAAGGAAAGGGCGGCGGAATTTTACTAAAAAAATATCCCGAACGCTTACGCACGGTAAACATTCGGGATGGATATGAATTACAGGATGTCGACCGCCCGGAGGACCTGGTCGAATTGTTGGAGCAGCGATGAAAGCTGCTCCTCTTTTTTATTTTGCAGCAGTTTCTTTTGGCAGCAGGATGTTCAGCAAAATGGCAACCATAGCGGCAGGCACGATACCGGAGCCACCGAAAATCAGCTGGACAGCCTGTGGCGCATGAGCCAGAACGCCGGTGTTGGCGCCCATTCCGTAGCCAACACCCAAAGCAACCGATACGATGGACAGGCTGCGTGGGGTCAGCGGCTCTTTGGTAATCAACTGGATACCGCTGATAACGATGGAAGAAAACATCATGACGGCAGCGCCGCCCAGAACCGACTGCGGCATGATGGAAACCACAGCACCCAGCTTCGGACACAGACCGCACAGGATGAGGAAGATTGCACCGGTGGAGATGGCAAAGCGGTTGACCACCTTGGTCATTGCAACCAGACCTACGTTCTGGCTGAAGGAGGTGTTGGGAAGAACGCCGAAGAGAGCGGCAAAGGAGGAGCCCAGACCGTCGCAGATGACGCCGCCGGACAGTTCTTTGTCGGTAGCTTCTCGACCCAGTCCACCCTCCATAACACCGGAGATGTCGCCCACTGTTTCCACAGCGGTGACGATGAACATAATCAGAACCGGCAGGATGGCACGCAGGTCAAATACCGGTTTGATTGGCATCAGTCTGGGGATTTCAAACCAGGGAGCGCTTGCCACCTTGTCCCAGTTTAAGACCCATGCCTTGGTGTATTCCACGCCTTCGGCAGTGACGCCGGTGGTGGGCAGGAAAAATCCCATCAGAAAAGCAGCCAGATAGCCGCAGATGATGCCCAGCAGGATGGCAGAGGAGCTGGTAAAGCCCTTGGTGCAGTGCTTAAAGAACAGAATCATCACCAGAACAAAGATTGCCAGCAGCAGATTTTCCATCGAGCCGAAATCGGAAGCGGTGTTGCCTCCGCCAAAGGAATTGATACCGACGGAAATCAGGCTCAGACCGATGGACATGACCACTGTGCCGGTGACCACCGGAGGGAAGAAGCGGCGCAGCGGCTTCAGAAAAAATCCCAGGATTCCTTCAAAGATGCCACCGATGATGGAAGCACCCATAATAGCGCCGTAAGCAATCACACCGCCGCCCATTGTTGCGGTAACCGAGTGGAACACACCGATAAAGCCGGAGGAGGTGCCCATTACAATCGGAACCTTTCCGCCGATGGGACCGATAGAGAACAGCTGAATCAAGGTGACAATGCCGGCAACCAGCATGGCGTTCTGCAAAAGATGCAGTTGCAGGTCGGCAAATTCGCCGCCGGCAATGCCGCAGGCGCCGGTGATAATCAACAGGGGAGTCAAGTTCCCGACAAACATGGCAAGTACATGCTGCAAGCCAAGGGGAATTGCCTGTTTCAAAGGCATTTTACCGTCGAGCTGAAAAGCAGCTTCGGACAGTTGGTACGTTTTCTTCATAGGAAGACCTCTCTTCCCTTTTTTTCCGCAGATAAGTATATCATTCTGCCGCAAAGAAGTAAATTGTCAAATATGCAAGAAAATGTTTTTTTATCAAGGGAAAAAAGAAGAAAAAATTGCGAATTTTTTTCGAACGAAAGAAAAAACGCCTGATTTTTAAAGAATTTGTCGCAGTCGATTCTGTAAAAAAGGATGCAGGAAAGATTAAGGAAAAAGGTATATCAATTCAGATGCGGATTCAAAAAAATAAAGGAAAGAAGATTTTTCTACACAGCCCTTGTGAAAAAGAAGAGCCATTCGGCGGGTGATGTCCCGGGAAAAAAGAGCGATTCAACAGAAAAATTTGATTTTACAAAATATACTTGACATTGACGTTGCGTCATAGTATATACTTTCAGCAAGGTCAGGGAAAAACGCCGGATATTTTCTCATCCGTGGTAAGGATGAGGTCAGAATACACCCGATAGGAGGGAGGAAATGTCGAAGCAAAACGGAATCTCCATCAAGCAGGCGGCACAGTGGAGCGGAGTCACCGTTCGTACACTCCACTATTACGACCAAATCGGCTTGCTTAAACCGCAGGTGGTCGGAGAAAATGGGTATCGTTATTACTCACAGGAAAATTTGCAAACCTTGCAGCAGATTTTGTTTTTCCGGGAGTTGCAGTTTCCGTTAAAAGAAATTATCAAAATCATCCATCAGCCGGATTTTGACAGAAAAAAGGCGATGCAGGAGCATAGAAAGCTGCTGATTTTACAAAAGGAACGGTTAGAGCGTTTGATTCAGTTGACAGAAGAAGCTTGGAAAGGGGAAATGGAAATGAATTTTCAGCCATTTGATGAAAGAAAACTGGAAGAATATAAAAAGGAAGCAAAGGAGCGCTGGGGAAAAACCAAAGCCTGGCAGCAAAGTCAGGAGAAGGAACAGAAGCGTGGAGAGGAGGAAGGGAAAGAGATGCAGCAGCGGATGGAAGAAATCTTTGAGCGGGCAGCACAGCTGAGAAAAACAGACCCGGCTGCTCTGCCGGCACAGCAGCTGGTGGAGGCGTGGAAAGCACATATCACCCAATATCATTACGAGTGTACCAACGAGATTTTAGCGGGTTTAGCGCAGATGTATCGGTATGATGAGCGTTTTATGGCAAATCTTGACCGCTATGGCAAGGGAACAGCCTGCTTTTTGGCAGAGGCAATCGACTGTTATTGGAAGGAAAAATCCGGTTGTTGACTGTGTAGAATGTAGTAAAATAACAGCATAAATGCAGGGATTTTTGACAGCTGGTCCAAGGTTGTCTATATGATAATTTTTTAACAAAAAAGTTCTTGATAATTTTTCATAATCCTTTTATAATAGAAGCGTAAAGTCCAAAAGTTTTTAGAGCAACATTGGAAAGGGGTTATCGATATGAACTATTCTTACGAGGTAGAGAGGATGTGCCCGATCGCAAAGGGTCCTCATCATGGTCCGGCTCCAATCCCGGAAGAAGGCAGATGGGTCAAGGCATATCAGATCTCTGATATTTCCGGTCTTTCTCACGGCATTGGTTGGTGTGCTCCACAGCAGGGCTGCTGCAAACTGACCTTGAATGTAAAGGACGGCATCATCCAGGAGGCACTGGTGGAAACACTGGGCTGCTCGGGTATGACCCACTCCGCAGCGATGGCTGGCGAAATCCTGCCGGGCAAGACCCTGCTGGAAGCACTGAACACCGACCTGGTCTGCGATGCAATCAACGTAGCAATGCGTGAAATCTTCAAGCAGCTGGCATACGGAAGAACACAGACTGCTTTCTCGGAGGATGGTCTGCCAATCGGCGCCAGCCTGGAGGACCTTGGCAAAGGTCTGCGCTCCCAGGTGGGAACCATCTTCTCCACCGGTGCCAAAGGCGTTCGCTATCTGGAGCTGGCAGAAGGATACATCCTTTCGGTTGCTCTGGATGAGAACAACGAAGCAATCGGATATAAATTTGTCCGCGTAGGAAAAATGCTTGAATCGATTCGCCACGGTATGGACCCGAAAGAGGCGTATGAACAGAATATCGGTACATACGGTCGCTATGAAAATGCTGCCAAATATATCGATCCACGCGAAGAATAAGGAACAGGAGGGAAACTATCATGGCGAAATTTGAAGGACAGGAAAGAAGAATGCCTAAAATTGAGGCAGCTCTGAAGGAATATGGAATGACCTCTCTGGAAGAAGCCAGAGACCTGTGTCTCTCCAGAGAAATCGACGTGGAGTCCATCGTCAAAGGCGTACAGCCAATCGCTTTTGAAAACGCAGTATGGGCATACACCCTGGGCGCTGCTATCGCTCTGAAAAAGGGCATCACCAAGGCAGCAGAGGCAGCAGAGGCCATCGGTATTGGACTCCAGGCATTCTGCGTGCCGGGCTCGGTTGCAGAAAACCGCAAGGTAGGTCTGGGACATGGTAACCTGGGCGCAATGCTGCTGCGGGAAGAGACCAACTGCTTCTGTTTCCTGGCAGGTCACGAATCCTTTGCAGCTGCTGAGGGTGCAATCGGTATCGCAAGAACCGCCAATAAAGCAAGAAAGTCCCCGCTGCGCGTCATCCTCAATGGTTTGGGCAAGGATGCAGCTTACATCATCTCCCGAATCAACGGCTTTACCTATGTGGAAACCCAATATGACTACTTTACCGGCGAGCTGACCGTAGTTCGCGAGGTTGCTTTCTCCGATGGAGATAAGGCAAAGGTTAGATGCTTCGGCTGCGACGACGTACAGGAAGGCGTAGCGGTTATGCAGATGGAAAAGGTAGACGTTTCCATCACCGGCAACTCCACCAACCCCACCCGCTTCCAGCATCCGGTAGCAGGTACCTATAAAAAATGGTGTGTGGAAAACGGCGTGAAGTACTTCTCGGTTGCTTCCGGCGGCGGTACCGGCAGAACCCTGCACCCAGACAACATGGCAGCAGGTCCTGCTTCCTACGGTATGACCGATACCATGGGCAGAATGCACTCGGATGCACAGTTCGCAGGTTCTTCCTCCGTTCCGGCTCACGTTGAGATGATGGGTCTGATCGGTATGGGCAATAACCCGATGGTCGGTGCTACCGTTGCCTGCGCTGTTGCAGTAGAAGAAGCAAATAAATAGTACCTTTTCACAGGTGAGCAAAGGGTGGACCGCAAGGTCCGCCCTTTTTCTTATCGGATTTTTCACATCTTCCACTGGAAAATGTGGAAAACAAGGCATAATGCTGATTTTACCGGATGCTCTTTGTGCGTTCTTTCGGATTCTCGGAAAAGACAAAATGTTGTATAATAGAAAGAAGTCCCCTGTAAGGTGCGATACTCGATCGAGATTTGCCGCAGAGAAGGGGAATTTGAGAATAGCAAGGAATAAAAAATGGAGGAATCACCCATGATAGAAGACCCAAGAAAGCAACAGATGAAGGCACTCAAAGGAGAGATGGTGCGCAACATCATCATTTCTTTGTTGATTGCCGTCGTCATCTTCGTCGGCTTGAGCGGGCTGCCGCTGTCGGGCGCTCCCAAGGCAAAGCAGATTGCTTCTGCGCAGGCGACCTTTGACGGAAAGACGGTGGAGGTTTCGCAGCAGGATATGCAGATTGCTGCCGATTTGGCGGGCGGTCTGCGCAGATGGTTTGGCAAAACCGAGCAGACGATGCCGCGCGCCTACATCACCTATCAGTTGACCAACGGGACACAGGTGGTCATCGGCGCCAACGAGCACACCATTTATGAAAACGGAAGCTACTATCCCAACAAAGGGGAAAAGGGAAAGCTGTTTGAACAGGTGGTAGAAGGGCTGTTCTTCGGTGGAGAAATCCCCGCGCAGCCACAAGGAAAATAAAGAGTAAGGGATGAAATTGGGATGAAGACATTGATTTTTAACGGCTCCGCAAGAAAAAACGGAGAAACGCAGAGCATGATCGATGCACTGACAGCACAGCTGGAAGGGGAGTACAAGGTCGTCAATGCCCACAGCTGCAACGTGCGCGCCTGCGTCGATTGCCGTTACTGCTGGGAACACCCGGCGTGCAGCATACAGGACGGCTGGCAGGAAATTGACAGTTACCTCAGAGAGTGCGACAATGTGGTCATTGCTTCGCCGGTCTATTTTTGCGAAATCACCGGTCCGGTGCTTAGTGTACTCAGCAGGATTCAGGTCTATTGGGCAGCCAAGACCTTCCGCCATGAAAAACTGCTGGAAAAACCAAAGCGCGGTGGGATGATTCTGCTGGGCGGAGGACAGGGCACGGCGACCGCACCGATGAACACCTCTGCGGTGCTGCTGCGCCAGATGAATGCCAAAGAGATTTTTGACCCGGTCTGCTGTTTTGCCACCGACCACCATCATGCGCTGGAGGACGAAGAAACCATGGCAGATTTGAAAAAATTTGCGCAATTTTTAAATAGAAAGTAAAAAGCAGCGCAAAAAGTTTTCTTCTTTCCGACCGAAAAAGAAGAAAAAAGGAAGAAAAAGAAAAGAAAAGGCAAAATTCCCAAATTACAAAGTATACAAGAAACACGATATTTTATTCTTTTGAAAGCGAAGCAAAAACGGAGAAATTCCGCAGTTTGCTTCGCTTTGCTTTTGTAGTAAAATCAAATTGAGAAAAATGTGTTTGCATAAAGGACAAATGTTTTCCTAAAGTGGAAGAATATTCTAATGGCGACAGAAAACAGTTGTGCAACTTGCTGGGATTGAGAAAAGAACGGCAGAGTGCATTTTAGATGAATAGGAAAATCATGTACAAAATGCATAATAATCTGAGCGGATTGTACCTAAAAGATAAAAAACTTTGTGATTTCAGTGGATAATTTAAAATAGATATGAACAAATATGATGAAAATGAATCAGATTATTAAGAATCTATGGACAAATCCGTCAAATTACGATATAATGAAATCACCGACAAACAAATTGTTGAGGAGGAAAATGTATGGAAGCTTTTTTGGATCAATTGAATGAAGTGGTATTAACGCTCCAGGACTTTATGTCCGGTAAACTGTTGGTAGTACTTCTGGTAGGTACTGGTTTGTGGTTCACCATCCGTCTGGGCGGTGTACAGTTTACTCAGTTCGGTCGTGCTTTTAAATCCGTTTTCGGCAACATCAAACTCAACGGTGAAAAAGCAGGCAAAGACGGTATGACCTCTTTCCAGTCTTTGGCAACCGCGATTGCTGCTCAGGTAGGTACAGGTAACCTTGCCGGTGCTGCAACCGCAATGGTAATGGGTGGTCCTGGTGCTATCTTCTGGATGTGGATATCCGCAATCTTCGGCATGGCAACCATCTTCGTAGAGGCATCCCTGGCTCAGAAATATAAGACAACCGATGAAACCGGCGAGGTAACCGGCGGACCTGTATACTACATCCGCGCAGCTTACAAAGGCACTCTGGGTAAAGTCCTTGCAGGTGCATTTGCAATCCTGATTATCCTGGCTCTGGGCTTCTTCGGCAACATGGTACAGTCCAACTCGATCGGTGACGCTTTCAAGGGCGCATTCGGTATCAACCCTCTGTTCGTTGGTATCGCAGTTGCTATCCTGGCAGCATTCATCTTCTTGGGCGGCATTGGACGTATCGCATCTGTAACTGAGAAGCTGGTTCCAATCATGGCTGGTTTCTACATCATCGGCGCCCTTGTTCTGATCATCATGAACATCGGCAATCTGCCAAACGTAATCAGAATGATCTTTGTCGGTGCATTTAATCCAGAAGCTGCTATCGGTGGTTTTGCCGGCGTAGCAGTATCTCAGGCTATCAAATACGGTGTTGCCCGTGGTCTGTTCTCCAACGAAGCTGGTATGGGTTCCACTCCACATGCACACGCAGTAGCAAAAGTAAAACATCCTTGTGACCAGGGTCTGGTAGCTATGATGGGCGTATTTATCGACACCCTCATCATCCTGAACCTGACTGCTTTCGCAGTAATGATTACTGGTCAGCTGAACACCTACAACCAGGACCTGACCGGCGCTGCTCTGACTCAGGCTGCATTCACCGCAGGCTTTGGTAAATTCGGTGCAATCTTCATCGCAATCTGTATGTTCTTCTTCGCATTCTCCACCATCATCGGCTGGTACTTCTTTGGTGAGAAGAACGTAAGATACCTGTTCAGCAAACATGCAAACCTGGCAACCAAGATTTATGCGGCTCTGGTAGTTGTATTCATTGTTCTTGGTTCTACCCTGAGGGTAAACCTGGTTTGGAACCTCTCCGACCTGTTCAACAGCTTGATGGTAATCCCGAACGTACTGGGTCTGTGGGCACTGTCCGGTACTGCAAAAGAGCTGTATGAAGACTGGAAGAAACAGGCTCCTGCAAAAGTTAAATAAGAGATTACGTATACATCACGATACATGTCTATCTAGGGGAAAAGCGTCCGAAAGGGCGCTTTTTTCCTTTGTGTAAAAAGGCGCCCATGAACCACTTGACGGATGCTTTGCCATATACTATAATAAAGCCGAAAACTGAATGGTCGAAATACAGGTGCAGATGCACAAAAGGAACCGGGTGAAAATCCCGGACAAGACCGTTGCCGTGTTTAGCTCAAAGGGATGTGCAGAGAAAAGCTTTCTCAGCCACTGGAAAATTCCGGGAAGGCGCACATACCGCTGATTTCAGCAGCTATCAGTCGGAATACTTGCCTGTGTTTTACTCGTTTCCAAACGGGTGTTGTCTGTTTTCTACGGAACTCTGGAAAACAGATGAAGAAACTGTGGAGAGCAGCATGGTTCAAAGATATTTTGAAGGATGCTTTGCTTTGCTGTTTTGTCAACACAAGACATCGTTTGGAAAATTCCGAACGGTGTCTTTTTTATGTCAATCTCCGGTCGGAAAAGGAGTGACCATGATCCATCAGAAAGAAAAGAGGAAGCGTTATGGAACAAAAAACAAAAATATGGCTCAGTGACTTTTTGATTTTAAACTTTGGTACCCTGCTGACAGCGATTGGAAGCTACTTTTTTAAATTTCCAAATAACTTTTCTACCGGTGGCGTCACCGGTATTTCGGTCGTGCTTGCCCACTACTACCCGCAGCTGAGCAACGGTACCATTGTATCAGTCATCAATATCGCCCTGATGGTGGTCGGTCTGCTACTGCTGGGCAAGGAGTTCGGATTTAAAACCTTTTATGTCACCATTGCTTTTTCGGCAATGCTCAAGATATTTGAAGTTCTCTTTCCGCTGACGAAGCCTTTGACCGACCAGCCGTTTATGGAGCTGCTGCTGGGCGTTTTCCTGCCGGCGTGGGGTTCGGCGTTGCTGTTTAACATCGGTTCCTCCACCGGTGGTACCGACATCATTGCGATGGTCGTCAAAAAATACTTTAAATGTCACATCGGAAAGGCGCTGTTGGTGGTAGACTTTTTTATCACGGTAATGACCTTTGTTGCCTTCGGTCCGACCACAGGGTTATTCTCGATGGTGGGTCTGGTGATTCGTTCCTTTGCGGTTGACTTTTTCCTGGAGGACATGAACACCTATAAGTCCTTTACCATCATTACTGACAAACCGGAGCAGATTTACAACTTTATTACCATCACCCTCCATCGCGGAGCGACCGTCTACCATGCGGAAGGCTTGTATGAACACACCGACAAGACGGTTATCCTGACGGCGCAGAATAAGAAACAGGGAATTCGTTTGCAGGAAGCCATTAAGCAGGCGGACCCGCACGCCTTTGTGTTGATTACCAACACCAGCGAAGTCATTGGAAAAGGATTCCGCGGCGGTAACTAAAAAAACAAGAGCAAAACAAACGCCTGCTTTGGAAAAAAAGCAGGCGTTTTTGTTCAAATTTTCGTTGACGGGAAATAGATAGATTGGTACAATGGTAAAAAGGAATTTAAAACGGCGCAGTTTGTACCGAACAGGGGGAAAATCGGATGGAAATATTAAAGCAACGAATTTTGAAGGACGGTAAGGTCAAGGAAGGAAATGTGCTGAAGGTGGACAGCTTTTTGAATCACCAGATGGACATCCGCCTGCTGGATGAAATCGGCAGGGAGTTTCGCCGCCGCTTTGCAGGGGAAGAAATCAACAAGATTTTGACCATCGAAGCGTCGGGCATTGGAATTGCTGTGGCAGCCGCACCACACTTTGACTATGCTCCGGTCGTTTTTGCTAAAAAAAGCAAGTCGAAGAATCTGGATGGGGAGCTGTACACCTCGCAGGTCACCTCCTTCACCAGAGGAACCACCTTTGATGTGCAGGTTTCCAAAAAATATCTCAACCCGGGTGACCGCGTGCTGATTATTGATGACTTTCTGGCTAAGGGACAGGCGTTGCTGGGTCTGCTGGACATTGTGGAGCAGTCGGGCGCAACCGCAGTCGGCTGCGGCATTGTCATCGAAAAAGGCTTCCAGGAGGGCGGACAGATGCTGCGGGAGAAGGGAATCCGCCTGGAATCGCTGGCAATCATCGACCGGTTTGAGGATGGCAGACCGATTTTTCGTGACTAAATAACAGAAAGGGGACTTTGGAATGCGGATGTACGATTTGATCGAGAAGAAAAAGCGGGGACACGCCTTGGACAAGGCTGAAATCTGCTGGATGATCCAGTCTTATACCGCAGGGCAGATCCCTGATTATCAGATGGCAGCCTTTTTGATGGCAGTTTGCTTTCAGGGGATGGATTTGCAGGAAACTACCGAGATGACGCTGGCAATGGCACATTCGGGACAGATGGCAGATTTAAGCGGCATTGCCGGTGTGAAGGTGGACAAGCACTCCACAGGCGGTGTGGGCGACAAGACCACCCTGATTGCAGCTCCGATGGCTGCTGCCTGCGGGATTCCGATTGCCAAGATGTCCGGCAGAGGGCTGGGCTTCACCGGCGGCACGGTGGATAAGTTGGAATCCATCCCGGGTTACCGCACAGTGCTGCCGCGGGAGGAATTTTTCGAGATTGTCAACGAGGTCGGAATCTCCCTCATCGGGCAGAGCGGGGAGATGGCGGTAGCGGACAAAAAAATCTACGCCCTGCGGGATGTGACAGCGACGGTGGACAGCCTGCCGCTGATTGCTTCGAGCATCATGAGCAAGAAGATTGCTGCCGGAGCGGACGCAATCCTGCTGGATGTCAAGACCGGCAGCGGCGCTTTTATGAAAACAAGGGAGCAGTCGGCTGCTCTGGCAAGGACGATGGTCGGCATCGGCAATCGGGTAGGCAGAAGGACCGCGGCGCTGATTACCGATATGGACACACCGTTGGGTAATACGGCAGGCAATGCCATCGAGGTTCAGGAGGCAATCTGGACGCTGCGTGGAAAGGGTCCTGCCGATTTGACCGAGCTGTGTATCCACCTGGCAGGCAACATGCTCTGGCTGGCAGGTCAAGGAGAGCCGGAGGACTGCCTGCGCAGGGCAGCAGCATCCTTGCAGGACGGCAGCGCCTACCGGTGCTTCTACCGGATGGTGCAGCGGCAGGGCGGCGATGTCAGCTATCTCGAGCAGCCGGAAAAATTCCAGCTGGCTCCGGTTTATCCGATACAGGCGCCGCAGGATGGCTATATTGCCTCGATGCAGACCGATGAGATTGGCAACGTGGTCGCCTTGCTGGGAGCCGGCAGAGAAAGAAAAGAGGATGCGGTCGATGCCGGAGCGGGTATCCGCTTTACAGCAAAGACCGGTGCGAAGGTCTGCAAAGGACAGACGATTGCTCTGCTGTACACCCATCGTCCCGAGCAGGTGCAGGAGGCAACCGAGCGGTATGTAAATGCGCTGCATTTTTCGCAGTCGGCGCCGTCACTGCCCGCTTTGATACAAGAGCGCATTACCGAAGTATAAAAAAGGACTCCCCTCGGGAGTCCTTTTTCTTTTGCTATTTTACCTTGCGGATGATACCGATTGGAGTTTGTTCCAGCGACTGACCCAGCGGGTTGTCCTTGAGGATTTTGACCAGCAGGTCGCGGTCTATGGATGGGTCGGAGGTGCCAAGGATCTGACCCTCCAGGTCGTTGATGTCGGTGATGGCTACTTTGATACCGCCCAGACACTGGGACATCTTCTGTGCAGTTTCGTCCGGCTGCGCAGGACCCAAAACGACATATTCATTGTACGGCGGCAGGGTGTAGTCGCAAGGACCGTCGATGGAGCGTGCTTTGTATCCGGCAATGGTGTAGAACCAGCCGCGCTTGTGGAACAGCTTGCCTACCGCAGAAACAGCAGCAGCAAACAGAATCCTTGGAGTACCGCATTCCTGCAGTGCCATCTCCATTGTTTCCGGGATGCCCAGACCGATGCCGTATGGAGTTTTGAGGACAAATTTGCACAGGAATTTTGCCAGCGGGCGCGGGTGGATGTCCTTCATCGGGATGGCGCGGCGCTGGGTGCAGGCAACTGCCTTTTCGGTCATAAAGACGATGTCGTCCGGCTGGGCGTATGGCTTGGCATACTTTTCGATGACCTGACATACATCATCCTTATCGGTGATGACATGGGTGCGGATTGCAAGACGCTGGTATGAAACGCCATCCACCTGGATGACCTCATTCTTTCCTTCATTTACGATATAGCTTTCTTCGCTCATTTTTCACAGTCCTTTCAAAGACGGATGCACCGCTTTGTGCGCATCCTTTTCCAGACAGACCTCGGTCGCCTGTAAACATATTCTTATTTTACCCCAAAAAAAAGATAAACTCAATATTGTGGGGAAATTTTATCGACAGTTTGTCAAAGGCGGCAATTTGTGTACAACAGGCGGTGGATTTGTGTATCAATCTGCCAACGACCCGGCAGAATTGGAAAATAAAAAATTGCGACGAGTGAAAAAAGTCTCTTTTCATCCACAGGGATGTGTTATATAATTAAAAAAGCGAAGAGAAAGGTCCGGGAGGAAAAGCAAGATGGTGTTTTCAAATCTGTTTTTTATTTATCTGTTTTTGCCGTTGAATCTGATTTTATATTTTATATCGTCCAACAAAACCTGGCGCAATGGGGTGCTGTTGGCTTTTTCCCTCTTTTTTTATGCGTGGGGAGAGCCAGTGTGGGTGTTTATGCTGATGCTCACCGCCTTTCTGGATTACACCTGGGCAAGGTGTATCGAATATTTTCGCCTGAGCGGGCAGAGCCGCCGGATGAAGCTGGCGCTGGCAGCCTCGCTGCTGTTTGATTTAGGGATGCTGGGCGTTTTTAAGTACAGCGGGTTTTTTGTGGAGAATTTGAATCTTCTGACCGGTCTTTCTCTGCCGGTTCCGCAGATTTCTCTGCCCATCGGTATCTCCTTTTATACCTTTCAAACCATCAGCTATGTGCTGGATGTCTACCGCGGGCAGGTGCCGGCGCAGAAAAGCTACTATAAATATTTGATGTACCTGTCGAGCTACCATCAGCTGGTGGCAGGACCGATTGTGCGGTACAGCGATGTGGCAGCACAGATTGAGGAGCGCCACACCACCCCGCAGGACATGAGCGAGGGCATCACTCGCTTTTGCATCGGCTTGACTAAAAAGGTGGTGGTTGCCAATGCAGCAGGCAAACTGGTGGAGCAGTATCTGAATGCGCCTTTGCAGGAGCTTTCGGTAGCGGGCGCGTGGTTTGGGGTACTGCTCTATTCCATCCAGCTCTATTATGATTTCTCTGCCTATTCGGATATGGCAATCGGGCTGGGCGGGATGTTTGGATTTCATTATCACACCAACTTCAACTACCCGTATCTTGCCAAATCGGTCACCGATTTTTGGCGCAGGTGGCATATTTCACTGGGCAGCTTCTTTCGGGACTATGTTTACATCCCGCTGGGCGGCAACCGCAGGCACCAGCTGCTGAATATCAGCGTGGTGTGGCTGCTGACCGGACTGTGGCATGGCGCCAGTTGGAACTTTGTGCTGTGGGGAGCTTTTTATGGAATCCTGCTGATGGTGGAAAAGCTGGGACTGCTGCGCTGGCTGCAAAGGATACCGGTGGTGTTTTCCCATCTGTATCTGCTGTTTATCACCTTGATTGGCTGGACCCTCTTTTACACCACCGACCTGAGCCGTCTGGCAGGCTATTTTCAGGTGATGTTCGGCGGGTCGGGTAATCCGCTGACCGACCCGCAGCTTTCCATCACCTTTGCAAATCACCTCTTCTGGCTGCTGGCAGCGCTGCTGTTCTGCCTGCCGCTGACCCAGTGGTGCAAGAATCGTCTGGAGAGCTGGGTGGTACAGGACGGCAGAGGGCAGGGCAGACAGGCGCTTGTTTCCATCGGGACAGCGATGATGAATGTAGCGCTGCTGCTGGTGTGTACAGCGCTTCTGGTAGGGGACAGCTACAATCCGTTTTTATATTTCCGTTTTTGATGGCGTTAATCACCGGTCAAGGCGCTGCCCGGAAAAGGCAGTTGCCCTGTCGGTGGAAATAAGGAGGAACTATGAAACAATCAAACCGCTCTCAGCAGCTGTATCTGGTCAACGTCAGTGTGGTGATTATGCTGCTGGTCCTGGTGGGAATCCTGGCAATGGTCCTGCCCAAGCCCACCGTTTCCGAGGTGGAAAAAAGAGAGCTTGCGGCAAAGCCGCAGTGGAGCCTGCGCAGCTGGTTTTCCGGCGAGTATGCCGAGCAGTACGATGCCTACTATGCCGACACCTTTCCGCAGAGGGAGCAGCTGGTGTCGCTGGCATCGAAGCTGGAACAGATGCAGGGTGTTCACCCGGATGATGTCCGCATCCATCCGGCAGGAGGAAATGCCCAGCAAAGCCAGCAGCTGCCGCAGCCTGAGCCGGAAGCTGAGCAGGAGCCACAGCAAGAGCTGGCAGAAGAGCCGCAGTCCCCGACAGTTGACTATGACGCTTACAGCGACCCGAATGCACCGGGAAACGGCTTGAGCGAGCAGGGAACCGCAGGCGAGCAGGTGGGCAGCCTGTTTTTGTACCGCAATATGGGGATGCAGATTTTTGGCTCCAGTCAAACGTTGTCGGAAGAGTATGCGCGGGTCATCAGCTCCTATGCCCAGCAGCTGAATGGGGTACAGGTGTACAATCTGATTGCACCGACCTCCATCGAATTTTATCTGCCGGAAAAATATCAGGGCATTGCAAGCAGCGAGCGGGAAAATATCGACTTTGTGGCACAGCAGATGAGCGACAAGGTCATCTCGGTGGATGCGTACAGCCAGATTGAAAAGAATCGGGAGGATTACCTGTATTTCCGCACCGACCACCACTGGACGGCACGCGGCGCTTATGAGGCATACATCGCCTTCTGCAAATCGGCAGGGTTGACCCCGGTTTCGCTCGAGGAGATGGAGCATCAGCAGATTGACGGATTTTTGGGTACCTTTTACAGTCAGACCCATGACAGTCAGCTGGCACAGACACCGGATTTTGTGGAATACTTTGTTCCGCCGGTTCAAACGACCACCACCCGCTATCAAACGGGTGCGCCGTTTACGCCGATTGACAGCAGCATCTTTGCTTCCTATGCAACCGGCGGACAGAACACATACAGCGTTTTTCTGCACGGGGATTTTCCGTTGACCCACATCCAGACGGACAACCGCACCGGCAGAAAGATCCTTCTGGTCAAAGAATCTTACGGGAATGCCTTTGCTCCCTTTTTAGCCTGCAACTTCGATGAGGTCTATATTGTGGACCAGCGGTATTTTGAACTGGGTCTGGTCGATTTTGTCAAGGAACATGGCATCACCGACCTGCTGTTTTTAAACAACATCTTTGCAGTCAATACCGATGTGCGCATCCGGGAACTCAGCCGCATCCAAAACCAGAGGTACCAGCCAATTTCTCAACAGCCGGTGCAGCAGCCGACCCAGCAGACGCAGGAAATCGAGAAAGAAGCGGAAGAGCAGAGAGAGGAAATGAGCAATCAATCGAAAGAACAGGCAGAGAAGCAGGAGAACGAAACACCGTCAAAGCCGTCCAAAACAGGTGAGGTACCCAGAAGACTGGGTCGCAGAGAGTAAGCAGAGAAGAAAAGAGGAGGGATAGGATGCACAGGATGATCAAACGGCTGGGAGCAGTAGCAGCAGTTATTCTGCTCCTTTCTGGATGTACACAACAGGAGGCGCAGAAGGAGCAGGAGGAACAGCCGCGGACGATGTCGATGGTGATTGCCTCCGATGCACCGACGAGCATCCAACTGGCAGCGCAGGAATTTGCCAACCGTCTGGCATACTATTCAGATGGGGAACTGGAGGTTTTATTGAGTGCCAGCGACCAGCTGGATGCTGTGCTGACAGCGGACGACACCCAGTTTGCTTTTGTGGAAAACGAGCGGTTGAGCAAAACCATCGAGCCACTGGAAACCTTTGCGCTGCCCTTCTTTTTTCAGGATGCCGATTACCTGTTCAGCGGGCTGAATTCCGAGCGCACCCGCAGGCAGCTCAATCGTCTGTTGGAAGAGGAGTATCCGATGGAAATTCAGATGTCGGTGGTGTACGGCTACGAGGATTTGGCAGCGGATGCAACGGTTGATTTGACCGATTTTCGCAAACGCTATCCATTGGCGGTCACCCGTTCCTTCTTCTCGCAGGAGCAGCAACAGGAGATTGGTGCATTGGAAATCGAAGGGGAAGAGCCGTTGCAGATGCTGCTGGACAAAGAGGTGGAAATCGCGCCGGTGGAGCTAAGCGAGCTGGTACAGACCGTGCAATCTCAGGACAGTGCACTGGTGCTGTTGGAAAGCTCTCACCAACTGAAACCGGCTTATCTGATGATGCAAACCGGTTTGTATGAACAGCTGACACCAAAGCAGCAGGCGGCGGTGGAGCAGGCGGTGGTGATGGCGTGCGGATACTGCCGCACCGTTGCCGACCAGAATCGGCAGGAAAACCTGGAGCAGCTGCGGCAGTTGGGCGTGCAGATAGAACCAGTCAACCGGGAAAAGTATCTTGCGCTGTTGGCAGACATCTACCAGTATGATGCGGGCAATATGCTCTATCGACCGGATGCCGAGCTGGACCAGATGGTGCGCAGCGATGCGGTCAAATACAGTGTTTCTTAAAAGGGAAGGAGGCTACGGCTCTCCTTCTTTTTTGATTTGCCGATATTTTTGATAAAAGAAGAGAGCAGCCAGCACCAGACATGGCATCAGTAGACCTGCGATGCCAAACAGCTGCAAGCCGGCGTAGATGCTCAGCAAGGTTACCAGCGGCGGCAGACCGATGCTTTTTCCCACCAGTTTTGGTTCCAACAGGCTGCGGAGCAGGTTGATGGCAAGATACAACAGCAGCAGCCCGAATCCCAGCAGGCGGTTGCCCTGAAAAAGCGAGATAACCGCCCAGGGAATCAGGATAAAACCGATGCCGATGACCGGCAGCAGGTCCAGCAGGGAGGTCAGCAGAGCGACCGGGAAAAAGTTGGGAACCTCCAGCAGCCATAGACCGCAGGAAAGCGCAGAGAAGGTCACTGCCATTAAAATCAGGTAGGCTTTTGCCATGCAAAATAGGGTGGAAAAAAGAAAGCGTCTCATCTCACAGGCAAGTGAGCGCAGCGAGGGCGGAAGCAGGCGGAGCAGAAACTGGGTCACACGCGGGTAGTCCAGCGAGATAAAACTGGAGCAGAGGATGGTGACCACCACGCCAAAGAAAAAATGAGGCGTACAGGCAGCAAAAGAGGTACAGCACTTCAGCAGGGAAGAGGACAGGGAAGCGGACAGTTGGGCAGCGGCTGCGGAAAAGCTTTGCCGCCACAGGGCGACGGTCTGGGCAAGGTCGGGAGAAAAGTGGGACAAAAAACGGCTGAGCCATTCGAAGAAATCAGCAGTAGCAGGCAGAAAAACCGTCCGATAAAGCTGTGGCGCGCGTGCGATCAGGGAGGAAAGCCAGCTCCACAACAGCAGGAGCGCCAGCCAGAGCAGCAGACCCAAAAGCAGGTAGAACAGGGTCATCACAAAGGCAGCAGCGCGGCGCCGTCGCAGATGTAGCTTTTGAGAAAAGAGCAGCGACACCGGACGCAGCAGGGCAGCGATTGTCAGACCAAGCCAAAAGGGAAGGGTGGCGGGTAGGAAAAAACGCAGGACCAGCCAGCCAAGGAAAAGCAAACTGCCGACTGCCAGAGCAATCGCAATCAATTTATCTGCCGCTTTCATTCCATTTCCTCCTTCACCGTTTCAATATCTTGTGTCCATTAGTGTGCCCGAAGAGCCTGAAGGGATGAAAGAGAAATATTTCCCGGGAAAAGCTTCCTGAATTGGGGAAAAAGCGAAAATTGCCCGGGAAATTATTTTCCGGGAAATGATTTTTGAAAACAGCGAAGAATATGGCAAATCAAAAAATCTGAGTTGACAAACAAAACAAAACGTGGTAGATTAAAGTATACCCAAAAGTCAATACCACATAAATCGATGAGAAGGAAGTAAAACGACCAGCGCACTCACAGAGAGCCGGCGGCAGCTGAAAGACCGGCAGAAAGCGGGATCGACAAGGTAGCCTTTGAGAGTATGCCGAACGGCGGGAGGACCGCTCAGTAGACCATAACGGCTGAACCCCGTTACCGGTTCGGGGTGTTTTTTTAGCACCTGCCGAGTGGGCAGAATCGTCTGCCAAAAAAGGTGGTACCGCAGGAAATGATCTCCTGTCCTTTGTATAAAAGCAAAGGACGGGAGTTTTTTTATTTCCCAAAACATTTATTTTTAAATACGCAAATACACAAGGAGGAAACACCATGAAAGAACTTTCCAAGGTTTACGACCCGAAACAGGTTGAGGACCGCACCTATCAGTTCTGGCTGGACGGCGGCTATTTTCACGCTGAACCAAACCCGGACAAAAAACCGTACACCATCGTAATCCCGCCACCGAACATCACCGGTCAGCTGCACATGGGACACGCGCTGGATGAAACCTTGCAGGACATCCTCATCCGCTTCCGCAGGATGCAGGGCTATGAGACCCTCTGGCTGCCGGGCACCGACCACGCTTCCATTGCAACCGAGGCAAAGATTGTAAACGCAATGAAGGAAGAGGGTCTGACCAAGGAGGATTTGGGCAGAGAAGGCTTCCTGGAGCGCGCATGGGAATGGAAGCGCAAATACGGCGGCAGAATCATCGAGCAGCTCAAAAAACTTGGTTCTTCCTGCGACTGGGAGAGAGAACGCTTCACCCTCGATGAAGGATGCTCGCAGGCAGTCAAAGAGGTCTTTGTCAACCTCTACAACAAAGGCTTGATTTATCAGGGCGAGCGCATCATCAACTGGTGCCCGCACTGCATGACCTCCATCTCGGATGCAGAGGTTGAATATGAGGAGCAGGCAGGACACTTCTGGCATCTGCGCTACCCGCTCAGCGACGGCAGCGGAGAGGTCATCCTGGCAACCACCCGCCCGGAAACGATGCTGGGCGATACCGCTATTGCTGTTAACCCGAAGGATGAACGTTACCAGAAGCTGATTGGCAAAACCGTCATCCTGCCGCTGGTCAACCGTGAGATTCCGATTGTCGGTGATGACTATGTCGATATGGAATTTGGTACCGGCGTTGTAAAAATCACTCCGGCACACGACCCGAACGACTATGAGGTTGGACGCCGCCACGACCTGCCAATCCTCAAGGTGATGAACGACGATGCCACCATGACCGCTGCCTGCGGCAAATATGCAGGCATGGAGCGCTATGAGGCAAGAAAAGCCATCGTGAAGGATTTGGAAGAGCAAGGCTATCTGCTGAAGGTGGAGGACCACACCCACAATGTAGGAACCTGCTACCGCTGCGGCACCACCGTTGAACCGATGGTTTCCAAACAGTGGTTCGTCAAGATGGAGCCGCTGGCAAAACCGGCAATCGACGTTGTCCGCAACGGACAGATCAAGCTCATCCCGGAGCGTATGGACAAGACCTACTATAACTGGATGGAAAATATCAAAGACTGGTGTATCTCCCGTCAGCTGTGGTGGGGTCATCGAATCCCGGCGTACTACTGCGAAAGCTGCGGAGAGGTCGTTGTTGCCAAGGAAGCTCCGTCTGTTTGTCCGAAGTGCGGCAGCACCCACCTGCATCAGGATGAGGACACCCTGGACACCTGGTTCAGCTCGGCACTGTGGCCGTTCTCTACTCTGGGTTGGCCAAACAACACCGAGGAGCTCAAATACTTCTACCCGACCAGCACTCTGGTGACCGGCTATGACATCATCTTCTTCTGGGTAGCCAGAATGATTTTCTCCGGTTTGGAACACATGGGCGACATCCCGTTCAACACCGTTTTGTTCCACGGTCTGGTTCGCGATGCCCAGGGCAGAAAGATGAGCAAATCGCTCGGCAACGGTATCGACCCGCTGGAAATCATCGACCAGTACGGTGCAGATGCGCTGCGCTTCACCCTTGCCACCGGCAATACACCGGGCAACGATATGCGCTTCAGCGATGAGAAGGTCATTGCCAGCCGCAACTTTGCCAACAAGATTTGGAACGCGTCCCGCTTTGTTCTGATGAACCTCAAGGATGAGCAGATGGATTTGGCTCTGCCGCTCGATCAGCTTGCCATCGAGGACAAATGGGTGCTGACCAAGTACAACACCCTGGTCAAAGAGGTCACCGATAACCTTGAGAAGTTTGAGCTGGGCATTGCAGTCAGCAAGCTGTACGACTTTATCTGGGATGTTTTCTGCGATTGGTATGTTGAGCTGGCAAAATCCCGCCTGTGGGAGGATGGAGCCGAAGCAGAGGTCGCCAGAAAGGTTCTGGTCTATGTGATGGGCAACACCCTCAAGCTGCTGCATCCGTTCATGCCGTTCATCACCGAGGAAATCTGGCAGGCACTGCCGCATGAAGGCGAAAGCATCATGGTTTCCCAGTGGCCGGTTTATGAGGAAAGCCTCAACTTTGCAGCCGAGCAGGCAGAGTTTGAAAAGGTGATGGATGCCATCAAGGCAGTCCGCGCCCGCCGCAGCGAGATGAATGTACCTCCGTCCAAGAAGGCTACCCTGTACATCGAAACCGCTTCGCAGGAAATCTTTAATCTTTCCACCCCGTTCCTGACCCGTCTGGCATGGGCAGATGAGATTATCCTGAGCACACCGGATGACCCGAACGGCTGCGTTCAGGTCATCACCGACAGCGCAAAGGTTTATATGCCGCTGTCGCAGCTGGTGGACCGCGACAAGGAGATTGCCCGCTTGACCAAGGAGAAACAGGCTTGTGAAAAGGACATTGCGTTCCTCTCCGGCAAGCTGAACAACCCCGGCTTTGTAGCAAAGGCTCCCGAAAAGGTCATCAACGACCAGAGAGCCAAGCTGGAAAAAGCACAGGAACTGCTGGCAAAGATTGAATCGAGCCTGGCAGCTTTCAACAACTAAACCGTGTAATTGTGGAAAAAAAAGCGCCGGAACGCATCTGCGTTCCGGCGCTTTTGTGCTGTTTTAGAGACTAATTTTAAAGGAATATTCCTCTCCGTTGTACTCAAAGTCGCCCGAAAACCAGAGTCCACTGTTGTTGGAACGGACAGATCGGGTGAGCCGCAGGTCAGTTGCAAACTCATTGCCCTCAAAGGAGACGGGTTGCAGACCCTTGCCGTAGATTTGCGTGTTGCGCACGGTGATGTTTTCTGCCGTTTCGTAGGAGAGGGTGAGGCGGTGGATGCGCAAGCCGTTGCCCTGCTTTGTATAGTCGTAGGTAAAGACCCCCTTGATGATGCCCTCCTCCGGCAGGTCATAGGAGTAATCAGAAGGGAGAACGTAGAAGGCTCCCTTGCAGATGGTGTCCTCCTCAAACTCATAGACACGAACGCGGTGGGCGGGGAGAGCATTGTAGCGGGTTTCCACAAAAACAGTGTCCGGTTTGTCCGGGTTGCCCGGTGTGTCGTCAAAGACGGTCTCAAAGGAGAGTGGGTTGGTGTCGTAGTCCACTTGCTCCGCTTTGGAGCAGCCGCTTAGACAAAACAGCACAGCCAGCAGGAGAGCAACAGAGCGAGTCCATCTTTTCAACATCATTTCACCTTTCCTTTCCGACAGATTTCAATGGTTTCTTTTCTTCACTTTATCATATTGCTTCATGCAATTCAATAGATATAGAAAAAATCAATCGGGGGAAAATACAGACCTTTTATCATATTTCCTCCTTGAGGATAGGGTTAGATGCGGGATGAAAAGGAGTATTCTTCACCTTTATAGGTAATCACACCGCGGAAAATCAGGTTGTTTCCAAGGTCGGTCACGATGGGGGACACACGGTCGAGGTCGGCAGTGATAGAAAGGATGCCGTCCGTTTCCTCGATGGTGAGCGGAATCTTTTGATTTTGCAGATGAAACTGCGGTGTGCCACGGTACTCCAAAACTACATCGGTCAAGGAACAGTCCTGCAACTCGATTTCCATAGAAAAAGCAGACAGAACAGATGGCTCATATCCTTCTTCCTCTTCGATTTGTATGTTGTAGATTCCGCGGACGATGCAGCGATTTAAACCAACTGCCAGATAACCATAGGGTGGCTCCACAAAAAAGAAAGCGCCCTTGGAAAGAAGGTGGGGATAAAAAACCTCCCGTTTAAACAGTCGGGCAGGCGGTTCGTTTCCGCCGTTTCCTCCGTATAACTGCTCGGGCGAGCTGTAAGGCGCAGGCGGAAACGGTTCCTCCACCGTTGGCTGGTCCAATTCATAATAAAACAGCTGCTGGAAACGCGTGTCCAAATCATCAGAGAGAAGATCCGGGTGATTTTGATACTCGAACGCAACTTCCCTGTCGGATGGAGCAGAGGGACGCTCCGGCTGGCAGGAACACAGCGTCAGCACAAGCAGAGTGCAGATAAGCATAGCGCAGATAGGCAGACGGTTCATCGTATTTCCTCCTTGGGGATTTGTTTACAGGTCGATTTGGAAGGAATGTTCCTCACCTTTATAATCGAAACTGCCCGAGAAAAAGATATTGCTGCTGGGTTTACGAGAGAGAATACGAAGATGTTTCAGTGAAATCTGGTTATCTACAACCGGTGTGCGCACAAGGTCTACAGCGTACACTTCCGGGTTACGAATGGTGATTCCCTCTGCTGTTTCATAGGATAGGGTAAAGCTGTGGATGCATATGTCATCACCTTCTTTCGTATAATCGAAGGTGAAAACACCCTTGATGATGCCCTCCTCCGGTGGAGTGTCCTCCAAAGGATGACCATATTCAGGAGGTAGAAGATAGAAAGCACCCTTGGCAATGGTGTTTTCACGAAAATGATAGATACGGATTCGGTAAGCTGGTGGTTCATAACGACAGAGTTCTGAGTCAGCAGTGTCCGGCTTGTCCGGGTTGCCCAGTGTGTCATCAAAGACGGTCTCAAAGGAGAGGGGGTTGGTGTCGTAGTCCACCTTCTCCGCTTTGGAGCAGCCGCTTAAACAAAACAGCACAGCCAGCAGGAGAGCAACAGAGCGAGTCCATCTTTTCAACATCATTTCACCTTTCCTTTCCGACAGATTTCAATGGTTTCTTTTCTTCACTTTATCATATTGCTTCATGCAATTCAATAGATATAGAAAAAATCAATCGGGGGGGGGTACAGACGTAGAAATTCGATTTTTCCCTCCTTTCTGCCGCCGCTTTTGATGGGACAGGAAAAGGGAGCAGTATCCTTTGCAGGGGAGAAAAGGGAATTTTGATTATGGAATCTATACAAACAGCTTGCACAAAGCATCGGTGCAGTTGTATAATAAAGATGCAAATGAAAAGCAGGAATTTGGATTTCTGCTTACAAGATAGAATCAGGAGGAAGATCATCATGCGCGCATACGAAAGACTATTGCACTATGTCAGCTTTGGCACCCAGTCCGACCACACATCCGAAACCGTTCCATCCACCGCAAGCCAGAAGGTGCTGGCTGCCGACCTGGTGGAGGAGATGAAGAAAATCGGCATTGCCGACGCCTTTGTGGATGACAAGGGCTATGTCTACGGCAGCATTCCTGCCACCAAGGGCAAGGAGGATAAACCGGTCATCGGCTTTATCGCTCACATGGACACCGCGGAGGATGCTTCCGGTGACAACATCCGGGCAAAGGTAGTCGAGTATAACGGCGGCGACATCCTGCTCAACGAAGAAAAGCAGATTTACCTGACCGAGAAGGAGTATCCTTCCATCAAAAAATATGTCGGTCAGCATCTGATGGTCACCGACGGTACCACCCTGCTGGGTGCAGACGACAAAGCCGGCGTAGCGGAGATTATGACGATGGCAGAGCAGCTGCTCAACGACCCGACCATCGAGCATGGAAAAATCTGCATCGGCTTTACCCCGGACGAGGAGATTGGTCGCGGCGCCAACTACTTTGACGTCAAAGGCTTCGGCGCACAGTTTGCCTACACCGTCGACGGCGGCGAGCTGGGTGAGCTGGAATATGAAAACTTCAACGCCGCTTCTGCCAACGTGCAGGTCAACGGTCTGAGCATCCACCCGGGTTCTGCAAAGAACGCAATGCTCAACGCCTCCCTGCTGGCGATGGAGTTCCATCAGATGCTGCCGGTCGAGCAGAATCCGCGCTACACCGAAGGCTACGAGGGCTTCTTCCATCTGAGCGAGATGAAGGGTCATGTGGAGCAGGCGGAGCTGGATTATATCATCCGCGACCACGACGCTGCAAAATATGAGCAGAAAAAACAGGTGATGCAGGAAATTGCAGACTACCTCAACCACAAATACGGCGAAGGCACCTTTGTGCTGACCATCAGCGATTCCTACCGCAATATGAAGGAGATGGTACAGCCGCATATGCACCTGATTGACAACGCAAAGAAAGCGTTTGCACAGTGCGGCGTAGAGGCGCAGACCGTTCCGATTCGCGGCGGCACAGACGGCGCAAGACTGTCCTACATGGGTCTGCCTTGTCCGAACCTGTCCACCGGCGGTCACAACTTCCACGGTCGCTTTGAATATATTCCAATCGAAGCGATGGACAAGATGGTAGAAACCCTGATCAACATTTCTAAAATCTACGCTGAATAACGGGGTATCGCACCTCGTTTTATGCACGAAGCTTTGTGGGGAAAATGGAAATTTTGCACCCGCAAGCTGCCTTGAATAAAAAATTTTCGTCCACCTTTTTTAAAAGGTGGCGGGTGTTCAGCGGGCAGCGCCTGCTGGTCGACGGGAATTTTATTTTTGATGCATATATACGAACGAATTCAATCACGCGGGAGGGATTGCCTTGGGCACTCCAAAAACAAATGCGATGCGGATTCTGGAAAAGGAAAAGATTTCCTACCAGATGCACACCTATGATGCTTCCGATGGGCAGATCGACGGCGCTGCCGTTGCCCGCAAGGTGGGGATGGACCCTGCCAAGGTGTTCAAAACGCTGGTGACCCAGGGACACAGCGGAAACTATTTTGTCTGTGTGTTGCCGGTGGAGCACGAGCTAAACTTAAAAAAGGCAGCCAAGGTGTTTGGAGAAAAATCGCTGGAGATGATTCCGGTTGCCAAAATCAATGCGGTCACCGGATACATCCGCGGCGGATGCTCTCCCATCGGGATGAAGAAAAGCTACCGGACGGTCTTTGACTGCTCGGCACAGCAGCAGGAAACGATGGTGGTCAGCGGGGGAAAGATTGGTTTTCAGATTGAAGCCAAGCCTGACGACCTGCTCAAAGCCTGCGGCGGTGTCTATGCGGAGATTTTGGCAGAGTAACAGAAGATGCAGCACCAAAGGAGGAAACGGATGGAAAAGATTTTCAGACTGGGCAAGGAATCCCTGAAAGAAATCGTGGCATTTGACTGCCTTTGCTTTCCGAACGACTTTTGGCGGCAGGAAGACTGGGAGAATTTGCTGAAAGATGAATGTGCCATCTACTATGCTCTGCTGGACGGCGAGCAAATTGTCGCCGGGCTGTTTCTCTACAACTGGCAGGGAAAGCGGGACTATGTCAAAATCATGAGCCTTGCAGTCCATCCAAAGTACCGCAAGCAGGGCTTGGGAGAGCGGCTGCTGCGTCACGCAGAGCGAGAGATGAGGCAGCTTGGGATGACAAAGTTCTGCGGAGAAACCAGAGCGTCCAACAATGCCATGCAGCGGTTGTTTACAAGGTGTGGCTATCGGCTGGAGTGGGTCGAGGAAAATTACTACCAGCATCCCGACGAAAGTGCATACAAGTATATCCTGCAATAAAATGAGAAAAAGCAATAGGCGCAGACCAAACGGTCTGCGCCTATTTGTTATAGAAAAAGTTTTTGCAATGACTTATTTTTTAGCTTCCTTTGCCCAGCTGTCTTTAAGTCCGACAATCTGGTTAAAGACGCCTTCGTCCTTGCTGTCCTTGCAGAAGTAGCCGGTGCGGACAAACTGGAATTTGTCGCCCGATTTTGCCTCTGCCAGAGCCGGCTCCAGCTTGCAGTGGTGCAGCTCAGTCAGCGAGTTCGGGTTGAGGTAGTCCAGATAGTTGGTGCCTTCCGGTACGTCGTTGACATTTTCCAAGGTGAACAGGTAGTCATACAGACGAACGGTAGCATCGATGGCATATTTTGCGGATACCCAGTGGATGGTGCCTTTGATCTTTCTTCCGTCAGCCGGGTTGCCGTTGCCGGTTTCCAGGTCAGCGGTGCAATGCAGCTCGACGATGTTGCCCTGCTCGTCCTTGATAATTTCATTGCATTTTACAATGTAAGCGCCCATCAGACGAACTTCGCCGTCCGGTTTCATGCGGAAGAACTTCGGAGGCGGTACCTCGGCAAAGTCGTCAGCATCAATGTACAGTTCGCGGGTGAACGGAACCGCTCTGACACCGGCTTCCTCATTTTTCGGGATGTTTGGCAGCTCGAAGGTTTCTTCCTTGTCTTCCGGGTAGTTGGTGATGACCACTTTAATCGGGTGCAGGACAGCTACGCGGCGCTGTGCGGTGGTGTTCAGCTCGTCGCGGATGCAGTGTTCCAGCAGACCGATGTCAACGATGCTGTATGCTTTGGCTACGCCGGCTTTTTTAACAAATTCGTTGATAGCAGTCGGGGTGTAGCCGCGGCGGCGCAGACCACAGATAGTAGGCATTCTCGGGTCGTCCCAGCCGTCTACCTTTTTAGTTTCCACCAGCTCGCGCAGGTAGCGTTTGCTCATGACAGTGTGGGTGACGTTCAGGCGGGCAAACTCGTACTGATGCGGTTTGTGCTCAAAGCCGATGTTGTCCACTACCCAGTCGTACAGAGGGCGGTGGTTCTCAAATTCGATGGAGCACAGCGAATGGGTGATGCCTTCAAGTGCGTCCTGAATCGGATGTGCATAGTCGTACAGCGGATAGATGCACCATTTGTCGCCCTGTCTGTGATGATGTGCGCGCACGATGCGGTAGATTGCCGGGTCGCGCAGGTTCATGTTCGGGGACGCCATGTCAATTTTAGCGCGCAGGGTGTGGCTGCCGTCCGGGAACTCGCCGTTCTTCATCCGCTCAAACAGGTCAAGGTTTTCCTCCACCGAGCGGTTGCGGTACGGGCTTTCCTTGCCGGGTTCGGTCAGGGTGCCGCGGTACTCGCGCATTTCGTCGGCGCTCAGGTCATCGACGTAGGCTTTGCCTTCGCGGATGAGCTTGAGGGCAAATTCATAGCATTGATCAAAGTAGTCCGAGCCGTAGTAGATGCCGCCGGTCGGCTCTGCACCCAGCCAGCGCAGGTCCTCCTCGATGGATTTTACATACTCGTCATCCTCGCGGACCGGGTTGGTGTCGTCAAAGCGCAGATTAAACAGACCGTGGTATTTCTGTGCAGTACCGGAGTTGATCCAGATGGCTTTTGCCGAACCGATGTGCAGGTAGCCGTTTGGTTCCGGTGGAAAACGGGTGTGGATTTCTTTTACACGACCCTCTGCCAGGTCGCTGTCGATAATATCATGGATAAAATTCGATACATTTTCGGTATCCAGGATTTTTTCATCAGCCATGAAAAGTCAGTCCTTTCAAAAATTGATAGCGGAAAAATTTATCGGTTGCTCAACAGTTCGATTGCCTGTGCAAGGCGCTGCTGGCAGACCTCCTCGCCCAAAATCTGCATCACGCTGCACAGGTCTGGGGAGTTGGTGCGTCCGGTGATAGCAAGGCGGATGACCTGGCTGACATCGCCGACGTGACCTTTGTACTGGTCCGGGTTTTTCTTGTAATCCTTTGGTTTAGCAGCGAAGCCCAGCGATTCGCCCAGCTCGCGCACCTTGTTGAACCAGGTTTCTCCATCGTCCGCAGGGGAGTAGAGGGAGCGGTACTGGGTCAGGATGTCCAGTGCATCCTGGGTGCTGACATTTTCCGGGTACTCGCTGGCAGCGGTGAACAGCTCCTCATAGAAGAAGGCAACATAATCCTTGACCTCGCTCCAGATGGCGATGTCCTTTCTTGGCTTGGCGCCGCCGCGTCCGATGGCAAAAATGGCTTTTGCTTTCTGCTGGTCTGCGGTGAGCAGGGTGTACAGCTGCGGGTCAAAGTCTTTTGCCCATGCGGTGACCTCATCATATACCTGGTCTGCGCTCATCACCGAGATGGTGTTTTTGCTGACGTCCTTGAGCTTGTCGATGTCGAACAGCGAGCCGCTGTTGCCCATCTTTTTGGTGGTAAACTGGAAATCGCCCATCGGAGCGGTCGGGTTAGCAAGACGCCAGTCCTCGAAGTTGGAGTTTAACAGGGTCATCAGGTACTCCAGCACCGATGGCACCGGATAGCCCTCTGCATTGTAGAAGTCGAGCGCCAGCTCCGGGTCCTTTCTCTTGGAAAGCTTTCTTTTGGAGCCGCCGTCCATCTTCATCAGCTGAGCAGTGTGGACATATTTTGGAGCCTTCCAGCCCATCGTGCGGAACAGCTGGAGGTGGATATTCAAAGTAGCCAGCCACTCTTCGCCGCGGACAACGTGGGTGGTGCCCATGAAGTGGTCGTCGATGATGTGGGCAAAGTGGTAGGTCGGGATGCCGTCGGATTTGAGCAGCACGATGTCCTGATCGTTTTCCGGCAGCTCGATGTCACCCTTGACCAAATCGCGGTGAACAAAGCGTTTGTTCGGGTCGCCCGGGCTTCTGAAGCGCAGGACATACGGCTTGCCTGCCTGGATGTTTTCTTCGATCTCTTCCAGAGTCAGGTCGCGGCATTTTGCCCACTGACCGTAGTAGCCGAAGTTGATCTTCATCTCCTGCTGCTTTTCGCGCATGGCGGTCAGCTCTTCCTCGGTGCAGAAGCATGGGTAAGCCATTCCCTGTTCCACCAGCACCTTGGCAAAGGTTTGGTAGATTTTGGCGCGCTGGCGCTGGCGGTAAGGACCGTAGGCACCGTTGTCGCCCTCGATGGTGGCACCCTCATCAAAGTTTAAGCCGTAGTGGTTGAAGACGCGGATGATGGTTTCCACGCCGCCCTCTACTGCACGCTTGAGGTCGGTGTCCTCGATGCGCAGGAAGAAAACGCCGCCGCTCTGGTGAGCCAGACGTTCACTGACGATGGCGCTGAACAGGTTGCCTAAATGCATAAAGCCGGTTGGGCTGGGTGCGATTCGGGTGACCTTTGCGCCTTCCGGCAGGTTGCGTGGTGGGTACATCGCTTCGATGTCTGCCGGTGTGGTGGTAATATCTGGAAAAAGCAGTTGTGCAAGACGCTGGTAATCCATTTGTATAATCTCTCCTTTTATGAAAACGCCGCCTTTGGACAAGCCAAAACAGCATGGATTTATATAGATAAAATCGGGGATTTATAGATACTAGGATACCACAAAATCTGGATGAATAAAAGGGTTTTGCCCAAATTTACCCTTTTCTTCCACCAAAAAAGCGAAGGACTTTGCAGGAAGTCCTTCGCTTTGGTTTAAAAAATGGGAGAAGAGGGGGATTATTCCACCACGATCAAGTCTTTGGTGTAGCGGTTGAGCACCTCGCAGCCGTCCTCGGTGACCAGCACCAGGTCCTCAATGCGCACGCCAAAGTTTCCGGGCAGATAGATGCCGGGCTCGATGGAAAAGACCATGCCGGGACGGGCGATGGTTTCGCTTTCAGAGGATACCGGCGGACGCTCGTGCTCCTTCATGCCGATGCTGTGTCCGGTACGGTGGGTGAAGTATTCTCCATAGCCGGCATCTTCGATGACCTTGCGCGCTGCCAGGTCAAATTCCTTGAAAGCAACGCCCGGTTTGATGATGGCGATGGCAGCTTCGTTTGCACGGCGGACCGTTTCATAGACCTTGCGCTGTTCTTCGCTGACCGAGCGGTAGAAGATGGTGCGGGTCATATCGCACCAGTAGTGACCAAAAGGAGCGCCGATGTCCAGAACGATGCTGTCGCCCGGCTGCAAAACGGTGGAGTCGGCATCGTGGTGCGGGTCGGCTCCATTTTTGCCCATGCCTACGATGGAAAATCCAAGAGAATTGCATCCGTGTTCCTTAAAGAAGTTTTCTACCTTGGTGGAAAGTTCGCGCTCGGTTGCGCCTTCGTGTACAGCGTGGATGACCATATCCATGCAGGCGTCGTTGATGCGGGAAGCGTTGCGCATCAGCTCGCGCTCCTCTTCATCCTTGTACATGGTAGCCTGCTCGACCGGCAGCGAACCCATGACCGGCTGCACGTCGGGACGGTGCGCCATCAGACCAATCAGGAAGCGGCTGGGCCAGGTTTCGTCGATGCCCAGTTTGCCGGGCTGCACGCTCTGTGCCAGCTGAGCGACCGGATCGTCGCTGTCGGTGTGTTCCACCAGTTCCATCCCTTCCTGCGGCTGTACGCCAAACAGCTTGTTTCCAAAGAAGGTGACTTTGCCGCTGCTGTGGATGTACACCGCCATCATTCTCTCCAGTGGTGCGACCCAGATTCCGGTCAGATAGTAGACAGGTTCGGTTTCAGTGACAATGATCTGCTCCAGACCCGCTTTTTTCATGTTTTCCAAAACCTGCTGCAATCTTTTTTGATTCATATTAACATCCTCCCTTAAAATTTTATAGCCATAAACAGAAAAATTCTGTTGGTTGCCGTTTTGTAGTGGATGTACAAATGCTTCTATCTTCAAAATGTGGGGAAAGCATTTTCTTGTACACACAACCATTTCCTCCACATTATAGCACATCCATCCGCTGGATGCTATGATTTTTTGGGTGGATTTTCTAAATGCCGGAGATTTTTGCAGCAGATACTTGACAAATCTGCTGTTGTCCAATATAATTTGTAACTATTGATACTTTTGTAACTAAAGATACATTTTAGGAGGAAGAGGATGAAACAGAAGGTAAATGTTCGCAATTTGAGTTTGATGGCATTGTTTGCTGCGTTGACAGCGGTAGGAGCTTTTATCACCATACCGGTGCCGCCGGTTCCGTTTTCCTTGCAGATTTTTTTCGCAATTTTAGCAGGTGCGCTGTTAGGGTCGCGACAAGGTGCGATGAGCATTGTGATTTATCTGCTGCTGGGATTGTGCGGGCTGCCGGTCTTTACCAAGGGAGCGGGCTTGTCCTACCTACTTCAGCCGACCTTTGGTTATCTGCTGGGATTTGTTCCGGCAGCATGGCTGTGCGGAAAAATCATCGAAGTTCGAAAAAGCAGCAGCTTTCGAACGATGCTGGTGGCTTGTTTTTCGGCAGCAGGTGTGGATTTTGCCGTCGGGTGCGGATACTTTGCACTGATTACCAACCTTTGGCTGGGAAAGGGGATAAGTGCAGGAGCAATCTTCTATTCGACCTTTCTGATTTTTGTGCCGGCGGATACCCTGCTGATGGTCTTAGCAGCCTTTTTAGGCAGTCGCTTGCTGCCGATTCTGCGGCGGGAGCAGTTGATTTCCCATTGAGTTGTTTGCCTTGTATCTTTCCTCAAAAGGGAATATAATGAAGAAAAAGAGGGGAGAGATGAAGATGAAAATACAGCCGACCAATTTGACCGAGCCGCTGACAGCTGGAAATCTGCTGTATGACCTGGTGCAGATGCAGCAGCAGGACGAGGAGGAGTTGCACGGCGGCATCTACCGAAATCAGCTGCTGGAAGGGTTTGACGGCAGTGGCATCGAGTTTAAAAACTGTGTCTTTCACGGCTGCCAGTTTTCGCAGTGCTGTCTGGATAATCTTTCCCTCACCGATGTGCTGCTGGAAAATTGCAGCTTTTCTGCCTGCCGTTTGCAGGACCTTGCCGCCTGTCGGGTGACCCTGCGCGGGTGCAAGCTGATGGGTGTCGGGATGGCTCACTCTCTGCTTCGGGATGTGTCCTTCTTAGGGTGCAATCTGCGCTATGCAGCCATGGGAGGGAGCCGGTTGAGGGCGGTGCTGTTTGACGGGTGCAGCTTGCAGGAAAGCGATTGCAGCGAATGGAGATGGAAGGAAACAGCCTTTTCCGACTGTGACCTGCGCAAATCCCAGCTGCTGCACACCTCTTTGAATGGGATGGACCTGCGCAGCTGTGAGCTGGATGGGTTCCGTCTGGCACCTCAAGATTTAAAGGGAGCCATCGTCACACCGGAGCAGGCGATGATGCTGGCGGGTTTTTTGGGTGTTGTGATTCGGTAGCGGGTTTGATAACAAAAAGCAGCGGTTGCACAAAAGTGCAGCCGCTGCTTTTTATAAATTGTAGAAAAATTATTTGGTGCCGAAGATACGGTCGCCGCAGTCACCCAGACCAGGAACGATGTATTTATCGTCGTTGAGCTTTTCATCCAGAGCAGCACAGTAAACCTGTACGTCAGGATGTGCTTCGGTCAGTGCGTTCAGACCTTCCGGTGCAGCGATGATGCACATGAATTTGATATTGGCAGCGCCGCTTTCCTTGAGCATCTGGATGGCAGCGACAGCAGAACCGCCGGTTGCCAGCATTGGGTCAAGAACGATGACCTCGCGCTCATTGATGTCGGAAGGAAGTTTGCAGTAGTATTTGACCGGCTGCAGGGTCTGTGGGTCGCGGTACAGACCGATGTGACCGACCTTAGCAGCAGGAACCATCGACAGCACGCCGTCGAGCATACCGATACCGGCACGCAGGATTGGAACGAATGCCAGTTTTCTGCCGGCAATGACCTTGGTCTTTGCCAGAGCAACAGGAGTTTCGATTTCAACCTCTTTAAGCGGCAGGTCGCGGGTAGCTTCATAGCACATCAGCATGGATACCTCGCCGACCAGTTCGCGGAATTCCTTGGAACCGGTGTTTTTGTTTCTCAGCAGGGAAATCTTGTGCTGGATGAGTGGGTGATCAAAAATCATAGGAGTCATAATGATCGAATCCTTTCAGTTTTAATAAGATGAGGATAGGTCATCCGGCGCTTGAACAAAAATCAAATGCCAAACCTATATCTCTATTTTACAACAAACGCGGTCAGAAGAAAATATTTTTTTCACCATTTTTTTCAGAAATGGGAAAATCGGCAATTTACTCAAAAAAGACGGGGAAAATGCGTTATTTGCCAAAGTTTTCTTCCAAAGCCAGAATTTTGTCCACCCTTCTCTGATGGCGTCCACCCTCAAAGCCGGTTTCCAGGAAGGCATCGACCATCATGCAGGCAAGTCCTGCGCCGACAACCCTGCCGCCAAAGCACAGAACGTTGGCGTTGTTGTGCAAACGGGTGTATTTTGCGCTGAAGCAGTCGGAGCAGCAGGCAGCGCGGATTCCCTTGACCTTGTTGGCAGCCATCGAGATGCCGATGCCGGTGCCGCAAATCAGGATGCCGATGTCACATTCTCCGCTGGTGATTTTGTCACAGGCAGCCTTGGCAACGTCGGGATAATCCACCGAGTTTTCGTCGTAGCAGCCGACATCTACAAAGTCGACTCCTTTTTCTTCCAGATGTTTTTTGATTTCCTGTTTGAGCAGGAAACCGCCGTGGTCACTACCAATTACGAGCATAATGATACCCTCCGTCGTATTTAGATGATTGGATAAGATGGTGTAAAAATAGCTTTGCAAAAAGCAGGAGCAGTTACTGCTGCTTTTTCAGTTTGAGTTGAAGCTCCCGCTGTGCCTGCGGCAGCTTGAGATAGACAGGAACCAGCTGCTGGGCAGAGATGAGCGGCAGCTTCTGCTGGGTCACCTGGCGCCAGGCGGCAAGCCCGATGCCATAGGCGTGCTGGAGCAGAAGGTGCTTGCCCGGGAGCAAAAGTCGGTCAGCCAGCTGCGGGTCGATGGTCTGCATGGTGTCCTTTACCAGCTGCGCTCCGTCGCCCACCAGCGTGATGGGAGCCTGTTGGGAAAGAGGAATCAGCTGTTCGCACAGCTGGTCTGCCATCAGCGCACAGTCCTCGTGCATCCGCTGCATCTGCCGGTCGGCGTCGAACCAGGCGGTGTAGACCTGACCGCAGCGCGCATCCAGTGCAGGACAGATGATGCCGGTGCGGTCGGACAGGTTGTATGCCAGTCCTTCCAGTGCGGAAACGGCAGCGCAGGGCTTGTCCAGCACCTGTGCCATCCCTTTGACGGCAGCTACCCCGATGCGCAGACCGGTGAAGGAGCCGGGACCCACCGAAGCGGCAAACAAATCCACCTGCTGGATGGTCATGTGGCTGCAGGACAGCAGCGATTCCACCATCGGCATGATGGTTTGGCTGTGGGTCAGGTGGGCATCGGTATAAAATTGAGCAATCGGTCGGTCGTCCTCGAGCAAAGCGCAGGAAGCGGCGGCAGCCGAGGTATCCATAGCAAAGATGATCAAGAAAAAGCTCCTCCTTATTTAGGGTCGGTCAATTTGAATCCGGCGCAGGTCGGGGTCGTTTTCATCCTTTTGGATGGTAACGGTGATGGTGTTTGGTGGAAGGACCGCCTCGATGTTTTCGCTCCATTCGATGGCAAGGATGCCTCCGTAGTCCAGATAATCAAAAAATCCGGTGGAGTACAGGTCCTCATAGCTTTCCACCCGATACATATCGAAGTGATACAGGGCGTGTTCTCCGTTACCATATTGATGGACCAGAGCAAAGGTAGGGCTGGAAACGGGATCGTCCAGTCCCAGCCCACGGCAAAGCCCGCGGGTGAAGGCTGTTTTTCCTGCGCCCATCGGACCTTTATAGGCGATCACATCGCCGCTTTTTAAAGTCGAGGCAAACTCGGCGGCAATCTGTTCGGTCTGCTCGGGACTGTGGCTGATATAATTTTTCATGGATTTCCTTTCTTCCCAACCGGGCGGCAACCAAAAGGCAGGGAGGTCCCCGCCTTCGGAAACCTCCCTGAAAACTGCGTTAAAACAGACCGTGGATGTGACCGTCCTCATCAATGTCGATGCGGTAAGCCGCAGGGTCTTTGCCTAGACCGGGCATGGTCATGATGGTACCGGACAGAGCGACGATGAAGCCGGCGCCGGCAGAAAGTTTGACATCACGGATGTTGAGCTTGAATCCGGTTGGACGTCCAAGCTTGGAAGGGTCGTCGGACAGCGAGTACTGGGTCTTTGCCATGCAGATTGGCAGTTTGTCCTGTCCGAGCTTTTCGATATTGGCAATCGACTTGAGTGCCTCGGAGGAGTAAACAACGCTGTCTGCTCCGTAGATGTTCTTGGCGATGATGTCGATTTTTTCCTTGATTGGCAGCTCTACGTCGTACAGCGGTGCAAAGTTGGCAGGTTTTTCGCAGGCTTTTACCACCTTTTCTGCCAGAGCCACGCCGCCTTCGCCGCCTTTGGCGAATACATCGGAGAGAGCAAACTCGACGTCGTTTTCACGGCAGTAGTTTTCCAGCACAGCAATCTCCTCATCCGAGTCGGTCAGGAAATGGTTGATGGCAACAACGACCGGAACACCGAACTTTTTCATGTTTTCTACATGAGCGGCAAGGTTGCACAGACCGGCTTTGACAGCTTCCACGTTTGGCTGAGCGGTTTCTGCCTTTGGTACACCGCCGTTATATTTGAGTGCGCGCAGGGTGGCAACCACAACGATAGCCGATGGCTTGAGTCCTGCATAGCGGCACTTGATGTCCAGGAACTTTTCAGCGCCAAGGTCCGAGCCGAAGCCTGCCTCGGTGATGGTGTAGTCTGCCAGCTTCAGGGCAAGCTTGGTTGCACGAACCGAGTTGCAGCCGTGTGCGATGTTGGCAAATGGACCGCCGTGCATCAGAGCAGGGGTGTTTTCCAAAGTCTGTACCAGGTTTGGTTTGATGGCGTCTTTAAGCAGAACTGCCATCGCGCCGTTTACCTTGAGGTCTTTGGCGTAGACCGGTTTGTTGTCATAGGTGTAAGCGACCAGAATGTTGCCCAGACGCTCCTTGAGGTCCTGCATATCCGATGCAAGGCACAGGATTGCCATAACCTCGCTGGCAACGGTAATCTGGAAGCCGTCCTCACGCGGGATACCGTTTGCTTTTCCGCCCAGTCCGACGTTGACAAAGCGCAGTGCGCGGTCGTTCATGTCCATGCAGCGTTTGAAGAGAATGCGGCGCTGGTCGATATTCAGCTCGTTGCCCTGCTGCATATGGTTGTCCAGGATGGCGCACAGCAGGTTGTTGGCAGCGGTGATGGCGTGCATATCGCCGGTGAAGTGCAGGTTGATGTCCTCCATCGGAACGACCTGTGCATAGCCGCCGCCGGCAGCGCCGCCCTTGATGCCGAATACAGGACCCAGGGAAGGCTCGCGCAGAGCGATGATGGCTTTTTTGCCAATCTTCTGCATCGCCTGTCCAAGACCGACGGTTGTGGTGGTCTTGCCTTCACCCGCAGGAGTCGGGTTGATAGCGGTGACCAGGATCAATTTGCCGTCCGGCTGGTTTTCCAGACGTTTGGCAAGGTCGTCCGAAAGCTTTGCCTTGTAGTGACCGTACGGTTCCAGCTCCTCAGGACGGATACCGAGCGCACCGGCTACTTCGGTGATGGGCTTCATAGTACACTGCTGGGCGATTTCGATGTCTGTAAGCATGGGTAATTTCCTCCTTGGTGTCTTTGATGAAATAAAGATGCAGTGAAAACTCAAAAAGAGTGCGGAACAATGCCGACTGACCAAAAGCGGATGTCCCGCGAAACTGCCGCAGGTATATGCATCCATCGGTCTGAAAACCGGTTCTGTCATATACTGGTATCCACAGTATACCATAATTTTGTGAAAGGTGGAAGAGAAATGCAGGCGAATATTTATAGATTTTAGCTTGAATCCCGACAGGTTTCATAATATAATAAGACTGTTCTGAGGGTCAAACAGCCGAAAAACGGGAACAGAAAGGCTTTTTTACAGATGATAAAAAATATTTTTTCTGCCATAGGCAGATATTTTAAACAGACCGACTGGCTGTTGCTGCTGTGCTGCACCGGTCTGTCGGTATTCAGCACCCTGCTGATTTACAGCCTGTACCAAAACGGGGAAATCGGCAGAATCAATACCGTTGTGGTGCAGCCGGCGATGGCGCTGTGCGGCATTGCTGCGGCAATCGTTCTTTCCAAAATTGACTACCACACGATGGCGCGGATGTGGAAGTTTCATACAGCAGTCTGCTACGGTTTGCTGCTGCTGCTTTTTCCCTTTGGAGTGCAGCGTGTCGAATGGGTAGACGACCGCAACTGGCTGCCTATCCCGTTTTTAGGGATTAACTTTCAGCCCTCCGAGCTGCTCAAGATTTCGTTTATTATCACCTTTGCTTATCATCTTTCCAAGGTAAAGGATACATTGAATCGTCCCAAACAGCTGCTGCTGCTTTTGCTGCACGGACTGCTGCCGGTTGCCATCATCCATTTGCAGGGAGATGACGGCACCGCGCTGGTCATGGCGGTCATCTTTGCAGCGATGCTGTTTACAGCGGGACTTTCCTGGAAGTACATCCTGCCGGTAGCGGCGATGATTCCGCCGGCAGCCATTGTGGCGTGGAATTTCCTGCTGGACGACGACAAAAAGAACCGGATCCTGGCGGTCATCGACCCGACGCTGGTGGAGGCGGCGGATTCCTGGCAGCAGCAGCGGGGACTGATTTCGATTGGCAACGGCGGGCTGTGGGGCAACGGTGTGTTCATGGAAACCGGACAGTTTCGCTATGTCCCTGAGGTGTACAACGACTTCATCTTTACCTACATCGGGGAAACGGTGGGCTTCATCGGTTGCTTGGCGGTGCTGCTGGTGCTGGCGTTTTTGTGCATCCGCATCCTGAGCAACGGTCTGCGCGCACCCGATGATTTGGGAAAATATATCTGCGTGGGAGTCTTTGCGATGATTGGCATTCAAATCATCATCAACATCGGAATGTGTCTGGGAATGATGCCGGTTATCGGTGTCACCTTGCCGTTTTTGTCCGCAGGCGGAACCTCGACCGGTACCCTCTACCTTGCCATCGGTGTGGTACTGAGCGTCTATGTCCACAGCGGCAAGGATAGGCTGTTTGGGTAATCACAGTTTGCGTATGGGAAGGCTCCGGCGATTGGTCGGAGCCTGATTTTTATTTTTTGCAAAACTTTTACATTTATCACTAAAAATATCGGGTGTTTGCTGGTAGGATATACCGTAGGCAAACCGGTCCGAATTAGAGGAGGCAGCAAAATGAAGCAGGACACCATAAGAGTGGGAGCTGTGATTGCCGCAGGAGGAATGGCACAGCGGATGCAGGGAGTGGACAAGCAGCTATTGGAGTTAAACGGAGTGCCGGTTTTAGTGCGTTCCATCCAGGCGCTGGCACAGGTCCGGTCGATCCAGGAGCTGGTGGTGGTAGCGCGGCAGGAGCAGTTTGCCCAGTTGCAAAGCTGGAAGGAGCAGTATCACCTGCCCGATTTTGTCCTCACCACCGGAGGTGCGACCCGACAGCAGTCGGTGCAGTCGGGGATTGCAAAGCTGTCCGAGCAGGTGGAATATTTTGTTATCCACGACGGAGCCAGACCCTTTGCCCAGCCGCAGATGATTGAACAGTGCATCCAGGCGGCGGTCGAATATGGAGCGGCAACGGCAGCGGTGCGTGTCAAGGACACCATCAAGCAGGCAAACGAGGAAGGCTTCATTGAACAGACACCGGACCGCAGCAGGCTGTATCTGACCCAGACACCGCAGGTGTTTGAGGCGGGACTATACCGCCGTGCAGTAAAGCAGGCGCAGCGGGAAGGACTGGATTTTACCGATGACTGCCAGCTGGTGGAGCACATCGGTCATGCGGTGAAGCTGTGTGAAGGAGATTACCGCAACATCAAGATTACTACGCCAGAGGACATTGCGGTGGCAAAGGCGATGGCAGGTCAGCAGGAGCAACAGGAGGAGAAGAGGATGGAGATTCGCACAGGACACGGGTACGACGTACACCGACTGACACAGGGGAGAAAGCTGATTTTGGGCGGGGTGGAAATCCCGTGGGAGAAAGGACTGTTGGGTCATTCGGATGCAGATGTGCTGGTACACGCAGTGATGGATGCCCTGCTGGGTGCAGCGGCACTGGGGGACATCGGCAGACATTTTCCCGACACCGACCCGCGCTATGCCGGAGCAGACAGCATCTGCCTGCTGAAGCAGGTGGTACTGCTGCTGAAGGGAAAGGGATATTCCATCTCCAACATCGATTGCACCATCATTGCACAAAGACCAAAGCTCAAGAACTATATCCCACAGATGGCAAAAAACATTGCCGATGCCTGCCAAATCGACACAGAACAGGTCAACGTCAAGGCGACCACCGAGGAGCAGCTGGGCTTTACCGGCAGCGGTGAAGGGATGAGCGCCCACAGCGTTTGTCTGATTACCCGAGGCTAGTCTAAAAAATACATTGCCGCAGCGGGCGCGTGCATCCGGTTCCCTGCATAGAATGGAAGAGGACATTGTTTGTCCGATAATCAGAAAGGGGGAACGTCAGATGAACAAAGAATATTTATCGACCGATATACCGGTCAGCTCGCTGACCTATGCGCTCAAAGGGCAGAAGCTGCTGGAACAGAAGGGATTTCGTGCCTGGGCGGGCAGAGACCATGACCGCATCCAGGGCTGTGGATACAAACTGACGGTGAAGGGGGATGCACAGCGCGCAAAACAGCTGCTGCAATCGGGCGGCATCAAGCTGGCGCGCTCGACTCAGCCAAAGGCAGGTGAGGGGCGATGATCTATTTTGACAACGCTGCCACCACCTTCCCGAAGCCGGGCTGTGTGGTGCAGGCGGTGCAGCAGGCGATGCTGTACTATGGAGCCAATCCGGGCAGAGGAGGTCACGACCTTTCGATGCAGACCGGCAGGATGATCCACCGCTGCCGCGAGCGGGCAGCTGCCCTGTTCGGCTGTCAGCCCGAGCAGGTGGTGTTCACCAAAAACTGCACCGAATCGCTCAATATCGTCATCAAGGGACTGGCGCAGCCGGGGGACCATTTCATCATCTCCGACCTGGAGCACAACGCGGTCTACCGGGTGATGGAGCAGCTGCGGCGGCAGGGGATGATCGAATACAGCGTGGCTGCGGTGGAGGAAAACGAGCAGAAGACTGTCTGGAATTTTGAGCATCTGATTCGCCCGAACACCCGCATGATCGTCTGCACCCAGGCCTCCAACGTCTTTGGAATGCGGGTGCCGGTGGAGCGCATCGGTGCAATGGCACGCTGCCGCGGCGTGATGATGACGGTGGACGCTGCGCAGAGCGCGGGATTGCTGCCGTTGGACCTCAGACGGCAGGCAATCGACTACCTGTGTCTGCCGGGTCACAAGGGATTGTACGGACCGGCAGGGACCGGGCTGCTCATCGTCAACTGTCCGGTGCTGCCGCAGCCGCTGCTGTCCGGCGGAACGGGCAGCTTTTCGATGGAGCCGGTGATGCCCGACCTGCTGCCCGACCGGCTGGAGGGCGGGACGGTCAACACACCCGGAATCCTGGGACTGAGCGCCGGCATCTCCTTTGTGCTGCAAAACACGCCGCAGCGGCTGTATGAAAAGGAGATGCAGCTGTGTGCTTCTCTCTACGAGCAGCTGTGCGGGATTCGGGGCGTACAGCTGTATTCACAGCCGCCGTGTATAGGAAAAAATCTGCCGGTGATTGCGCTGAATCTGGGAAATCTGGATTCGACTACGGCAGCAGAGTGTTTGAATGAAAAGGGGATTGCGGTGCGGGCAGGTTTTCACTGTGCGGCACTGGCACACCGCAAGATGCACACCGACCGCGACGGTGTGGTGCGGATGAGTCTGGGTGCCTTCAACACCCGCGCGCAGGCGGATGCCTGCTGTGCAGCGGTGCGGGCTATTTTATCGTAAAATTTGTGAGATTGTGTGAAAAGGGAAAAATGTTTGCGGGAAATTTTGTAGGAGCTGTTGGATTGCTGCACAAAATATGTTAAAATAAAATAAGGACAGCCACATCATCTTCCGGCGCTGCACGGCAGCGTCGGCAGCCAGAGGGGACAGGCTGTTGAACAACGAAAAAACAGGCAGAGAAGAGAAGGATGATGACGATGGTAAGTGAATGGAACCAGATCATCGGTACGGTAAAGGCAATCGGAATTTGGGATATTCTGGATATTGTGATTGTTGCCCTGCTGATCTATCAGGTGATCAAACTGATTCGGGAAACCAGAGCGATGCAGCTGGCAAAGGGATTGATTTTGCTGCTGCTGTTATATTTTGTAGCATACAATTTAAATATGAAAACGGTGCGATTCATCATGCAGAATGTAGTGGCAACTGGTGTGCTGGCGTTGGTCATCGTCTTTCAGCCGGAGCTGCGCAGGATGCTTGAGCACGTGGCACAGACCAAGCTCAACAAGCTCAATATTTTTCAGTCCTCGCAGGATAAGGACAGCGAGCTGACCGGCGTCTGGAACGAGTCGATTTCGGTCATTGCCAACGCCTGCGAAACCCTTTCCAAAACCAAGACCGGTGCTCTGATTGTCTTTGAACGGCAGACCAAGCTGGGGGAAATCATTAAGACCGGAACGGTGGTGGATGCAACCCCGAGCAACGAGCTGATTGGCAACCTGTTTTTTGTCAACTCGCCGCTGCACGACGGCGCGATGATTATTCGAGACGGACGCATCTGCGCTTCGGGATGCTTCTTGCCGCTGAGCCAGAACTATACCATCAGCAAGGAGATGGGCACCCGTCACCGCGCAGCGCTGGGCGTGAGTGAAAACTCGGATGCGGTGGTCGTGGTGGTTTCGGAGGAAACCGGGACCATTTCCATTGCAGAGGGCGGCGTCATCGAGCGGAATTTTACCATTCCACAGCTGGAAAAGCGTCTGCGCCATGAAATCCTTCACAAAAACGAGGAAGGTCAGCGCAAGCAGAGCAGCGTCAAGGCGCTGCTGCGCAAGGTCAAAAAGTAAGACGGCGGAGAGGATGATCTGTGGGTGAAAAAAGAATCTATTTTTGATAACAAAACCTTTTTGGTAGTGCTTTCGGTCGTCATGGCATTTTTGGCGTGGATTTTTGTGTCGCTCAACTCCAATGATACCAAAGGAAAGACCATCAGCGGCATTGCCATTGATATGCAGCAGGTGGACGAATCGATTGGCAAGCTGGGCTTGAGCACCATCTCAGCAGAGCAGCCGAAGGTGACCGTTCGGGTGGAGGGTGTAATTTATGACATCGGAAACCTGATCGCTTCGGATGTGCGGGTCTACCCGGATATTTCCAAGGTGACCACCGCAGGCGTACACACGGTGGAGCTCAAAGGAGAGGTGGAGGACGGCGACAAGAATATCAGCATTGAGTCCATCTCACCGGCCAGCATCCAAATCAAATTTGACAGCCTGGAAACCGTTACCATGGACATCAAAGCAAGGCTGTCCGGGTACAGCGCACCGGCAGACGATTATCTGATCCGCGATGTCAGCGTCAGCCCGTCCAGTGTGGAGCTGACCGGACCGGCAGAAGATATTGCAAGAATCAGCCAGTGCGTGGTGGAAAAGGACATCGACCAGGAGTTGACCAGCAGCTACAGTGAAACCCTTCCGATTCAATTTTTGGATGTGGACGGCAACGAACTGGATTTAAAATATGTGGTCAGCGATGTCACTGAAGCCAGAGTGACCATCCCAATCCTCAAGAAGAAGGTCGTTCCGGTTCGTCTGGACTTCATCAATGTGCCGGAGGGCTTCCCGGTCGGACAGCTGAGCTTCCATATTTCCAACGAGGAGATCGAGGTGGCAGGACCGGCGGAGGCAATCGACCGTTATAAGGAGATTCCACTGGGACAGATTGACCTGCGCACACTGGATATTGGCATGACAGAATCCTTTGCAGTCGAGCTGCCGACCGGATTTGTCAACACCCAGAATATCCAGAGCGTTCTGGTTCAGCTCAATTCGGAGGGAATGGTCAGCAAAAACTTTAACGTAAGCACCATTCTGATCAACAATGTGCCGCTCAACTATCAGGCGACCGCAACCACCCAGGAGATTCCGAATGTCAAGGTGGTGGGTCCGCAGTCGATTGTAGAGAATCTGGTAGCGGGCGACATCGTGGCAACGGTCGATCTGGAGGAAAGCTCGAGCATCGCTTCGGGACAGATTGAGCTGCCGGTCAAGATCTCCATTCCGAAAAAGGGTCTGGTCTGGGCAAGCGGCAGCTATAAGGCAATCATCTCCATCGCCGAGCAGAACGGCTCACAGACAACAACGGAGGATGAAACAGAACAGCCGCAGGAGCCGCAGTCGGAGCCAACCGAGCAACAGACAGAATAAAACGAAGATAGAGCAGGAAGCCCGCAGCCGTCTGCATGACAGCCAGCGGGCTTTTTGCCGGAAGAAAACAGGAAAGGCGGTCGGATATGGCAATCATTGTTTCGCAAGTCAAAACCAGATTGAAGGATGGCAGCAGCCATCAGCAGATCATCGAATCGGCAAGAAAAACAGCGCAGCTGCGCCCGGAACAGATTAAGCGCAGCTATCTCATCAAAAGCAGCGTGGACGCAAGACACCAGGAGAACATATTGCTGGTCAGCTCGGTGGGATTTGAGCTTCATACAGCGAAAGAAGAACAGCAGACGGTGGCACGGCTGCAAAGGACAAAGGCAGCTTCGTCGGTCAAATGGGAGGAAAAGCAGCCGCTGGAATTTGTGCAGGGTCAGAGCCCGATGGAGCATCCGCCGGTGGTAGTAGGCTTTGGTCCGGCAGGGATGTTTGCCGCCTTGACCCTTGCCCGTCTGGGTTACTGTCCTGTTGTACTGGAGCGCGGCGCAGATGTGGACAGCCGGGTGCAGGCAGTGCAGGGCTTCTGGCAGCAAAGGCATTTGGATGTCAAAACCAACGTGCAGTTCGGCGAAGGGGGAGCCGGAACCTTTTCGGACGGCAAGCTGACCACCCGCATCAGCGACCCGCGGTGCGATTTTGTGCTGGAAGAGATGATCCGCCACGGCGCGCCGGAGGAGATACGATACCGGCAGAAGCCGCACGTGGGGACCGACCTGCTGCGCGGGGTGGTCAAATCCATCCGAGAGGAAATCATCCGGCTGGGTGGACAGGTGTTGTTTGAAACCAAGATGGAGCGTGTGGTTTTGCGGCAGGGACGGGTGCAGGCGGTCAAGAGTAGCGCCGGAGAGATTCCGACACAGGTCTTGGTGCTGGCAATCGGTCACAGTGCGCGGGACACCTTCGAACAGCTGTGTGCCGACGGTGTATTTTTGGAGCCGAAGCCATTTTCGGTGGGTGTGCGCATCGAGCAGCGGCAGTCGGTAATCGATGCCGGACTGTACGGCAAGCAGGCGGGGCATCCGGCTCTGCCAAAGGGAGAGTATCAGCTTTCCTGGCGGGATGAGCAGGGCAGAGGGGTCTACACCTTCTGTATGTGTCCCGGAGGATATGTGGTGGCTTCCTCCTCGGAGGAGGAGACGGTGGTCACCAACGGAATGAGCGAATATGCCCGCGATGGAGAGAATGCCAACGCAGCGCTGGTGGTGTCGGTGGATGCTTCCGATTTTGGCAGCGGCGTGCTGGACGGCGTAGCGTTTCAGCGCAGATTGGAGCGGCAGGCGTTTGTGCTGGGCGGCAAGGATTACCGCGCACCGGCGCAGTCGGTCAAAAGCTATCTGGAGGCAGCTGCTCCCGACCTTTCGCAGGCTGCCACCGCACCCAGCTTTTCCTGCGGTGTGCGGGAAGCGGATCTGCACAGCCTGTTCCCGCAACCCATCAACCAGATGCTGGAGCAGGGACTGCGCCGCTTTAATCGCAGATTGCCGGGCTTTGCCGATGCCGATGCGGTGATGACCGGCGTGGAGACCAGAACCTCGTCGCCGGTGCGCATCACCCGCGATGCCCAGAGCTTTCAGGCGCTGGGGATGCAGGGACTGTACCCCTGTGGAGAGGGTGCAGGCTATGCGGGAGGCATTATGAGTGCCGCAGTGGACGGTGTTCGGATTGCCCAGCAGATTATCGGGCAGTATGCACCGGTCAAACAATAAAGCAGACAAAAAAGCCACCGGACCTTTAAAAGGTCCGGTGGCTTTTGCAATTTATTTTTTTATTTTAGCAATGGTCATGTCCACAGCTGCAATGCTCGTCTTCACATCCGCAGTGGTCATGTCCACAGCTGCAATGTTCGTCTTCACAACCGCAGGAATCCTCTTCCTCACAGCAAGCCTGATGCGGGTCATAGAAGATGCGGTGTTCGCTGTCGGGGATGTTCAGCTCCTCGCGCAGACGTTCCACCAGCTCTTCGGTGGCAAAGATGCCGTCCTGTGCCAGCAGCTGAGCAAGCTGTTCGTCGGTGTACGGCTCATCGGGCTGTTCTGTGCGCACGATGGCGGACAGTTGGGTGCGGATTGCCTCCATGCCCTCCTGCTGCGGCTGGTGTTCCCGTGCAACGAAGAATTTCATCGGGTACACGCCGAATGGAGATTGCAGGTATTTATGCTTGAGAACAGCGCTGACCAGCTCCACCGGCAGATGGACTGCCTCGGCAAGCTCCTGGATAGGCAGCAGCTTCATGTAGCGGGGACCGAAGCGGAAGAACGGCTCCTGTAATTTAATCAGCTCCTTGGTCACTTCGACCAACAAGTTGCCGCGTAAGGTGACCTCCTGCTCAAGAAGCTGTGCATCTGCGATCTTGTCCTCCAGATATTCCCGCTCTTCCCGGTGTTCCTCTCCGCGGGAACGGGCAAGCAGATTGCGGTAATCCTCACTGATGCGAATCTGCGGGAGGGAGAAGTCGCTGAGGGCAACGTAATACTCGTTGACAAATTTAATCATCATTACGTCCGGCAGGATGTAGGAGGAACGGTCGTGGCTGCTGTACTGGGAGCCGGGTTTCGGGTTGAGCTGGCGGATGCGCAGCATTGCCTGCTCGATCTGCTGTTCCGATTGTCCAAACTGCTCTGCCAGCTGATGCACGTCGGCGCTGCCGGTCAGGTCGATTTCATCTAGCAGCCGTCTGGCGGTCTGGTCGTCCTCGTCCAGCTGTAAGCAAAGACATTCCTTCAGGCTGGTAGCACCAACGCCCAGCGGCTCCAAGTTTTGCAGGACAGACAGCGCTTCCTCAAATTCCGATTCACAGTAGCCCTCTTTGGCAAGGTCCTGCGCCTGTGCCAGCAGGTAGCCGTTTTCATCCAGGCAGCCTGCCAGATAGATGGCGGCGCTGCGCACCCGTTCGGGCAGTTGCAGCACGCCGATTTGTTTGGTCAGATGCTGTTCCAGCGTTTCGTCGCTGCCGACGTTGAGTATGGCATAATCGGGCTGTTCCAGAGCGGGCAGTTCCATCTCCTTGTCAAAATAGCCCAAGCCTTCCTCAAAGTCGTTGGATTCCAGCCACTCGGCTTTGCGGGCGCGCATATCTTCATCGGTGTAGCCGGTCAGATTTTCCTCCAGCTCGATTACCGGATTTTCCAGCATCGCCTCATTCAGGTATTGGTTCAGATGCAGAGTATCCATTTTTAAGATTTTCAGCTGTCTGGGGCTGATAGTTTCTTTTCGGGCATCCATTATGATCAGTCACCTCTTGGCAATAAAATTAGATAGAAAAGCCTTGAAAATTTTGCCATAGATCGAATCAGGCTAAAATTTCAAATTCATTTATATTTATTATACCATACCTTTTCGGATGCGAAAATGATATTCAGGTTGTTTCATTAAAATAAACAAAAATCCTTTTTAAATATTAGCAAATTAAAGGATTCTCGGCGGCTGTTTTGGAAAATTTAATAGTTGAGGTCTATTTTTCCTAAGGAAAATCCGCTATAATGAAGCAATGTGTACAGCCGTTTGTACGGCAAAATCAGGAAAGGTGTGTCTAAAAAAGATGAAATGCAGTCATTGCGGCAGAGAGATTTCTGCCGAGCAACTGGAAGAAAATAAAGGACTTTGTCCGCACTGCGGCAAGCAGCCGGACGAGCAGCTAACCGGGCAACAGCCGCAGGAACAGCCGGAGCCAAACGAGAACGGGGATGCCCAACAGGAACAGCCACAAAAGCCGGTGAAAAAGCGCAGCCCACTGCCGTTTGTACTGGGTGCAATCGTGCTGGCAGCGGCAGCAGCGGCGGTCATCTGGCTGGCAGCAGGCGGCTCGCAGCAGACAGTCACCGCACAGGACCACAAAAATCCGACCGTGTTAGCCTACACCAGCGATGATGCCATCGGCTTTGCGAAAGGCGAAAAGATGATCGGGATGTACCTCAACGAGGCGCAGGATGAGGAGCAGCACCGGCAGGTTGCCAACGGACTGTCGCTGGCATCCCCTTACATCGGCAGCAAAAACTATGTGGAGCTGGACAACGGCGATGTGGTCTACCTGCCGATGACCTTTGAAACCACCGCAGAGATGGTGGGCGATTTGCGTGTGAAAAAGACGTCCGGCGAGGAGGAAATCCTGGACGAGGGCGCAAACCTGATCTATTGCAGCAACGGTCTGGCAGTTTACTACAACAAGCTGGACGAGGACGGAAAGCTACAGCAAATTCGTTACAAGGACGGTCAGCTCAGCCCGATGTCGGAGGTGGCAGGGCAGGAGAACATCGTAGCGGTCAAAACCTCTGCGGACGACACTCTGTTGCAGGTGCTCCAGTTGGACGATGAACGCAACACCATCGGCGGCGGCTACCTGTACAACGGTCAGCTGCACCTGCTGGACAGCGAATACACCGTCTACAATATTTCCTCCAAAACCAAAGATGTCTTTGCCATCAAGATGGATGGCGAGGACGGTCTGGTGGAGCTGTACCGGGTCAGCAATCTGGAAACCGGCGAGCTGGAAAAGCTGGGAGGCAAAATCAGTGAAGCAATGCTGTACGGCGACGGTTCGGTGAGCTTTGTAGGCGACTGCGACCTTGCTTCCAACAAATATAACCCAATCGGCAGCCTGTATCTGTATGACCCAGCCACCGGTGCAGTCGAAAAGATGGCGGACAATGTAGCCGCTGTGCTGGAATCGACCGTCCGTTCGAGCGGCTGGCTCAATGAGAATGCCAAAGAGCTTGCCACCGGCGAGATGATGGGCAGCTCGGAGGAGGAAGACACCCTGTATGCAGAACAACTGCATTATATCGACGGACAGGGCAACCTGTGCGTGGTGGCAAAGGGCAGCGCAACAGTAGGGGACAGCGGTTTGCAGGGTTTTACCATCTTTGAGAATTTTTACAGTGTGAACGGCTATGCCATCAATTATGATATTGACTTTGCCAGCGCCACCGACAAGGCGCTTTATTGGAGTCTGGGCGACCAGCTCTACCGTTATCAGTTGGGCAGCATGCAGTCCCCACAGGTGCTGCCGCTGGACGAATCGCTGGAGGATAAGGCGGGCAACGATGCACAGGTGGGCTATTTTGTCACCGGCAGCGGGGATGTCGTCGAGGAAACCGAGCAGAAGCTGGTGCTCAAAAACTTTGATGATGAAAGCAGCATCACCATTCTGGAAAATGTCGGTCAGCTCAATCTGATTGGCATGGACAACGATGGAGAGAATATCTATTTCATTTCGGAGGACAACAGCCTGTATGCAAAATCGCTGACCAGCCGCTCCAATCCAAAGCGCATTGCATCGGATGTGACACAGGCGGTTGCAACCAGCCATGGGCTGTATTTCCTGCAAAAATCGCAGCAGCAGCCGGTGGTAGGTCAATCCGGCGAGGAGCAGGAGGAGCAGACCGACCTGATGTTCCTGCAATATGGTCAGAAGAAGGCAAGCTGTCTGTTGGAGGATGTCAACAGCATTTCCACCATCTATCTGGCAGAATAAGAAAATCGGACAGGATAAGCAAAAGCCTTCGCTGCGTGTAGGAGCGAAGGCTTTTTGATTTGGCAAGGAGGGTATGTTATGTCGAACCCAATCGGGATTTATCTTCACATCCCGTTTTGTATAAGCAAGTGCCCGTACTGTGATTTTTACTCGCTGCCCTACTGTGAGCAGAACGCACAGCAGTATGTCGGCGCCTTGCTGCACGCGCTGGACACCGCTCCCGGAAAGGGACGAGAGGTGGACAGCATCTACTTTGGCGGCGGGACACCGGTGCTGCTGGGCGGTGCGTTGCTGGAAATTTTGCAGGGAGTGTACCGAAACTTTTCGGTGCAGCCGGACTGCGAAGTGACACTGGAGGCGAACCCGGCGGCGATGACCCTGCAAACCCTGCGGCAGCTGCACGGGGGAGGATTCAATCGCATCTCGATGGGGGTGCAGTCGGCATCGGACCGGGAGTTGCAAACTTTGGGGCGGCGGCACAGCTTTGAGCAGGCGGTGCAGAGCGTGCAGATGGCGCAGCAGGCGGGTTTTGAAAACGTATCGGTCGATTTGATGCTGGGGACACCGGGACAGGGACGGCAGTCGGTGGAGCATTTTGTCAGCACCTTTGCACAGCTGGGAGTGCAGCACATCTCCGGCTATCTGCTAAAGATAGAGCCGGGAACGGCATTTGCCAAAAATCAAATCGAACGGCTTTGTCCCGACGAGGACCAGAGTGCGCAGCTGTATTTGGACACGGTCGAACTGATGGAGCAGCATGGATTTTTGCAGTATGAGATTTCCAATTTTGCCCTTCCCGGGCGGGAAAGCCGCCACAACCTGAAATACTGGCGGTGTCAGGAATATCTGGGAGCGGGACCGGCGGCACATTCCTTTTTGGATGGCAGGCGGTTTTACTTTCCGCGTGACCTTGCAGGATTTGTCAACGCATCCGACCCCTGGGAACAGGTGGTGCAGGACGGCAGCGGCGGAGATGCGCAGGAGCAGCTGATGATGCGCCTGCGCCTGCGGGAGGGCATCGACCTTGGGTGGTTTGCCCGCAGCTTTTCGCTGGAGCTGGAGCCGATGTACAAAAGGGCACAGTTTTTGCAAAAGCACGGGCTGCTCGAGCTGCAAAAGGGCAGGCTCTTTTTGACCCCGCAGGGCTTTTTGCTCTCCAACAGCGTCATCAGCGACCTGCTGGCAGAAATCTTTTAGGCAAGACCGAACAAAAACTTTGCACAACTTTTAACCGCTTGACACTTGTGCAATATGGTTAATTGTGATAGAATAAATGCAAACCTATGATATGGCGGAGGAGGAATGCTTTTATGAAAATTCTGGTTCTGGATGGATTTGCATTGAATCCGGGCGATTTGAGCTGGCAGGGAATCAGGGAGCTGGGAACGCTGGTCGTGTATGACCGTACTGAGCCCATCAGACTGCTCAACCGCATCGGCGATGCACAGGTTATTTTGGTCAATAAATGTCCGATTTCCAGAGAGACCATTGAGGCGTGCCCAAACCTCAAGCTGATTTGTGTGACAGCGACCGGCTACAATACCATCGACCTGGAGGCGGCAAAGGAGCATGGGGTGCTGGTGTGCAACGTTCCGACCTACGCCACCGAATCGGTCACCCAGCATGTGTTTGCAATGCTGCTGGCGGTGACCAACCGCATTTCGGAGCATGTGCAGTCGGTCAAAGCGGGTGACTGGCAGAAGGCACCTGATTTTTCCTACTGGAAGACACCTATCACCGAGATTGCTGGCATGACGATGGGCATTATTGGGACTGGACGCATCGGTATGAGCGTAGCCAAGGTGGCAAAGGCGTTTGGAATGCAGGTGCTGTGCTACAACGGCAACCACCCGCACCCGGAGGAAGAGGACGATCAGCTGCACTTTGTTTCCCGTGAGGAGCTTTTGGCAAATGCAGATGTTATCTCACTGCACTGCCCGTTGACAGAAGAAACCGACCAGATGATTTGCAAGGACAGCATTGCTAAGATGAAGCAGGGGGTCATCATCATCAACACCGCTCGCGGCAGGATCATCAATGACCTTGACCTTGCCAATGCGCTGGCAAGCGGCAAGGTGGGCTATGCCTGCATCGATGTGCTGGAGGAAGAGCCGCCGGTTCACAATTCTCCGCTGATTGAGCAGCCGCACTGTCTGGTGACACCGCACATCGCGTGGGCACCTTTGCAGGCGCGCAAACGCTGTATGCAGATTGTCGAGGACAACATCCGCGCATTCCAGCAAGGACATCCGCAGAATGTGGTCAATCCGTAAATACAATAAAAAGGCACAGCAGAAATTTTCTGCTGTGCCTTTTCTTGTAGCGTTTGCAAAAGGATTCTTTGCCGTCAGGAAAGATGCTCGAGGGCATCGCTGTCGATGACGACATCGGTTTCCAGCCCCAGCGGATGATGCAGCAGCACTTCGCCGCGCGCCATCGGGCGGGTAATCTTCTCCTTTTTGATCAGGCGAATCAGGCGAAAAACCAGCTCGGTGGGGACGATGGAGGTGGTTTTGACCTCGACGCTGGGGACCTGCTCAAAGCAGGTGGAAGCGTGATAGGTCACAATCTTGCCTTTGCCCTCCAGTTCTTCGCGGGCGTGCAGCTCTCCGCGGGCGCATTTGTTTCCTTGAACCAGGATGTCGCTGCCGTTTTGTTCGACGGTCAGCAGACAGAGGTTTTTACAGACCGGACAGGTCATCTGTACCATAGTGGGATACTCTCCTTACTGTGCGATTTGATTTTACAGGTAGCGGCGGCGGTTGACGCGGCGGTATTTCTTGCGCCGCTTGTTCTGGATGATGTTGATGATGATGGCAAACAATACGACCAGCACCACAAACAGGAAGGCAAAGCGGAACCAGAAGTTCTGGAAAAACTGGCTGATTTTGTCCATCAGCACCAGCATCGGGCTTTCCTCTACGCTTTCAGCAGCAATCAGGTCGACCGAGCCCAGCTCGCTGCCGTACAAAATGAGCTTGAGGGTACCCATCTTGGCTCCCTTTTCAATCGGTGCGGTGACATAGTCATTTTCACCGATGCGCTCGCCGTTGTTGTTATAGGCGATGCGGCGGACGTTGGTGACGTCGATGTTGTTGGGAATCAAAGCGGAGAAGGTCTGTGCGCTGACCAACTGTAGGTGGTTTTTGCCGTCCTTGGCAAGGCGGACGTTGTTGATGCTGCTGACCTTGTCCCCTTTTTCCACGATGGTCTTTGCCTTGTAGGTGTCGAACACCCAGTCATAAAATTTTGCCGTCAGGACAAACGCCTGGTTTGGAGTGACATATCCGCCGGCTCCATCCAGATAGGGTGCACCCATCAGCACCAGCAGGTATTCGTAGCCGTCCTTCTGCGCGGTGGTGATTAAGCATCTGCCCGCTTCCTCCAGGGTACCGGTCTTGACACCGGTGATCTGCGGATAGTAAAAGCCCGAGCCTTCCACAATCATCTTGTTGGTCGAATCCCAGTGCAGGTTTTCCTGCTTGTTGGTCGGACCGGTGTCATAGCTTGGGGTGGACACAATCTTGCGGAAGGTTTCGTTTTGCAGGGCGTACTTGGTAATCAGGTACATATCATAGGCGGTGGAGTAGTGATTTTCGTTGAACAGACCGTTGGAGTTGACAAAGTTGGTGCCGGTGCAGCCAAGCTCCCGGGCTTTGTCGTTCATCATCTGCGCGAATTTTTCCAGTGAGCCGTCACCCATCTCATAGGCGAGCATGACGGCAGCTTCGTTGGCAGAGGGCAGCATGATGGCGTACAGCAGCTGTTCGACGGTCAGCGTTTCATTGAGCACAATGCCGCCGGTCGAAATACCGCCGCCGTAGGAAACGTTGATTTCATAAACATAGTTTTGCAGCTCGGCAGTGAAGGTCAGCTCCTGGCTCAGGTCGGGAAAATGCTCGAGGGTGAGGATGGCGGTCATAATCTTGGTCAGCGATGCGGGATATTTTTGCACATCGGCGTTGCGGGAATGAATGAGGGTATCGGTGGTCAGCTCCACCATATAGACCGCCAGATTCTGCATCAGCGGGTCGCTTTCGTCGATAAAGGGCACTGTGCCCTGTGAAACATCCAGCTTTTGTGCACCGGTGGCATAGTCGCTGTCGATGGCAGGTGTACTTGGGGCGGTGTCGCTGTCGCTTTGCTCAGGCTGCTTTTGTTCAACCTGCGCCTGGGCGGAAAACAGGTCGCCCAGAGGAGCGGCTGCGCTTTGGAGGGCAAAGGAGCCTACCATCAAACAGCAGAGCAGCAGGGCGGTCAATCGTTTCATCAAGTCATCTTCCTTTCTGATCTGTTTGGAGAATGTATCGTTTTCTATCGTTTATGTAAAAAGAAAATAAGAACAATTCCATTATAATATATCCTCTGGGATTTGTAAAATCATTTTCCACACCAAAAAAATTTGCCGGTATTATTCATTTTCAGTTCATATTCCTTCTGGAAAAAAGAGGTGCTGTGTGGTAAGATAAGATAGAATTGACAGGGGGAATCAGGATGATTTATCTGACGGGAGATCTGCACGGCGATTTTGAGCGATTTCGCTCCAAAGAGATGAAGAAGCTCAAAAAGGGGGACACCCTGATCGTCTGCGGAGATTTCGGTTTTGTATGGGACGGCTCGAAGAAGGAGCAGTCGATTCTCAAAAAGCTGGGAAAGAGCAAATATCAAATCCTTTTTATCGAAGGAACGCACGATAATCTCGACCTGCTCTCGCAGTATCCGCAGGAGGAATGGAACGGCGGCAAGGTGCGCAGAATCAGCGGTTCGTTGCTCAAGCTGGAGCGAGGAGAGGTGTTTGAGCTGGAGGGCAAGCGCTTTTTTGCCTTTGGCGGAGGCGAAAGCCCGGAGATGGAGCTGCGCGCAGCCGACGGGACCTGGTGGCAGCAGGAGCTGCCCAGCGTCGAGGAGGTGCAGCGGGCAAGGGAAAATCTGGCTGCCTGCCAGAATCGGGTCGATTTTATCGTGACCCACGAGTGCAGCTCGAAGGTGCGCCACTTTATCGAAATGGATGAGGAGCACAGCAACCTGATGACCTACTTTTTTGACGAGGTGGGGGAGAAGGTGCAGTTTGACCGCTGGTATTTTGGCTGCTACCACATGGACAAGGTGATTCCACCGCGTTATCATGCGTTATTTTCCAAGGTAGTGGCACTGGAAGGGTAGATGATGGTGTTGGACAGAGGAAAGGATTGTGCCATGGAGCAAAAACAGGCAATCGAACAGAGGATTTCCCGGCGCAGCTTTTTGCAAACCCCCATCGAGCAGCAAATCCTTCGGCAGTTGCTCGAGGCAATCGAGGAGGTCAACGAAACAAGCGGGCTGACCGTTTCCTATCTGGAGGACGGGAGCGACGCTTTTGCCGGCTTTAAAAGCTATGGGATGTTTGACGGCGTGCGCGCGATGCTGGTGCTGAAAGGAAATCGGGAGCTTGCCTTTTTAAAGGAGAAGGTCGGCTACTACGGCGAGCAGCTGATTTTAAAGGCGACCGAGCTGGGACTGGGCAGCTGCTGGGTCGGAGGGACCTTCGACAGGCGCTCCGCTGTCTTTGAACCGTCATCGGAGGAAGAGATGGTTTGTGTGGTACCGATTGGAAAGGTTGCCCAGAGCAGCCGCAAGGAGCGGATGATCCGCGGAGTGATCCACCGCAAGAGCAAGACCATCGAGGAGATGGTCCGCGCCGACCGCCCGCTGTCCGAGGAGGAAAAGCAGGCGATGCAGCTGGTGCAGCTGGCGCCCACCGCCAAAAACACCCAGAAGCCGGTCTTTATCTTTGCAGGGGACAAAATCTATGCGGGAGTAGCGGATGATGAACCGTTTGACCTGGTGGACCTTGGTATCTGCAAGCTGCATTTTGAGATTGGGATGAAGCAGCTGTTCTTGCAGGGTCACTTTGAATTTGGCAACGGCAGCATCTATAAGAGAAGCTGATGTAATAAAAAATGTACAGGAGGACACCTTTATGTCTAGTTATGTAACCAAACCGACTCCGGGCGACACCGCCTGGTTTACCCATGACCGATTTGGTATGTTCATCCACTTTGGATTGTATTCGATGCCGGCGCGCCACGAGTGGGTCAAGACCCGCGAGCGCACACCGGAAGAAAAGTATGACCTGTATTTTAAGCACTTTGACCCGGACCTGTATGACCCGAAGGACTGGGCACGCCGCGCCAAAGCAGCCGGTATGCGCTATGCAGTGTTTACCACCAAGCACCACGAGGGCTTCTGCCTGTTCGACAGCCAGTACACCGATTACAAATGCACCAACACACCGGCGGGCAGAGATTTGACCCGCGAGTATGTGGATGCTTTCCGTGCAGAGGGAATCCATGTCGGCTTCTACTATTCGCTGATCGACTGGCATCACCCGGACTTCACCATCGACGTCAACCACCCGCGCCGCGATGACCCGGATGCCCGCCAGCAGAACGAAGGCAGGGATATGCACCGCTATGCCAAATATATGCGCGACCAGATCACCGAGCTGCTGACCAACTACGGAAAAATCGACATCTTGTGGCTGGATTTTTCCTACAGCCAGCGCCACGGTGAAGGAGACAAGGCATGGTTGGGCGGCAAGGGCAAGGATGATTGGGAATCGGAGGAGCTGATCCGCACCGCAAGAAGCTTGCAGCCGCACATCATCATCGACAACCGCGCAGAACTGGAGCAGGACCTGTGGACACCGGAGCAGTTCCAGCCGACCGACTGGTTCCGCCATCCAAAGACCGGTGAACTGGTGACATGGGAAGCCTGCCAGACCTTCTCCGGCTCCTGGGGTTACTACCGCGACGAGTTCACCTGGAAATCGCCGGAGATGTTGATTCGCATGCTCATCAACACCGTTTCCAACGGTGGCAACCTGATTATGAACGTGGGACCGACCGCCCGCGGTTATCTGGACCACCGCGCCGAGGAAGCGCTGGCAGTCTATGCCGACTGGATGAAGTACAACAGCCGCTCGATTTACGGCTGTACCAAGGCAGAGCCGGAATTCAAGACCCCGACCGACTGCCGCCTGACTCAGAGCGAGGACGGAAAACGCCTGTACATCCACCTGTACGCTTACCCGTTTGACAACATGAAGGTACAGGGACTGGCTGGCAAGGTGGAATATGCCCAGTTCCTGCACGACGGCAGCGAGGTCAAATTCACCGACGGAACGGTCGAGCTGCTCAGCGACGACAAGCAGGAGGACGATGAGACTGCAACCTTCTTCTACCTCCCGCACGTCAAACCAAATTCGCTGGTGCCGGTCATCGAGGTATTCTTAAAATAATCATACAGCTGTATCCGACCTGTGAGGCAACTTGCAGGTCGGATTTTTTATGTGGTTTTTGATTTGGGAAAACGCCGCTAGAAAGGGTGGTCGGTTTCGATTGGCTGAAACGCGAGCTACTCATTTCGATAAA
>ERZ1673697.423-NODE-423-length-67144-cov-7.708283_pt1 | contig 67144 bp, 54 predicted proteins | sample MGYA00580227_ERZ1673697 | MGnify/ENA primary metagenome ERZ1673697 (study PRJEB41218, sample SAMN15661759) | gut metagenome | host: Homo sapiens | place: Canada: London | collected 2015-08-20/2019-03-30 | study: EMG produced TPA metagenomics assembly of... | reverse complement strand
ATGGCCTGGATCATATCCACGCTCTCCGCTCCCCGGACTTCCCCCACGATAATCCGATCCGGCCGCATTCGCAGGGCGCTCTTTATCAAATCCCGGATCGACACCTGATGCTCTCCGTCGGCAGTGGCGCTGCGCGCCTCCAGCTTCACCAGATTTTCAATATTATGTACCTGCAATTCCGCTGAATCCTCAATCGTAATGACCCGTTCATCCTTCGGGACATAATCCATGAGCGCATTGAGCATGGTCGTTTTTCCGGTTCCCGTACCTCCGGAAATAAAAATATTGTACTTGGCCCGGACAAGCCTTTCCAGAAAAGCGGCTGCCTCACCGGTCAGCGCTCCCTGTCCGATGAGCCGCTCCATACTCATCGGTTCCTCCGGAAACTTCCGTATGGTAAGAATCGGCCCGTTCAGAGCTATAGGCTTTAATACCACGTTGACCCGGGAACCGTCTGCCAGACGGGCATCCACGATCGGAGACGCTTCATTCACCCGGCGGTTTGCCCCGGCCACAATCTGCTGAATCACATCCTCCAGCTTTTCATTGGACTCAAACGCCTTTTCCCACCGAAAAATCCGCCCGTATTTTTCATAAAAAATATCTCCGGCCCCATTGACCATAATTTCTGTAATTTCTCTGTCATCCACAAGCTCCTGAAGCAGATCCAGACGACGCACCGAATTAAACAGCTCCTGTTTCAAAATAAGTTTCCGGTAACCGCTCATATAAATCTCCCGGCTCACAGCGACAATAAGTTCGTCGATCTGTTCCATAATCTCCTCATCGGTCCATTCCTTTTCCCGCTCCAGCGCAGCCAGCAGCTCCTCCTGCAGTTTTTTCTTCAACTGCAGATATCCATCCTTGTTTTCCATGTCCCACTCCCCTTTAGTTTGTCATCATCTTTTCCAGTAATTCATTCACACCCATATAGCCCGCCATTTTTTCAAATGCCTGCCGTCTCCGTTCTTCATAACCATCCTTTCCCCACCGGACATATACCGCATCGCACCACAGCATCAGTTCAATATACGGCGGAAGCCTGTCGAACACAAAAATCACGGTGCCGTATCTGCTCTTATATAATTCATCGGTAAAAAAAGCCCGCCAGTCGGCCAGTTCCGTTTCCTGCATATCATAGACCGCCCGGAATCCCCGGACGTAATCAATATCCCCTTCTCTGTAAACAAAATCTGCAAGCTTCTTTTTTCCTTCCCCCCTCTGTCTCTGATAATAAAACCATTCACTCAGACTTTCTCCGGCCCGCTCACCGAAAAGCACCGCCGGAAATTCCGTCATAAGAATCAGCAGCGTCTCCCCCCTTTCCTGTTTTGTCTCAGCGATCTCAATGGCATCTCTTTCTGCCGCCACACCATCCGCCGGGTCATACACAGCGATAATTTCGGTGTCCCGCTCCACTTCATCTCCCAATATTTCCAGTAATTCTTCATAGAGCTTTCGTGCGGACTGGTATTTTTTTATGGACGGTATATTGCCCGGCAGATAATTTCCGTCTTCCAGAAAAAGTATCCGGCAGCCGGGAATATTCAGCGCTTCCCCGTATTCGGCGAGAGCCTTTCCTGAAACCAGCAGGGTTTCCGGCCTTTCCCGAACACAGTCTTCAAGACGGGTATAGGTTTTAATCCGCCATAAAAACCCGGAATGTCTGTTCAGATAGGATGCCAGACGTTTTAAATACACGGGTTCCGCATCACATATATAAAGTTGTTTTCCAATCATGGGTTCCTCCTTGAATATCGGAGATACTGATTTGCTTTTAGAAATTTAGGATGAGGTCATTATAGCTCTGAAAACCGCCTTTGTAAAGCCTTCGAGGCTCCCAATCCTTCGAAGGCTTTCGACATTTATTTGCATTTTTTTCCTGTTTCCGACAGATTATAACCGTTTTTGTTATCGGATCCCCTGCTTTGCTGTCGGCCTTTTGTGATTTCTGTCAATGAAACATCTGCCAGAATCCGATACCATAGATAGCCAGAATCCCCGGAATCCCGAGAAAGGCAGAAACTGCGAAATTCAGAAAATTGATGCCTACCGGAACAAAAACACCAAATCCGCTTAAAATGGTATTGGCCATGCCGATGACCACCATGCCGCACACCCCGCGGATCAGGCTTGTCACCACACATTTTCCCTGGTTAAAAAGGAGGCTCACTGCAAAAAAACAGGAGCTTATGATAATAATCATGATTAACAGCCGGTTCTGAGTCATGGCCTCACCCCATATCCTGATTACTAAAACATATGCTCCTGTTTTTATTTTATACCTGTATCAGCCCTTATTTTTCACCGGACTCTTTCGGGAAAGCATCCCTTTTCCATGGGGTTTCCCTGTTTTTGAAGACGTTTTGCGTCCGTAATTCCTTTTTGTATTTGTCCGCGCCTTTGTCCGCGTTTTCGGCGCCACATAATCAAACCGGAAGGCCACCATGCCGAATCCCGGCAGATCATACTGAATCGAATTTTTCTGATAATCCCAGGCCACCGGTTCCGATGTCACCGGCTGGTCATTCAGCATATTTTCGCCGCCGTATTCGCTTCGGCTGTTGTTAAACACTTCCGTATAGACCCCCGGACAAGGGACGCCGGAACGAAAATCTTTATAAACAACCGGAGAAAAATTAAAGTGGAAAAGCAGACAATTCTTTCCGCTCTTCGTCATCCGGCAGAAGGTCACCATATTCCGTTCCGTATCGCCGCCGTTGATCCACATAAATCCCTTCTTTGAATCGTCCAGCTCATAGAGGGCCGGCTGATTCCGGTAGAATTTAAGTAAATCCCGATAATAATTATTCAACTGCCGATGCTCCGGTTCATTGTCCAAAAGGAACCAGTCAATGCTCCTCTCCTCGCTCCATTCACGAATCTGAGCGAACTCCTGGCCCATAAATAACAGCTTCTTCCCCGGATGGGCCGTCATAAAACCATAGGCTGCACGGAGATTTCCGAATTTGTCTGCCTTTTCTCCCGGCATTTTACCGATCATGGAGCCCTTCATATGTACGACCTCATCATGAGAGAGCACCAGAATGTATTTTTCACTGTAAGCGTATTCGAAGCTGAACGTCAGCTTATGGTGATCGTATTTTCTGAAATAAGGGTCGACTTTCATATACTCAAGAAAATCATTCATCCATCCCATGTTCCATTTATAGGTGAAACCGAGTCCGCCCTTTTCCGGTGATTCCGTCACCATCGGCCAGGCCGTGGATTCTTCTGCGATCATCATCGCCCCCGGGCACTGACGGTAGATAATAGAATTCAGATGCTTCAGGAATTCCACCGCTTCTTTGTTCTCCCGGCCGCCCTCGTCATTCGGCTCCCATTCGCCGTCTTTCCGGCCATAATCCAGATAAAGCATGGATGCCACCGCATCGACACGCAGTCCGTCCACATGGAATTCTTTCAGCCAGAATAAGGCGTTGGCCACCAAGAAGTTTTTAACCTCCGGCCGGCTGTAATTAAAAATATAGGTTCCCCAGTCCGGATGTTCGCCCTTCTTCGGGTCCGGATGTTCATAGAGCGGCTGTCCGTCAAAACGGGCCAGGCCGTGCGCGTCCTTCGGAAAATGGGCCGGAACCCAGTCCAGGATAACGCCGATTCCCTGGCTGTGCATATAATCCACAAAATATTTAAAATCTTCCGGCAGACCGTATCTGGATGTCGGCGCATAATACCCGGTCACCTGATATCCCCAGGAAGCATCCAGCGGATGTTCCGCAATCCCCATCAGCTCCACATGGGTATACCCCATATAATTCACATATTCGGCCAGTTCATGGGCGAGCTGGCGATATCCGAGAAAGCCGTTATTGGCTCCGTCAAAACTTTTTTTCCACGATCCAAGATGAACCTCGTAAACAGCCATCGGTTGATTTGTCTCATGCGGTTTTTTCTTTTTTTCTTCCCACTGCCGGTCGCTCCACGAATAGCCGTCCATATCCGCCACAACAGAAGCATTCTCAGGCCGTACCTGACAGAGATTTCCATAAGGGTCCGCTTTATAAAGGATCTCCCCCGTCTCCGTCTTTATGGCGTATTTATAAAGCTCCCCTTTGCCGACGCCCGGCACAAAAAGCTCATAAATATCCGATGCTTCTGCCAGCTTCATCGGATGTTTTTCGACATTCCATCCATTAAAATCACCGACAACGGAAACCGATGCCGCATTTGGCGCCCATACAGCGAAATACGTGCCGTTTTCCCCCGCCTCGGAAACCAGATGGGCCCCGAGTTTTTCATAAATTTCATAGTGTCTTCCGAGTTTAAACAGATAGTTATCAAACCCCGTAATTTTATGTTCCATTAAAATCCCCTCACTTTACCTGATAGATCCGTCCGTCATGGCCCTGCAGCTTCAGATGGACACGCCCGTTTTCCACCGGTATTTCCCCGCCGGAAATCAAATCCTTCAGAAGCTTTCCATCGCCGGGCAGTCCTATATCCATCTCGGATACCGAATCATCATTATTCAGCGCTGTCACACAGATTTCATTCTGCCAGCACCGAGCGTACATATACTGACGGTTTGTCAGCAAAAGTTCAACATGGTTCCCATAAATAAGCGCTTTCTGCGACTGACGGATATGGGCCAGCCGCCGGAGCAGCCGGGTCACTTCCCCATCCTCCATCTCAGAAAGTTTTATCTGCGGCCGGAGCGGTCTGTCACTGTCTCCCGTCCTGCGGCCTTCCATACCGAATTCTGAACCGTAATAGACGGACGGAATTCCATGAATCGTATATAAAAACACATATACCGGAAGGAGATCCGCCTTACAGGCCAGCTTACTCCCGATCCGGTCCACATCGTGATTATCTGCAAAGTTATATAAAACGGCGCCCTTACAGAGGCCGTACTCACCAAATAAACGCCGCAGCGTATGGGCCATCTCAAAATAATTATGGCTGTTGTGGGCCGAATAAATGGCCTTATGAAGTTCATAATTTGTAACGGAATGAAGCATTTCCGGATTCACCCAGCGGCTGTAATCCCCATGGATGACCTCGCCCATCAGCCAGAACTCCGGTTTCATCTGTTCCGTCTCCCTTCGGAGCCGCCGCATATAATCAAAATCCAGCACATCCGCACAGTCCAGACGGACGCCATCAATATCAAAAGCGCTGACCCAGAAACGGACTACATCCATCAGCGCATCCACAACCGCAGGGTTCTTCAGATTCAGCCGCGGAAGCTCCGGATATCCCCGCCAGGACTCATAAGAAAACGGATCTCCCAAAGGACTTGTTCCGTTAAAATCCACCTGGCAATACCAGTCTTTTCCCCAGGAATCCCACTTTTGCTCCTGAAGATTTTGAAAGGCCGGAAATTCACGGCCCGTATGGTTAAAAACACCGTCAACAACCACCTTGATTCCCTGCTCATGGCAGGCTGCCACCCACTTTCGGAAGCCTTCGTTATTTCCCAGCCGGCGGTCAACCCTCCGGTAATCCCTGGTATCATAGCCATGGGTGGAGGACTCAAACAGGGGCCCGATATAGACGCCGGAAAACCCCAGATCTTTCATATGGTCAATCCATTCATTTCCTACGGCAAACACCGCCCCCTCTTCTTTTTGAAAAAGGGGCCCGGAATCATTCGATTCCGGCGCCCCGCAAAGTCCCAGGGGATACATATGATAAAAAATACGATCTTCAAACAACATTAATCAAAATCCTCCGGAAGTAATGTAAACATACTCGCCTCTTTATATGCATTATCCAGCACGGTCATAAATAAATTTTTCATATTACGTTTTTCCAGATTAACAACCGCCTCGTCGATAACTGCCATAACATCCTCATAATTGACATCCTCACCGGACGCCATCCGCTTTTCAAAAATTTCCCGGAGCGTTACCATGCGGACTTCCTCCGAAATTTCATAACCGCGGCGTTTTGCGTAAGATTCGGCCAGCTTCACCAGCTCGCTTTCGTCATATTTTGAAATATTGATGACATTTAAAAACTTAGAACGGAGTTTCGGATATTTTTTCCACAGACGGTTCAGATCCGTCTCCGAATCTTCCATGACAATCGCCACTTTCTGCTCATCTTTGTTCACATAATCCGAAATAATTTTTACCGAAGTCTCGGAAAGCATTCCGGCCCCGCCGATAATCAGACAGCCCCCGGAAATTTTATCAAACACCGGTGAAAAGTCCATAGCGTTTAATTCTCCGGAATCCGCCCGGACAATCTTTCCTTTATCGCACATACCATACGTATTCAGCGCCTTGGCGATACCGATAGAGATCTGCGATTTCATACTTTCATCCGTACCGGAAACAACAAAGTTAATGTCATAAGGTGCAAGAATATCTTCTTTATCCAACAGGGAAGATTCCAGCTTTGTAAAGGTTTCCGCCAACTGCTTCTTCACATCTTTAATATCCACAGCCGTCGCAAAAATATCCAGAACCGTATCCGGTACCGGAATATCCTCGTTGACAATCTCGTCTTCGTATTCCGGTTTTGACACCGTTTCCGAAGCTTCCTGCCGGGCGGTCTCCGCTTTCTCCGGTTCTCCGGCCGCTTCCGGCGCTGCCGCTGTTTCCTCGGAAACTTCCGCCGTCTTTGCCTCCGGATGGCCGCCAAAGAATAAATCATAGGTCGTCTGATTCATCTTATCATCAATAACCTCGACGTCTTCGTTATCATCCGCTTCCTCAAGCGCTTCCGGTGTTACGATCCGCCGGCGGTTTTCAAAGAATTCATTCGCGGTGCCCGAGGAGATACCGGTTTCATTCTCAATATTTTTCTGGATTCTGGCAACAAAATCCGCACCGCTTATTTCATGTGCAGAGGCTTCCGAACCAATTTCCTCTGTATCTGCTCCGTCATCCTTCCGGCTCTTTGCCAGAATTTCAGCCGCTTTTGCAGCAATAACAGCCGTATCCAGCACCGTTGTCGCACCGGAATCCACCGATGTCTCCGCCTCCACAGGTTCTTCTATCGGTTCTTCCACCGTTTTTTCTGCGGAACCGGCCGGCTCTGCTGCGGTTTTCTCCGGAACATCTTCCGCGGCATCGGAAATCTCTCCGATCGTATTCAGGCTCTCCGTCCGCCCGCCTTCTTCCAGATCATAAACATCCGAATACTCGTCATCTTCCTTCATGTACTCATCCACGTTTAACGGTACATTCAGCCCGCTCCGTTCCAGAAGACCTTCAGAATCAAACATATAGGTCGCCCCGACGGTCTGCTGCATCGACGGATCCGTCACGCTGCTGACCGGTCTGTGTACCTTTCCGGTAACCTCATCCTTTAATGCCATCGCCAGATCCACATATTCGCCATGTCCGAACCAAAGGGCGATTTCATCACATTCACGGACACATTTTTTATCTTCTCCGGCCTCGTGATAAAGTTTTGCCAGCTCATAGGCCCATTCCTCAATATACTCGTAGTCTTTTAACTGTTCAAGCGTATGGATGAGAACCGAAACCCGTTCGCCTTTTCCCTTGTCCAGACGATATCTGAGAATATACCGATGTAAATCCCGTGACGCAACGGAAATAAATTCTTTATAGTAGTATTCCGCCTCGGAATAACTTTCCTTTTCAATATACAGCTCCGTGAGCAGGTCCAGCCCCCGCCGTCCCTTTGGCATCTTTTCATAGGCTTTTAACAAAACCTTCTCCGCCGAATCTAATTCGCCTTCATGCAAAAACACTTCCCCCAGCAGACAGAGTGACGACACATTTCTAATTTTATTTAACTCCAGCTTATCCGCCAGTTTTACTGCCGTTTCATAATCCTGTTCATAGGTACAGCTTTTGATTTCCTTCATCAAATCTGTTTCATTAAACTTTTCCACCATTTCATCTCCTTAAGCCTTTATCTGCCAATTATCCGATATAATTTTAACATAATTAAATTTCATTGACAATAGGCGGCCGCTTTTCCTTCCCGGACAGCGCTTCAATATTTTAGCTGATTAAAGTGTTCTCCACAAAGAAAAAGCAACCGTCATCTTTTATTGATTCTGATAACGGTTGCTTATAAGTTGTCTGGTTCAACCATACTTTTGTTCCTTTCTTATTATCATTTGATATATACATCATATCAATCATAATATAATTTTTTCGATATTCAATTGTAAAAATTTAATTATTTATAAAAATAATATTTTAAATTTTAAATCATCACTATTTTTTATTTTTATCGGAGTATTCTTTTTTCCAATCAATCTCTTTGCTACATCTGTTACATCTGTTACATTTGTTCTTACAATAAATGAATGATTACTTATAATCGATGATCCCTTCCAGCTTCTCTCCGAATTCTTTATCAATATACTGATATGTATCTGGACTATTTAAATCAACTTACACTTACTTATTATACTTTTAAGGTTTTTCAACAACCCATAAATAAAATATTTATTATCTACAGATTATTTACTCTAAGTATTAAAAAATTTCTCTCGCAAAGAATATAATCATTCGAAATATTGAGCAACTGTCATTTCAATGGACTCACCTCCGTAAATTTTATTTTCTGAAGTTTTCTTTGTTTATGTCTATATTATAGTCACCGCCCGCCATTTTGTCAATACATTTCTTGAAAATATTTCATTTTATTTTTCTTTGTTTGTTGTTTCTTCCATTTATCTGTTTTATTGTATTCATCATCCAAATTGTCAGTATATTCTCACAAAAATTTAAGGGCAGCCCGAGGACTGCCCTGCTGTTGTTTAAATAAAATCAAAAACTTCCTGCTCAAATTCCAGTTTTTCATATTCCATGGATGCCACATCCACATTGGAGCTGTAATCCACAATAACCGTCTGCTGCATTTTGTCGATCATCTTCTGTCCAAGGACATAGTTGACATCAAATTTGCCCGTAATCGCCGGCGTCGCACCGCGGGTCGGAACAATGAGCTGCACATGATTTGTCCGGAGCAGTTCGAAAATCGGCTGCCAGATGTAAATATCCTTTGCCGCCCCAAACGGATTATCGATGAAGATCACCTTCTGTAAATCGGAACCGTCCCCGCCGCCGGAATAAATCATTGAAATATAATTGATTACTCCGATCAGGAACTGAATATAAATTCCCTGGGACTGTCCGGTGCTTCCGACCGCTTCCTCATATTTCAGATAACGGCTCTGCTCTTTAACCCGTTCCCGCTTATAGAGATTCAAACGAATACTGTTGACGTCTGTGACAATGACCGAAAACAGGCGCTTCCATGAAAGCTGCTGCCGGATGTAGGCCACCCGTTCCTCCGGACTGCTGTAGGTATCGGTTCTCTCTACAATCCCGTCAATGTATTCGGACATCCGCTGGCTGTACATTTCCTCCTTCACATAAGGAATTTTAAGCATAACCATCGGAATCTGTCTGCCATCCAGCATAATCTTTGAATACGCCGGAAAACGTTCCAGTTCCGCCCGGATGCTGAGACATCGCTGCAGACACTGCTTTTCGAAATTTTCTTTGATCTGCATCATATCCTGAATCGTCTTTTCAATCCGGTCTTTTTCAAGACGGATGATCGCCGCCGTTTCTTTCATCTGCTGTATCAGCACCGAAGCATCCTCAAAGGATTCCGGCAGGACCGCCTCACGGCGGATCGCTTCCGACAGCTCCGATGCGGCGATAAGACGTAATTCTTCTGCCGCCTTTACCCGGTCTTTTTCATAGCCTTCACGCTTTCGCTGAAGCTCTGTCCGCAGACGCAGATATTTTTCATTTAACTCCCGGTATTTTTTTCGGATATCCAGTTCCATACCATAGGTATCTTTGGTCCGGTTGAATAAAATATTTTCATTCCGGATCGTTCTTTCCAGATCCCGCTTCACATCGTCACAGGACCGGAGCTCCCGCCATGTGCGCTCAATGCCTTCTTCTGCTTTTGTTTTTTTCTCAAGCACGGCTTCCAGCGCCCTTTTCTGCTGAATTTCAAAAGCGCTGTAGTCTTCATTTTGAAGAGGAATCTGTTCAAAGGATCCATACTTTTCTTCAATTGTACGAACGCCCTGAGCCACGCTTCCGAAAAGTTTGTTTTTATTTTCCTGATACCGGAACAGTGTCCCTTCCCGGATATCCATCTCCGATTTCAGACGCTCCAGTTCTTTTTCCAGGGCCTCCGTCTCCGCCGCTTCCGCACGAACCAGCCGGTGTTCTCTGGCCATGGTTTCCAGCAGCGCCGGATCCGTTCCCCGTTTTTCAATCATCTGAAGCGATTTTTCCATCATCTGACGGTAGTTTTCCATCAGACGTTTTTTATCCTCTAAATCCGAATGTTCTTTTTCATAAGCCTCCTTCAGCCCACGGAACCGGGCATCCGCAGCCTCCGCTGTCATATCGGTTTTCTCAGCTTCACCTTCGGAATAATAGGCTTCATACAGATTTTTCCACGCTGCCTCCAGCTCCGAAAACCGGTCATTCAGCGCCTTTTTCTGCCCGTCAAGCTGTTTCAGACCTTCCTGTGCAGTTTCAAATTTTTCCTGGGCCGCCTGCTGCTGCTTTTTATTTTTATCCAGCGCTTCTGTAAGCCGCCGGATTTTCAGGCGGAGTTTTTCCAGCGTGCCATCCAAAATCCGCATTTCTTCAAGAACTTCCAGCGCCTCATCCATCGAATCCGCTTCAGCCTGCAGCATTTCAATAGCTTTTTCCGTTCTTTCGCTTTCTAAACGGCAGTTTTCAAGGCCTGCCTCATCCTCTGCGATTTTCTGTCTGACCGCTTCAATCCCGGTAATCGTCTCCTGCAGCCGCAGGGAACGCTGAACCGCATATTTTCGGTAATTCAGTTCCACGCCCGTGATATAATAACGGTCCGCTTCGATGGTTTTCTCTCTGTCCTCCAGCCGTTCCAGGGCTGTCCGGACTTCCTCCAGCGCCTTTTCCGTCTTCCGGCAGACTTCCTCCCGGGCTTTTTCATCGAGATACAGCTCCGGATTCTTAGAAAGGAAAAGAACGTCCTTTCCGGAAACGGTTTCCGCCTGTTCAAGCACCGGATTCAGCCGGATGACCGGAACCACGCCGTCCCCGAAATCCTTCTCAAGAAGCACCCGGTCTTCTTTCAGCTCTGACATGCCGCTTTCCAGAATGACCGATTCCGGAAGGAAAGGAATCCGCTCCAGTAAAATCCGACGGTCATAATCGCTGACATCCTTCAGATAATCTCCGCCAAAAACACATTTCAGTCCATGGCACCGCCGGATGTATTCAACCACGGCCTCTGCTGCCGGATTCGGAACCGTCGGAATTCCCTGCCGGAGATTGACAAGCTCCCGTTCCAGTCTTTTTATTTCCCGGCGTTTTAACTCACCGTCTAAAACCGCCTTCCGGAACTGTTCGCCGACGGCGGCGGCCAGCGCTTCATCGTTCTGCACATGATACACTTCCAGAAGTTTTTTTAATTTCTCTTTTTCCATGGCATAGGCCGACAGAAAATCTTTCAGCTCCCCTTCTTCCGCCGTCAGCCGCTTCACCGTCTCCCGGCTCTCCTCAAGACGCTTTGAAAGCGACTGAAACGCCTGCGCCTGAAGCTCCTGCTGTTCCCGGTGCGCTTTCATCTTCAACGCATTTTCGGCCCGCTGCTGTTTCTTCTCCCGGAGAGTTTTCCCGATATCTTCAAGAATCAGAACCGGAACCTTCCGGCATAACTGCCCCATCTGTGCGACAGCTTCCCGTTCCTGTGTCCGCACCTCTTCTGCCTGGCTTTCGAGAACGGCGCCTTCACTGAAAAGCCGCCGCTCTTCATCCCGGGCCGCATCCCGTCCGGCTTCTGTTTCTTCAAAAATCCTGTTCACAGCTTCCATCTTCTCTGTGAGCGCCTTTTTCTCCTCCCGGTCAAAAACAAACCGCAGCCGGGCCAGCATTTGAAGTTCCTGAAGAATTCCGTCATTTTCCCTGCCGTCCTGGGCAAGGAATTCCCGGACAGCCTCCCACTGGCTCCGTGCTTTCAGATAATCATCATAATCATTTCTGCTTTCCGCCAGATCAAGGGCCCGACGTTGTTTCTCCCAGGTCTCTTTAAGCTGCTGAATATCCCGGGCGTATGCTTCCGTATCCGCCTCCAGGCGCTGCAAATGCTCCTGATTTTCCTGAATTTTCACCGTATCCAGCTTTCTCGAAATTTCCCGGATATGCTTTTCCGCAAATTCCTTTTCCTTCTGAAATACCGCCAGCGCTTTTTCATTTCTGTGATTCACCGCCGTCAGCGTATGATAGGTTTTGACCATATCCGTATCCAGCGATTCTTTTTCTTTATAAATATCTTTCAGCCGTTCAATCCCTCCGGAAAAGTTTTCCAGAATTTCCGTCTGACGGTCATAGGCGCAGATTTCTTTTTTCCGCTCCGCCAGCTCCGTCAGCTTATCCTTGATCCGCACGAGAGTATCTGCCATATCGCCTTCCGAATGGTCTTCCCGGCCAAAGGCCTTCTGAATGATTTCCTCGATCAGCAGGTCTTCGACCACCTTCCGTGTCGTCCGGTAACGGGTCTCAAAATAGGTCCGCACATGACCCTCGGTTTTATTGATCCCACGAAGGATTTCCCAGTGGCTTTCATACAGGCCGTAACGGCTGATAAACCGCTGATATTCTCCTTTGCGGTCAAAAACATGCACTTCAAGGCCCATATCCCGGCGTCCCAGCTCTTTCAGGTAGGATTTAAGCCCTGTATACGTTATCCGCTCTTTATCATTGGATAAAGGCAGATTGACAATATCATTGTCATTATAGCCCCGGTAAAAGATGACATAATTAAAATATTCTACCGCTGCCGTTTCCCGGAGTTCTTCCCTGGCTTTCCGGGCACAGAAGCCGGTCAGCATATATTTGTACTGATCGTGGACAAAACGGCTGTCCAGCTTCCACTCGATGAGTGAGTGGATGGTTTTACTTCCCTGATCTGTGCGGAACAGCTTTTCAATCGGCTGTTTATCGTCCAGCGTACAGTTCGGTATAAGATTCTGAAACAGAAGAAGCATTAAAACACTTTTTCCACCGCCGTTCGCCAGGTCGTAGAGGGCATTTTTTCCGTCAAAACGCAGGATAAAATCATCATAGAACTGGGTCCCGAAATTATATTTGACATTGTTGACACGAATACGGTTAATATGCGGCATCTTCATCCCCTCCTGTCACTATGGTATACAGCCGTCCCCGGTTCTCTTCGTAATAATTCTCCGCCAGAGCGCGGAATCTCGGTTTGATATAATAACGTCCGTGATTTTCAAAAAACAGATCCTGAGCAATAAGGAAATTAAAAACCAGTTTCACAAATCCGGTCTTCGATCCACGGGCTGCCTTTAACGCGGCCATGTCCTCATTCACCGGAATCAGCGGCATGTCATCCCACAGGGCCGCCAGCGTCTGGAAACTGTTTTCCTCCACTTCACTCAGGGCCTTTCCCTGAAGCGCTTTCAGCGCCTTTTTCATCGAAGCATCCGTCTGGGCAATCACATCTTCGCTCCGGACATAATCCGTATATGAAAAGCTCGACGAATCCTGATAAAACAGCAGTATCGTATTATAAATGATAAAATAAGCCAGATAGAGCTCCCGGTTCAGACGGAGTCCGATGGCCTTTTTCAGTTCATCGTTGGTAAAACCGAAAATCCGGTTGCCTTCTCCGGCAGTGACGTACAGACTGTTGCCGAATTCACAGAGACTTAAATTGGATTTTTTTAAAACAGACATCAGAATATCACAGACTTCACTGTTATTCCGGTAATCTTCATATAAATCAATATTTTCAGCGCTGCTGATTTCTTCACCCACGATCAGCTTTGTAAATATTTCCATGGCCTTATCCAGATTTCTGTGGTCCATTACATTCCCTGCCTTTCAAAATGTATACCGGTCAGATAGCCGTCCGGACCAACAGCGATCCGTTCCTCCGGCAAAAATTCCAGTGTGAATTTCAAATCTTCATATTCCTTCTTCCGGTCTTTCATCACCAGCTCCGCCATAATTTCCTCCAGAAACGTATCCGGATTATCCCGGATTTCTGAAAGATCGTACCGGGATTTCTGACTCAGGTGGGCCAGAAACGCATAATAATCCCCGTTTTTCAGAATATTTTCCGTGAATTTCATCACGTAAAGGCTGTGCAGCTCCTTCAGATCCACGGATCGTTTATGGATGAGGGTATCAAAAAGGGTCTGCAGAAGCAGCATATCGTTATGGCGTATCCGCTCATCTTCCATCTCATCTTCAAAAACATAGGTTTCTTCTTCCCCGGCGGAAACCGCTTCACCGTCTTCACTCTCTACCGACGAACAGGTCAGCAGTTCCTCCAGCCGCCCGAGCTGAAAGGTTTTTTTAATTTTCAGCCCAAACAGCGGCGCCGTCATCGCCTCCAGCACCCGGATATCATCCCGGTCCATGGCCAGACGGAGCAGGTCGGAAAAGTCAAGGCTCCGGCGGAAACGGCTGCGTTTTGCCTTTAACATCAGTTCGTCTGCCTGAACCTGCAGCTCTGTGCACGCCGCCAGCAAAGCCTCATGTCGGTCCATAGATTTTTTAAGTTCCTGATTCAGGTAATAAATCTCTTCCATCGCCTGATGTCCGCAGTTTTCCTCCTGTGCCTGGGTCAGCGCCTTTTTCACCAGTTCCTGATTTTCATCAAACAGCTTCTGTTCCTCCTGAAACCATTTAAGCCCCTTTTCAGAAAAATCCTCCAGCGCTTTCATACCTTCAAAAATATTGTGACTCAGCAGCGTGACGATTTCACCCTGCTGCAGAATCAGCCGGGATACTTCGCTGTTGATGCGCCGGATAACATCCACACCGCCTTTAAAGTTTCTGGATCGGATCATCTTTTCAAGAAGAATCTGCTGGATGCTTATCTTACTCTCATCCTTCGTTTCTTTTGTGTCCAGATAAAAGGCAATCCCGTCCGAAGAAATCGTATAACCGATCTCACCGTCCCTGTAGCTGCTCTCAATGAGCCGTGTGCGCCCCGCCTTCATGGTCCGGCTTTTCGGATCAAAGTAATCAAAAACAAAGGGCCGGCCTTCGTTGGTTATTTTATCGAATATGTACTGAATCAGTTCCCGGATTTCCTCCGGATTCTCTGCCAGTCCGAAATCTCTGAGCAGAAGCTGCCGCAGGAAATCTTCATACCGGCTGTAAACCACAGCCGTATTGTTAAAATTATTCTCTTCAATAAAAAACCGGAGGACTGACATGGTAACATAGCCCATATCAATCCCCTCATACCGTCCTTCCTTAAACTGGCCCAGCGAATGATCGCACAATCTGAAGAAGGGATAATATCTTTTCAGATTGACCATCCGTTCCTCATGTTCATCAATGATATCGTGGATTAAAATATGAGACCCTGTCCTCATGGAAGTCCTCCTTGTATTTAATAAACGTATTTACGGAAAATTTCAGTCAGCGCCGCTTCCTGCGGTGCTTCGTACCGGATAAAACAGCTCTTGCCCTTAAAAGGTTTGGTGCGGTTCACAAAAATCTGGAACCGTCCGTCCGGCAGCCGGTCAACGGAAATCACATCCTCCCACGGCACATAACCGTAATCGTGTACAAGGATACCATTGGTAAAGAACCGTGTCGGGCTGACGGTACGTATCGCCAGAAAAATCAGAAGACCGATCACCATGACCGCTCCGCCGAGAAGGACAGACCGGTAGCTTTCCGGCATGTTTTCTCCCGGATTTCCGTATTCCATAAAAAGCCGGACAACAACAACGATTCCCACAATCAAAATAAATGCGAGAAGCAGCCACTCCTTTTTCGGCTGTTTCACAGAAATAAGATTCTCGCCGTAGGATTCTTCCACATGAACCGCTCTCCAGATCTGTGTCAGAAAAAAAATCAGAAACCCGATGGCCGCCAGTATAAAGGCGCCGCCATGAGCCAATTGGTCAATTATTCCATTCATTTTCATCTCTCTCCTTTTAAACTTCCAGTTTCATATCTCCGTTATGGATATAGCCCATCTTCCGCATTCCCCGTGCCACGCCCATCGTAATGACGGCCGGAAGCAGAAAATGGAAAACAACAATCTTTATAAGTACCAGTACCGGTGACTCGAAGGCCGTCATTGTCTGATAGGTCATGATCTGTCCGACAAGTCCTGCGCTTCCCATACCGGAACCGGTGGCATTATTCACCATATTAAACCAGGGTGAAATAGCAATCGGCCCGAGAACCGCTGAGGACAGGATCGGCGGAATCCATATCAGAGGCCGCCGCACAATATTCGGCACCTGAAGCATACTCGTCCCGAGTCCCTGGGAAAGCAGGCCGCCGAGGCCATTATCCCGGTAACTGATAACAGCAAAGCCCACCATCTGACAGCAGCATCCGATAGTTGCCGCTCCGGCTGCAACACCGTTCAGGCCGAGAATAATTCCAAGAGCTGCCGAACTGATCGGCAGCGTCAGCACCATGCCCATGACGATGGAGACAACAATGCCCATCACGATTGGCTGCTGTTCCGTTCCCCAGTTGATAATACCGCCAAGCCATGCCATAAATCTGGAAATCGGCGGTCCCACAATAATACCGACGGCGCCGCCGGTCAGAATCGTCACTGCCGGCGTCACCAAAAGATCGATCCGCGTCTTTCCCGCCACGAGATGTCCGAGCTCAATCCCCACATAGGCCGCAATAAAAGCGCCCAGAGGTTCCCCCGGTCCCGACAGGGCCAGAGCGCCGCTCTCTGTCAGAAGGGTTCCCGCCATAATATTTCCGGCGTAAGCGCCGATCATTCCGGCCGTCGCCGCCGACAGGGTCACATAAATAGATTCCTTAAATTTGCAGGCAACGCCCACACCGATGCCCGCGCCGGTCAGCCGCTGCGCGATCACAGCAAATGTGGATATGTACATTCCGACATTTCCGCCGATCAGATCTCCGATCTGCTTCATAATTGTCCCGATAATCAGTGTCGCAAAAAGGCCGAGGCCCATGCCGCTGAGTCCGTCAATAAAAATCCGGGACAGAAAACCTTTGACTGTTTTCATAACTTTATATCTCCTCTACTGTGTCATCAGATAACCTCTTTCTTTCAGGTCCCTTTCAATATTATCCAGAATCCGTTCCGAAGAGGCTTCCACCGTATGCAGATGAACCCCGTCCGAAATCCGGCACAGCGGCCCGGCCTTGCTGGAATTCATCCGTTCGTAAAAGTCCATAACATCCTGCCGGCTTTCCAGTATCAGATCCGCCTGAATCTGCCCGTAAACATCATGGGCCACAATGACATTCAGAACTCTTCCGCCATTTTCAACAATAATCGACAGTTCATCCACCATCTGTTCATAGGTATGATTCACCATATATGTGCGCCGGTATTTTTTTGCCGGCCCCTGTGTATACAAAATATAGCCCTTCGGTGTTGCAAAAATTTCTTTATTTGCCGCTCTCAGCAGCGCAATATCCTGAACGATCACCTGCCGGCTCACTCCCAGCTTTCCCGACAGCGTACTCCCTGAAACCGGTCCGTCGCCGGTCTTCAGCAAATCCAGAAGCGCTTTTCGCCGGATGTCACCTTCATTCATAACTTTCACCACCTGTACAGTTGTCATGTCACATCGTATCTTATTGATTATAGCACATGAACGCCGGTGTGTAACCCTGATTTTTCTACAAAATAATCCTTGCGCCCCGGAACGGACTCCGCTATAATGCCTTTGAAAGGAGCTGTAGATATGTTTCGTATGTGGATGAAAATTTTTAAAGAAAACCGTCTGCTTCAGGATACCGTCATTTCTGTGGATGACCCGGAAATGACACGGACAGCCAAAATTTTTCATGCGGTGTCCGAAGCCTGTCTCTGTTTTGATCTGTCCCAGCCGATCTGGCTGGATGCCAATATCCGTGAATTCCAGAGACACAGCAAAACCCGCTTTACCCAGGATAATTTTGTCGAAGAGATTTCGTTTGATTTTCTGGAAGTGCATATCATTGAAGAAGACTAAACTATAAAAAGGAGACTTAATACAAAATTATGATGTATCTGTTATTAATTGTTGGATTTTTTCTGTTGATTAAAGGCGCCGACTACTTTGTCGAAGGCAGCTCCGCCATCGCCAAGCTGCTGAAGGTGCCTCCGGTCGTCATCGGCCTGACCATTGTGGCTATGGGTACCAGCGCGCCGGAAGCCGCTGTCAGCATCACCGCCGGTCTGGCGGGGAGCAACGACATCGCCCTGAGCAATGTCATCGGTTCCAATATTTTCAACCTGGTCCTGATTGTCGGCATCTGTGCATTGATCCGGCCGTTTATCATCGATAAAGCCATCATGCAGCGTGATTTTCCGATCGCCATCCTCGGTTCCGTTTTACTGCTGTTCTTTATCCGTGACAGCCATCTTTCCCGAATCGAAGGGATCATTCTGCTTTGCCTGATGGCCCTCTATCTTGTGATGACCGTTATTTCCGCCATCCGGAATCCGATAGACATTGATGTCCAGGACCGTTATCTTCCGATGCATACAAGTCTTATGTACATCGGCCTCGGCCTTGCCGCCATTATTTTCGGCGGCGATCTGGTCGTTGACAATGCCTGCAGGATTGCCGCTGCCTTTGGTCTCAGTGAAACCCTGATCGGTCTGACCATCGTTGCCATCGGCACATCCCTTCCGGAGCTTGTAACCTCCATCACTGCCTCGCGGAAGGGTGAGAGCGGCCTGGCCCTCGGCAATGTGGTCGGTTCCAATATTTTTAATATTATGTTTATTCTCGGACTTTCCTCAACGGTACATCCGATCGCCTCAGAACCGGTCGCCTTTATGGACATTCTGATCCTCATCGCTATGACGACTGTCATTTATGTATTCTGCAGAATCCGCTCACAGATGGGACGGCTGATGGGCAGTCTCTGCGTGGCAGCCTACGTGATTTATTCGGTCTATATCATTATCCGGTAAATTTCCCCGCGCCGTCATATCCTCCGTTCCGGAAACATAGTTATAAAAAAAACGGAGTTTTTATGAAAAATTTTCTTAAAACAGGGTGCATCGTCTGCGCCGGTTTTATTATCATGGCCCTTCTCTGTGAGTGCGGCTGTAAGCCCGGACTCCGGACATAAGCAAAAAGGCGGGAGAAAAAAGGCGGGAGAGCGCTTTGCGAAGCTTTATTCGCAAAACGCCCTCCCGCCTTTTTATCTTATTTCTTCCACGTATTTGGTGCAAACAACAGAAGGATCGGGAAAATTTCCAATCGTCCGATGAGCATATCCAGCGACAGGACGAGCTTTGACAAAACCGAATAGCCGGCAAAGTTTGACGTCGGCCCCACGCCGCCAAGGCCCGGACCGATATTGTTAAAGGTCGCCGCCACTGCGGAAAAATTTGTTTCCAGATCAAATCCGTCCAATGTGACGATCAGCAGAGACACCACAAAAATAACCAGATAGGCGGACAGAAATGAAAAAATCGAACGCAGCATTGCGCTGTCCACAGCTTTTCCTTCCAGCTTCATCACCTTAACACTCCGCGGATGAATCAGCGCCGCCATTTCCCGCTTAATGGACTTCATATAAACGACAATCCGCGAAACCTTCATACCGCCGCCGGTACTGCCCGCACAGGCGCCGATAAACATCAGGAGCAGCAATACTGCCTTCGAAAGCTGGGGCCACAGGTTAAAATCCACTGTAGAAAATCCCGTCGTCGTCATAATCGACGCCGCCTGAAAGGCCGCATGGTGAAAATGTTCGAGCACACTGCCGGCCTGTCCCGCCAGATTAACGGTAATCAATAACACCGCCCCAAAGTAAATCACAAAATACCAGCGGACTTCTTCCATGGAAAATGCGTCCTTTGCTTTTTTATAAAGCAGAAGAAAATAAAAGGAAAAATTCACGCCGAAAAGCATCATAAATACGGTAATGACCGCCTGCTGGAAAGTCGTATAGCCCGCCACACTGGAATTGAGCACGCCGAATCCTCCGGTGCCCGCCGTACCAAAGGTCAGACACAGCGTGTCGAACAGCGGCATTCCGCTGACTGCCAGAATGACGATCATAAGCACGGTCATGCCCAGATAAATTTTATACAGCATCATCGCGGTTTCCCGCAGTCTCGGCACCAGTTTTGAAACCGACGGCCCCGGTGACTCCGCTTTCATAAGCTGCAGATTGTGCTCGCCTCCGGCCAGCGGCAGAATAGCAAGGATGAAAACGAGAACGCCCATGCCCCCAACCCAGTGGGAAAAGCTCCGCCAGAAAAGCATACACTTTGACAGGGCCTCCACATCCGTCAGGATGCTGGCGCCCGTTGTCGTAAACCCTGAGATAATTTCAAACAGGGCGTCAAAAAAGAAGGGGATTTCCCCGGAAAACACAAAAGGAAGACATCCCATAATACTCATGACGATCCATCCGAGGGCCACCGATATATAGCCTTCTTTGGCATAATACGTCGTTTTTTCCGGTTTTTTCATGGAAAGAAGCACTCCGGCTCCCAGGCACAGCAGCGCCGCCATCACAAAATACACTCCGGTCTTCTCCCTGTAAACCACTGAAACAATCATCGGAAGCGTCATCAGCGCCGCTTCCACCTTTAATATCCAACCGATTATGTATCGTATACTCCCATAATTCATATGTATCTCAATGCTCCATCAAAATATCTTCCAGACGGTTCAGATGTTTCAGCATCGTCACAACGACGACCTTATCCCCAACGCAGATACTGTCCCGTCCCGAAGGAATAATCACTTTGTTCCCACGCATAATGCTGCAGATGAGCAGCCCCTGCTCCAACTGAAGATTCATCAGCGGTGTATCCGTCACCTTCGACGGCTCCTCCACGGAAAATTCCAGGGCCTCCGCCTTATTGTCCGCAATCCAGTAAACCATATTCACCGTACTGTCCCTCTGGGCAGACATACTGTTCTCCAGATCCCGGACATACTGGATAATATGCTCTGCGGTCAGATGTTTCGGGCTGATAATACTTCCCACCGGAATACTCCGTAAAATCCCCTGGAAATCCACTTTATTGACCTTCGTAATCAGCTTTGCCTTCGATACCTGATGGGCATACAAAGAAAGCATGATATTTTCTTCATCAAAATTCGTCAGCGAAACAAAGGCATCCATCCGTTCGATGCCTTCCTCCTGAAGCAGCTTGCTGTCCGACGCATCACCGCAGATAATCATCGCTTTATCCAGTTTTTCACTCAGTTCCAGACATCTCTGCGGATTTTTATCAATAATCATTGTATTGACCTTTCCCCTGGTCAGACGCTGCGCCAGATAATAGGCGATCGTTCCGCCCCCCGCAATCATCACATTACGGATCGGCGGCGCCTGAATACCGATGATATTAAATAACCGGTTCATATCCTCCGTCGGAGCAATCATCGAAATACGGTCCCCCTCCATCAGCACTGTATTTCCTCCCGGAATGAGAATCTCGCCATCCCGTTCACGAATACAGATGAGGAAATGATTGCCGTATTTTTCAGCCGCATCCATCACCCGGAGCTGGTGCCATGGAGAACCATGGGGAATTTCAAATCGAAGCATATACGCCCGTCCCTTTGCAAAAGAATCGATTTCCAGAGCCGACGGTACCTGGATGAGCCGCTCGATATCCATCGCTGTTGCCAGTTCCGGATTAATAGACAGCGAAAGTCCCAGCTCCTCCCGGATAAAATGGATTTCGTCCACATATTCCGGATTCCGTACTCTGGCAATGGTCTTGCAGTTTCCCGCCTTTTTAGCGATCAGACAGCTCAGAAGATTCACTTCATCATGTCCGGTCACCGCGATCAGCAGATCCGCCTCCTCTACACCGGCTTCCTTCTGCATTTTATAGCTGTTGCCGTTGCCGATATAGCCGATGATATCCAGCGCGTCCACCGCCGCCTGAATACGTTCCGCCCGGGGTTCAATGACTGTGATCTCATGCCCTTCTTCACTTAGCTGCTCCGCCAGAGTATATCCGACTTTACCGCAGCCCGCAATAATAATCTTCATACCTTTACCTCATACCCAATACTTTCTTATCTGTTTTATAAATCTCCCGGATTCTCCAGATTATATTCGATTTCCGGCCTTTCATTCCCGATAAAATTTTCATCGTCATACCAGCGGCTGTCTGTCATGATATCCGCCGACATGACGATCAGCAGAATATAGACACAGGTGGCAATGATCGCAAGCACGCTCAGAATGAGCCCGGCGATCGCCGTCCCATGCTTTTTGGAACGCGCCAACTGGATAATTCCGAAAATAATGGACAGTACGGCAAAAAGCCCTGCCGGGGCGATGAGCCATACGCTCATAAGCGCCAGCATACCAAGCACCATGGATGCAATGCCGAAGCCCTGTTTTCCGGAGCTGTCCCTGGTCTGTTTTTCCGCCAGCGGCGCGCCACATTCCGGACACCTCCAATAATCCACATCATAGGATTTATGACAATTTGGACAATACATTTTACATTTCTCCTATCCGGCGAATACTCTCTGTTACCAGCGCCTGAAAATCCGGCGCCACCCTGTCTGCCGTTTCCTGAACCTCGCTGTGGCTCAGCGGTCTGTCGCTGATACCCGCCGCCATATTGGATATGCAGGAAATACCGCATACCCCCATTCCGATATGTTTCGCTGCAATCGCTTCACAGGCCGTACTCATGCCGACAGCATCGGCCCCGAGCATCCGGCCCATCCGGATTTCTGCCGGCGTTTCGTAATTCGGCCCCGTAAACTGGAGATAAACCCCTTCCTGCATTGGAATATCCAGCGCTGCGGCAGCGGCACGGATCTGATCCTGAAGCTTTGGATCGTAAATCTGACTCATATCCGGAAAACGCGGCCCCAGCTCGCCGATATTTTCCCCGATCAGAGGGGACGGCACGAACTGGGAAATCTGATCCCGGATCAGCATAAAATCCCCTGCTTTAAAATTTTCATTCACGCCTCCGGCAGCATTGGTCAGCAGGATAACCTCTGCTCCCAAAAGTCCCATCAGGCGGATCGGCAGCACCACATCTTCCATCGAATAGCCCTCATAATAGTGAACTCTTCCCTGCATCGCCACCATCGGAACACCGGCCACATAACCAAACAGGAAACGGCCCTTATGACCGCTCACCGTCGATGTCGGAAAACCTTCGATCTCCGAATAATCCAGCACGGTCTCCACCTGAATCTTTTCTCCGTAATCCCCCAGGCCCGATCCGAGGACCAGGGCGATCTTTGGCCGGAAACTGACTTTTTTCCGGCAGTTTTTATAACACTCTCTGAGTCGGTCAAAACTTTTTCCCATATCTCTTCTCCCCCATAATACTTTCCCGCTTTAGAAGTCTATAGTAAAAAAAGGACACCCGACGGTGTCCTTTTTCTTAAGCATATACACGAATCATAGATGATATTTCCTGAACAAAGGACATATCGTTCAGCGTCTGCAGCGCCGCTTTGAAGTTCTTTTCCTGAACGCTATCGGTAATCGCCACGATTTCCGCTTTATCACAGCCTGCAGGCTTCTGTATAATCTTCTCAATGCTGACATGATTATTTCCGAGGATGCTCGCCACATTGCCGAGAACTCCGGCACAGTCACTGACGATCATGCGCATAAAATATTTGCTTTCAATATCTCCGATCGATTTGATCGGCAGTTCCTTAAAGCAGGTACAGCCAAATCTTCCGAGACAGCCCCCGTTAATATTCCGTGCCACTTCAATCACATCTCCGACAACTGCGCTGGCAGTCGGCATCTCTCCGGCGCCGCGGCCATAAAACATGGTATCGTCCACCGCATCGCCGTGAACAAATACGGCATTAAATACATCGTTGACGGATGCCATCGGATGCTCTTTATTAATCAGTGTCGGATGGACGCGGACTTCAATACCGGTCGGCGTATTGCGCGCAATACCGAGAAGCTTAATCACACAGTCCATATCTTTGGCATATTTAATATCCTTGGATGTGATGTGGGTAATTCCCTCTGTATAAACATCGTCAAACACAATTCTTGAATGAAAACCGATGGAGCCCATAATCGCCATCTTCCGTCCCGCATCCAGCCCTTCGATATCGGCTGTCGGGTCGGCTTCGGCATAGCCAAGCTCTGTTGCCTTCGCCAGCGCTTCATCAAATTCCATGCCTTCCTGATCCATCTTTGTGAGGATGTAGTTGGTTGTTCCATTGACGATTCCCATAATCTCTGTAATGTCATTGGCCACAAGACTCTGCTTCAGCGACCGGATAATCGGAATACCGCCGGCACAGGATGCCTCAAACATAAAATCCACATTATTTTCTTTCGCTGCATCCAGCAGTTCTCTTCCATGAACTGCAATAAGATCTTTATTGGCAGACACAACACTCTTTCCCGCATTCAGACAACGGCGGATAAAGGTTCTGGCCGGTTCGATCCCGCCCATAACTTCAACAACGATCTGAATACTGTCATCATTTATAATATCTTCAAAATTCTCTGTCAGTAAAGAGGCATCAACATCTTTTCGGGTTTCGGAAATACTCTTTACAAGAATTTTAGAAATCTCAATATCGGTACCGGCTCTCTGCATCATCTCATTTTTACGCATCTGAAGCAGCTTATAAACGCCGCCGCCAACAGTACCTGCACCCATAATTGCCATTTTAATCGGTCTTATCTCATTTTTCATGGTAAAATCTCCTCTTAATTCCTGTTATCCATGTGTACTATTCTAACATGAATTTCTTATTTGTACACAACTAAATTGATAAAAATCCTCTGTTTTCCCTTATTTCCGCCTACATAAACAGACACAGCAGCGGCGGTATCAAAATCACGGGAAGATAGTCTGCCACTTTAATCTTCGTGATGCCGATAATGTTCAGCCCGAGGGCAATAATCAGCACCGAACCGGCACAGGTCATCTCTCCGATGGCATAGTCGGTCAGAAACGGAGCGACAAAACCTGCCAGAAGCACCAGACCGCCCTGAAAGACAAGGACAAAAACGCCGGCCAGAAGTACGCCGAAGCCGAGGCTCGCAGCCAGCACGCAGGACGAGATCAGGTCCAGCGCCGCCTTTGTGTACAGCATTTCACAGTCGCCGGTGAGGCCCGCCTGCAGCGAACCGACGATCGTCATCGCACCGACGCAGAACAAGAGGCTTGCCGCCACAAACCCTTCCGCCAGTGTTACCTGGTCGTTTTTTCGCTTAAACCGCGCTTCCACCCAGGCGGCCAGACGATTTAGCTGTCTGTCAATATCCAGCAGCGTTCCGATGACCGTTCCGATGGCCATGGACAAAATAAGCACTAACGTATTTTTTCCCTCCAGAGCACCGGATATACCGATAAATACAGTGCACAGACCGATACCGGTCATCAGCGCGTCCGTCACCTTCGTCGGGATTCCTCGTTTTAAAACCAGTCCGACCACACTTCCGATGCATACCGTCAGTACATTGACTAAAACTCCAAACATCTCTCTCCCCGCTTTCCGGAATTTTTCCAATAGATTTACTATACCTAAGGGCCGCGTCCTTGTCAACTCCCAAATTATATCTTTGTAACGTATTCATGCGTTAAAGTTTTGGTATTGTATAGGAATTTCATAAACCAAAAACAGCAGGTCCGCGGACCTGCTGCTTTTTAATTCTATTTTTATTCTGCTTTTGTTTCCGAAGCACTCTCTGTTTCTTTGGCGCTTTCGGTTTCTTTAGCACTTTCGGTTTCCCCTGCGGATTCGGAAGCAGCTTCTGTACCGGAAGCGGTTTCTCCGGTCTCTCCGGAAGCAGTTTCTTCGGAGGTTTCTTCCGATGTGATCTTATATGCCTGCCATTCATCGGACTCTGTATATTTGGCTTCGTCCATCAGTTTTGTCAGTTTTTCATCCACACTTGCCGTTTTCTTTGTCTGCTGTGCTTTTGTAATCGCTGCCTGTGTCGCTTCTTCGTCGTTTAAAGAAACGCATTTGATGATATGGTAACCATAATCACTTTCGACAAGACCGCTGATTTCGCCCTCGCCCAGTTCCCAGGCTGCCTTATAGAAAGGTTCTACCATAGAGGACTGAGTCACCGGATCATATCCGTTTTTATCAAAGGAAAATTCAAAACCGGCATTTTCTGCGGTATATTCATCGGATAACGCTTTGAAATCTTCACCGTTCTTTGCTTTTTCAAGCACTTCTTCCGCCAGGGCCTTCTGTCCCTCTTTATAAGCGGTAATTTCTTCCTCGCTCATATCCACCTTGTTGCCCTCACCATCGGTTTTGGTCGTATCTGTTGTGGAAATGAGGACATGCTGTACTTTAATGCATGTAGCATCTGCCTTCTCTTCATCGGTCAGTTCAACGTTTTCCTTGTCACACATTGCCGAATAAACTTTTCCGGAAAGTGTGCTCTTCTGAATGACGGAACGGATATCATCTTCCGTAATGCCTTCCTTCGTCATAACATCTTCACCGACGTTGGTCTTAAAGTTCGTTACATATTCCTCAACGGCTTTATTATCCTCTTCATCCAGTGTAACGCCGTAATCCTCTGCCTGGCTGCTTAAAAGAATCATCTGGACGAGCTGTGGTGTCACCATCTCTTTCAGAGAATCTCCAAAGGTTTTTCCTTCTTCAACTTCCATATTCCAGATATCCGCGCCATAATAGGATTCATAGGTACTCCGCATCACATAAGCGTACAGTCTCGCCTCACCCATGCTGATGCTTCCCTGGTCCATCGTAATCGCAGCATCACCTTTAGCCACGCTGCTTCCGCTGCCATTTCCACCTTTACCGCCGCATCCGACGAGAAGCGCTGCGGACATCGCCCCGATCATAATCACTGAAAGGGCTCTTTTAATAAATGTTTTCATATAGTCAAATTCCTCCTGATCGTAGTATTGATAACTCTGTCTATTATAGATTATTTCCCATTTTCAAGCAATCCCTTTATATCTTTTATCACATTTTTTTCACATTTCAGAAGATTCTGCTGTTCCTGGGGCCGCATTTTCAAAATAAAACACGGATTATCTCCCGGTTTAAATTTCATCCGCCGTCCATAACTTTCGATCAGCGCCGGAATCCGGTCAACACAGACCGCCGCCCGGTTGTAAATATAAATTTTTGTTTCGTCCCCCCGGCATGAAAGCTGGGTAATGCAGGCTTCATGGGCCTGGGCCTTTAACAGAGCGATGTCCAGAAGATTCTGGGCCGATTTTGGCAGGTCGCCGAACCGGTCGCTTAACTCATCCACCATTTCGTCATATTCCTCTTCATTGGCTATGCCGGCAATCCGCTTGTAAATTTCCAGCTTCTGCACTTCATTTTTAATATAAGATGCGGGAATATAAGCATCCATATCGAAATCCAGCACCGTTTCAAAATCATTTTCTTCAACGGTCTCACCCTTCAGCTTTAATACCGCTTCATTGAGCATTTTGCAGTAGAGATCGTAACCGACAGCCTCCAGATGGCCGCTCTGCTGCTGCCCCAGAAGATTTCCGGCGCCCCGGATTTCCAGATCCCGCATGGCAATTTTAAATCCGGAACCGAATTCGGTAAACTCCCGGATGGCCGCCAGACGTTTTTCCGCAATTTCTTTTAAAATGACATTTCTTCGATACAGAAGAAAGGCATAGGCCGTCCGGTTGGAGCGTCCGACTCTTCCCCGGAGCTGATAGAGCTGGGACAGTCCCAGACGGTCCGCATCGTGGATAATCATCGTATTCACATTGGAAATATCCAGCCCGGTTTCAATGATCGTTGTGGATACGAGCACATCAATCTCTCCGTTAATAAAACGATACATCACTTTTTCCAGTTCCCGTTCGCTCATCTGACCGTGGGCAAAGGCCACCTCCGCATCCGGCGCCAGCTTCTGGATCGCCGCTGTCATTTCCACAATACCGTTGACCCGGTTGAAAACATAATAGACCTGGCCGCCCCGGCCGATCTCCCGGGCAATGGCCTCCCGGACCATTTCTTCATTATATTCCATCACATAGGTCTGCACCGGCATACGTTCCATCGGCGGCTCCGCAAGGACGCTCATATCCCGGATGCCGATCAGGCTCATGTGAAGGGTTCTCGGTATTGGTGTCGCTGTCAGCGTCAGCACATCCACATTTTCCCTGAGTTTCTTAATCTTTTCTTTATCTGAGACCCCAAAACGCTGCTCCTCGTCTACAATGAGCAGCCCCAGGTCTTTAAATTCAATATCCTTTGACAAAACACGGTGGGTTCCGATCAGAATATCCACCATGCCTTTTTTCAGTTCTTTAACCGTCGCCGCCTGCTCCGACTTCGTCCGGAAACGGGACATGGTCCGTATATTGATCGGATAATCCTTCATCCGCTGCACAAATGTATTATAATGCTGCTGTGCAAGGATCGTCGTCGGTACAAGGACAACCACCTGCTTTCCATCCTGGACCGCCTTAAAAGCCGCCCGGATGGCCACTTCGGTCTTTCCGTAGCCCACATCCCCGCAGATCAGACGGTCCATGATCCTCGGACTTTCCATATCTCTTTTTGCCGCTTCAATGGCTGTCAGCTGATCTTCCGTTTCTTCATATGGAAAAGCCTCTTCAAATTCCTTCTGCCAGATGGTATCCTCTCCATAAGCAAAGCCCTTCTGGGACTGACGGATCGCATAAAGTTTTATTAAATCTTCCGCCAGATCTTTGACAGCGCCCCGGACACGGGTTTTCGTCCGGTGCCACTCCTGGCCGCCGAGTTTATTGAGCTTCGGTTTCTTCGCATCGGCCCCCGCATATTTCTGGATCATATCCAGCTGGGTTGCCAGAATGTACAGATTATCACCGCCGGAATACTCAATTTTAATATAGTCTTTTTCGACCTTATCCACCGAAATCTTTTCAATCCCTTTATACACACCGAGGCCGTGATTTTCATGAACCACATAATCCCCGATATTTAAGTCCATAAAGCTGTTCAGCTTCTGTCCGCTGTATTCGGATTTCCTGCGGCGGCGTTTCTTCGGCTCACCGAAAATATCGCTTTCCGAAAGAATGACAAATTTTATCAGAGGATATTCCACACCACCGTGGAGATTTCCGTAACAGATACGGATCTGTCCCGGTTCCACCGTCTCATCCATCGTTTCCGTCACCGCCGCGGGCAGCGAATATTCCAGCAGGTCCTTAGCCAGATGGCCTGCCCGGGTCTTTGAATGAGCCACGAGCACCATCCGGTATTTCAGCTTTTTCCACCGCTTCAGGTCTGCCACCAGCAATTCAAAGTTCCGGTTATAGGCCTGAATCGACTGAACGACCACATGATACTTATGTTTGCAGCCGATGATCCCTGCCTTTTGGTCCAGTGTGCTCAGCAGCAGGCTTCGCCGTTTCCCGAGGCTGTGGAAGATTTCTTTATCCGAACGCAGCACCGACATCTGCTTTGGAACGATATAGCCCTTTTCCATCCGCCCCTTCATGCTCTCTTCAAATTCTCTGGCCACACCTTCCGCCCTTTCCACCAGCCGGGCCGGCTCATCCAGGAAAATAAGCGTCTGATCCTCCGGAAAATAATCCAGAAAAGACACGGTGTCCTCATAAAAATAGCCGATAAGGCTGTCCATATTGGCGCTCCCGAAGGAAAGCTCAAAAGCCTCCGCCGCCTCCTCATAAATCCGCTTCAGCCGGGAAGCCTCCTCCGGTTTTCCCGCTTTGTGAAAAATTTCTGAATTCTTATCCACATCCTTTTTTAACGTTTCCAGGCCTTTCCGGATGCGGCCATCCGTAAAGACCATTTCCGCCGCCGGATAAATCGAAATCTGTTCATGCCGTTCAATCGACCGCTGGCTGTCCACATCAAAGCTCCGGATCGTATCGATTTCATCATCCCAGAATTCAATCCGGTACGGGCAGTCATCCGCTAAATTATAAACATCCAGGATACCGCCCCGGACCGAAAACTGGCCCGGACCTTCCACCTGAACCGCCCGTTCAAATCCCATATGCACCAGACGCTTTACCAGACTTTCCTGATCTGCGACGCCGCCCTCCTGAATCCGGATAATCTGCTCCGCCAGCCTTTCCGGCGGCAGAAGACTGTCCATCAGACCGTCAATCGTCGTAACAACCGTCACCGGTTCCCCTTCCAGAAGCCTCTGAATGACCGACAGACGCTGTCCGACAAGAAGCTGTCCGTGGACATCCGCACTGTAAAAGATAATATCCCGCGCCGGATAGCTATAGACATTTTTATCAAAAAAGCGATAATCCTCGTAAATTTCTTTGACCCGCTTCTCACTGTGGGTAATAATTAGTTTGATCGGATAATCTCCGGAAAAACTGGCCATCCAATGGGTTTTCTGGGCATCCACACACCCTTCCACGCCCACCGGGCACTCCTTTTCCTGCAGGTTTTTCCGAATGTTCTCATATTCACTTAACTGGAGTAACGGTTCTCTGAATAATCTCACCCTATATCCCTCTTCTTACCATTATATTGATTCATAGCTCCGTCCACATCATCATGGACCATCAGGGCCGCCGCCCCGACCACATCCTGCTGCGCGTCTCTCAGACATTCCCGCTCTGCCTTTGAGTATTTTGACAATACATAATCCGCCAGATCCCAGCCCTCCGGCTTACTGCCGATGCCGACCTTAATTCTCGGAAATTCCTGTGTTCCCAGATGGGCAATAATATTTTTTATGCCGTTATGACCTCCGGCGCTGCCCTTTTTCCGAATCCGGAGCTGTCCCACTTCCAGACTGATATCATCATATATAATAATAATATTTTCCGCCGGAATTTTATAGAAGTCCGCAATATCCCGGATGCTCTCGCCGCTCAGGTTCATATAAGTCTGCGGTTTTGCAAGAATGACCGGAACACCGTCAATTCTTCCTTTCCCCGTCAGCGCCTTATGTTTTTTTGTTGTGACATCAATATTATATTTATCCGCAATGGCATCGATCATATCAAATCCGATATTATGCCGGGTGCCTTCGTAGGTTTTTGTGGGGTTTCCCAATCCTGCAATAATATACATATCTTTCCTTCCTTTACATAATAACTTTTCATCCGTTAAATCTCTGCATTTTAGCATACACAGACGGCCCGTGTTTTGTCAACTCCCCATTTCACATAAAAAGGATACCTCCCGTCTCCTTAAAGACACGGAAGATATCCTTTTTTGTTGAAACCTGTACCTCAATATTCAGCTTTTAGAACGCTGCTTCTTCCTCGTTCTCCAAAGCAGCAATTTCGTATTTCTCAAGGATAATACTCTGAATCCGTTCCCGTGTTTCGGAATTGATCGGATGAGCGATATCCCGATACTCACCGTCTGCAGCTTTGCGGCTCGGCATCGCAATAAATAATCCCTTTTCGCCTTCGATGACTTTAATATCATGAACAACGAATTCGTTATCTAATGTAATGGATACAACCGCTTTCATCTTACCCTCTTTTGTTACTTTTCGTACTCTTACATCCGTAATTTGCATGTTTTACGTCCCCCAGATTGTTATATTTTATAAAATATATCTATCGTTCTTTTCATCGACAATCGTAATCTTCCCAGGTTCTCCAATATAGGAAGCATTTGCCCGAATAGTATCTCTGCTCTCTACGATGCAGTTTTCGATGACGGTATTATCCCCAATATAAACATCGTTCAGAATAATTGAATTTTTAATGACACAATTATTTCCAACATAAACCTTCTTAAACAGAATGGAATCCTGTACAGAGCCATTCAGAATACAGCCGCTGGATATGAGCGAATTCTTAATCTCCGAACCGTGATTGAATTTTGCCGGCGGCAGATCTTCAATCTTTGAATAAACATTCGGGTAATCCTTAAAGAAATAATCTCTGACGTCCCGTTTCAGGAAATCCATATTCGTCCGATAATAGGATTCAATGGTGGAAATGTTCTGCCAGTAGCCTTCATGTTTATAGCCGAAAATTTTCTTCACATCTTTATGTCTCACAAGAATATCCTGCACAAAATCATTGCGGTTTTCTTCATGTGCTTTCTGAATTAATTCAATCAATAACCGACGTCTTATAATATAAACACCGGTCGATACTATATTTGTCTGGGCAATCAGTGGTTTTTCTTCAAAGCTTGTAATTCTTCCGGTATCATCCATACGCACAACACCAAAACGGTGAATATCCTCCAGTCCCGTCGGAACTTCTTTGACAGCAACGGTAATATCCGCCTTTGTTTTAATATGGTAGTCCAGAATTTTGTCATAGTCCATCTTATAAATACAGTCACCGGAAGTAATGATGACGTAAGGCTCATGACAATGCTGCAGGAAATCCAGATTCTGATAAATGGAATCCGCCGTTCCCTGATACCATGAACTGTTTTCTTCCGTAATGTACGGGGTCAGAACATAAAGTCCTCCCTGTTTACGTCCGAAATCCCACCACTTTGAAGAATTTAAGTGTTCATTCAGCGACCTCGAGTTATACTGGGTCAATACAGCAACCTTCTGAATATGTGAATTGCTCATATTACTCAAAACAAAGTCGATGCACCGATAGCTGCCGACTACAGGCATCGCGGCAACCGCTCTCTTTCTGGACAACTGTCCCATCCGGTTATTACTGCCCCCTGCTAATACAATACCAACTGCTTTCATTACATCTCACCTGCCTTAACTATAGCCTGTCCACTTGCAAGAAGTCCCTCCGGATAATCTGCTTCCTCAGTTCTTCCCACAATCGCTGTATTTTTACCAATCTTAACATTGGATGGAATCACAGAATTTTCTGCGACAGTGACCAGATCAAAGGCGTATACCTTCGGATTCAAAGCACTTTCCGCATAGTCGCCCACACTGAAGACGACATTATCTCCGATTTCAACCGACTCTGCAACAATACCTTTCTCAATCGTACAGTTCTTACCAATCTTCGTACCTCCCATAATAATGGAATCCCGAACAACCGTACCTTCTTCCACAATGACACCGGAACCGATGACACTGTTATACACTTCTCCGTAAATTTCGGAACCTTCACCGATAATACAGCGGTCCACCTTCGCGCCGTCCCCAAAATACAGCGGTGTAATCATGTCATTGTTGGTATATATCTTCCAGAATTCTTCATATAAATTAAACTCAGGGATAATATCAATCAATTCCATGTTCGCTTCCCAGTAAGCGCCCAATGTACCTACATCTTTCCAGTAGCCGTTAAATTCATATGCATAACAGTTATTTGTCTTCTCATGAACATATGGAATAACGTGCATACCAAAGTCACATCCCGGCTGATTTTTGAGCGCCAGAAGTGCTTCCCGAAGAACCGGCCAGCTAAAGATATAGATACCCATAGATGCCAGGTTACTACTCGGTTTTTCCGGTTTTTCTTCAAACTCTCTGATATGGCCCTCTTCATCAGCCACAACAACACCAAAACGGCTGGCTTCTTCCCATGGAACCGGCATACATGCGATGGTAATGTCCGCGTTTCTGGACTTGTGGAAGTCCAGCATCACTTCATAGTCCATCTTATAGATATGGTCACCGCCGAGAATCAGTACATATTCAGGATTATAGCTTTCTATGTACTCCATATTCTGGAAAATAGCGTTTGCTGTTCCCGAATACCAGTCAGAGTTTTCATTACTCTCGTATGGCGGCAGTAATGTCACCCCTCCATAACTGCGGTCTAAATCCCATGGAATCCCAATACCAATATGTGTGTTTAATCTCAAATGGCGGTATTGTGTCAGTACACCAACCGTATCAATCCCCGAATTGATACAATTACTTAACGGGAAGTCGATAATGCGATACTTACCACCAAATGCAACTGCGGGCTTGGCTACATTCGCCGTTAAAACGCCCAGTCTGCTGCCTTGCCCCCCTGCCAGAAGCATAGCTATCATTTCCTTTTTAACCACGTAATCACCTCTTGTTGTTCTGTATGATTATTTTATTATACCACCTCCCATAACAATTGTGAACACTTTTTACTATTATTTTCCTGTCGTTGCAGAGAAAAGTGTTCAATATTCCGATTTTCTTCGACAAAATATGCAAAATTCACGTAAATTTTGCACAATTTTACAAGATTTTTTTGTGCATTTTATCCCCTGATTCAGGCTTTTTCACCGCTGGAAAATAAATAACTTTATTTTTCCACAAATACAGGCTATAATATGTAGTTAGTTATTTATTGAATCTGAGTATCAGAAAGGACTTATTTAATATGTATAAAATCAACTTCAACTGTCCGATCAAAATTCATTTTATGGGTATCGGCGGCATTAGTATGAGCGGTCTTGCCGAAGTTCTTCTCGAACGTGGCTTCACCGTGACCGGATCCGATATGAAATCTTCACCGATTACAGAAAAACTGGAACACCACGGCGCCCGGATCGTCTATGGCCAGAAAGCGGAAAATATTACCGACGATATGGATTTAGTCGTTTATACCGCGGCCATCCACCCGGATAACCCGGAATTTCAGGCGGTTCTTAAAAAGGGCATCCCCCATATGGACCGGGCGGAGCTCCTCGGCCAGATGATGAGCAATTATCACAATTCCATCGCCGTATCCGGCACCCACGGAAAAACAACGACAACCTCCATGCTTTCCCTGATTATGCTGGCCGGCGAATGTGACCCGACCATTTCCGTCGGCGGAATTCTGAAGGATATCGACGGCAATATCCGTGTGGGCCGTTCCCAGAACTTCATTACCGAAGCCTGCGAATACACCAACAGTTTTCTGAAATTCAACCCGCGGATCGAGCTGATCCTTAATGTGGATGCCGATCATCTGGACTTCTTTAAGGACCTGAATGATATCCGCCACTCCTTCCGCTGCTTCGCCGAAAAGCTGGATGAAAAAGGCGTTCTGATTATTAACGGAGAAATTCCGAACCGGACATATTTTACAGAAAACCTTCCATGTAAGGTGATTACCTACGGTCTGGATTCTTCCGATACTTATACCGCAAAAAATATCACCTTCGATGACCACGCCTGCGGAAGCTATGATTTATATGCCAACGGCGAAAAACTGGAACATATGACACTGAGCGTCACAGGGATGCACAATGTTTCAAATTCCCTGGCTGCCATCGCTGCTGCCATGGAACTGAACATTCCTATGGAAAAAATCAAACTGGGTCTGGCCAATTTTAAGGGAACGGACCGCCGCTTCGAATATAAGGGCATCATTAACGGCATCACCGTCATTGACGACTATGCCCACCATCCGACAGAAATCGAAGCCACCCTGACGGCGGCGAAGAATTATCCACACCGGAAAATCTGGTGCGTCTTCCAGCCCCACACCTACACACGGACCAAAGCCCTGCTGGGGGATTTTGCCAAAGCCCTTTCCCACGCAGACCATGTCGTCCTTGCAGACATCTATGCCGCCCGGGAAGCGGATACCGGAGAGATTCACTCCAGAGATCTGCAGGCCGAAATCCGGAAATTAAATACCGAAGCTGATTATTTTTCCTCATTTGAAGACATCGAAAAATTTTTATTAAAAAATTGTACTCACGGTGACCTGTTGATAACTATGGGCGCCGGAGACATTGTAAATGTTGGGGAAGACCTCTTAAAATAACAGTTATCCACATTATCCACAGATTTATCAACATTTTCCTGTTTTTAAACCTGTGGATAATTTCATTTACATAATCTTTTCACCGGTTTATCGCAATAATCCCGAAACCTCTTGTTTTTCTTAGCTTTTTCGACATAATTTTATCCACAAAATAATTATGATAAAAAGTTATCCACATTATCCACACTTTCCACAACGAACTTCACCAAAATCCTGCCCTATTTTCAATAAATCGGAGATGTGTTATACTCACCTTAATTATAAATATCAGGGTGATAAATTATGAACAATATTGCATTACATACCGACATGCCGCGGAATCTGACGATGATTCCCAATGCCTTTCTCGACCACTATATGGCCGGCGCCAACGGCGAATTTTTAAAAATATATCTCTATCTTCTGCGCTGGGCCGGATGCGCTCATGCCGAGATTACAACAAACTCCATGGCCGATTTCTTTAACATGACCGAAAACGACATTAAACGGGCGCTGCGCTTCTGGGAACAGGAACAGCTTCTCCGGATTGGCTGGGCTCCCGATGGCAGTATTACCGCCATCTGTCTGTGTCCGGTCACTGCACCGTACCGTGAGAATGCCTCCCGCCGCGAGGCCCCGGGCTATCACGAAGCCGCAGCTTATCAGGAAACCGCCCCTGCTCCGGCGGAATTTGACGCTCCGGAAACGGTATTTGCCGAAGAACCAGAGGCCGCTCCGGCTCCGGAAAGCCAGGACCATCCGGTTCCTGCCTATTCCGTCACCGATCTTCAGCATTTTATGGATAACGATGAGGTGAAGAACCTCTTCCTGATGTTCCAGGAGCTTACCGGAAAGCCGCTGAACCAGAATGATATGAATACGATCGTCTTTTTCTATGACGAACTGGGCATGTCCGGAGATCTGATCGAACATCTTTTTGAATACTGCATTTCCGGCGGCCACCGGAAACTGAGCTATATGCAGGCCGTGGCCATCGGCTGGACAGAATCCGGTATCCGCACCGTCGCTGATGCCAAAACCTACTGCGCCGCATTTAATAAACAGAATACGGCAGTTATGAACGCTTTCGGCATCAAAGGCCGCTACCTGAGCGATAACGAACTGTCCTACATCCGCCGCTGGACCCAGGAATACCGGCTTTCTCAGGAACTGATCGTGGAAGCCTGCCGCCGGACGATTTTAACGGCCCATTCCGCAAGCTTCCAGTATGCGGATTCGATTCTTGAGCGCTGGAAAAACAACCAGGTCCGCACGCTGGACGACGTAACCCGTCTGGATGCCGCCTTTGAAAAATCCAGAGCCGCCCGGACGAAAAAAGCTCAGGAAAACAAGTCGGCCAAAAATACATCCGGGAAAAAACCGGCTTCCCGTTTCCATAATTTTAATCAGAGAACGTATGACTACAGCGATATGGAAGTGGAATTTGTCAAAAAACTCCATTCCGGCAGCCATCAATAAACCGATACAGAAGGAGGCTCTGTTTCCATGCTGAATAATTCACTTTATCAAACCATTATGCGGGATTACAACCGCCGCCAGGCCGAAGCCAAACATGCCCAGGATCTTCGGACCCGGGAGATTTTTTCAAAACTCCCGGAATATGAAACTCTGGAGCAGGAAATCATTACTCTGTGTGCCGGAGAAGCCCGGTCCAGAGTTTTAAAACCGGAGGGCGCCGGGGAAACGTCCCGCCGCGAACTCCACGACCGGATTTCCCGTCTGAAATCCCGTCAGTTGAAGCTTCTGCTGGATGCCGGCTATCCCGAGGATTATCTTGAGCTTCATTACACCTGTCCCCGCTGTAAAGACACGGGCTTTTATGAGAACGATCTCTGTCCCTGTTTCCGTCAGGCCGCTGCCCGCCGGATCTATGACCAGACCAAAATCGCGCCGATCCTCGAGAAAGAGAACTTCGGTACTTTTCGGATCGATTATTATTCAGAGACCGTAGATCCCCGCTTCGGCATCAGCCCTGCGGAGAATATGCGGACGATCGCGGCACGGTGCCAGCAGTACATTAAGCATTTCGATACCCGGTTTGCGAACCTCTTTATTTACGGTGAAACCGGCGTGGGCAAAAGCTTTCTGACCCACTGTATCGCCAATGAGCTTCTGAAATCTTCCCATTCGGTCCTCTATCTGACCGCCTTCGAACTGATCGAAGCTTTCGAAAAACACACCTTTGGCGATAATGATGACCGGGAAGACAGCCTTTATGAAGATACGCTTTTTGATTCGATCCTGAACTGCGATGCCCTGATTATTGATGACCTCGGAACGGAAACCGTCAACAACTTTACGGTCTCCCAGCTTTTTCTCTGTCTGAATCACCGGCAGCAGTCCCGGAAATCGACCATTATTTCCACAAACCTTCCGGTCGAAGCCATTCAGGATATCTACAGTGAACGCATTTTTTCAAGAATTATCAGCTATTATGAGATTTTTCTGATTATCGGCGAAGACATCCGCTTCCGGATTGCCCGGAGCCGCTGATATATTTTGATAAAATCCAACGACTTTCGACAAAATTCTTGACAATGAAGGACGGTATAGTCCATAATGATTAATTGGACATAAAATCCTTTTTTTACAGAGGATGCTTGCATAAAAAATAACTTTATCAACCAAATTAATGAATGTACGGAGGTAAAACATGGATCAGCTCAACATCGATTTTAAAGAAAGTATTCCTGTGGCCCAGTTAGGAATTATTCCTCTGGAAAGCAGCCGGGAACTCGGCCAGAAAGTAAACGAGTACATCGTTTCATGGCGTAACGACAGACTCAGCACGAATCAGGGAAATATCCTTTTCGAAAACTACAAAAAGGATACTTACATTATTGATTCCAAATGTTCCCGTTTCGGTTCCGGTGAAGCCAAGGGTACGATTTATGAATCCATTCGAGGCAAAGACCTGTATTTCATCGTCGACGTTACAAATTACAATGTTAAGTACAAATTATGCGGATACGAAAACCGCATGTCACCGGATGACCATTATTCCGATTTAAAACGTCTGATTGCCGCTGCTGCCGGTAAGGCACGCCGCATCAACGTTATCATGCCTTTCCTCTATGAAAGCCGTCAGCATAAACGGACATCCCGTGAATCCCTGGACTGTGCGGTAGCGCTTCAGGAATTAAAGAGCATCGGTGTCGATAATATCATCACCTTCGATGCCCATGACCCTCGTGTGCAGAATGCGATTCCTCTGAGCGGTTTCGAAAGCATTCAGCCAAACTACCAGTTTATCAAAGCCCTTTTCAATTCCGTTGATGATCTTATCGTGGACAGCGACCACATGATGATGATAAGCCCGGATGAAGGCGCTATGAGCCGTGTTGTTTATTATGCCAACGTTCTCGGCATCGACATGGGTATGTTCTACAAACGCCGTGATTATTCCACCGTTGTCAACGGACGTAACCCGATCGTTGCTCACGAATTCCTCGGCGCATCGGTTGAAGGCAAAGACGTTATCATCATTGATGATATGATCTCTTCCGGTGAAAGTATGCTGGATACTGCCAGAGAACTGAAAAAACGTAAAGCAAAACGTGTTTTCGTTGCTTCGACTTTCGGCCTTTTCACAAACGGTCTGGAATCCTTCGATAAAGCCTATGAAGAAGGCGTCATCAGCAAGATTCTGACAACCAACTGTATTTACCAGACACCGGAATTACTTTCCAAACCATACTACGTCAACGTAGATATGAGTAAATACGTTGCCCTCTTAATCGAATCTCTGAATCACGACCGTTCCATCAGTGAATTACTTGATCCATCCGACAAGATTCATCGTTTATTAAAGAAATACAACAATCGCTAATGAGCATCATAAAAAGGTGTCCCTCCCGCGGATATGTAAGATCCGCGGGAGGAACACCTTTTTTTATTTTCTCCATATTTATTTAAGCCGACAAATACACCGGATTATAAGGAATTCCCATCCGGTCCAGCGCATCCATTTCCCGATGCTGGCAGGTGAAAATGACCACCTGAGGCAGATTCTGCTTTGCCAGCCATGCCAGAGTCCGCGTAAGTCTTCGGTCATCATAAAACACGAAGCTGTCATCAAAGAATACCGGAACACTGCTTTCCGGAAAAAGGAGACGGACCATCGCCATGCGGAGCGTCAGATACAACTGTTCCCGGGTTCCCGTACTGAGCTGGTCTGCCTCAGCAAACTGCCGCCCGGTATCCACCTTCAGATTCAGTTCATTATCAACGACCACCCGCTCGTATTTTCCGCCGGTCAGTTCCCACATCATCCGGGAAACCTCCTGATTCAGCGCCGGTCCGAAACCGGAATGGATTTCTTCGGACAAATCCCGGATAATCGCCATACATTCGTCAATCACCGCAATTTCTTCCCGGTCATCCCCGGCTTCCTGCGCCAGAGCCTCCATCTGCTCTTCCAGCGCCGTCCTTTCCTCTTCCTTCCGTTCCATCGTTTCCTTCTGTACCATCAGCCGCTCCAGAGATTTTGTCAGGTTTTCTTCCTGTGCCCGGAGCTCTTCCAGTTTTCCGTCCTCCGCCTCCGTATCGATTTCCAGAGAAATATCATCCCCGTATTTTTCAAGATAAGGCTGCAGCGGAATCTGTATTTTCTCATACTGCTCTCTCAGCGCCCGAAGCTCCTTCTGAAGTTCTTTCAGAGATCCCCGGGTTCCCCGGCCGAACATATGCTGTTCCATGACATCATGGATTTCGTCCAGCTCCTGTTTGCGTTCGCTGACCCGCCGCCCCATTTTCCGCCGGCCGCCCTGAAGGACCAGTCCCGTCACAGCCAGAACAATGACCAGGAGAAGTATCACTCCGACCCGGGGCAATAATGCATTTTTCAGGAAAAATACGCCAATGACCGGAATCAGTCCGAACATCATCACCGAAAATAAAATCGAAAGGTTCCGTCCCATGAGTTGTTCATATCTGTCTGAAATATCATCATAGGCTTCATTCGCCGCGTCCCACCGCTGTTTCATCGTATCAAAATCATCTTCTGCCGACTGCTGCTTCATTTCCTCGTAAGCCGCCTTTTTCTGCTGATACCGGGAAGCTATATAATTATTTTCTTCAATTAAGCGAATGGCTTCCATCCGCTCCTTCTGTTCCTTTTTCCGGTTTTCACGGCCGGAAAGCCGTTCCGACGTCATCTGTTCCCGGATGCTGCGAAGCTTTTCCTCCTGCCGGCGGATTTCCTGAAAAAGCTGCTGCTTTTCAGCTTCGGTCACCTGCATTCCCTCCGCCTGGTCTTTCAGCGCCTGAAGCTGCTTTTCCGGACTTTTATCCATCTGGATTTTCCGTTCTTTTCTGAGATAATCCAGCGTCTGCTGCAGATCAATGTCCTCACTTTTCGTCCGCTTTAAATTAGCCATATACGCCTGAAGGGACAGTCCGAATCGGGCGTCGATCTGATGCTCAAGCTGGCAGATGCTCAGCGCATTTTTATAATTGGCCCGGGTCATGCCTTCGATCAGACCATCAATCTGGCCGCCCGGCAGCAAAATTTCCCGTCCTGTACCCATCTGCTCGACTTTAAAAAATTCATCCTCTTTATAAAAATTTCTGAGAAGCCGGTATTTCTCCCCATTATGCACAATCACCATCGAGCCTTCATAATTTTTTCCCTGTTCCCATGGCTGAAACCGGGAATAATCATCCTTTCTGGCGGCCTTTCCCCGAAGACGCTCCACGCCGAAAAGCATGGCCTGGATGAACTGATGCAGCGTTGTCTTTCCCGCCTCATTCTCACCGTAGATAATATTGATCCCCGGCTGAAGCTCAAGCTGCTGATTGTGAAAAGGACCAAAATGGGTCAAATTCAGTGTTTCGATCATCATCCCTGATTTCCGCTCCTTCCGTGATACATGGCCTGAAGGCCGTAACTTAAAATTTTTTCTCTGCGTTCTTCCGGCATCGGCATCTGATAGACCTTTTTAATAAACATACCGATCAGATTATCTGCATTGTCATTATAAAGCCGTTCAAAATCGAACCACGGCAATGTTTCATCCTTCACGGAGACCACATTTTCCATGCCCTTCATCCGCTCCGTATCGTAGACAATATCCGCATCCCGGTAACCCTTCAGAAGAACATTATAGAGATTTTCCGGACCTTCAATCTGAATCTGCTGGCCAAGCCAGTGTTCCATTTCTCCGGCCGTCATATCCGTATCCGATTCCAGTACCAGATCTTTATATGATCTACAGGCCGCCGGGCAGAACTGAATCCGGGTTCCGTCCGTATCGATTTCACCATAGATATACCCATGCTCTCCGGTATCCAGACGGTCAATGGGCTCCAGCGCCCCGGCATAGGCCATCCCTCCGCTGATAATTTCCGGTTTATGGATATGGCCCAGGGCCACGTAGTCAAATCCCGCCGCCATCAACTGTTTTTTCTGCATCGGCACATGCTTTTCATCGCCGCCATGGGCCAGCAGAATATGATATCCCGGCTGATCCATCGGGGAGATCCTGTCATAGAGCGGCGCTTCGATTTCCCGGTGTTCATAGCTGAGCCCGTAGACCCATGTGTTCAGCGCCTCCAGATGACATACGTCCAGGGCCTCGCTGTCGAAAAAATGTACATTTTCCGCCCAGGTAAATCCCCGGTAATTGGAGCCTTCACCGATAAAATCGTGGTTCCCGGCCATCATGACGACCTGGGCCGGAGCCGCACACGCCAGACGGTAATTCAGTTCCTTTAATTCCCGTTTTAACGGCGGCCGGTGAAAAATATCCCCGGCGATAAGAATCAGATCTACGCCCTGCTTTCCGGCCTCCCCGAGAAGCCGGTAAAAAGTGGCTTCAATCTCTTCGGAACGCTTCTGCGCCCAGGGCCTGCCCCGGTCGGGCACTGCCCCGAGGTGAATGTCCGCCATATGTATAAAACGCATCTTCATCCCCCATTTCTTCCAGATATGGATCTATTCAAACAAACGGTCATCTCTGTGTGCACCGTCAAACAGATGATAATAGTTCAGAATCCGGTAATCATTCAGATTCCCGCCATCCTTTTCTCCGGTGATATTCTGAGCCGTATTGGAGTGCCACTTTCCTTCATCGTCCATCCAGGCATTGGCCGTTATCGCCGGATAACTTTCCGAGAGGTTTTTCAGATAATTCTGCCACGGACTTAAAGGCAGTCCCGCCTTTTCAACGAGCAGTGTGCTCAGGTAATTCAGGCTGGTCGTTTCTATATAATCTTCTTCAATATCGTAGTTGGCCCACAGCACAAAGGGTACTTCATAACGTTTCTGTTCCGCTTCGACAGAGAGTCCTTCCGCACCGGCGCTGCCGTTCAATCCATAGACCGGCTGCACCACCCAGTCCGCCGGCTGATGATCTCCGAACATCAGAATCACCGTCGGCTCATCCACCTTCGAAAAATATTCCACCAGCTTTTCAAAGGAGGCGTCCGAAACTTTAATCAGCGACAGATACCGCTCCAGCAGTTTGTCATTCGCTCCGCCGTAAACTTCCACATCCGGCACAAAGTTTTCATATTCCCTGCTGTAGCTGCTGTGGTTCTGCATCGTTACGTCAAAGACAAACACAGGCTGTCCTTCCGGTTTGGCATTGTAAATATCCACAATCTTCTGATAGGTCGCAAGGTCTGTCGTATATTCCCTCAATATCGGCGCATCCGTAAAGCTTTCCTTAAAATAACTGTGATCCATGCCGAAATAATTATAGATATTCCTCCGGTTCCAGCCATTGGCCCGGTACGGATGGATAAATGACGTTTCATATCCCATGCTATGAAACTGACTCACCAGCGTCGGCATAGCGCCGCGGATATACTGCTGATAGGGAATCGATCCCGCCGGAAGATAGGCCATCGAATCTCCGGTCAGAAATTCAAATTCCGAATTGGCCGTATTGCCGCCCTTAACGGACACATAGGCGTTTCCCTTCACCGTATTTTCTGTCAGTGAACGGATAAACGGCATATAATCCACATTGGTTTCAAAGCCGCCAAGTACCGCCGGATCTGAAAAGGCCTCATTCATGACAACAATGACGTTCGGCTTCTGCTCCGGAAGCTCCTCCGTCCCTCCGGCGCCGGCTTTAAGGAGTTCTTCTGCCTTTTCGGCACTGTAATTCCCGGGTTTTGAAATCTGCAGATACTGCATATTTGAAATAAAGCTGGCGGCAAAGCCGTTAAGCTGATAATACGCATTCGGTGTAAAAAGGTATTCATAAAACCCGACTTTTTTATGCAGCGCCGGGGTCTGAACAGACGTCCCGTAAAGGGTAATCCCAAGCACCATCACAAGCACCGACAATATATGATACTGACGGTTCCTTATTTCCAGCTTCCACCGGGTAAAAAGACCTGCCAGAATCAGAACCAGAAAGCCTGCCAGAATCACCCGGGCATCCTTATCCAGACGGTAATCATAATTTTCCGAAACACTGGCCGCCGTCTTTATGGAAAATATATCCCATGGATAGACCGGCACGGAACGGAAGGAAATCACATAGTAATTGACAAGTCCCACCGCCATCACCAGCAGGCTGCCCAGACTGATGCTCACCCAGCTTCGCCTGGAAATGACGAGAATCAGCCCGTAAAACAAATAGTAAAACACCAGATTCAGAAAAATCAGCGGCCACTCCATATCTTCCGGCACCGAATGGGTCAGTGTTTCCAGAAGCAGGAAACTCAGTACCGGCGTTCCGAGCCACAAAATCCTTCCGAAGATTTTCAAAAATCCCTTCTTTTTCAACATATGTAAACGCCACCTTTAATAAAGAATAAGAGGCTGCAAAATAAAGCAGCCTCTTGTTTGATTTCATTTTCTGCTATTAAATATCGCAGTTTTTTACAGTTCTCGGGAATGGAATGACATCCCGGATATTTGCCATACCGGTCAGATACATGACACAGCGCTCAAAGCCCAGACCAAAGCCTGCATGGCGGGCAGAGCCGTAACGGCGTAAATCCAGATAAAAGTCGTAATCTTCAGCCTTCAAGCCCAGTTCGTCCATTCTCTGAAGAAGTACGTCATAATCGTCCTCTCTCTGGCTTCCGCCGATGATTTCTCCGATGCCCGGAACGAGCAGGTCCATCGCCGCCACTGTTTTTCCATCCGGATTCATCTTCATGTAGAAAGCTTTGATTTCCTTCGGATAATCCGTAACGAATACCGGACGTTTGAAGATCTTCTCTGTCAGATAACGTTCATGTTCGGTCTGTAAGTCAATACCCCAGTGAACTTTATAATCAAATTTATCATTATGTTTTTCCAGAAGCTCTACCGCTTCTGTGTAGGTCACATGACCGAAATCCGAAGCCACGACATGTTTCAGACGTTCGATCAGGCCCTTGTCCACAAACTGATTGAAAAATGCCATTTCTTCCGGTGCGTTTTCCAGAACATAGTTAATGACATATTTCAGCATGGCTTCTGCCAGCGCCATGTTGTCCTGTAAATCTGCAAAAGCGATTTCCGGCTCAATCATCCAGAACTCGGCTGCATGACGGGTTGTGTTTGAGTTTTCCGCACGGAAAGTCGGTCCAAATGTATAAATATTCCGGAAAGCCATCGCAAAGGTTTCTCCGTTTAACTGACCGCTGACGGTCAGGTTGGTCTCTTTTCCGAAAAAGTCTTTGGAATAATCAATATTTCCCTCGGCATCCAGCGGAACATTCCTCGGATCCAGAGTTGTTACCTGGAACATTTCGCCCGCACCCTCACAGTCGCTGCCTGTAATCAGTGGTGTATGCACATAGACAAAGTCTCTCTCCTGGAAGAATTTATGAATCGCATAGGCGATCAGGGAACGCACACGAAATACCGCCTGGAAGGTGTTGGTCCGTGGACGCAGATGGGTTACTGTCCGAAGATATTCGAAGCTGTGGCGTTTCGGCTGAATCGGATAATCCGGTGTGGACGGTCCTTCAACAATGACTTTCTGCGCCTGAATTTCAAAAGGCTGTTTGGCCTTCGGCGTCGCCACCAGTGTTCCTTCAACGATGACTGCGGCACCTACATTCAGCTTACAAATATCCTGGAAATTATCCATTGTTTCATTAAATACGACCTGAAGGGTCTGAAAATAAGTTCCGTCGTTAATCACAAGAAATCCGAAAGTCTTGGAATCTCTTAAATTTCGCACCCAGCCGCCAATCGTTACGGTCTGGTCTATATAGGCTTCAGAATTTCTGTATAATTCTTTCACTGATGTAAGTTCCATTATATCTATACCTCCATTAAACTAATCTTTTTCATTTTCTTAATTTTCTCAAGTGTTCCTATTATACCGTAAAATTTCTTTTTCGTAAAGGTTCTTGGCGGATTAAATCTGGACTTTCGCCGGATTCAGCAGTATAATGGTCTCGCAAACGAAAAGACAGAAAGGATGTTTCATAATGGATGAACGTATTAAAGTATTTGCTCACAATCTTATCCACAAATCAATCCAGGTAAAACCGGGAGATAACGTATATATTCACTATACCGGAGAAGCGACCGAAGATCTGGCCCGTCAGCTCATTAAAGAAACCTATGCTGCCGGCGCCCTGCCGTTTCCACACTACACAAACCCACGGGTTCAGCGCGAAATGCTCCTCCACTGTACCAAAGAACAGCTTCGCCTGATGGCCCGGGTCGATGCCCTTGAAATGTCTCAGATGGACTGTTATCTGGCTGTCCGCGGTTCGGACAACATTTCTGAAAATGCGGATGTGCCTGCGGAAAATCTGGCCTTATACGAACGTCTCTACAGTACACCGGTGCATCACGAAATCCGTATTCCGAAGCTGCGCTGGTGCGTTATGCGCTATCCGAATAATGCCATGGCCCAGTTAAACGGTCAGAGCCTCGAAGCTTTTGAAGACTTTTATTTTGATGTCTGCTGTCTGGACTACGAAAAAATGGATGAGGCCATGACGCCCCTGATCGAGCTTATGGAAAAAACCGATAAGGTGCGGATCCAGGGTCCCGGCACCGACCTGACCTTCTCTATCAAAGGGGTTCCTGCCATCAAATGCGCCGGAAATATGAACATCCCTGATGGGGAAGTCTACACAGCCCCTGTCCGGGAATCCATTAACGGTACTCTGACCTATAATACCCCGGCAGTCTTCCAGGGATTCACTTTTGAAAATATTTCTTTTACATTTAAAGACGGAAAGATCATCCGGGCCACAGCCAACGATACGGAACGGATCAATCAGGTTCTCGATACCGATGACGGCTCCCGTTACATCGGTGAATTTGCCATCGGCGTCAACCCATATATTCTGACACCGATGAAGGATACCCTTTTCGATGAAAAAATCATGGGTTCCTTCCACTTCACACCGGGTAACTGCTATGATGAAGCGCCAAATGGCAACCACTCTGCGATTCACTGGGATCTTGTCTGTATTCAGCGCCCGGAATACGGCGGCGGCAGCATCTGGTTTGATGATGTCCTCATCCGCAAAGACGGCCGCTTCGTGCTTCCGGAGCTCGATGGCTTAAATCCGGAAAACCTCAAATAATGGCCCAAAAAAGGTATCCGTCGGAAAGACTGGCTAACGCTTTCCGACGGATACCTTTTTTACTTATAATAACTGTAAATCACATTTCCCGACGAAGCAATTCCCTTCACTACGGAATCCCATTCATATCTGACCGCTGTACTGTCCTTCGGATCCGCAACGGTGATGGTGCTGTCCGTATACCCTTCGACAACACACCAGGTGCCCTCGCTGTTTTTCACAACCAGCGGCACGCCTTCGGAAACCATGGACAGGGCGTCCTCCAGAGCGATTCCGCTCATGTCCACCACATGAACATCCGGAAGATTTTTCTTCATATTTTCCAGCATATCCCCGCTTTGGATTTCCGGACTGCCGCTGATACCCTCATAGGCCATCAGCCACTGGAGCACGGCGTTTTGCTGAGCCACGGCGTCTTCTCCGGCGAGGCCGATGGACGCGCCGTTCAAATCCTTTTGTGCAGCACGGGACGATGGCCGGCTGATGACCTTTCCCTGACTGTCCAGAACACTTCCGCCGTTTTCCAGCGCCTCCAGATAGGCCTCTTTAAAAGTCGGATATTTCAGGATATTATCCGCCTGGAAAACCATATATCCCGTATAATTCTGATCCTGAACCCGGAAGTCCATCCAGGTGTTCCGATAGGCTTCAATCGCTCTGGCCTGAAGAACGACCGGCGCTTTATTTCCATACTGGCTGATCGTCATCCAGCTCTCATTTTTCCGAAATTCCTGCTGCCTGTCAGCGACTTCCACTTCCTGAGCCCCCGGCTGATTATAAAGAATATAATCCATGGCCATATCTCCGCCGCTGCTGTTTTTTCTGGATATCTCGATCAGATTTCCATTGATCGACGCCCTGGAAATATAACCGCCTTCGACATGGTACTCTTTCAGCACCTGACGCTCGAAATCCGTGATATAAAGTGTTTCCATGCGTCCGTCTTTATCGGCTGATCTGCCGATACCGTAAACCAGATTTTCACCCAGCATACCGACCATTTCGATACGTTCCTTTCCGCTGTCAAAGGTCCGGCTCTCTCCGGTCGCCAGATTCGTCCACAGAATTTCGTGGGTCCGGCCGCTTTCATCGGCCTGCACGGTCGCCATACTCTGTCCGTCCTCGGAAATACTGCAGCTCTCCGATCCAATCTGTTCCATCACGATTTCCGATGTTTTCATGACAATATCAAACCGGTATAACGTATCCTCCAGACATAGATAGAGCATGTCGTTATCATCAATAAAGGCCATTTCCTTAATTCCCCGGTTCAGCATATTATAATTTTTGTGATAAGGAATAAACAGCATTTCGGAATAGGTTCCGTCCGCCCGATTATAACGGTTGATCTCGATGCCGAAATTTCCCTCATTATCTCCGTTATACATATAGCCGTAAACCGCAAAATACAAATCGCCGTTGTCTTCCGTCCGGAGCACTTTCACTCCATGCTTCCGGTAACTGGCATCTCTCTGGCTTCCCTGGCTCTTTTTTTCAAAGCCGAAGGCCTGGGTCAGAATATTATCCCGAGTGTTATATACCCACAGCCCGCCGTCCGCTTCAAAGCTGATATAGGTATTGTATTCCTCTTTTTCAGTCGGACTGTCTTCGCTTTCCGCGCCGCTTTCAGTCTCCGTTTCCTCCGGCTCTTCCCGGCCGTAAACCCGGATATCCAGTCCGTCTTCATCCACCATTCCCAGACGAAGGCGGTTATTGTCAAAGACAAAGCTCCGCTCATTGACCTTTTCTTCCATGGTTCTGGAATAATCCAGAAGATCCTCTTTACTTCCATCGGACGAAACGCTGTAATGCTCCTCAACCATATAATTGTAATCATTGCCGCTGTCATCTCTGGCCACGATTTCATAAATCATCTGAATCTCTCCGACCCGGTTGTCCAGGTTCGTGACCGTCGTCTTCACCTCACCGACGACCTCTGGCGCCAGGTCGCCCCAGGTAATTGTTTCACTGTCCGAAGCGATGGTCACCTTCCGAAAATCATTGCTGATGCCATCCGATGCGGAAGACAAATATTCGGCAATCCGGGAAGCGGCTGTTTTTTCAAATGTTGCCTTATGAAAATCCATGGCAAACTGGAGCTTGTCATAGGCCATTAAATCATTTCCCGTGACAATACGTGTATAGTAATAACAGGTCTGCTTCTTATCATCTTCCACCGTCAGATTCAGACAGTATTCTTTCCCGTCCTGTAAATCCGCCGCAAAGGTGATCCGCGTCTCCCGGTTTCCTTCCACCCGCTGAACCTCCGGACATTCGCCCGATTCAATTTCCACCGCATTATTTTCATCCATCAGCGTATAGCGGATATTACGCACGCTGTTCACCGGCTCCCGTACCTGCAGCGTCAGTTCCTTATTTTCCGAAACCGGCGTAATGCTGTCCCTCAGGTAAGCGGCATCCATCGCCTGCCGATAGCCGTCCATTTCATTAATCAGCATGCCGCTGGTCTTTACGTACAGCTTTATCAGTGACGTATCGCCCTGATTTTTTGACGGATGAATCCGGTCGTAATTGAATATATGGCCTGCCAGAAAAAGGGTCACAATAAACGATACGACATAAAATCCGGCAATCCATAAAATCTTTCTGTTTACTTTCATGCTTTAATTTCCCTCTTTCTCCCCGTCCGGGAAAAACAGACGGAACAGGGTCAGATCCCCTTTCACCGCCCCGGCACAGGCCTGGTATGCCTCGATCTCCTTCGCCCGGTTTCCACGGATGCCCGTTTTCACGCCCCGGATCAGAATATTCTTCGGCGTATGTTCCATATCAATAAATTCAAGGATCTGGGTCTTATAGCCCATAATCTCCAGAAGCTGTCCCCGGAGACCGTCTGTCATCAGCGCCGCCATCCGTTCTTTTAAAAGACCATAGCGCAGTACCGGCTCCAGAATATCATTTTTTATCTGCCCGTTCAGCTCATGCTGGCAGCATGGTACGGACAAAATAACCCGGGCGTTCCATTTTACCGCCTTATACAGGGCATAATCCGTCGCCGTATCGCAAGCATGAAGGGTCACCACCATATCCACAGCATCCGTCCCCTCAAAATCGGCAATATCCCCATGGATAAATTCCAGATTTTCATAGCCGTACTTGTCCCGAAGCTGGCTGCAATGCTTAATGACCTCGGTTTTTAAATCCAGACCGATCATTTTCACCGGATAGCCTTTCTGAATACAGAGATAGTAGTACATCGCAAAGGTCAGATAGGATTTACCGCATCCAAAATCAATAATCGTCACCGGACGGTCCTTCGGAAGTTCTTCCAGGATATCCTGGATAAATTCCAGAAAGCGGTTGATCTGCCGGTATTTGTCATACTTGGAACGGACAATTTTCCCTTCGGATGTCATGACCCCCAGATCAATCAGAAACGGTACCGGCGTTCCTTCCGGTAAAATATAGGTCTTCTTCCGATTGTGTTCCAGACTTGTTTTATCTGCTTTTTTACAGCTCCGGTTCTTCCGTTCCTTCACCGTCACATTGCCTTTTTTCCCGGAGAGGATCGTATATTCCCTGTCTCCGCTTTTTATCTGAGTCTGTTTAAATTCATTCTGAATCAAATCTGTCAGCCATTCTTTCATCTGATCTTCTTCAATATTTTTATGAAAAACCTGGGTTTTTGTATACTGGGCCGCCTGAAATATCAGCCTGTCCTTAATAATCACCGGGCGCACCTTGATTTTCTGAATATCTCCGGCCTTTTTCGGACTGCTCAGCGTCAGATCCGCCAGCTCCCAGTTCAGCGCTTCTTCTAAAACATCTTCCAACTGTTTCATTTTTAATTCCTTTCTTATAAGGGTATATCTGCAGATATTTTACCATGCCGCGCCCAAATCCACAAGGGGCGGCAGCCACCGCCCCCGCAGCTTATCTCGGATACAGCCGCCGTTTAAAATCCCGGCGGCGCCGTCTCCGAAAGCAGATTTCATCATGAAGCAGGCACATAATCAACGCCCGGTGAAAATCCTCCGGTTCCGGTCTTCCGGCTTTTGTGTAGGCCCTTTCCGCCATATTTTCCATGGCGGTCACATCCGGATATTCATCATACATACAACTGCCGTCATATTCCTCTTCGTCACAGACGTCCTCTACCCACCGGACCATTTCCCGGTCCATCTTCGGATACATTTTTTTCATATAATCTCTGTCCTTCATAAAATCATCATCCTGAGCCCATGGATTGTCACCAAGGACATCATACAAATTCATTTGATGTAAACTCTGATACGCCATAAAGCCCTCCTGTCTTTGCTCAGAATTATAATATGCCTGGTCGGATTTGATGGTTCCCGCACCATCCGTCTTTTTTTACATAAACTGAAAGAAAGTTTTGCAGGGTGGTTTTATGAATTCTTCCTATCTGGGCATACTTGTCAATAAGTCCCATCCGCTCCCCGATGACTATGTTCCCCCGGATTTAGTTCCCGTGGACGTTCCCTTTGCCTATATCCGCGATGACCGACGAAATTATCTGAGAAAGCCTGCGGCCCTGGCGCTGGAAAATATGTTTCGGGATGCTGCCGCCGCCGGCATGGATCTGACCGCCGTCTCCGGCTACCGTTCCTTTGAACGCCAGCGGGAAATTTATGAAAGCAATCTGGCTGTCAAAGGCCCCGAACACACCCGCCTCTATTCTGCCGAAGCCGGAAAAAGTGAACATCAGACCGGACTGGCCATGGATATTTCCACACCTTCCATCCATTCGGGACTCACCACAGACTTTGAGGCCACACCGGAAGGTCTCTGGCTCCGGGAAAATGCACCGGACTATGGTTTTATTCTCCGCTATCCTTCCGGAAAGGAAGGCATCACCGGCTATGCCTTCGAGCCCTGGCACTTCCGCTATATCGGGAAAATTCCCGCAGGATACATCACCGCCCGGAGAATCACTCTGGAAGAATATTATCAGCTTTTATTTCCGGAGAAAATCGTGTATGATATAGGATAGTAATATGATTTTTAACCCTGGAGGTCACTATGGAACAAAAGACAAATCCTGAGTTCCGTCAAAGCGGAATTCTTGTACATCCGACATCCTTTCCGGGCCCGTATGGTATCGGCGATCTCGGAAAAGGCGCTTATGATTTTATCGACTTTCTGCAGGCCGGGGGACAGACGCTCTGGCAGTGTCTGCCCCTCGGTCCGACAGGCTTCGGCGATTCGCCCTATCAGTCTTTCTCCGCCTTTGCCGGCCAGCCTCTGATCATCAGCCCGGAAAAGCTCATGGACTTAGAGCTGCTGACGGAGGAAGATGCCGCCTGCCATCCGGAATGGAATGACGAAGCCGTTGACTACGGTCCTCTGATTCAATATAAAACGGCCCTTTTTAAAAAAGCCTACGAAAATTTCCGGCACACGCCGATCATCCTGCTGCTGGATGAATTCCGGACGTTCTGTGAAAAAAACAGCGGCTGGCTGATGGACTACGCTCTTTTCATGGCATTGAAGGATGCCAATGAAGGCCGTGCCTGGACAGAATGGGACGACGCCTGGAAATTTCCGACGCCTGCCATCAAAGCCGCCGCTCATAAAGAATTGAAGGATTCGGTGGACTACTACTGTTTTCTTCAGTACATTTTCTTTAAACAATGGGACGAACTGAAAAACTATGCCCATAAAAAAGGCGTCCGCATTATCGGTGATATTCCGATTTTCGTTTCTCCGGACAGCGCCGATGTCTGGGCCCATAAAGAGCTTTTTTATCTCGATAAAGACGGATTTCCGACGGTCGTGGCCGGAGTGCCGCCCGACTATTTCAGCGCCACAGGCCAGCTCTGGGGCAATCCCCTCTACGACTGGTCCGTCCATAAAAAAGAGGGATACCGTTGGTGGATTCACCGGATCCGGCACCAGCTTCAACTGACCGATATGCTCCGCATCGACCATTTTCGTGGCTTTGAAGCTTTCTGGACCATTCCTTACGGTGAAGAAACAGCCGTTGGCGGCCAGTGGAAAAAAGGCCCCGGAAATGATTTCTTCGACCATATTATTAAAGCCCTCGGCCCTTCCCTGCCGATCATTGCCGAAGATCTCGGCGTCATCACACCGGCGGTGGAAAAGCTCCGGGATGCCTATGAATTTCCTGGAATGAGGATTCTCCAGTTTGCTTTCGAAGACATCCGGGATAACAATTATCTTCCGTATCATTATATTGAAAACTGTGTCTGCTACACGGGCACCCATGATAACGATACGACCCGCGGCTGGTATCTTCAGGCTTCACCCGAATCTCAGGATAAAGTCCGCCGGTTTATGAGCTGCGACGGAAGCAATGTCCACTGGGACTTCATCCGTCTGGCCATGAGCTCCGTTGCCCGATACGTTCTTTTTCCGATTCAGGATATTTTCGGTCTGGACAGTTCCGGCCGGATGAATACCCCGGGAACCGACACGGATAACTGGACATGGCGCTACGAAAAAGAACGTCTGAATCCGGGAACCGCCGCCTATCTGAAAGAATTATCCGAATTATTCGGACGCAATCAATACGCCGCAGAAGCTTCCGCGGCCCAAACAAAGGAGGATCTTCATTTATGATACGTTTTATTGCTGTCATATTATTTTTAGTGCTGTTTTCCATTGTCAGCCTGCCCATGTATCTTGTTGTCAATATTATCGGACATTTTAACCCGGAGGCTAAAGTCCGTATTTCCCAGAATTTTGTCGTGGGCGGTTTTAAAAACGTCCTGCGCCTCAGCAGTACCCGCCTCGAGGTGACCGGCCTTGAAAATGTCCCGGCGGACACGCCGGTTCTCTATGTGGCAAACCACCGGAGCTATTACGATATCGCCGCCTGTTATACACTGGTCAAAAACAACACCGGTTTTATTTCCAAAAAAGAAATGGAACGGATTCCATGCATCAGCCGCTGGATGCGTTACATCAACTGCCAGTTTCTTGACCGTGAAAACGTCCGTGAAGGGCTGAAGACCATTTTAAACTGCATTGAGTTAATCAAAAAGGGAACCTCCATCTTCCTCTTTCCGGAAGGCACGCGGGGCCTTGGCGGCGAAATGCTTCCATTTAAGGACGGTGGATTTAAGATTGCGACCAAAACCGGCTGTCCGATCGTTCCCGTCGCCATAAAAAATACAGAAAATATTTTCGAAACCCATATTCCAAAGGTTCAGAAGCAGACGGTATCCATCGAATTCGGCACACCGATTTATACAGCCGAAATGACACCGACAGAGAAAAAAGGACTCGGCCCCCTTGTCCAGGGACGTATTTATGACATGCTGAACGGAAAATAATATAAATTCTTTCATTTTTCCTATTCATTTTTAAGTTAAAGCGTGTTACAATTGAGAATGATTGATTTTTTAAGGAGGAAGCAGACGATGATACCTGTCGTACTTATGTCAACAGTTTCTATAGTTCTGATTGTTGTCCTCGTAGTCGTCCTGGTTGCTCTGGGTGTACTCGCATTCTGGGGAAACAAGCAGCAAAAGAAAGCCGAATCTGCACAGCAACAGATTGAAGCTGCCGCACAGCCGATGACTATGCTGGTCATTGACAAAAAGAAGATGAAGCTGACTGAATCCGGCTTACCTAAAATTGTCATAGATTCCACTCCGAAGCTTATGCGCCGCACGAAAGTGCCTGTTGTCAAAGCAAAGGTTGGACCTAGAATCATGACCCTCATTGCCGATGATAAAATCTATGATTTAATCCCTGTAAAGCAGGAAATTAAAGCCATGGTCAGCGGTATGTATATTTTAAGCGTTAGAAGCCTGAGAGGCCCGGCACTGACTGCCCCGCCGAAAGTTGGATTTTTCCAGAGAATGAAAAATAAAATTTCAGGAAAATAATTCTGAAAAAAGGTGCCCATCACATATTTTGTGACAGGCACCTTTTTTTCTTATTCACTTTCATAATGAGCCTTGCAGCTCAGATGCAGGACCCGGATTTTAAAGACCGCCACACGCCGCATCAGTTCCACATCATAATGCCATTCGCCTCTGCCGTAATGATTCATGACCGCATCCAGCCCTTTTTTCTTTTCATCCGGATCTTCGACCACTTCCACCGTACCGTCGCCGATAATGCTCTCGTAAAGATAGGAATATTCGCAGGCTTCTCTCCCGGTCACCAGCTCATGGGCCCGGTCCATCTCAAAGGCCGCCCGGCCACGGTTTTGAATACAGTCATACTTTCTTCCCGCCGAAGCCCCGTGGCAGTAAAAATACCACTGCCCCGCTTCACAGACGGCGCCGAAATTCAAAGGAACAATATACATTCCCTCATCATCGCAGAGCCCCAGCCGCAGGCAGTCGCATCCTTCAATAATCTCCCGGATTTTCTCTCCGTCCGTAATTTCTCTGTCTTTTCTGCGCATCGCTGTCCTCCATCCTGTTAAGATCATGAGAAGAAATAGGCCTTCTCATCAAATATCGTCGGGTCGTCTCTGACCTCCACTGCCAGTTCCAGAAGCTTCTCCCGTGTATTCAAAGCCTGGTCATCAATGACCCGCTCCACAAGCCGTTCCAGCACAGCGCCGAGAACCGGTCCCTGAGGTATTCCCGCCCCAATTAAATCTCTTCCGTTCACCGCCAGCGTTTTCACTTCAAAGCAATCGCCCCGGCGGATAATCTCCCGGTAAACTGCTTCCTTCTTTTTAAGAAGTTCCAGCTTATCCGGCACGACTTTCGGGTTTTTGGCGGAAATATCCGCCCGCTGTACCCGGATAAATTCATCGAATATGTCCCGTCCCACCCGGTTCAGGGCACGCCGGACACTGGCTTCCTCCGGAAAATATTTCAAGCCGTGCCATTTGACAAGGCGGCATACCCGCTCCGACGTATAGTTATCAAATTTCAGCCGCTTCATGATCCGCTTCGCCATTTCGGCGCTGGCTTCCGGATGCCGGTAAAAAATATCCCGACCGCCGTCGGTTTTCTTCACCACCGGTTTTCCAAAATCATGAATCAGCATCGTCAGCCGCAATACCGGTTCCGGCGGAATATTCTCAAGTGCGATCAGCGTATGGGTTTCCACATCATAAATATGGTTCGGCGTCCGCTGCTCCACCCCGACAATTCCATCATATTCCGGCAGAATGACCTTTGTAATCCCAAGCTCCCAGGCCTTGTGGATCCGTTCCGGATGGGCGGAAACGAGCAGCTTCACCAGCTCCACCCGAATCCGTTCGGCGCTGATATTTTTCAGGTCTCCGGCCCTTCCGGCCATAGCTTCCTCTGTTTTCGGATCAATCGAAAAGCCTAACTGGGCCGAAAAACGTATCGCCCGAAGAATCCGAAGCGCATCCTCATCAAACCGTTCGCCCGGTTCGCCCACGCAGCGGATGACCTGATGCTCCAAGTCCTCCATGCCGTGAAAAATATCCACAATGCCTGTTTTCGGATTATAGGCCATCGCATTGATCGTAAAATCACGCCGCTTTAAATCCTCTTCCAGACTGGCGGTAAACGCTACCTCCTTCGGATGGCGATGATCCTCATACGCACCGTCCACCCGGTAGGTCGTCACCTCAAAGGGCTCTTTATTCACAAGCACGGTGACGGTACCGTGTTCAATTCCCGTATCCACAGTCCGGGAAAAAATCTGTTTTACCTGTTCCGGTCTGGCCGATGTGGTGATATCCCAATCCTCCGGCTCCCGTCCCAAAATACTGTCGCGGACACACCCGCCGACGGCGTAAGCCTCAAATCCATGGGCCATCAACCGTTCAATAATGATTGCCGCATTTTCCGGGATATACATTTCCATCCGCTTCACCTCTTTCAAATATATACTTTCCTGCATATAGGTATACTTTATCGCGCGGAGCCTGACGGAGCGCGCCCATGCGCAGCATTAACATACGGTATGCCCTGCGGGTATACATTATAATATCACATCCAAAGATTCGATGGAATACCCTGTAACGCTACTTGTCAAAATTTTATCTATTGAAGTATTTTCCCTTATCGATTATAATATTAAATAGTTATTTTATTAGAATATTCAGGAAAGCGGGTTAGATTCATGGACAATACCAAAGATACAAAGACAAAATTAAAAAGATATGAACAATGGCTGCTGATTTTAAGAATACTGGCTGTGATCTGCCTCGGTCTCGGCATTTTTTTCACCTATCGGTATATAAAATGCAACGGTCACCCGGCAGGTATGGCGATATTTATGATGTCTGCGCTGATGTTCTTCCTGGCCTATCGGGAAAAATCTGCAGGTCCGCGCCCGGGCAGCCCGGAATACGAAGCGATTGAGCGCGCCCAGGCTTCCCGGATCAAAGCCAGCCAGGAACGCCTTTACCGGAAACAGCATCCCTTTATGGTTGCCCGCGAACTGGTGGAAAGCAACAAATCCATTCCTTCCAGAGCCCAGAAAAAAACGGAACCCCCAAAAAAGGATTCCGTCGGATCGGATACGGAAAAGAACACCGATTAATTTCCCAGAACTTTTGCCTTAATTACCTCAAAGTCTACGGGACGGTAATCATTACGTTCCACACAGACACAGATGGACTGGCGGCAGTAGTCTTTATAAGTCGGATTGCCATGAACATGTCCGTAGATATTGGCATAGGCCATATTTTCATTAATATACAGCGGTTCATGGGACAGAATCCAGAACCCTTCGATAATGATCGGCCACGCACTGGCCTCGTCGAAACCACATTCCCGATACCACTCCGGCGAATGGTTGTCATGGTTTCCGAGGACCAGTGTTTTTTTTCCGTTCAATGCATGGCACAGACGGGTCACGGTATCCTTATCGCCAAAAGCAAAATCCCCGAGCATAAACACGCTGTCCTCCGGATCCACCGTCTCGTTCCAGTTCTGAATCAGCTTTGCTTCCATATCCGCCGTATCTTTAAAAGGACGGTTTTCAAAACGGATCATCGCTTCATGGCCAAAATGGGTATCTGCAATAAAAAATATTTTTCCTGCCATTGATTTTCTCCTTTTCGCGAACAGGGCTGCCCCGACGGCAGCCCTTTATTTTTCTGTTGCTTCAATTATATTGAATATCCTGTTTTCTGTCAAATCCCGGTTTTTCCTGCCCTGACGGCATTTGCTGTCCATCCGGCGCCGAACCTTCCGGTATTTGCTGTCCATCCGGCGCCGAGCCTCCCGGCATTTGCCGTCCGCTCGGTGTCCGCCCATCTGTCATCGAAGGATTGGATACCGATACACTGTCCATAGAAATTTCTTCCGTCGTTCCGTCGCTGCAGGAAACCTTATAGGTTTCTCCGGAAATCAGCTCCGGTGTGCTGAACTGGATGCAGTTAAAGCTTTTTTCCGGTGTCACCGTAAAAATCTCTTTTCCACTGCTGTCTGTCACCGTTACAGAATTTCCCGCTGCCAGGGTTTTGGAAAAGCCGACCATTGCCGAGTACTGGCTGGATGTATCCGAAAATCCCTGTGCCATTCCTGTCATGCCTGTACCGATGAACGTGCCGCCGATGATTTCCGCCGTACCGTCATAATCCAGCGCCCCATTGCCGGAATCTTCCGGTCCTTCAACCGTCACTCTGCCGCCTTCCATATAGAAATCGCCATTTGAATCGATACCATCGCCGGAGGCCTTTACCAGAATCTCTCCGCCGCTGATGCGTATTGACGCATCACTGCCTTCTGCAAAACCATTCTGTCCCGGACGGCCCGCCATCCGCGTATCACTGCCCCCGGCGGAATTTATGCCATCGTCTGAAGCGGTCACCTGAATATCGCCATCCTGTATAGTCACATTCAGGCCTTCCATTCCCTCATAGGACTTAAGAATCCGAAGATTTCCACCGAGGACGAGAAGCTGGTTATCCGCATGGATACCATCGTCCCCGGAAGCCATTTCATAATCTCCGCCGATGATTTCAACATCGCCGTTGGAATGGATGCTGTCATCCGAAGAATCAATGACAAACGTTCCCCCCTTTAAATATAAAGCCTTGCCGGCCTTCAGGCCCCTGGCTTCATAAAGGGTATCCACACTGCCGCCGCCTGTGGAAATGCTGCCGCTGCCGCCGTTCACCTGAAGTATGGTTTCCGCCTGAATACCGTCCTGCCCCGCCGTCACTGCAAATGTTCCGCCGTCCAAAACCACAAAACCTTTTCCTTCATCGGTATCATTGTCCGCTTTAATGCCGTCTTCTCCGGCCTGAATCGTCAGACTGCCTTCCCGGACGCTGACCGAATCCTTTCCTTTCAATCCATGCCGGACTGCCGTCACCTTCAAAGTTCCGCTTACCACTTTCAAGTCGTCCTTGCTTCGAATACCATCCTGGTAGCTGCCATTGACGATCAGTGTCCCACTGCCGTTCACCGAGATATCATCTTTACTGAAAATACAGGCATTGGGCTCCCCTTCGTCCCCTTCTTCAAACCCATAGTCCGAAGCGTCACTCAACGTATTCGTCGTTCCCTCCGCCAGCGTCAAAATCATTTTCTCATTCTGGATGCCTTCAATAACAGCGCCGGAGGATGAAGATGCTGTCAGGCCATTTAAAATAATGTGAACCATGTCTTCTTTATCCGCATCAATCTGAATCTGCCCTTCCTCCAGACTTCCGCTGAATACATAATCGCCCGCTTCTGTAATTTTTACAGTCGTTCCGTCGGCTGTGGCTCCGTTTCCCGTAATGGATACGGATTTTCCATCACATTGAATCATGGTTGATGTACTTTCCGACCAGACCGCATCCAGATCTTCCTTGTCGTAATCCCCGGATATATATCCGTCGTCCGTTTCGGAAGTTTCTGAAATATCCTCGACAGTTTCCGACAATATTTTCCCTGTCTCCTGCAGGTTTTCCACATTCTTCAAACTGCAGCCGCCAATCATCCACAATGCAAATGCCCCGCTCAGGACAGCCAGCCATTTCTTATGCCCTGTCATAAATTTCCCTTCTTTCTTTATTTCATACGGCGCTCTCACCCATTTTATTCCTATAATACATCCTTTTCTTCGGCAATTCTTCCGCACACAACCGTCAGATTCCCGTTTCGGCATCTCAGGCTGTCAAGAAATTCTTTTTCTTTCTTATCTTCCCGAAAAATGAGGTGATAGTGCAGCTCATAAAGACTTCCCATATTTACCGTCCGCACCTTCCGAAGCTCATTTCGTGTCGTATATTCGGCAAACAGATCGTCAAAAATCCCCTCGTAATCCAGATTTTCAGGGATTGTCACCTTCAGATCCCGAAACAGTTTCTGTTTCCTGCCAATCGGAAGATGCACCAGAACCAGCGTCACACCGCTCACGATGACCACCAGAAGGCCTCCAATACCAACATATCCCATGCCGTTTGCCAGTCCGACAGCCATCGCCAGAAATATTGCGGCAATCTCCCGGGAATTTCCCGGAGCTGAGCGAAAGCGCACCAGACTGAAGGCTCCCGCAACGGCCACACCCGTTCCGAGATTTCCATTGACCAGCATAATAACGGTCTGAACGATCAGCGGCAGCAATATTATTGTGAAAATAAAATTCTGTGAATACTGATTTTTATACATATGCACACAGGCCATCATACATCCAAAAATAATCGAAAACATGCTGCAGTAAAGAAATTCTTTAATTGTAAGTCCGGAAACAGATAAGGTCAATATACTGTTAAGCATCCAAAACGCCCTCCCCAAATAAGTGATTCATATTCTGTCTGTAATAAGTGCCGTATTTTGAAAAGGATATCGGAAAAATTTCCAGATCCGACAGAATTTCGCCAAACCAGAACGGCATACTGTCCGGCATTTTAACTTCCATCAATACCTGATCCTCCCGAATCAGAAGAATTCCCGCATCCCCTTCCGACAAATGCAGATGATCTTCCCTGTACCGGATTCCTGTATCAAAGGTCACGCGAAAATCTTCCTGAGCCTTTCCGAAAAATGCCCTCCGGTCATACGCCAGAAACACCGACGGCTTTGGCCGGTAAAACCGGATAAACCAGTCAATCTCGCGAAAAATCTGGCTCTGTTTTTCCGGTTTCATCCCCTCATAAAGATAGGCCTCTGCCTCCGAAAGACTGACAGGAATCCGCCGTTTATAAACGACGCCGTCATACTTCTTTTTCAGCTCAATAAATACCTGGCTGTCATCCTGCAAAGTACCGTAGCTTCTCAGCCGCAGTTTCTCCTTATACGGCGGTTTCTCGATAGATGCCCGGATCAGTTCATAGCTTTCCGTATCAAAATAGACATTACAAATTGTATGCCTGCCAAACACATCCGGAACGATCCGGTCTCCGGCCGCTTCCCGGAGTTTTTCGTACTGGCTTCGTGTAAGCAGATATTTCTTCTCATATCTTTGGAATACTTCCTGTGTCTTTTTCACATACTTCCCTTCCTTCACTGATTTATATGCCCTTTTATTTTCCTACAAAAATATGGAAGAAACGTGGTCATCCTGTGAACAACTTTTGAACAGACTGTGTAAATTTTGTGTAAAAGTATCCGTAAAAAAAGCACTCTGCTTTAAAATATTTTAAACAAAGTGCTTCGTCTTTTTATTTATCTTTAATCATCTGGTCATATGCCAGCCAGGTGTAGCCCTGGCGTTCATAAAGCTCCACCGCACGAATATTGGTTTTTTCAACTTCAAGCCGAAGGCGGTAAACGCCCGCATCAAACATGGCGTCCAGCTTTTTAAAAACCCGGCTTCCAATGCCCTTTCCCTGATATTCGGGCCGGATATAGATTTCTTCAATCCATACCACCGGACCTCCTGCCTCCTGAGAAAACGTTTTTGCCAGAAGCATATAGCCGGCCGGCTGCCCCTGGTCTTCCAGAATATAGGCCTCTGCATAAGCGTCCCCACGCATCAGTTCCTCAAAAGTATTTTCAATATTCTCCACCGGAATCTCGTGATCCACCGCATCCGTGCGGTAGAACTCCTGCACCATCCGGATATATAATGCTCTGTCTCCGGGCTGAATACGCCGCATGATATCTCCTCCTTACATCTGTCCTTATAACAGGCTAGTATATATCCCCCCTTTTGTCAAGAGCCGTCCAATCTGCAAGGCAGAGTAGTATTCTTACAGATTCTGTGATAAAATAAATACAAATGAAAACGAAAATAAGGAGAATACGATGAAGGAAAATATTTTTATTATGGACCACCCGTTAATACAGCACAAAATTTCCATGCTTCGGAATGAAACGACCGGAACCAATGAATTCCGTCAGCTTGTCGAAGAAATTACTGTTCTTATGGGATATGAAGCCCTCCGGGACCTGCCGCTGGAAGACGTTGAAATCAAAACACCGATTGAAACCTGCAAATCCCCGATGGTTTCCGGAAAAAAACTGGCCATCGTTCCGATTCTGCGCGCCGGCCTCGGAATGGTCAACGGGATGACCACCCTTGTCCCTTCGGCAAAAATCGGCCACATCGGAATGTACCGAGATGAAGAAACCCACGAGCCTCACGAATATTTCTGTAAACTTCCGGCACCGATTGAGCAGCGGACCATTATTGTTGTGGACCCGATGCTGGCCACCGGCGGTTCCGCCGTATCTGCTGTCGATTTCATCAAGGCCCACGGCGGTAAAAATATTAAATTCATGTGCATTATCGCAGCTCCGGAAGGTATTGAATATTTCAGCAAACACCATCCGGACGTTCCGGTATACTGCGGACACCTTGACCGCTGCCTGAATGAAAATGCCTATATTTGTCCGGGACTCGGAGACGCCGGAGACCGGATTTTCGGAACAAAATAAATGCTCAAAAAAGATGATATCGGAAAAAGCTTTCCTGAAGCTTTTTCTCAATATCATCTTTTTTATTCTAAAACACTTATCCGAGAGGCACGGTGCCGCCTCCGGAAATATTTATGGCCTCGCCATTAATATATCCTGCACCTTCGCTGACTAAAAATGCCACCATCGGCGAACAGTCTTCATAAGCAGTGCCAAAGCGGCGTGTCGGATTAAACGCCGCCACTCTCTCCGCCATTTTTCTTCCGCGTTCAGATTTTTCTGTATTTTCCGTTTTTATAAAAGGCATAAAAACATTGGTCGTGATTCCGTACTGCGCCCACTCCTGTGCTGCATTCCGTGTAAGCGCTTCCACAGCCGCCTTACACATCCCATAAGCCGTAAAACCATTCAATGCCTTCGAAGCGGCTTCACTGGAACAGTTGATAATCCGTCCGTAATGCTGCGCCTTCATATAAGGAAAACATTTCTGCATCAGCTTCATACTTGCAATTGGTCCGGTCATATAATAGGTCATACACTCATCCACCGTTGTTTCACTTAACGGTGATGACATGCCCAACCCGCCCTGTGCGATATTGGCAAGAATATGTACCGTACCAAACGTATCTACAGCTTTTTGCACCGCTGCATCTAAATCCGCCTCCACCGATATATCGCATCTCTGGGATATAATTTTTCCTTCCAGACCAGAGGCTTCAGCACACAGCTTCTCAAGATTTTCCATTCTTCTTGCACATGCAACCACATTTGCACCTTCTTCAGCAAATCTCAAAGCACAGCCATAGCCTACGCCCGAACTCGCTCCGGTAATAATTGCCGTTTTTCCTTTAAGAATTCCCATAATTTCACACTCCTGTTGATTCATACAATAATTGTATACGATTCCGGATTGAAAGTGAAATTGAAAAATGTTATTATTAATAAAATATTCTAATTAATCAAAGGAGTTTCTATGAATACAACGCAATTAAGATGTTTCCTCTCCGTGGCTGAATACCTGAGTTTTGCAAGAGCTGCCGAGCAATTAAATATGACCCAGCCGGCAATCAGTCATCAGATATCTTCCCTTGAAAAAGAATTGGATGTCCAGTTGTTTGTCCGAACAACCCGTTCCGTCACACTGACAGAAGAAGGCAGCATCTTTATTAACGATGCAAAAAATATCGTAAAAACTGCCTACGGCGCCAAAAACCGCATTCAAAATCATAGTCTGAATCATGTCCGTTTATTTAATATTGGCTTTCACTCCGCGCTGGAAATGACTCTTTTCCCTGAAGTATTGAAAAATGTTTCTTATCAATTTCCTTCTGTGCGCCCAAATTTGAAAATGCTGCCCGCAAAATCTCTCCGAAATCTTCTGGAAACGGAAGATATTGATGTCATGCTCAGTTTCCGCATGGAACCCGGCATAAAAGAACCTGGCATTTACATCGAATTATGCAAATGCTCTCTCGCCTGCATCATGCCCCGGGAACACGCTTTATCCCAAAGCCCTGATCTATCCCCTGCAGACCTGCATGCCGAAGATCTGATTCTGTATGAAACGCATAAAAATCCTCCCGTCCTGGCCCAACTGCAAAACCGATTTGTCGAATTGCATCCGCCTGAAAAACGAACCTACACAGATACTGCTGAATGTGCTTTAACCTTGGTTCGCGCCGGACTTGGAATAACCGTAATCCCTGATTTTCTTCCAGTACATGCTTCGGACCTTGCTTACGTACCACTTAAAGATTTTGAACCCATTTCCTACGGCCTTTACTATAAAAGTACAAAAAACAAAGCCGTTCTGAAACAATTTATCAAAGAATTAAAAATTGTATTCCAAACGGCTATGTAACTCATTATTTAAATTTTATCTCTTCCATCTCTATCATGGCATCACCTGCCGGAAGTCCAAGCAGCCGACACAGCATTGGCGCAATATTCAACTGACTGATGGAATGGTCCTCAAAATGCCCATTTTCAACCAGTGGACTGCATATATACAGAGGGACGTCCCGCTGTAGATCCGCAATGCCGCAGTGAATCCCCTTCGTATCCATCCCGTGATCCGCGGTCACCACGACCTGATAGCCGTCCGCCAGCCATTCCTGCATTAAATCTGCAATAAAACACCCGTCATCGGCCACTTTCCAGGCATATTCCTTACTGTCTGCGCCAAAGTTATGTCCGGCCAGATCAATGTTCATCGGATGATACATCATAAAGTCCGGCGCATAGGTCTTTCGAATAAACTCGCCATCCTGGAAAATATGAGAATCCGGGTAAGTGTCTTCCCAGTAGAACATTCCATAATCAATCAGACCGCCATCATTTCTCCCGAATTGAATCCGGTCCGTATGCTTATTAAACGGCGCCTTGTTATATAATTCGCTGAGCCAGAAATAGACGGCGCCGCCGGTTGTCAGTCCCGCCTTTTTACACATCGAAAAAATATTTTCCTGGCTGGAACGCCGGACAACCTCATTACATGTGATCCCATGAACATGGGATGGTACGCCTGTCAAAAGGGTTTCATACATCGGCCGGGACATGGAAGGCAGTTCGCCCCGCACTCTGTATTTCGCCGCCAGCCCGTAATCCGCCATATGTTCCAGATAACCTAAATACTCTGTTGCAATTTCATAACCACAGGCATCTAATAATACGAATATTGTTTTACTCATTTTTTCTTCCTCATTCTCTGTATCCTTCATTTGTTTGAATATCCAGCCGCTCCAGCAGTTCCCGGACAACAGCCATGCCCACATTTTTCAGGGCTTCTTCCGTATTTGCTCCCAGATGGGGCGCTGCAATAAAGTTTTCCAGATGGAGCAGGGGATTCTCCGCCGTTACCGGTTCTTCTGTAAATACATCACAGGCGGCGCCGCCGATTTCTCCGGTACGCAGGGCTTCATACAAGGCTTTCTCCTCCAATACCGCGCCCCGGGACGTATTAATCAGCAGAGCCCCCGGCTTCATCTTCTCAAACTGTTTTTTTCCGATCAGGCCCTTTGTCTCCTCCGTGAGATCCAGCCCCGGCATAATGACATCCGCTTCTTCAAAAACTTCATCCATGGATTTCCGGATTTCAATGCCAGGCTCCGCCACCCCATCGGCTCCCAGATGGCGGGACCATCCGATCACCCGCATGCCAAAGCCATCCCGGCAGATTTTTGCCGTGCGGCGGCTGATATCTCCGATACCGATCAGACCCAGAACCTTTCCTGAAAATTCCATTCCCCGAAGTGCAGAAACATCCACGCTGCCCTGTCGGATCATCCGGTCTGCCATAAGAAGCTTCCGACCAAGCGCCAGCATGAGGGCCACATTCATCTCGGCCACGGACTGACTGTTCCGGTGAGGTACGGAAAACACCTGGATTCCCAGATCTGCTGCCGCCGCCATGTCGACACCGTCCACTCCAGTCCCGTGAACACCGATCACTTTTAAATTTTCTGCCCGCTCCATCCATACCCGGCTGATGCTGAGGTTCCGGTTAATCAGACCATCTGCCTCACCCAGTCTGTCCCATTCCCGAATAATCTCCGTATGGGCTTTTAACAGCTTATAGGCCTCCGGATGAATATATTCACATAAAAAAACTTTTTTCATCGTTCATCCATCTCCGGTTCATCCTGAATCGTTACGGTAACTGTATAAACACTTTCCTCTTCGGAAACCGACTTCACATCGCCTTCCAGATGCCGAAGCCGTTTCGGGGTATTGTTGGACATCGCCACCGCATCATTAATCGTATAATAATACATCGTTCCGGACAGGGTTTTTAAAACCGATTCTGTCATCGTCACATGCTGTCCCTCCGAAACAAGACCCGGACGTTCCATACGAAAATCCATATCTCTTTCTGCCACTCTGATCACCTCTTACTGTTTCCCATCATATCACAAAATAAAAAAGCGGACAAGTCCGCTCTCACCCTCCCGGAATCCCCCCGGAGCGTCAAAAAACGGAACCCCGTCATACGGGATTCCGTCCTCTTTTAAACACTCTGGTATTGTGAATGATCTGAACTCAAAAGTTCATTTACTCTCAGACAGACAGGCAGATTTCAGGGTTGCAACAATGCACATAAAATCAACTTTTTCTGTACATGGATCCGCCTGTCTGTCCCGGGAGTCCTTATCTAATTTAACCTATTGGGAATGGATTGTATCCCGCAAGGATTAAACCACCAAGAATTAAAATGGTTAATGCTGCATAAATGAGACATGGAACAACGTTGGAACGCATTAAACGTCCTTCAGAACCAATTGTACCACATGTAGCACATGCAGAAACGATATTGTTTACACATACCATGTTACCCATAGCACCACCCATGATCTGCATAGCAACGATCAACATGGTTGGAAGACCAAGTTTAACGGCTGCTGCATACTGCAGTGTGGAGAACAGTGTACAGGATACTGTTGCGGAACCGGAGATAAATGCTCCGA
>ERZ1673697.422-NODE-422-length-67145-cov-7.715710_pt1 | contig 67145 bp, 69 predicted proteins | sample MGYA00580227_ERZ1673697 | MGnify/ENA primary metagenome ERZ1673697 (study PRJEB41218, sample SAMN15661759) | gut metagenome | host: Homo sapiens | place: Canada: London | collected 2015-08-20/2019-03-30 | study: EMG produced TPA metagenomics assembly of... | reverse complement strand
ACTGCCGGAAACATCGCTTTCCGCCTGATGAGCCGGGCAACGAACAGCTATATGGCCTATGCTGCGGATACCGTCATTGTTGAAGTGGAAGAACTTGTCGAAGTCGGAGAACTCGGTCCGGATGACGTTGATGTTGTCGCTCCGCTGATCGACATGGTCTATGTCAGACAGGGCGAGAAAAAGCCTTTCTGCCCAATGTGGCAGCGTGCCCGGGCAAAAGCAGAAGGAGGTAAGAAATAATGTCAGGATTTACAGGACGTGAACTCATTGCATCCCGTTGTGCAAAGTTCTTTAAAGACGGCGATTTCGTCAACCTTGGAATCGGCGTTCCGGCAATGTGTGTAAACTATTTACCTGAAGGTGTTGAACTCTGGCTTGAATCTGAAATCGGTATTGTCGGCTGCGGCCCGACACCGAGCTGGGAAGATGCCGACCCGGATTTAATCGATGCCGGCGGGCATCCCGCATCCGTGATTACCGGCGGCAGTGTCACCGACCACTGCAACTCCTTCGCTTATATCCGTGGCGGTCATATCGACGTTGCGGTCCTCGGCACACTCCAGGTGGATCAGGAAGGTAATATCGCCAACTGGACCATCCCCGGAAAACTCGTTCCGGGCATGGGCGGCGCCATGGATCTCTGTGCCGGCGTAAAGAAAATTATTGTGGCAACCGACCACTGTGAAAAAAGCGGCGAATCAAAGATTCTCAAAAAATGTACGCTGCCGCTGACCGGAAGCCGGTGTGTCACCGATATTGTTACCGAACGATGCTATTTCGAAGTGACTCCGGAGGGACTGGTCCTCAGAGAAATCGCTCCGGGATATACGGTTGACGATATTCTTGCATGTACCGAAGCCGATGTTATCGTTCCTGATGAAATCGGCGTTATGGAATAGATTTATAAAAATCCGGCTGCTGTTGAAGCTTCAACAGCAGCCTTTGTTTATGCTTCCGGATAGACTTCATGGCTCAGGCAGAATCTGTTTTTCCGCACGGTCAGAATCCCTTCTTTCTGCATTTTACTCAGTTCATTTGACAGGGCGCTCCGGTCCACACTCAGATAATCCGCCAACTGCTGGCGGTTAAAGGGAATTTCAAAGCAGTGGCTGTCCTGCCGCAATGCCTGATAGGACAGGTAGGACAGAAGCCGTCCGCGGATGGATTTTGCCGATGTATGAAATATCCGCCGGGACAGGCTGAGATTCTTCTGCGCCGAAGCTGCCAGAAGATTCCGGATCAGTTTACTGTGATGGCTGCAGGCATTGGAGCAGGTCTGCAGCAGACGTCCGATGTTCAGAAACAGAACTTCTGTCTTTTCCGAAGCCGTCACATTGACCATCAGGGGTTCCCCGGAAACACAGGCATAGGTTTCCGCAAAAATCTGTCCCGGACCAACGCTGTCCAGAAGGCTCCGGTTTCCCCAGAAATCGTCATTTTCAATATGCACGTTTCCCGACAGAACAACCCCGAGAGACTGCACCACATCCCCCATGTGATAAATCACACAGCCTTTTTCAAAGCTTCGTACATCACCGCCAAGGCATGTCAGCATTTCTTTGATTTCCGATTCGGACACCCCTCGAAACAAAATTGTATTTTCCAAAAAATGTGTTTCCATCTTTTCTCCTTTTGTTGTTATAACAACATACTTATTGGGATGATTTTATTATACTGTACCCATAAAGTCAAGATAATACCAAAAGGAGGATATTAAATCTATGATTCGTAAAATAATCCACATTGATGAAGAAAAATGCAACGGCTGCGGACTCTGTGCCAAAGCCTGCCACGAAGGGGCCATCGGTATGGTCGGTGGTAAAGCCAGACTCCTTCGTGATGACTACTGCGACGGCCTTGGCGACTGTCTTCCAGCCTGCCCGACCGGCGCCATTTCCTTTGTGAACCGGGAAGCGGCTGCCTATGATAAAGCCGCTGTTCTTGAAAATAATGCCGCTCCGGCCACCAGCTCCCAGCTCCGTCAGTGGCCGGTCCAGATTAAACTGGCTCCGGTCAACGCGCCTTACTTCAACGACGCCCATCTCCTGATTGCCGCCGACTGCACCGCTTATGCCTACGGCAGCTTCCATCAGGATTTCATCCGCGGCAAAGTGACCCTCATCGGCTGTCCAAAACTGGACGAAGGGGATTATACCGAAAAATTAACGGAGATCATCCGGACAAATACGATTAAAAGCCTGACGGTTACCCGAATGGAAGTTCCATGCTGCGGCGGCATTGAACGCGCGGCGGTCACTGCTCTGAAAAACAGCGGTAAATTTATTCCGTGGAAGGTTGTCACAATCTCTGCCGACGGGCGGATTTTAGATAAATTTTGAAAGGAGAAAAAATTATGAATACATCCATGTTTTGTTTCCAGTGTGAACAGACTGCCGGCTGTGCCGGATGCACGGGAAAATCCGGTGTCTGCGGCAAATCGGCTGCCAACGCAAAACTTCAGGATCAATTGACCGGGGCATTGATCGGTCTGGCTCATGCCGCTTCCAATGCAGAAAAGACCCCTCAGACCGACCGTCTCATCCTGGAAGGCCTCTTTACAACAGTTACCAATGTTAATTTTAATGACGATACCCTGAACCATCTCATCGACCGGGTCAACGCAGAAAAGAACCGGCTGCTGCCGGGATGCGCCAACTGCGCTTCTCCCTGCGGAAATACAGACAACTACGATATGTCCCGGCTCTGGAACACAGATGAGGACATCCGTTCCCTGAAATCCCTGATTCTTTTCGGCATCCGCGGAATGGCTGCCTATGCTTACCACGCCATGATCCTCGGCTATTTTAATCCGGAAGTCAATGATTTTTTCTACCGGGGACTCTTCGCCCTTTCTATGGACTGGGGAATGGAGGAACTTCTCCCCCTCGTTCTTGAAACAGGAAAAATCAATCTTCTCTGTATGGAGCTTCTCGACCGGGCTAATACCGAAACCTTTGGAAACCCTGTGCCAACCGAAGTTCCGACAACGATTGAAAAAGGTCCCTTTATTGTCATTACCGGACACGATCTCTATGATCTGAAACTGCTTCTGGAGCAGACTGAAGGCAAAGGCATCCATATCTATACCCACGGTGAAATGCTCCCTGCCCATGCCTATCCGGAGCTGAAAAAATATCCGCATCTGAAAGGAAATTTCGGCACTGCATGGCAGAACCAGCAGAAAGAATTTGCCAGTCTCCCGGCCCCGATACTTTTTACGACCAACTGCCTCATGCCGGTGAAGGAAAGCTATGCAGACCGGGTATTCACCACAGAAGTGGTTTCCTATCCCGAAATGGTCCACATCGGTCACAACAAAGACTTTACGCCCGTAATTGAAAAAGCGCTCGCTCTCGGCGGCTTTTCTGAAGACACCGAATTTTCAGGCATAAACGGCGGAAAAATCCTCCGGACCGGATTCGGCCACAATGCCGTTCTCAGCGCTGCCGGTCAAATTATCGATGCGGTCAAGTCTGGTGCGATCCGCCACTTCTTCCTTGTCGGCGGCTGTGACGGCGCCCGTCCGGGACGGAACTATTATACGGAATTTGTAAAAAAAGCGCCCGAAGATACCGTGATTTTAACCCTTGCCTGCGGCAAATACCGCTTCAATGATTTAGATCTGGGCACCATCGGAAATCTGCCGAGAATGATGGATATGGGACAATGCAATGACGCCTACAGCGCCATCAGAGTGGCCGCTGCTCTCGCCGAAGCCTTTGGATGCGGCATCAATGATCTGCCACTCTCCATGATTCTTTCCTGGTACGAACAGAAGGCCGTCTGCATCCTGCTGACACTGCTCCACCTCGGCGTTAAAAATATCCGTCTCGGACCGACACTTCCGGCGTTTATTTCGCCGAACGTTCGGAACTACCTTATCGAAAATTTCAATATCGCCCCGATTACCACGCCCGAAGAAGACCTGAAAGCCATTCTCGGTTAATTCAAAAAGCGCATTGGAAAAATTTCCAATGCGCTTTTTGAAATCATGGCTTCATAGCCATTACTTAAATTCCAGTTTATACTCTCCGGTCTCCGGATCGTAAATCAGTCGGCTGTGTTCACCCTCCAGAACGACTTTGTCGACCTCAGGTCCTGCCGCTGCCGGAATCTCTTTGGTTTTCGATTCTGCCTCAACTTCCGGTTCGACTTTAACTTCCGGCTCTGCTTCAACTTCTGCCGCTGCTTCGGTCTCCGGAACTTCCGCCGCCTCTTCCAATACTACTGCCGCCGCTGCTGCCGGAATCTCGCTGGTCTCCGGCTCTGCTTTAACTTCCGCCGCTGCTTCAACTTCCGCCGCTGCTTCGGTCTCCGGAACTTCCGCCGTTGCTTCCAATACTGCTGTCGCCGCTGCTGCCGGAATCTCGCTGGTCTCCGGCTCTGCCTCGACTTCCTGCTCGACTTCAACTTCCGGTTCTGCTTTAACTTCCGCCGCTGCTTCGATCTCAGGTTCCGTCATCGCTGCTGCGACTGCTGCTCCCATCGCTGCTTCAACTTTTCTCTCTTCTTCCGCAACCCGTCGGTAAACAGCTTCCATATGCCCGGCATCTTCCACGCCGTCTTCCACGGCTGCTGCACGATGGCTTAAAATCCGTTTTATCACAAGGAGGAGAATCAGCAGCAGGAGCACAATGGCGCCGATAAGAAGCAGCATCCATGGTTTCAGACCACCGGTATTTTCCCCCGGCTTCGAAACGACCGGCGCTTTTGAAGATTCTTTTTCTTCCTTTTCTGTCGGTTTTGTTTCCTGCTTTTTCTCTGTTTCCCGTTTTTCTGCTTTAGATTCACGGCTTTCACCGGTAATCTCCGGTCCCCTTCCGCCGGTTCCATCCGCAGCATCCGAAGAACCATAAGCGATCACTCCGGTTCCGGCGTTATTTCCGGAACCCCCGCTGCCGGTTCCGCCACCGAAAATCAGGCCGCCGGAACTTTCACTGCCGGAACTGCTGTTTCCGGAGCCGCTCTCCGAACTGCTGCCGCCGGAAGCACCGCCATGATCGGATGTTCTCTGTGCGTACTCAATATTCAGCGATGCAGCCACAAAGTTTCCGGCTTTATCCTGAACATAAACCGTATAGTTTCCAATCTGAGATGTCTGAAGTGTATTAACATTCGTCCAGGTCATACCGCCATCCCAGGAATAGGCATTCTCTGCCAGACCGGAATCGCTGTCCGAAGCTGTGGCGATAATCGTCACACTGCCGCCCTCGCCTTCATATAACGCGCCGCCATCCGCAATACTGAGGCGGACGGTCGGTTCCTTCCTGTCAATACTGTCTACCGTCACCGTTTTTTTTGCGACATTTTCCAGAGCATCCCTGACCGCAAATTCGACAGTGCCATTTTTATCCAGCGTTACTGAATTTTCTTTGACCCATGTTTTTCCATTATCAAAAGAGTAAGCGCCGTCCGGATGGAGGCCGGAACCTTTTTCCCGTTTTTCTTCCCCGGACTCCGGTTTTTGTGCCTCGGACTTCTGATAATCCTCACATTCAAAGGTCAGGGTCAGAGACCCCTTCGTCCAGCTTTCACTGCTCTTAACGATATTCAAAATTTCCGGCGGCGTTGTATCAATATTCGCAACAGGAATTTCTACCGCTTCTGCCGTCAGTCCACTGGATGCCGGCCACTGGGCTGACGCTTTATACGTCCCGTTCGTCTTGACTGTCAGCGTGCTGCCTTCGGAAGACTTCCCGCCGTTTTCCCATGTATATTTTACATCTGAAAGAGAGGTGCCGTTTTTTGAAACCGATGAGGCCTTCAAAACAACTTCCTTCGCCCATTCTTCGGTATCCTTTCCACAGCTAAAGGTTCCCACTTCCTGCTTGTTTTTATCGGTAATCGGTTTACTGTATGTCGGATTTTCCGCACCGTGAACAGCCATCGGCAGTGTCAGCGATACCAGTACCCCTGCTGCCAGCAGTTTCTTTAAAAATGTCATAACTCAAGTATTCCTCCATTGTATTTCACATCTCTATATAATACCACTGAGGGTAGGGGGGACGTCAAGAGGAAATGTAAAATTTTGTAACATTTTTTTAATTTATGCGAAATATACGTAATGATTATGCACTATTTTTTAACATCTCATTTAGAATTCATTTTTCAGGCTTCGTGTAAATAAATCCTCAAGGGCTTCCTTTGGCTCTCTGTTTTCATAGAGTACCTGATAAACGGTCCGACAGATTGGAAGCTCCACGCCGTATTTTTCTTCCAGAAAGAGCATGGCACGAACGGTATAGTACCCCTCCGCCAGATCATGGCTCTCCTTTCCCTGGACAAACCATTCCCCAAAGCGGCGGTTATGACTGAATTCTGAAAATACCGTTGCCTCATAGTCACCGAGATGGCAGAGGCCATAGGCTGAAAGTTCATTGCCACCCATGGCTTTAATCAGCCGTGCCACTTCCCGTGTTCCCCTGGACATCAGAGCGCCTTTCAGCGTTGATAAATGCAGGCCGTCCAACATTCCTGCGGCAATACCGATAACATTTTTTGCAGCGCCGCCGATTTCATTGCCGATTAAATCCTGTCCGTAATAAAACCGAATCAACGGACTGGAAAAAGCATCGATCAGCGCCGCCTTTGTCTCCGTATCCTCACTGTCAATGACCATACAGTTCGGTATTCCCCGGGTAAACTCCTGAACATGGCCCGGTCCCAGCCAGACGGCAATCTTATTGCTCCCATCCAGATTTTCTCCGGCAATCTGAGAAAGCCGGCGTCCCGTGGCAATTTCAATCCCCTTCATACAGAGCACAATTTTCTTATTCTTTAATTCCAGAGCCTTCAGTTCGTCCATCAGCTTCTGAAGCCCCTGGGAATTTATGGAAATCACAATAATTTCCGACGCTGCCGCCGATGCCAGACAGGTTGTCAGCGTCACCGACTCCGGCAGTGTCAGTAAGTCATTTTTACGTTCTGATAAAAAACGCTGCATATGGTCTGAAGTTTTCCTTCCATATAAAGTTACCTGCTGACCGATATGGTCCAGATACCATGTAATAAACGAACCCCAGCGTCCGCAGCCAATCACTGTAATTTTCATCTCTTCTTCTCCTTCATACAATGATATTCTCAATTAAGTAAAAAGCGCAGCGCCGAAGCACTACGCTCTATATTTTACATGTTTTCCAATAATTTGTCCACACTGACTAATTTTACGCAGAGAACAAACAGTTCCATCGCTTTTTCGAGTTCTTCCAGCGTCGGATAACTCGGTGCAATACGGATATTGCTGTCCTTCGGGTCTTTTCCGTAAGGGAATGTGGCTCCGGCGCCAGTCATCACGACACCGCCCTCTTTTGCTTTTGCCACAATCGCTTTGGCACAGCCTTCCATCGAATCAAAGCTCACAAAATAGCCGCCCTTTGGACGAATCCACTCACCGATTCCAAGACCTCCGAGTTCTTTTTCAAGCATGTCCACAACCAGCTCGAATTTCGGACGGAGAATCGCCGCATGTTTCATCATATGGGCTCTCATACCGCAGATATCTTTAAAAAACCGTACATGACGAAGCTGGTTCAGTTTATCATGACCGATCGTCTGGATCGTCATCTGCTTTTTAATAAATTCCAGATTTTCTCTGGAAGCCGCAAGGGCTGCCACACCGGAACCAGGGAAGGTTACTTTGGATGTGGAAACAAATTTATATGCCAGATTCGGATTACCGGCTTTTTCACATTCTTCAAGAATTTCCAGAATATTATCCTGATCCTCCTCATATAAATGATGGATACAGTAAGCATTGTCCCAGAAAAGGCGGAAATCTTTGGCTGCCGGTTTTAAACGGGCGAAACGGCGCACGGTTTCATCCGAATAGCTGATTCCCTGAGGATTGGAATACTTTGGAACACACCAGATACCTTTAATCGAATCATCCTCGGATACGAGCTTTTCAACGATATCCATATCCGGTCCTTCCGGCGTCATCGGAACATTAATCATCTCAATACCGAAAAACTCTGTAATGGCAAAGTGGCGGTCATATCCCGGCACCGGACAGAGAAATTTCACTTTATCCAGCTTGCACCATGGGGTGCTCCCCATAACACCGTGGGTCATCGAACGGGCAACGGTATCATACATCACATTCAGACTGGAATTACCATAAACAATAACATCGTCAGCACGGCACTCCATCATATCTGCCAGAAGCTCCTTCGCTTCCTGAAGTCCTTCAAGAGAACCATAATTTCTGCAGTCTGTCCCGTTTGCGGAAGTTAAATCCGCACTGCTGTGAAAAACGTCCATCATCCCCATCGCTAAATCCATCTGTTCGGAAGAAGGTTTACCTCTGGACATATCCAGTTTCAATCCCTGGGCTTTAAACTCATCGTAAGCCTTTTCCAAATCTGTTTTTAACGCTAAAAGTTCATCCTTACCCATCTCGCTGTAAGCTTTCATGTGTTATTTCCTCCTGTCGGCTACCAAATATAAACTCTCTCTATTTTTATTAGCATTTTGTACTCTCGAAAAAACATTATACACCCAACTTTTATCAGTGACAACTATTCTCGAAAAGTTGTTAAAATTATGGCAATTTACCCAATTTTCGACTTTTCACCGGGTTTTGTCTGTTATTTTTATCTAATGTTTTTCAGTCTTTCCAGAGCCTCTTTCAGGATTTTTTTCGGGCAGGCAATGTTTACCCGCTGGAAACCGGCGCCTTCCGCCCCAAACATGGTCCCGCGGTTCAGCCAGAGGCCGGCCCGTTCCTGAATCCGTTTATTCAGTTCATCATCACTGAAACCGAGACCTGAAAAGTCCAGCCAGATCAGATAGGTTCCTTCCGGTTCGACCAGACGGACCTCCGGCATTTCCCTTTTGAGGAATTTCCGGACCAGAGACACATTTTCCGCCAGATATTTTTTCAGCGCCTCCAGCCATGGTCTGCCATAGGTATACGCCGCCTGAGCTGCATAGATTCCCATCTGGTTCAGACTGCTGTATCCGGCAGCCGTCATCGCCTGTTTAACCGCGCTGCGGATTTCCGGATTTGGAATAAAAATATTGGAGGCCTGAAGTCCTGCAATATTAAAGGTTTTGCTCGGAGCCGTACAGATAATGGCGTGGCTGGCAAATGCTTCGCCCAGAGAAGCATAAACGGTATGCTCATGCCCCTCAAAGGTAAAATCACAGTGAATCTCATCGGAAACGACAATCACACCGTATTTCTGACAGATTTCACCGACGCGCATTAACTCTTCTTTTTTCCAGACCCTGCACACCGGATTATGGGGACTGCAGAGAATAAATAATTTGACGGCATTGTCCCGGATTTTATTTTCAAAATCTTCAAAATTCATTTCATATTTTCCGTCTTTGTAAATTAACGGGTTTTCGACCAGCTTCCGTCCATTGTTTTCAACCGATGCCGAAAACGGGTGATAGACCGGCGGCTGGATGAGCACGCCCTCTCCCGGCCGGGTCAGCGCCTGTACCGCCATGGCCAGCGCAAAAACGACTCCCGGCATTTTAATCATCCATTCCGCTTCCGGTTTCCATGAAAATCCCTCTTCAAACCAGCGGATCACCGTATCATTATAGTCCTTTTTTGTATCCGTATAGCCATAAATTCCATGCTCTGCGGCCCGTTTCAACGCTTCCCGGACTTCTTCCGGCGCCTGAAAGTCCATATCCGCCACCCACAGAGGCATGACATCCGACGGACGGTGGAATTCTTCTGTAAAATCATATTTAATACAATTTGTATGCTTCCGGTCAATTATTTTATCAAAATCGTAAACCATAACTACCTCCCAAACGAAAAAAATAAAAAAGAGGATACCCCAGGGGCCCTTTGGCTCCTGAGATATCCCCTTTGTCCAGTTCAATCAGACAATCGCATGTACCGGACAAACTTCTTTACAATGACCACAGTTTGTACACTTATCATAGTCAATTGTAGCGTTGAAGTTTGTTACTGTAATAGCGCCGGCTTCACATTCTTTCTGGCACTTCATACAGCCAATACATCCAACTTTACATGTCTTTCTTGTCTCAGCACCCTTATCTTTATTCAGGCAGCGAACATGCTGGTTGAATTTCTGAGGTACAACGATGATAACGTTTTTCGGACAAGCTTTTGCACAAAGACCACAGCCTACGCAGAGGTCTTCATTCACTGTAGCCAGACCATTACAGATCGTGATGGCATTTTCAGGGCAGACAGCTGCACAGTCGCCATGTCCAAGACATCCGTACTGGCAGGCGCTGTCGCCGCCGAACATAAGGCTGACAGCCTGACATGTGTCAATACCGTGGTAATCCAGTTTCTGGTCAACAACGTCGCATGTACCAGCACACTGAATAACGGCAACTTTTTTCTCCATAGAACCTGCGGAAACACCTAAGATTTCTGCACATTCTGCAGCAACATCCGGACCACCCGGAGAACAGAGACCTACTTCAGCAGTACCTGCTGCAAGAGCTTCTGCGTAACCGGAACAACCGGCAAAACCACAGGCACCACAGTTAGCACCTGGTAAAACACCTACAATCGCTTCTGCTGTTTCGTTTACCGGTACAGCAAATACGATAGAAGCTACGGAAAGAATCAGACCCGCAATAAGGCCGATTACTACTACGATAACAACACCCATGAGTAAATCCTCCTTAATTGAACAAGCCGTCTACTAATCCCTGGAATCCAAGGAAAGAACAAGCAACGATAGATGCAGCAACCAGAACGATCGGAAGTCCCTGAAGGAATTTCGGAACATCGCTGGTTTCCATACGTCCACGAACGCCGGCGAAAATAGCCATAGCGAGCATGAAACCGAGACCGGCACCAATACTGTTTACGATGGATTCAACAAAGTTGTAACCTTCATCGATATTTAATACAGTAACACCGAGTACCGCACAGTTTGTTGTAATCAGCGGAAGGTAGATACCAAGTGCTGAATACAGAGAAACCATGTATTTCTTTAAGAAAATTTCTACGAACTGTACCAATGCAGCAATGATTAAAATAAATACAATCGTCTGTAAATATCCTAATCCGTTAGGATCCAGAAGGAATGTCTGAATCGGCCATGTAACAGCAGTTGCCAGAACCATAACGAAGATAACGGCAGCACTCATACCTACGGCTGTATCCAGCTTTTTGGATACACCAAGGAATGGACAAATACCTAAGAATTTGGATAATACGAAGTTGTTTGTAAGGATTGCTGCCAAAAGGATTGATACTAAACCTGTAACTGACATTATTCACATCCTCCTTCCTTAGTTGCCTGTCCGCAGCTAGCTGCAGCAGGACAGCCTGCGCATCCAAGTTTTGCCGGTTCTTTACCTTTCTTTACAGCCAGCTTATTAGCAACAGCCATAAGCATACCGAATACAAAGAAACCACCTGGTGCAAGGATGAAAATTAACATAGGGTCGATGGATGTCGGGATAATCTGGATACCGAACCATGTTCCGGCACCGATGATTTCACGGATACTACCCATGCAGATCAGAGCGATGGTAAAACCAAGACCCATACCAATACCATCCACGATAGAAGCAACAACACCATTCTTGCCGGCAAAGCTTTCGGCTCTACCAAGGATGATACAGTTAACTACGATCAGAGGAAGGAAAATACCTAACGCACTGTCCAATGCAGGAACGAAGGCTTTTACAAGCATCTGTAAGATAGATACGAAACCGGCGATAATTGTGATATATACCGGAATATGAATCTTATCTGGAATAATATTACGCAGCAGGGAAATCAGCGCATTTGAACAGATCAATACGGCTGTTGCTGCAAGTCCCATACCTAAACCGTTGAATGCAAGTGTTGTAACGGCCAGAGTCGGACAAGTACCGATTACCAGACGTAATACGGGATTTTCTTTAATAAAACCGGCGGAAAAAATCTCCCACAAGCTTTTCTGTTTTTTAGCCATTAGTTTGCACCTCCTGTAATCTGCTGAAATGCTGCGATTGCATCATTTACAGAATTTGTTACAGCTTTGGAAGTAATGGTTGCACCGGAGATCGCATCAATTTTGCCATCTTCGCCGGTCTTTGTTACTTCGAAAACGCCGCTTTCAGGAACAGGCATTTTGTACTGATCCTGGAAAGAAGCATCTGTAGATTTCATACCAAGACCTGGTGTTTCATTACAATCCACAACCTTAACACCTGTGATCTCACCTTCAGCAGAAATACCTGTCATAACGCCAACAGGGCCGCCATAACCTTTATTTGCTGTTTTGAATACATAACCTGCACCATTTGCGGATACATAGTATTCAACATCACCTTTGTCTGTTGTTAATGTTTCTGTTGTAAAGCTGTCAGCTTCAGGAAGTACTTCCAATTTAGCTTCATCAGCTGTTTTCTGATTTAATTCTGCAATCTTAGTTGCTGTTACACCGTTTGTACCTACAACAGCAGCTGTGATAACGAGACATACACCTACTAATATGGAGGTTGGTCCAATAATATCTTTCGGATTCATCTTCATTATTTGGAAGCCTCCTTTCCTGTCACACCAAAGGACTTTGGAGTTGTAAGATTTTCAATATGTGGTGTTAAAATGTTCATCAGCAGGATAGAGAAGGAAACACCTTCCGGAAGAGAACCGAATACACGAATCATAACGGTAATCAGACCGCAGCCGATGGCATAAATAACTTTACCTTTATTTGTAATAGGACTTGTAACATAGTCTGTAGCCATGAAGATCGCACCGAGGAAAAGACCGCCGGAAAGGATCTGCATCACAGGATCCTGTCCTAAAATTGCGGAGAATACAAATACAGTTGCGATATAGCAAACAGGGATGATCGGGCTGATAACTTTTTTAGCTACCATGTAGATACCACCGATCAATAAAGCAACGATACATGTTTCACCAAGTGTTCCGGCTCTTTCACCGAGGAACATCTGTAAATATGTAGGAAGCGCTTCTGTGTTTCCGGAAGCCATCAGTGCCAGTGGAGTTGCTGTAGATGTTGCATCTACGGTACCTCTCCAGGCAAATGGAGCAACCCATGTTGTCATACGCAGAGCGAAAGATGTCATTAAAATGATACGTGCTGTAATCGCCGGGTTTGCGAAGTTGTGTCCGAGACCACCGAACATCTGCTTAACCATAACGATAGCTACAACACCACCGACAGCAGCGATCCAAAGCGGAAGGCCTACCGGGTAGTTGAACGCTAACAGAATACCTGTTACAACGGCACTGAGATCGCCGATTGTCTGAGGACGTTTCATAACTTTACGTGAGATATATTCAGAAATCACACAGGAAGCCACAGTCACACATACAACGACAAGCGCTCTTGGTCCAAAGTAATAAACTGATGCAATTAAAGCAGGGATTAACGCAATAATAACATCAAGCATGATATTTTTTGTCTTCACCGGGCTGGAAATATGCGGTGATGAAGAAACGATTAATTTACCATCCATTGTCTGTCACACCTACTTTCTAATTGCTTGCATTTCTGACCAGGCCTTTGCCTAATCGGATGGACTGTACCAGTTTACGGTTTGCCGGACATACGAATCCGCAGCATCCACATTCCATACAGTTCATAACATTGAGTTTCTGTAATTCTTCTACGTTTCCGATATTTGTATATGCTTCAAGTTTTGTCGGCATAAGGTTCATCGGACAGGCATTGACACAACGTCCGCAGCGGATACATTCCGATGGCTCTGCCAGTTCTGCATCTTTTTTGTCAAATACGAGAAGACCGTTGTTCTGTTTAAGGATTGGGAAATCATCAGACATTAATGCCATACCCATCATAGGACCACCGGAAATAAGTTTTGCCGGAGTACCTTTGTAACCGCCGCAGAATTCAACGATATCTTTAATCGGTGTACCGATCGGAACACGAACGTTCTTAGGCTCGTTGATTGCAGAACCATCAACGGTCAGACGTTTTGTTGTCAGAGGCATACCTGTTTTTACATAGTTTGCAAGTACTGCGATGGATGTAACGTTCATAACAACAACGCCAACATCGGACGGCAGTTTTCCAGGAGGTACCTGACGTCCTGTACACTGGTCAATTAAAACTTTTTCAGCACCCTGTGGGTAACGGGATGGTAAAGTTTCAACTTTGAATGTGATACCGTCAACTTTAACCTGAGCCAGAAGATCTGTCATCAGTTTGATCGCTTCCGGTTTGTTATCTTCAATACCGATAACAGCCTGTTTTACATCAAGCAGTTTTGCAACCATCTTCATACCGTCAACAACGTTTTCGGAATCTTCAAGGATTTCGCGAACGTCCGGTGTCAGATAAGGTTCACATTCTGCAGCATTGATCAGTAAGCTGTCAATTGTTGCTTTGACTTCCGGTTTCGGGCTGATTTTGATGTGTGTTGGGAAACCGGCACCACCGAGACCTACAAGGCCTGAGTCGTGTGCTGCTTTGATTAAGTCTTCATCGCTGTTAATCACTGGTGGTTTGATGGATGGATCAATTGTCTGCTGTCCATCGCTTTCGATGATCACAGCCTGAGTTTTTGAACCATTCTGCATCAGGATTGAGTCAATTTTTGTTACCTTTCCGGACACACTGGAATGAATCGGTGCGGAGAAAGGCGCTGTGCTGTCACCAACAATGGTACCGACAAACACTTCATCGCCAACTTTAACCGTTGGTGTACAAGGTGCACCGATATGCTGCTGCATAACCATAGTGACCTTTGCAGGAACTGGCATGTCCACAGTTGCACAATCTTTTGTGTTTTTTCTGTGAGGCACGGCTGCTCCAGGGCTTTTTACAATTCCTAACTTACCAAGAAGTCCATTTGAATTTTTAGCCATTTGAATCCTCCTCTTTAAATTTAAACATCGGGAAAATTCCCTCCGTTTAATGATTTAATATATAATATACTAAATAGTCGTGAATCTCCATCTATTCTGACTATCTAGGTATATCCAAAGCAATTATCCCTCATAGGGCTTCAAATGATAGCCTTCATCTTCACCGTCAAAGGACAGTAATTCAAGAATTCTTTCATTATTATAATATACATTTCGCTGATTATCAATAAATACTCCCATAACGCCATAATTATCCAGTAATTTCATTCCTTCATCCAGACCCAGAATGAATCCGGCAGTTGAAAGGGCATCGCAGAGCGTACTGTTATCAGCGATCACTGTGACGGACATCAGTCCGCTGTCCGCCGGTTTCCCGGTTCGGGCATCCAATATATGATGATATCTTTTTCCGTCTTCCTCAAAATATTTTTCATAATCTCCGGATGTGGAAATCGATAAATCGGTCAGTGTAAAAATACCGATGCGGTCCTCCGGACCACCCCGTGGATTTCTGAGCGCCACACGGAACCCACTTCCGTCCGGCTTCGTTCCGAACGTAAGAATAGAACTTCCTGCGGATAAAATACCGCCGCTGACCGCTTCCCGGTCAATCTGTTCTGCCGCCGCCGTAAGACCATAACCCTTGCCGACCGCGCCGAGTTCAAACATCACTCCAGGGGCTTCGGTTTTCAGCAGGCCATCCTTCAGGCTCACCGCCTGATAACCAACATCTGCCATCGCTTCCCGGATCTCTTCATCGGAGGGATGCCGCTGGCCCTCACCGCCAATATCCCATAATCTGGAAATCGGAAGCACCGTCGGATCAAAGGCGCCGCCGCTCTTATCCGCAACATCCAACGCAATCCAGTACACTTCTTCTCTGTCTCCGACCACAGCTTCATGGTTTGCATTAAAGAGCGCCGTCATGGAACCGTCCATCCGCCAGGAAATATCCTGATCTACAGAGGCCAGACACTCGCTGACTGCCGAGAGATTTGCCTCAATGGCATCCTCACTGTTTCCATATAAAGTGGTCGTTATGGCCGTTCCCATGGAAAAATCGGTATTCTGTCCCTGAACCGGAGCCGCAGGCTTACCGCATGATGTGAAAATCATCGCTGACAGCGCTACAGTAAGTATCAAAGGAATCTTTTTCTTTTTACTCGCTGAATGTATATGAATCACCTCTGTTATTACATTCCATACTGCTCTATTTTACACTGTTATCGCTGTTTTTTCAAGCAACAAGGTCATTTTTTTAATAGAAGTTTTTTTTGTTTCAAAAAAAGTACAATCTCCTTTGCACAGATTTGTTTTTTCATTGACATTCCTATAAAAGCCGAGGTAAAATAGCCTTTAAGACGAATCGTTATGAAAACGAATCACTATTATCAGGAGGAGAATCTTATGAAAAAACTTTCCGTTTTAACAAAACTTAGTCTTTGTGCCACGATAACCGCTGCCCTTCTTGTCGGATGCAGCAGCCCTTCAAAAACTGAAACAACCGCTGCAGCTTCTGAAACTGCCAAAGAAGCCGCACAGGAATCCGCCGGAACCGATAAGGCGTCCTATACGATCGGTATTACCCAGATTGCGGAACACGGTTCCCTGGATAACTGCCGTGAAGGTTTCCTTGAAGGCCTTGCTGAAGAGGGCTTTGTCGAAGGCAAAAACCTTACCGTGGATTATCAGAACGCCCAGGGCGACACGGCCAATGCCAGTATGATCGCCCAGACCTTCGTTTCCAAAAAATACGACATGGTTGCCGCTGTTGCCACACCAAGCGCCATGGCCTGCTTCAATGCCGCACAGGGCACCGATATCCCGACGATCTTCACCGCCGTTTCTGATCCGGTCGCTGCCGAACTGGTCGCTTCTCTGGAAGCGCCGGGTTCAAACTGCACCGGAACCTGTGATGCCCTTCCGGTGGAAGATCAGTTAAAAATGATCCGTGCCATGATGCCGGATGCCAAAAAAATCGGTATCATGTATACGACCAGTGAAGTAAATTCTTTAACCAATCTTGAAACTTATAAAAAACTGGCGCCGGAATACGGATTTGAAATCGTTGAATCCGGTGTGGCTGCTTCATCGGATATTCCGATCGCTCTGGACAGCCTCGTGACCAAGGTTGACTGTATTTCCAATATGACGGATAACAATGTGGTCAATAATCTGGATACCGTCATCGCCAAAGCAACTGAAGCCAAAATTCCGGTCTTTGGTTCCGAAGTTGAACAGGTTGTCAACGGCTGTGCCGCTTCCATGGGTCTTGACTATGTGGAACTCGGCCGCCAGACCGGTAAAATGGCAGCCGCCGTATTAAAGGGTGAAGATGCGAAAACAATGCCGGTTCAGGTCATCAGTACAAGTTCCCTCTGTGTCAACAGTGACGTCATGAGCCAGTTCAATCTGAGCGTACCGGACGAATATAAAGATTCTTATACCGAAGCTGAATAGGTCATTTTAGGAGGAAGAAACCCGTGGACATTATCATATCAATTATCCGTGGCATACTGGAACAGGGATTCATTTACGGCATTATGGCCCTTGGAATTTATATTACTTACTGCATCCTGGACTTTCCGGATCTGTCAGTGGATGGAACTTTCCCTTTGGGCGCCGCTGTCACAGCAATTTTGCTCAGTCTTGGATGGAATCCGTGGCTGGCCTTGGTCATCGCCTTCGGCTGTGGCGCTGCAGCCGGCTTCGTCACCGGTATTTTCCATGTAAAGCTCCGGATTACCGATTTATTATCCGGTATTTTAACAAGCACTGCCCTCTACTCCGTCAACCTGATGGTTGTCGGCGGCACGGCGCTGTTGTCGATCACCAAAGCAAAAACCATTTTTAACAGCGGCCTCGCAGCCCTGTTCCCGGAAGCTGTTTCCAAATATGTACCGTTAATTATTATTTTCCTGCTGGCGATGGTTATGAAATTTTTACTGGACTGGTATTTAAAGACCCGTTCCGGAATGCTTCTGCGGGCTACGGGCGATAACGAGACGATGGTCACCTCTCTGGCAAAGGATTCCGGCAAAGTAAAGATTGTCGGCCTGATGATCGCCAATGGTCTGGTAGCTGCCGCCGGCTCCGTTCTCTGCCAGCAGCAGCGTTACTTTGAAATTTCCATGGGAACCGGGATGCTTGTCATGGGAGTTGCCTCCGTCATTATCGGTATGGCTCTTTTCGGAAAAATCCCCGTCATCAAACCGACACTGATCGTTATCTTCGGAGCGATCATTTACAGAGGATGCCTCTCTCTGGCGATCAACTTCGGTGTCAATCCAAATAATCTGAAACTTCTGATGACGATAATCTTCCTGATTGCCCTCGTATCGCGACGGGCAGTTGACGGGAAAGGAGGATCGGACAGATGATTGAATTAAGCCATATTGACAAAACCTTCAACGCAGGCACCGTCAATGAATCCGTTCTTTTCACAGATTTTAATCTTTCAATTCACAATGACGACTTTATTTCCGTCATCGGAAGCAACGGTTCGGGAAAAACAACGATGCTGAACCTTCTCTGCGGCAGTATCAGCCCGGATAAGGGCCAGATCATCAAAGACGGTCAGGATATTACAAAAATGAAGGAATACCGGCGTTCGGAATTTATTTCCAGAGTCTATCAGGACCCCGGAAAAGGCTCCTGCCCGTCCTTCAGCATCCTTGAAAATATTGCTCTGGCAGATCGTAAAGGCCGGCCTTATAACCTGGGCGCCGGAATTAAAAAAGATAAACTGGACGAATACCGGACCCTCCTTGAGACCTTAAAGCTCGGACTGGAAAACCGGATTCATGACAAAGTCGGTTCCCTTTCCGGCGGTCAGCGCCAGGCCCTGGCCATGCTGACCTCCACACTGACGCCGACATCCCTGATGATCCTCGACGAACATACGGCCGCTCTGGACCCGAAAACCGCCGACAATATTATGGAACTGACGAACCGTCTCGTTCATGAGAAAAAGCTCACGACCCTGATGGTCACCCATAATCTGAAATTCGCCCTCCAGTACGGCAACCGTCTCTTAATGATGCATCGCGGACACGCGGTGATCGATGTGGCCGGTGAAGAAAAAAAGAACCTCCCGATGTCGGAGATCCTTAATGTATTTAATGAGATCAGCCTGGAATACGGCAACTCTTTATAAAATTCAAATCTGAAAGTTAAGATGCACCCCGGATGAATATCCGGCGTGCATTTTTTCTGATCGTTTATTTGACGGCATTTTCCAGGCCGCTTGTAATATAAGCAGGAACCTCTTCCTGGGAAATTCCCAGAACATAGGCAAATTCATCGCAAATCATCTTTTCCGCTTCACGAAGCATCCGCTCATCCGCAATATGCAGTTTCTTTCCCCGTTCCATCACTTCCCTCTGATGCTCAAGCAGAGCCTCAATCAACTGGATCATTTCAAAAGTATCCGCCCTTCCTGCGATGTCCTTAAAACGTTCCTTCCGTTCCCGCTCATCGGTAATCCATTCCGAAGGATTCCCCGGAATCTCCGCAATCATTTGGTCAATTTCTTCTTTTGTCAGTACATGGCGCATTTTCGATGTCAGCTTTTCATTATTTACCGGCACAAATACTGTGGAATTGTTTGTATAAAAGGGTTTAAGAATGTAATATTCCACCATTCTTCCGCCACAGTCTCTTTTTTCAATGCCTACCAGTTCACATACGCCATTCGTTCCATACAATACCATATCATTTACCTGAAACATTTCCCGTTCACCTCATTTCTCAGAAATGTCAACACGAACCCAAAGAAAACAAAAAAGCACGTTGTTTAATGCCGCCGGATTCAGGTCCCATCTTCTGCAAACAACATGCTGTATTATTATTATAACCTATTTTGGAAAAAAATGACATAGATATCCCATATTTTTGCTTGAAACCTGCCAAAAATTTCAATATAATTAAGAACAGATTAAAAAAGAAATATCCTAAATTCTCTTTACTTCAATCATCAAGGCTACATTGTAAATATAGAAATAGATTTTTGCATATTCCTCAAAAAAAATGCCAAGACTGATAAATAGTTCGACAGAAAGGAAATGAAAAACCATTGAATCCGATATTTGAAAAACTTATGCCCTGGCTCGATAAAGCCTATGCCCTGAGTTCTGCCCTCGTCCTTTTTGAATGGGATAACGAAACGGAAGCCCCTGAGGAATCCGCCGGTCTCACATCCAAAGCCATCGAAATTTTATCCGATGAATATTATAAAACGATTATTAATCCGGAGGTCAAAAAGCTTCTAAAGCATTTGGCCTCCGAAAAAAATCTGAGTCTGAAGGAAGCGGCCATCGTTAAAGACCTTCAAAAACAGTACGACAGTATGGAACCGATTCCTCAAAAAGAGTATCGGGAATATCAGGGCCTTATCGCCAGAGCTTCTTCTGTCTGGGCCCGTGCGAAATCCGCCGATAATTACAGCCAGTTCGAACCTGTCCTGAAACAGGTCGTAGACTTTCAGAAACGTTTTCTTGCCTGCCGTCTCAAAGCCGGACACCCGGATATGCGGCCCTATGACCTGCTTCTGAATGATTATGAGGAAGGCTTTACCATGAAGGCGCTGGATGAATTTTTTGAAACACTGAAAAGGGAAATCATTCCCCTTATTCAAAAGGTTGCTGAAAAAAAGGACCGGATTTCCAAGGATTACAACGTCCGGACCTATCCGGTGGCGCTTCAGAAGGATTTTAACCGGATGCTGGCAGAGCATGTGGGTTTTGATTTTAAACGGGGCGTGATGAAGGAAAGCGCTCATCCCTTTACGACCAATCTCCACAACCGGGACGTCCGGATTACCACACATTACGATGTGCACAATCTGGAAAGCGCCATATTCTCAACGATCCATGAAAGCGGCCATGCCCTTTACGAAATGCACATCGATGATGACCTGACAGCGACACCTGTCGGATGCGGTACTTCGATGGGCATGCATGAAGGCCAGTCCCGGCTTTTTGAGAACAATCTCGGACGCAGCCGTGCTTTCTGGATACCTCTTTTTGAAAAGTTAAAGGATACCTATCCGGAAGCCCTCTCCGATGTGGATCTGGATCACTTTATTCTCGGCATCAATAAATCCAGCCCGAGCCTGATCCGTACGGAATCCGATGAGCTGACCTATTCCCTTCATATTCTGATCCGCTACGAAGTGGAAAAAATGATCTTTGAAGAAAATGCCGATATGGAAAAGCTGCCGGAAATCTGGGCTGAAAAATACAGAGAATACCTCGGCGTAACGCCTGAAAAGGACAGCGAAGGCATCCTTCAGGATATTCACTGGGCCGGAGGCAGTTTCGGTTATTTTCCGTCCTACGCCCTCGGCAATGCCATTGCCGCCCAGATTTATGCCCATTTAAAAAAGGTCATGCCTCTGGAGGATTATCTGGAAGCCGGTAATTTTCAACCGATCAACAGTTATTTACGGGAACATATCCACCGTTTCGGAAAAACAAAAACAACCGGCGAAATTCTTGAAGAGATGATGGGCGAGGGCTTTAATCCTCAGTATTACATCGATTATCTGAAAGAGAAATACGAAACTTTATATCGTCCGCTGGACCATTAAAAAATCCGATAGGATCTGCCTCCAAAGAAGTCTGACTTCATGGGGTACATCCTATCGGATTTTTTTGTTAAAGTATTTTCTGCAGATCCCGGATATCTTCCAGCAGCACATCCGCATCTTTCAGTTCTTCCCTTGAACCGAAACCATAGAGGCATCCTGCCGTGTAGACCTTATGATATCTGGCGATCTCCATATCGTGGAACCGGTCTCCGACCACCAGATACTCGCCGGGACAGGCTTCCCTGATTACGTTGAAAATTTCATATTTCGGCTGAAAATCATAATCACCGGAGCAGTACATCTGGCTGAAATAATTCTTCAATCCAAAACACTCGGTGTGGATCTTCATGTATTCGGCTCCACAGTTGCTCAGGTAGATCAACTGATAGCCCTTTTCCTTCAGATAATTCAGCGTTTCCGCTGCGCCTTCATAAAGAACCGCTTTTTTTTGCTTCACCCGGTCAAACATGAACTGACCGATTCTTTTGGAATAACACATCTGTACCTCTTCGGGAAGCTCCGGCATGAAGTTCTGCCACATCTCCTGAGCGCTGTAGCCCAGCCACTGAGTAATTTCACTGTCTTCAAAGCTCCGCTCCGGCGCAGCGCCGTCCGCCACCATCTGATGATAGACATGGCGGAAAGCGTCTATGTAGTTTCCGGCGCCGTTATGGATCGTTCCATCGTAATCAAAAATAACTGTCTTAATGTTTTTCATTCCTATTCCTTCCAGGAATACCTGCTGCAGATCTACATCTGTCGGAACATGTTTGCCATCTCAATCGCACTGAGTGCACAGTCATAGCCCTTGTTTCCTGCCTTTGTGCCGGCACGTTCAATCGCCTGTTCGATATTGTCTGTCGTCAGCACGCCAAACATCACCGGAAGCCCAAACTGAAGGGATACGGATGCCACGCCCTTTGAAACTTCAGCGCAGACATAGTCATAATGCGATGTTGAGCCTTTGATAACGGCGCCGAGACAGATGATGGCGTCATATTTTTTGCTCTGTGCCATTCTCTGTGCCATTACCGGAATTTCAAAAGCTCCCGGTACCCATGCCACTTCAATATCGTCATCATTCATTCCGTGACGTACGAGGCCGTCGATTGCACCGCTGAGAAGCTTCGAACCGATAAATTCGTTAAAACGTGCCACAACAATGCCTACTTTTAATCCCTCTGCAATAAGTTTTCCTTCAATTGTTTTCATAATGATATCCTCCATTTTATCACAAAATCTTTAAATTGTTTATCTTTTTATTTATATGTCAGCCAGTGTCCCATTTTTTCCTGTTTCGTTTTCAGGTAAAAGGCATCGTCTTTGCCAAGCTCCATCTGAATCGGAACACGTTCCACGATGGAAAGGCCATAGCCGTCCAGACCGTAAACCTTTTTCGGATTATTGGTCATCAGGCGCATTTCTTTAATGCCGAGATCAACGAGAATCTGTGTGCCGATGGTGTAATCACGCATATCTGCAGGGAATCCCAGTTTGATATTCGCTTCAATGGTATCATATCCCTGATCCTGCAGCTCATAAGCCCGGATTTTATTGATAAGACCGATGCCACGGCCTTCCTGACGCATATAGAGGAGAACGCCGCGGCCTTCCTGAGCGATACGTTTCATGGCTGCATCATACTGCTGTCCGCAGTCACAGCGTGCGGAACCCAGCGCATCCCCTGTCAGGCACTCGGAATGTACACGGCAGAGGACCGGTTTGCCATCCCAGATGTCCCCTTTAACAAGGGCCACATGATGTTCGCCGTTCAGTTTATTAATATAGCCATAGATTTCAAAATAGCCGTATCGGGTTGGCATCTTTGCTTTTGCGACACATTCTACAAATTTTTCATGAGTTTTTCTGTAGTGAACCAGATCTTTGACGGTTCCCACTTTAAGACCATGTTTTTCAGCAAATGCCATCAAATCCGGCGTTCTCGCCATCATTCCGTCTTCTTTCATAATTTCGCAGCAGAGACCCACCGGTTTCAGTCCGGCAGCTTTCATCAGATCCACCGTCGCTTCCGTATGGCCGCGGCGTTCGATCACACCGCCATCCCGTGCGAGCAGCGGAAACATATGGCCCGGCCGGCGGAAATCTTCCGGTTTTGCGTTTTCATCGATGGTTTTCATCGCTGTAATGGAACGCTCATAGGCGGAAATTCCGGTCGTTGTACTCACATGGTCAATGGATACGGTAAAAGCGGTTTCGTGATTGTCTGTATTATGAAGACACATCGGATGAAGCTCCAGACGGTCAACGTATTCTCTGGACATCGGCATACAGATCAGTCCACGGGCATGGGCTGCCATAAAATTGACATTTTCCAGTGTTGCAAATTCTGCGGCACAGATAACGTCGCCTTCGTTTTCTCTGTCTTCATCGTCGATGAGAATAATATTTTTTCCCGCCTTTAAATCTTCTAAAATTTCCTCGATGGTGTTGAATGTAAATGTTTCGCTCATTTTAAGTCCTTCTTTCTTTTTGCTTTTTTATAGATTAAATAAAACCGTATTTTCTCAGATAATCTTCACTGATTGTTTCCTTCGCCGGCTTCCGGTCTTCTCCGCCGCCTCCGAGAAGCTTTTCCACATATTTGCCGATCAGATCATTTTCCAGATTGACCTTATCTCCGGCTTTCTTTTTCAGCAGCGTCGTTTCCTCTCCCGTATGGGGAATGATGGAAACCTTGAAAATTTCATGGTCCACATAGGCCACAGTCAGGCTGATACCATCAATGGTTATCGATCCTTTTTCAATAATATATTTTAAAATCTCCGGTTTTGTTTCGATCGTCACCCAGACCGCATTATCCTCCCGGACCAGTGACCGGATCTGTCCGGTCCCATCCACATGACCGCTGACGATATGACCGCCAAGCCGGTCACAGAGCCTCAGGGCCCTCTCCAGATTTACCCGGTCACCGGATTTTAAATCACCGAGATTTGTCCGCCGGATGGATTCCGCCATAACATCGGCATCAAAAGTGCCGCTGCCAAGCTTTGTCACTGTCAGACACACGCCGTTTGTACAAATACTGTCGCCCAGCTTTGTGCCCTCCAGGACCTTACCTGCGGCAATCGTCAGCACCGAAGATTTCGCACCGTGTTTAATCCCTTTCAGCACGCCCATCTCTTCAATAATTCCTGTAAACACCTGCTCACCTTCTCTCTCTGATATATCCGGTAATCTTTAAATCATCACCGATTTTTTCCGCTGTCCAGTCCGAAATCTTCCATGCCTGGCAAAGCTCCCGAACACCGCCGCCTTCCACCGGTGTTTTGGCATCCGAACCGCCGATCAGCATCGGTGCAATATAAAACCGGACCTTGTCAACAATCCCGGCCTTTAAAGCCCCTTCGGCCAGCCTGCCGCCGCCTTCCAGCAAAATACTGTCAATCTTCATCGCGCCCAGTTTCATCATGAGCTCTTTCAGATCCACATGGCCGTCGGAATCGGCCCCAGTCTCCAGAATATGCACGCCTTTCGCTTTCAGCCGCTCCTGCTTCTCCTGAGCGCTGCCTTCAAGTACCGCCACAATAAGGGGATAGGTTTCGGCCGACAAAACCAGTTTTGAATCCTCCGGAATCGCCAGATGACTGTCGACAATAATCCGCTTCGGCTGTTTGCCCCCGGGGATCCGGCAGTTCAGCATGGGATCGTCCGCCAGTACCGTACCGATGCCCGCCATAATTCCTGTCAGCTCATGCCGCAGACGGTGAACCTCTTCTCTGGAGGCTTCACAGGAAATCCACTGGGATTCTCCGGTGGATGTGGCAATCTTCCCATCCAGAGACATGGCCGCCTTCAACATCACAAAAGGTTTTTCGGTTACAATATATTTCATAAAGATTTCATTCAATTGTATGGACTTCTCCGCCAGAATACCCGTCGTTACAGGAATTCCCGCATCCCTGATCTTTTGAACGCCCCGGCCGGCCACCAGAGGATTTGGGTCCATAGCCGCCACAACGACCCGTCCGATGCCCTTTTCAATGATTTTATCCGCACAGGGCGGTGTTTTTCCATAGTGGGAACAGGGTTCCAGCGTTACATACATCGTCGCTCCCGCCACATCCTCTGTGGCATTTTTAAACGCATTCACTTCCGCATGACCTTCGCCGGCGCGGATATGATAGCCTTCACCGATAATCCGGCCCTCTTTGACAATGACCGCTCCGACCATCGGATTCGGTGTTGTCGTCCCACGGCCTTTTTCCGCCAGCTCAAGGGCCCGTTCCATATACATCCTGTCCAATTTTTCCTGTTCTTCCGGATAACTTTCCGTCATCACTTATACGCCTTCTTTCTCCGGTGTGGATCATCAAAAAAACCACAGACCTTTCCAGGGCTGTGGTTTTTTATAAAACAAAGTATTCCGTCTGCCATTTGCAGAAAACAATGAGATGTCATCTAAAAACAAAAAGCTCCGGAATATACCTATTCCAGAGCATAGAAAACTAAACGTTCATTATCTACTTCTTTCATCCAGACTATACTGTCGGCTTCGGAGTTTCACCGAATCAGCCTTTCGGCTCGTGGGCTTTACCACCGGTAGGGAATTTCACCCTGCCCTGAAGTTTGTATTTAATTTATGTGTTTATAATAATCCTTTTCCGCCGGGATGTCAAGTCCGTTTTTATCACAGTCCCGACAGGCCGCCGCGCTGCAAGTCCAGAATCAGCGATAACTGGCTGATCTTTTCGCGGATCTCTTTACGGGTCATTCCTTCCTTAAAGGTCAGATCTTCAAAAACCTCTGCCCTTCTCCGGCCGCCGTCAATAAAAAAACAGTCAGTGCTTTTACACTTCCGATAGTCAATATTACTGTTTTTCGGAAGAATCATCCCCGTCAGCGGTGTGATACAGTACTGGTTATCCACAATACTTTCAACAAAGTCAAAGTACAGGAATTTAATCTTCTCATTCAGATAGGTGTACTGTTTTTTATACACACTGGAAACTTCCAGAAATTCCGGCGCCGTCACAGTCATATAAGACGGATAATTTCCTTTCCATCCTCTGTCCAAAAAAGCTTTGTTCACCTTTTCCCGGACATAGGTTCTGAACAGATTCATATCCGCATCGGACTCATTCAGTCCCTGATGCCCCTTACCGCAGGATTCAATAAGATTCCGAAGATTTTTATAAATAATATTTCCTTTCAGAGAACTCATCGTATAAAGCAGTTCCTGAATAAACGCCTTACTGTTTCCGCCCTCTTTTGAAAAGATGACGGCAAGGCGGTGCAGACCGAGGCCGGCAAAAAATTCCTCCGCATCCCGGCATGTTTTTTCATCAAACGCCGCGTCAATCCGGTCAAAGTCACAAAGCACTGTAGACTTTCCAAAGCCGATTTTTGTCGTCGGCAGCAGATATAATTCCAGATAAGGACCCAAAAACTTAAAAATCTCAATCGCTTCCCGCTCATAGGCGTTCAGATAACCGATCCCAAAAACCTTCCGTTTCTGCGCGATCGCCTGAAAGGTTTCATAGACCAGATTCCATGGCAGTCCCCGGGAGTCCCGTCCAAGCTTTATCGTATGGACGTTATAGTCCCACAAACGGACCCCGCCGCGGATCGATGCAAAGGAAAACGAACTTTCTTTCGGCGCCTGATTTTCTCCCAGCGGCGCCAGACGATTCATAAAACTCAGCCGATACCGGCCATCCGCCAGACGTTCCCCCCGGAGACTGTCCATAAGAATCTCCTTCGGATGCCGTCCGTCCTCGATCAAAACATCCTGAAATTCCACATCCACGGTAAATCCCTGACACATCTGAATATCCACCGAAAAATTCCGGTCTTTAATCTTATAGGGTATCCTGCGCTTTCCAACCAGTTCCCGATAAAAAGCCAGTAGCACCTTCTGCTCTTCGGTATGAAATTGTTGAACGAACTGATGAAACGCTTCATCCACAATATCATGATTTGACATAAAAAGCCCCTTACTTACAAAATTTGACTTAACTATACTATTCTAGCACGACTATTCGCCGGATGCAATCATTCTTTATCGACTTTGATAAACTTTTTCATGTTTTCATCCTGCGATATTCTCTGCCATATTGCGGCCACCGGAAGACCTACAACGTTATTATAATCGCCGTGAATCTCCCGGACAAGAATCGCTCCAAGTCCCTGGATACCATAGCTTCCCGCCTTATCCATCGGTTCCCCGGTGCTTATATAATCCCGAAGCTGACGGTCGTCCGCCGGATACATCGTCACATCTGTTTTTTCATAGAATGTCCGGCATCCGTCTGCCGTCATCAGGCAGACGCCGGTATACACCTGATGGGTCTTTCCCTGGAGTCTGCGAAGCATATCCAATGCCTGCGCTGCATCCGCCGGCTTTCCGAGAATAAGTCCGTCCATGGCAACAACGGTATCCGCACCGATCACCAGAACATCCTCCGGCGCTCTGCCGCTGCACACCTGCGCGTAAATATCCTCCGCCTTTCCGGCCGCCAGGGCCATTACGGTATCTGCCGGGCCTTCGCTGCCGATTACCTCATCCTTATGACTGGGAATAATTTCAAATTCCAGGCCAATTTGTGTCAACAGCTCCCGCCGTCTCGGAGACGCGGAAGCCAGAATAATTTTTTTCATGATTAACGCCTCCTGAAAGGAAGTATATCATGAATCCGATATCCAGGGAAAGAGGCATTTCTCACTTTCCCGTCATTTCAGTCATATTCTTCCAGTACATTTTCGGCATCATGTTCCTCCGACAGCGTGGATTTTCCCGCCCTTTGATACCGATCGTTTCATAGAAGCTTTTCCACCGTTCTTCAAAACACTTCTGCCGGTCCGATACCCGTTCCGTCACCTTCAGATCCGCCGTCACCGAGTCGGCAAGAAACCAGTCCTTTCCGGCTTCGTGAACACAGACTTCATGCCGCTGTTCATCGTAAATCATCCAGTTTTCCATCGGAAACCGGTCCGAAAAATGTTCCGCCAGCAGCGGTATCTGATGATGCTTCGGTGCAATCCCGGCAAAAAGAATCCCATTCTCCAGTTCACAAAACCGCAGAAAGCCGTACATATGATCCGTTTCTCTGGAAACGCCCCGGCTCAGCTTCATCAGCCGGTTGACCACCGGATCTGCCAGGTGTTCTGTAATCCCCGGTCCGATTCGAAATCCCTGTACCAGAAATTTATAAATGGTGTCCGCTTTATCCATATGGCAGGACATGGCGCCATATTTCACCCAGTGCCAGGCAAACCCGGAAATTTTATGGATCACCGCATCGGCAACCCGCATGGCCTTCGCCATATCCGTTGCCACCGGGATGACCTCACTGAACAAAGACATATTCACATCGCCCACAGCAATGCTCTGATAGCCATGACCATATCGGCTCATATAGGCGGCATGAACCGCCGAAAGAATCCCTTCCAGAGAATCTTCGCATACATAAATCTTCGCTGTTTTCAAAGAACCACCTCCATCTTCTCTGTCATGGCAATCTGCCACGGACCCGCCTGCCGGTCATCAAACATGGAAAGCTGATGATAACCGGAAATCGACTCACGAACTTCCCTCGGAAGCCGTTCATGCACCGACAGGAGATTCCTTGTGATCGCATCCTGGTCAAAATGAACAGGATACATCATCCGGCCGGAACAGGTAATAAAATAGACGGCCCGTTTAAGAACGACCCCCATCTTTTTTAAATCATTAAAATCCAGGGTTCCATGTCTCCGGGCCTGACAGATGCGTCGGGCGCCGATAACTCCGATTCCTGGAACTCTGAGAAGCATTTCGTAAGAACCCCTGTTGATCTCCACCGGAAACTGATCCAGATTTCGGAGCGCCCAGTCGCACTTCGGATCCAGAGCGACATTAAACGAATCATGGGTTTCACTGAGAAGCTCGTCTGCGCTGAATCCATAAAACCGCAGCAGCCAGTCCGCCTGATACAGCCGGTGTTCCCGCAGCAGCGGCGGCTGCGTATCCACTGACGGAAGCAGATGATCCCTGTTTACAGCTATATAGGCCGAATAGAAAACCCTTCTCAGGGAAAATTTTTTATACAGGGCCTCTGCCACGGAAAGGATCTGATAATCACTCTCCGGCGTCGCCCCGACGATCACCTGAGTACTCTGGCCCGCCGGTACAAACTTCGGCGCATGCCGGTAGATGGTCAGTTCTTCTTTACTCTGTAAAATTCCTGACTGAACCTGTCTCAGAGGTCTTAAAATCGCTTTCCGGCTTTTATTCGGCGCCAGCTTTTTAAGCCCCTCCGCCGTCGGCAATTCTAAATTGCAGCTCATGCGGTCTGCATAAAATCCGGTTCTACGAATCAGCGCTTCATCGGCCCCGGGAATCGACTTCACGTGAATGTAGCCATGGAACTGATACTTCTCACGCAGGAGACGCAGGGTTTCCAGCATCAGTTCCATCGTATAATGGGGATTTTCCACCACTCCGGAACTCAGGAAAAGCCCTTCAATATAATTTCTCCGGTAAAAGCCCATCGTCAGTTCACAGATCTCCTCCGGGGTAAAGGTTGCTCTCGGAATATCGTTGCTGCACCGGTTCTGGCAATACTTACAATCGTAGATACAGTCATTGGACAATAAGATTTTCAGCAGAGAAATGCACCGGCCATCAGAGGAAAAGCTGTGGCAGATTCCGGCCGCCCGGGAATTCCCCATTCCGGTGCCGCCGCTGCTCCGGCTCACGCCGGAGGAAGTGCAGGCGACATCATACTTGGCCGCATCGGCCAGGATCGTTAACTTTTTCTGGATTAAATCTTCGGCTGCCGGACAATTCATGCTACAGCTCCTTTCCGGAAATCTCCTGATGTTTTTTCTGTCATTTATAAATTGATTATAACACTCCAAACCCCGGAAGTCAAACATTTGTTTGTTTTTAAGAAAATTTGTTCTTCTTGGATTTAAAAAAGAATCCTGCTTCGCGGGATTCTCCACCTGCGGCGGGTCGCTTCAGCGACACAATTCTCTTCCGTCGCAGTGCGATCCTCGCGGAGCGTTTTATTGTATAGGAAATTCCTATACAATAAAAAAAGGGACCGGATTTCTCCGGTCCCAAAAGCCGTCAAAAGACGCGCTTATGATTTTATCATTCTTTAACGATGAGTTTAGAATCAACTGGTGTCATTTCTGGAACAACGCCAACTTCACCTTTGTTACCAGCTTTTACAGCTTCGATTAAGAGTTCAAGGCCTTTTGCGCCGATGCCTGCAGGGTCCTGAGCTACTGTTGCGGATAACTGTCCAGCCTGTACGGAATCAACAGCTTCTGTATCGCCGTCTGTACCAACAACAAGGATTTCACCGAGTTTGTCTGCATTGATAACAGCCTGTAATGCACCAAGAGCCATTGTATCGTTACAGCAGTAGATACCCTTTAAGTCAGGATTCTGCTGAATGAAGCTTGCTGCAGTATCCAGAGCTTTCTGGCGATCCCAGTCAGCAGGAAGACTTCCGACAACTTCTAAGCCAGCAGCTGTGAAAGCATCTGTAGCACCCTGTTTTCTGTCTTCACCGGATGTATTTCCGGCTTTACCTTCGATAACAGCAACTTTGCTTCCTTTTTCAACGTTTTCAACGATATATCCGGCACCTTTAGCACCAACAGCAACGTTATCTGTCGTTACGAAACCAACAACAGCACCACCCTGTTTTGCCATTTCGTCCATGTCAAATTTTTCATCAAGGTTTACAACTGTGATACCAGCTTCTGTTGCCTTTGCAACACCTGCTACCAGGTTTACAGGAGACAGAGGAGCGATAGCAATACCTTTGTATCCTTTGTTGATACAGCTTTCAAGAATAGCGAGCTGTCCTTCGATATCTTCTTCACTCTGTGCTGAGTAAAGATCTACTTTGATGCCCAGTTCTGCTGCTTTTTCTTCAACACCTGTCCACATCTTCATCCAGAAGTCTGATGCCTGTGTTTTCAGAATAACCGCATATTCTGCGTCACCTGTTGCTTCAGCAGTTGTTTCCCCCGCTGCTTCTGTTGCTGCTGTTGTTTCAGCAGCTTTTGTTTCTGCCTTTGTTTCCTTTTTGTCAGAGCCACCGCATCCGACAAGTGCTGCAACGACCATTGTCATCGTCAGCGCTAAAGCCACGATTCTTTTTTTCATTTTTAATCCTCTCCTTCTTTGGCTTTTTATATAGACTGTTTCACAGCTCTATACCATTTTTCATAGACAGATTTACTTCTGTCTGTTTTTTCCAAGCTTATCAAAAGCAGCATAAGCCCCTCCGATCACACCGCTGTCCTGAGTATGCTTTGGAAAAATAAATTCAAGATTTTCCGAAGGGAACGGTTTTCTTGCCCGCTCCTTTATCGCCCGGATCATGCGGTCCATCGGAAATCCATCCATCACCATGACCCCTCCGGCCATAATGACATAATCCGGGTCCAGAATATTAATTTCTGTCGCCATCGGAATCGCCAGAGTATCCACATATTCCTGAATTCTCGGGTCATCTCCGTGTTTTACAAAAACTTCTGAAATATCTGTATCCGGAAAATACGTATCCGTTAAATAACGCAGATATCTGCCGGAACACCGGGTTTCAGAACATCCGATATTTCCGCAGGTACAGGCTTCTTCGATGCCGTACATCGGAATATGGCCAAGCTCTCCGGCCACGCCGTTTTTACCCACATGAAGCTGTCCGTTAATATAAACGGCATTCCCGAATCCGGTTCCAAGATAGAAACCGAGAATCGTCCGTTCCCTGTCCGGATCCAGCCCATGGGTTTTTATATCATTCACCAGAAGATAATTCACATCCCGGTCAACGAATACCGGGATATTCACATAATCTCCCAGAAGATGTCCGAGATCGATATTCTCCAGCCCTTTTAAATTCGGCGTCGAATAGATAAAACTTTTATCCTTGCTCACCATCGACGGAACACCGACAGAAATGGCGCCAACCCGGCCTTCCAGCTTATAGCGTTCAATATAGGATTTCACCTCATTGCCAAGGTTCTCCACAGCGCCTTCCGATACAAGGGATTCACTGGACTTCCGTTCAAAATTGGTTAAATTTCCTTCTTCATCCACGGTACCGATCCGCAGATTTGTTCCTCCGATATCAATGCCTATGACATATTTCATAATTGATTCCTTTCTGCCTTACTGGTTCACACAGGCATTAAAAGTTTCAATCATCTTATCCCATGCAATCGTTAAATCTTCATCCAGGTTAAATAATCCGGAACTGCCTACGATAAAACATTCTGTTCCTGCCGCAGCCAGATCCTTAAATGTATTCGCATTACAGGAACCGTCGACTTCGATGATGTATTTATATCCATGTTCCTCTTTCAAACGTTTTGCCTCTGCAATTTTATCCAGCATTTCACGGATAAACGGCTGTCCGGCAAAACCAGGATCCACGCTCATGATCGTAATCTTATCGACCAGATGGATATAGTGCTGGATATAAGATAACGGTGTGGCCGGATTTAAAACAACACCGACCTTACAGCCATTGGCACGGATCTTATTGATGATGCGGAAGGCATCGGAATTAATCGTTTCTGCATGCGGACAGATATATCCGGCGCCGGCCTGGGCCAGGCTTTCGATATAATCATCCGGATCTGTGACCATCAGGTGGCAGTCCATCGGAATCTTAACAGCCTTGCTGATCGCTTTTACGAAATCCGGTGAAAGGGTAATATTTTTAACAAAATGGCCGTCCATAATATCCACGTGATACATATCGGCTCTCTCATTTAAAATCTCAATCTGTTCTTTAATATTCAGTAAATCCATGCACATCAGGGATGGGTTAAAAAGTGGTTTCATAGATGTAAGTCCTCCTTAAATTTCACATATATTTTACTATATCTCCCCGCATATTGCAATGCGGGGAGTTTAAGATTCAAGTTTAGGCAACTTCCGATCAGGACTTTCTTGCAACAACCGTATCAATCGTAACAGCGATGATAATCAGGGCGCCCATAACAATCTGCTGGTACGTGGATGGCAGTGTCAGAGCTGTCATCGCATAGTTGATAAGACCGATGATAAGACCGCCGATCACAACGCCCGGAATCTTACCTTTACCACCCATAAAGCTTGTACCGCCGATAATCGAAGCGGCAATCGCGTAGGTTTCAAAACCGGTTCCCGCTGCAGGTTCTGCGGCGCCGACACGGCCGAGAAGAACAACACCGGCGATACCGGCACATGTACCGGAGATCATAAACACGATCAGACGGTGAAGGTTTACATTAATACCGGAATACCATGCAGCATCCATATTTCCGCCCAGAGCGTAGATGTTACGTCCGACTTTACATTTGGTTGTAACAAACCAGAGAATAACTGCTGCAATCAGTGCAATAATTACCGGAATCGGAATACCGATCACTTTACCGCTCATCATGGCTGTAAAGGATACCGGAAAACCGTATACGGAACGGGAATTTGATAATACGAGGGTAACACCACGGAAAATCGACTGTGTACCCAGTGTAATGATAAACGGATGCAGACCTGTACGGTTGACAAGCATACCGTTGATAAAACCAAAGGCTGTACCCAGCAGAATACCTGCCAGAATCGCAGCCGGCACCGGAACGCCGACGATCATCATCTTTGCGGTCAGCAGACCGGTCAGCGCTGCCACCGAACCGACGGACAGGTCAATGCCGGCAATCAGGATCGCGAAAAATTCACCGAGGGCCAGCAGGACGTTGACCGAACTCTGTTTCAGAATCTGCGGCACACTGCTTGAATTAAATACACTGTCCGGCTTTATAACAGCCAGAATAATCAATAAGAGAACAAAGATACCAATCGTACCGAATTTCTGCCAAATCTCACCGAATGACATTTTTTTCTTTGCATTATTTTCACTCATCGTTTCAATCTCCTTTTTCCTATTCGCCTGTGGATGTTTTTACAATCTTTTCTTCGGTTGCCTCTGAATTTCTGAATGTACCCCGGATCTCACCTTCACGGAAAACCGCAATCGTATCACATACAGAAAGAAGTTCCGGAAGTTCGGAGGATACAACGAGAACACCCTTGCCCTCATTTGCCAGTTTACGCATGAGGACATAAATCTCACTCTTACTTCCGACGTCGATACCCTTCGTCGGCTCATCAAAAATAATCAGCTTACTTTCCGCCGCCATCCATTTACCAAGAATCACCTTCTGCTGATTACCACCGGACAATTCGGTAATATTCTGATGAATATCCCGGCATTTAACGCGGATGTCCGCGCACTGCTGATTGGCATAATCCAGTTCCGCCTTGTTGTTCAGCAGACCGATCACTCCGCTGCCCTTTGACGTTTTAATAAAAGGAGCGATGGAGATATTCTGTTTAATATCAAAATTATCAAGGAAACCTGTTTCCCGCCGGTTTTCCGTAACCATACCAAGACCGTTCTGAATCGCTTCATATGGATTCCGGATTTTCAGTTCTTTTCCTTCCATGAAAATCTGACCTTCGGATTTTGGTTCCGCACCGAAGATCGCATTCATCAGTTCGCTTCGTCCCGAACCGACAAGCCCTGCAAATCCAAGGATTTCGCCCTTATGAAGCTGGAAGGAAACATTTTTAACCTTCTGGTCTTTTCGTGAAATATTTTTAACTTCAAAAAATACCGGTTTATCCGAAAAATCCTGACACTCTTCGTTCAGATAGGTTCCCTGGATCTTACGGCCGACCATCATGGCTACCAGGTCATCGACTTCGACCTCTTCGACCTTTCGGGTACCCACATAGGTACCGTCCTTCAGAACCGTTACCCGGTCGCCGATTTCTTTGATTTCTTTCATCTTATGGCTGATATAAACAATACCCTTGCCTTCCGCCTTTAACTGACGGATAATTTTAAACAGATGCTCGGTTTCCGAAGTTGTCAGCGATGTGGTCGGTTCATCCATAATAATCACATCCGCATTGGAAGCCAGCGCCTTGGCGATTTCCACCTGCTGTTTTTCAGAAATACTGATATTTTCCACAAACATTTTCGGATCTCTTTTCACACCGACCTTTGCGAGCACTTCCTGGGCTGTTTCGCGCATCTTTTTATAATCCACAACGGAAAATCCGGCAACTTTATGGGTCGGCAGTTTTCCGACAAAAAGATTTTCAAGAATCGAAAGCTCATTGATAACACTCAATTCCTGATAAATAATACTGATTCCGTTTTCGTAGGAATCCTGCGGTGTCAGATGTGAATATTCTTTTCCCTTTACTGTGATTTTTCCCGATGTCGGCGTGTAAACACCACTGAGAATCTTCATCAGTGTAGACTTTCCGGCACCATTTTCTCCCAGCAGGACATGCACCTCACCTGCATTAATTTCCAAAGAAATATTGTCAAGGGCTTTGACACCGGGAAATTCTTTGGTAATGCCTTCCATTTTAACTAATGTTTGCATAGAATCCTCCTTTATTAAGATAAATGGGTTACTTCCCAGTATTCTGTACGTGGATGTTTAAGTTGTACTCCGCACCTGAATACTTACAGGAACAACATATTCTTTCTTTTCAATATCCTCTTTCCGGATGAGTTTCAGCAGGGCTTTTCCAGCCACCATAGCAAGCTGCTCCGTATTCTGGGCAATCGTCGTCATCGGCGGACTGCAGAACTCCGACAGGGATACATTATCAAAACCAACGAGCTTCACCTGCTGCGGCACACTGTATCCGGCTTCCGCCAGCGCATGCATCGCTCCAAGGGCCATCATATCATTGGTCGTAAAAATGCCGTCAAAACAGCATCCTTTTTCCGTGAGGATTTCTGAAATCTTTTCTTTGGCCGACATATAGTCCGGCATCACAGCGACTTCATAATCTCTCTGACATTCTATACCGTTCTCTTTCAGAGCCTCCATAAAACCACGACGGCGCTGCTGAATGGTCGAAGCCATCCGATAATCCCTCAGTAATAAAGGCTTCCTGCAGCCGGCCTTCAGAAGTTCCTTCGCTGCCAGATAGCCGCCCTGAAAATTATCCGACTGGACAATGACTTCCGCATCCTTCGGGGAACGGTCAATAAATACCACCGGTACTTTGTGATTTTTCAAAATCGGGCTGATACTCTCCATACCGGACACATAAATCAGCCCGTCCACATTTTTATCAAACATATCCTGAATATGCCGGGCTTCCAGTTCCGGATCTTCATTCGAATCACAAATGAGTACGGAATAATTATATTTTATGAAAAAAATATCCAATATCCTTACAATCTTTGCAAAAAATTCATTGGTTATATCCGGTACGATCACACCGACACAATGACTCCGCTTTGTCCGAAGACCGATGGCATTCACATTCGGGCGGAATCCATATTCTTTAATTGTTTTCAGTACCTTCTTTTCCGTTTCTTTAGAATAGCCGCCCAACTGGTTGACCACCCTGGAAACAGTGGCTGTAGAAACTCCGGATTTTTTTGCCACGTCAACGATAGAAACTTTCTTTTCCTCCATACCGCCACCACTTTCTTCTTTTGCGTAAAGGTTTACGTCTATTTTACATTCAGTATATAACTGCATGCGGTGACTGTCAACGGATTTTCTTATATTCTACAAACATATCAATATTTCGCACTTTTTTTTGTGCATTTCTTACATCGTCTGATTCATTCTCTCCAGACCCTCCCGTGTTTTTTCATAAGTAAACGTTATCGTTTTCACAAAGTTTTTCCTTTCATTCGGCCGATAGCCGCCAAATTTCCTTTATTTCAAAGCAAAAACCCCTTCCAGGGACCCATATCCTCGGAAGGGGTTTAAAAACTCTGTTAAATTTAAATCAAAAATTATTTTACCTGGATATAACCTTTTGCCGTCAGCAGTTCTGCACAGAGAATCGCACCGCCGGCAGCGCCGCGAATGGTATTATGGGATAATCCCACAAATTTATAGTCATATACGGTATCTTCGCGGAGACGTCCGACCGAAACACCCATGCCCTTTTCATAATCCACATCCAGACTTACCTGAGGACGATTGTCCTCTTCAAGATACTGAATGAACTGTTTCGGAGCGCTTGGCAGGTTCAGTTCCTGAGGCAGACCTTTAAAATTTCTCATGCGGTCAATCAGTTCCTCTTTGGTCGGCTTCTTTGCAAATTTGACAAATACAGCGGCTGTATGGCCGTTTAAAACCGGCACACGGATACACTGGGTTGTAATGACCGGACTGGAAGCTTTGACGATCTCCCCGTCTTTGACTTCTCCCCAGAGTCTCAGCGGTTCCTGCTCACTCTTCTCTTCTTCGCCGCCGATATACGGAATAACGTTTCCGAGCATTTCCGGCCAGTCCTTGAAGGTTTTTCCGGCACCGGAAATCGCCTGGTAGGTTGTCGCAACGACCTCTGTCGGCTCAAATTCTTTCCATGCGGTCAGCACCGGCGCATAGCTCTGAATGGAGCAGTTCGGTTTTACGGCAACAAAACCGCGTTTTGTGCCCAGACGCTTTTTCTGAGATTCGATCACTGCAAAATGTTCCGGATTGATTTCCGGCACAACCATCGGTACATCCGGTGTCCAGCGATGCGCGCTGTTATTGGAAACCACCGGTGTCTCTGTTTTTGCATAGGCATCTTCGATGGCACGAATTTCTTCTTTTGTCATGTCAACGGCACTGAATACAAAGTCGACTTCAGAAGCAACCTTTTCTACTTCATTGACATTCATGACCGTCAGGTTTTTTACTTTCTCCGGCATCGGCGTTGTCATTTTCCAGCGGCCGCCGACAGCTTCTTCATAAGTTTTTCCGGCTGAACGCGGACTTGCTGCAACTGCAACAACCTCATACCATGGATGGTTTTCAAGTAATGAGATAAATCGCTGTCCAACCATTCCTGTTGCTCCAAGAATTCCTACTTTTAATTTCTGTTCCATTGTTATTTCTCCTTTATGTTTAGTCTTATAAGTCTTTTTACATCTTCCCGGGAGATGTCCGTCTTACAAAAACATTTGTGCGTACTTCACCAATGTTACACGATAAAGCGTGAAAAATCAAGTCTTTTTTCGAACTATTTTTTCTTTACTGTAAAACTTCCCTGAACTGTTCAGATAATAAACAACATCGTTATCCAGACAATACATGACCATTTTGCCGCCGAAGGCATAGCCACAGTCCAGTCCGATACGGTTTCCGTCATCCCAGATTTCCGTGGAATCCAGAGGCTGTCCGAGGTCATCCCGGATAATCAGAGAAAACGTATGACCAAAAAACACCCGAACTTCCGGGTCCTTAAATTTCAACGGCCGTCCGTAAAATTCCTTCTGAACCCACAGCGTTTTCTGTGAATCCTGCTGCGCCATCAGTGATTCCAGCGTATCGTACACAATGCCTTCTGTAAAAACCCCGGCATGGGACAGTATATTTTTTCCCACGATTTTATAAAACGGAAGTCCTTTCAGCCATGAAATGATCTCCTGCTTCTCCGGTTCCGAAAGCTTCATATACTGTATCCATGTTTCCTGACCGCCGTGGGACAGCCAGAATTCACGAATCTCCGAATCTGAAAGCACACTGTCATTTTTATAAACATTCCACAAAAATCCCTGCTCGTGATTACCCATAAGAAGTTCCATATTCGGCTGCCGCATAATGAACTGAAAAAGAGGAATCGGCTCCGGCCCCCGGTCCACCGCATCACCGATGATGTAAAGATAATCTTCCGGACCGAAGTTCAAATATTCCAACATTTTTTTAAATTCTTTAAAGCACCCATGAATATCCGATGTCAAATAAATCATATTTTTCCGCTCCACTTCATAATATTGTAATACATCCATGCAAAAAATTCCCGGACATAATAATTCAAAAGAAGTACCGGCTCAGACGAAGCTGCAAGGCCGGATATATGTTTCATACCAAGGCTTCTTCCCGTGTCCATCGCCCGGAAAAGATGAAAACCATTGGTCACAATGACATAGCTTTTGTCTTTCCCTCCGAATTTCATGGAATACCGCAGATTTTCCCGGGTACTCACCGATCGATCTTCAAGAAGAATCTTCATCTTCGGAACTCCCATAGAAACCAGTGTATCACGGATACACGCAGCTTCCGTCACAGCTTCCCCCGGTCCCTGGCCGCCGGATGCGATGATTTCCGTTTCCGGATTTTTCCTGTAGTATTCTGCTGCCGCACAAATCCGCCGCATCAGAGAACGGGAAGGCCTGCGGCCTTTCACCTGAGCGCCCAGAACAATCACGTAATCCGCGCCGGGCTCCGGCTTTTTCCGGGCCCCTGAAACCATCCGGGATTCCTGAATAAGGAACAGGGCGGTTCCGGCCCCCAGGGGATATTTCAAAAAGGACAGCCATTTCTCCGGCAGGGCGGACATCAGAATCAGACCGCTGCCGGCTGCCAGCCAGAATCCCGCGAATGTTGTCCGGATTCCTGCATAGCATAGAATAAGCCCATAATAAAGCAGGTGAAAAAAGCCTGCTGTTTTTAAAATTATTTTCATAAACACCTCATCTGTCAGAAAGGAATGAATCTATGATCTCTCAAGAACAGGTCCGCATTGTACGCCAGGCGCTGCTCCTGCGCGAAAAAAACCAGTATACCCAGACTCCCCTGCGCCTTCTTGTTGATAAAGGATACAGCGACTGCTCCTCCTTCGTATGGTGGATCTACCTGTTTACCCTGAAAATCGATATCGGTATGGATACACCGGAACAGATTATGTCACTGAAAGGACTGGATGTGGATTTCGGTGAAAACGAAACGCCCCCGCGCGCCTGCCTGGCCCCCGGCGACCTGTTGTTTTTCAGGGGAAGGGACGCTTCCCGCCCTTTTGGCGTCGGCCATGTGGAAATGTATCTCGGCGGCGGAAAACTGATCGGCCACAATGATAACGGTCGGACCGGGCCGACAATTAAAGAGATGAAGGACTTCTGCCGTCTGCGTTCTGAAAATCATCAGGGTTATATTAAAACCCGGCGTTTTATTTTCTGACCTCTGTATTCTATTTTAATAATTTTTCCGGCTAAAGTAAATAATATCTTTCTTTTTTAACAAAAATACTATATAATACTAACTATATGTGATTAAAAAGAACAGGAAGGTGATTTTATGAAAATCGGTAAATTTTTTAAAGCGATTATGAAAACCGTAACCGTTGCCATCGCCATCGGAAGTATTGCCTATATCATAAAAGATATTCTCGACAAAAAGGCTTCAGATAATTTTGATGACACATGGGATGATGCTCTTGACGAAGATTTTGATGATATGTTCGATGATTCCGAAGAAACCGAAGAAGACACATCCAGCAGTCGTGAATATGTCAAAATGGATTCTTCCAAAATGACTGCCGAAACCTGTGAAGAATAATGAGGTGAAATTATGAGTGAAACAAATCATGGTACAGAAGAAAAAATTTCATGGGAAGAATTAGAACAGATGATGGACGACGAAGTCATCCTCAGCGTCCAGATCAAAGGCGTTGTCAATGCCGGCGTCATCGCTTATGTTCAGGGTGTCCGCGGATTTATTCCGGCATCCCAGCTTTCTGTCAGCTATGTTAAAGATTTAAACGAATGGCTGAACAAAACCGTCGATGTGAAAATCATCACAGCCGATCCGGAACAGAAACGTCTTGTCCTGTCCGGCCGCGCTGTTGAACAGGAAAAAGCCGCCGCCGAAAAGGCAGCTCAAATTGAAGCGGTATCTGTAGGTTCCGTATTTGCCGGAACTGTTGAAAAAATCACTTCCTATGGTGCATTTATCCGTCTTGAAAACGGTTTAAGCGGCCTGGTTCACATTTCCCAGATGAGCCCGAAACGCATCAAAACACCGGAAGATGTTGTCAGCACCGGAGACTCTGTAAATGTTAAAGTCATCCAGAAAAAAGACGGCAAACTCAGCCTCAGCATGAAAGCTCTGATGACCGATGATGCTGAAACTGAAACTTATGAAAGAGAAGCTGTCAACTTCAAATCCGAAGGTGATGCTGCAACCAGTCTTGGTTCTCTGCTTGCCGGTATTAAACTGGATTAATTTCCGGCAGACCGTCAGACGATTTAAAAAAGGATATTCCGAAACCTGTCCGTTTCAGAATATCCTTTCTTTTTGTTTTCAATGGACGCCAAAACCGATCTTCCGTCCGGCCTCCAGATATCTTTTAAATTTTTCCACCGAATCATTCATGAGCAATTCCTCCGGAAACTCAGCCTCCCGGACCACTTCCAGCGCCTTATCCAGATCCCCCACCATGAAGCTGACATGGGCATCCGTTCCCATGACCACCGGGACCTCATATTTTTTACAGAGTTTGAGAATCTTCCGGTCGTTTTCTCTGGCATTGGTTCTGGAATTTAGGGGACTCATGGAATTATTGTTCAGTTCCACGATTTTTCCGTATTTTTTTGCCTCCGCGATGATTTTTTCATAATCCAGCGGATACCGTCCGTCGTCGGGATGACCGAGAATATCCACATAAGGGTTGTGAATAGCCCCCAGTACTGCCGCCGTATTTTCTGCCATCGTTCCCGGTTTCAGACAGGGCGGATGGAGACTGGCAATCCGCAGATCCGTACATTCGATGTATCTTTCCGGCAGGTCCAGCCGTCCCTCATAATCCATCACATTCAGTTCCACACCAAACATAATCTCCAGCCCTTTCTGGAATCTCGGCAGTATTTTTAAATTGTAGAAATAGAAATCTTTACAGCTTCCGGGCATCGCCGGCGCATGTTCCGTAATCGCCAGAAGCTTCAGTCCTTTATCCACCGCGGCATCGATCATTTCTGTGATCGTACTGTAGGCATGACCGCTGGCCAGCGTGTGGGTATGGGTATCCAATTCGATGTTCATCGTTTCCCTTCTTCCATATTCATTCCGTTTCCTGCACAGCGTTTATTTGCAGGCCAGTTCATACATCGCTGCTGCCGCGATCTGGAAAGATTTCATCAGTTCGGAAATCTCCGCATATTCATTTGGCTGATGAATGACTTCCGGTGTTCCCGGAAATACCGGTCCGAAAGCGACCATGTTTTTAAAAGCCTTCGCATAAGTGCCGCCGCCGATTGCCATCGGTTCATCATTTCTTCCGGTCTCTTCTTTATAAACCTTCATTAATTTCTGCACAAGTTCAGAGTCCTTCGGTACATATAAAACAGGTCTCTGCTCGCATAATGCCACTTCCAGGCCACATGCTTCCGCATTTTTATAAACCTGCTCTCTGACATGCTCCAGAACGGCATTTTTCGGATGACGGATATCCAGTGTGAAGGACATATTTTCACCGTCATAGTTTAAAACACCCAGATTGACGGTAGTTTCTCCGGTTTCATCGTCCTGATAATATATTCCCAGTTTTTTTCCGTCGGTTTCGGTATCTAATTTATTTAATATAAAATCCATCATGTGCTGGAAATCACCGCCGAAGTTATTCTTTTCAACGGCATGAAACAGGCGCACGGCCGCATTCGTACCCAGCGCCGGTGTACTGCCATGGGCGCCGAGACCAATGGCTTCCACAACGGTTTTTCCATCTTCTTTTCGGACGGTGATGCCCTCTCCGGCTTCCACCTGCAGATCACCGGAAACAACAAGACAGCATTTCGGGGTCACGACATTGGCTGCAATGCCGCCTTCCAGGGAAATCACAGGAATCTGTCCCCGGTCCTTTACTTTTCCGCCGAGAGTCACACCGGTTGTTCCTTTTTCACAGAAAATCAGCGGATACTCTGCATCCGGCGTAAAACCGATCGTCGGAAGCTCCTCCCCTTTTTCGATATAATGCTTCACACAGCTTGAACCGCACTCTTCGTCCGTGCCAAACATCACACGGATCCGGCGGTCAATCGGAAGATTCAGGTCACGGATGGCTTTCATCGCATAAATGGCACCGATCACAGGTCCCTTGTCATCCAGAACGCCTCTGCCGTAAAGCTTTCCGTCATGAATCTCTGCACCGAATGCCGGATAAATCCAGCCTTCGCCGAGAGGCACAACGTCCATATGGCCCAAAACGCCGACCATCTCTTCGCCATCGCCGTATTCCACCCAGCCGACACGATTGTCCACATTTCCCGTTTTAAACCCAAGCTTCTTTCCCAGCGCCAGAGCGTGGTCAAGGGCAGCCTTCGGCCCTCTTCCGTAAGGTGCATCCGGCTCCGCTTCCCCCTTAATACTGTCAATGCGGATGCTTTCCTGTACCGCACCGATAATTTCTTCCTGCATTTCAAGAATTTTCTGATTTAATGCTTCATACTTCATTTTTCCTATCTCCCTGTTTTATTTTTTAACACGGTTTTCAAAATATACAAAAGCGTCGATGGCATCCAGGATATCCTTAAAGGTTTCCCTCGGCGCCGCTTCGATATAGGCTTTTAATATTTCCTGTTCCCGTTTTTTATATCTGCCATAAAAAATATCGTACAGATTGTGGCCGCGCATATAGATTTTAAAGTCCTCCATATGCTGTTTAATATCTTCAGGGCCATGTATATCCGCCCCTGTCATTTCTGTAAAATGTCTGCCGCTTTTCAGGCGGTAAAGATATTCCTGCCACTTATCAAAAAGTATATCATAAAAATCCTCTGTGCGGTCTAAAATTCCTATTTTTACCATAATTTCCGGATCAAGAAAATAATTTTCAAAGGAATAGTATTTTAAAATCAGCACATTTCTCCGGGTTACCTTCGGCATTTTATCCACATCGGTAATCCGGCACCGGTCATAGTATTTACAAAGCTGGTTCGCCAGCATCTCCGGATCTTTGCCGTCACCGTCACGAATCATGAGAAACTGGTCTTTCAGATACAGCTTGTTCATATATTTCAGATTTGCGTAGGTTTTAATATTTGTACAGCTGTTTGTCGTAATGATCGCCACCCGGGAAGGTTTTCCATCCTTATCCATGATTTCGGAGTAATACTTGTCCAGCAGCAGCGGCAGACGGCTTTTATCCTGCTTTCCTTCCACGATAAAGACAAAATTAACATTCATTAAATCGTTGGCTGTGTAGCCCAGATCATCGAGAATCCGGTCCACATCCTCCGGTTTTCCGGCAACAGAATACCATGACTCATCCAGAAGTATCTGGCGGATCTGTCCCGAAGTAAAATTAAAAAGCATGTTCGGCGAATGGGTCGTAAAAATGACCTGATTGGTCTTTGAAAGACGGTACAGAATTTCTCCGGCCACCTTTTGAAGCCTCGGATGCAAAAAGATTTCCGGGTCCTCCATCAGAATAATACACGGAATCCGCCTTCCGCCGTGAATATAGGCCTCAAGCAGGGAAAGAATATAGATGCACCGCATGCCGGTTCCCATCTGGTCAAGGGGCCGCTCCACATCCCGCTCCCGGTTATGGACCACACCCCGGACACGGCACATATCCGCCATATTTGCCGCCATATAATAATAAATATCCTCACCCTGTCCGCCGTTTTTATGAAAATTTTCGTTGACGCTTTCGGCGAAACGGTTAAAGTTTCCCTGATAGAGTTTGTATTCAAAAAGCCGGGCGGCTTCCAGAACATTCAATTCTTCCGGCGTTTTCTGTTCAATTTTTCCGATGCAGTGAAAACACCGCCGACAGTCCTTTCCCGAATCAAAGACGCAGCGGTCATCCCTGAGCCGTCCCGTCCATTCGTTCTCCTGGTACAGAAAAATGTCCTCCTGAATGTCCTCAAAGTGACGCATGCTGTCAATATAATAAAACTTCGGAACGACCTGAGAAATATAATTATTGTGTTTTTTTATACCGTCACTGCAGCGTTTCTGCCCGCTGCGGTTCACTGTCAGCGAAAAAGATAAAATTCCCCGCGCTTCGTCGTAGGAGGGCAGCCGGTTTTTAAACTCCCGCAGCCATAAATCATACCGCTTATAACTGCTGACAACGCTCTCTTCATTGAACTGGCGCAGATCCTCCCCATCCAGCCTGAGTTCCACATCAATTTCAATGTTCTCCCCATCCCCATTGAAATCCGTCTCCTGAACCCGGTAGGTATCGTCCAGAAGCCGCAGCGCATCTAAAACAACCGTTTTTCCCGCATTATTCTTCCCCACAAGAATCAATACATTTTCAATGTCTTCAATCTCCATATCCCGAATGGATTTAAAGTTCCGAATGTGCAGACGGTTTAACTGCATATCCATGCCCCCTTCTCTTTAAATCCAGGGCTGTTGCCAGCCCTGTTTGTTTTTTCATCTATTTTGAAAACCGGGTCGTTACAAGGTCGTCATAATCCACCCGTTTTTCCAGCACTCCGGCTTCTTCCAGAATGTTCTGAAGCAGTTCGAAGGCCTCCTCGGTAAAGACGGTATCCTTCTTCCACGTATCCTGGCTGTGATACCGCTCCACAATGGTTTTCAGCGTATCAAAATCCGTTTCCTCAAACTGAGGCTGAATGATTTTTGCAATTTCCTCGCTGCTGTGGCTGTTGACATAGTCTAAGCCCTTCTGAATTCCCTTAACGAAGCTCTGGATCACATCCGGGTGTTCATTCATATAGGATTCCAGCGCAGAAAAGCAGGTATACGGCACATAGCCCGAATCCACGCCAAGAGATGCGATGACCGCACCGGAGCCGTCCTTTTCCACCCCCGTCGCATGGGGTTCAAATTCTACGGTATAATCGCCGGTACCGCCGACAAAAGCTTCCGCCGTCACACCGAAATCAATATTCTGAATAATGTTGACATCCTTTTTCGGGTCCAGACCGTTCATTTTCAGAATGTATTCAAAGACCATCTGGGGCATACCGCCGGCCCGGCCGCCGATAACCGTTTTCCCCTTTAAATCCGACCATTTAAAATCCGGGTCTGCCCCGCGTCCTACGAGGAAATTTCCGGCCCTCTGGGTGAGCTGTGCAAAATTCACCCCATAATTTTCATTGCCTTCATTATACACATAAATCGTCGCTTCCGGCCCCATAAAGCCGATATCCGCCTCTCCGGCAATCATCGCTGTCATCACCTTATCCGCGCCATTGCCGTTTTTCAGTTCCACATCCAGCCCTTCCTCTTCGAAATAACCTTCTTCCAGGGCCACATACATCGGTGCGTAGAAGATGGAATGAGCCACCTCCTGAAGCCGGACTTTCTTAAGTCCACTGCTCTGTTTACCACATCCTGTCAGCGCAAAGGCCAGTACCGCCAGAGCCAGTACGGGCAATAACCATTTTTTTCGCATAATTAACCTCCCATCTAAACTAATATATAGTATTCATGAAAGGCTATTTGGTGTCTCGCCTACTTCACCTGAATCGCTTTCTGCGGACACATTTCCTGGCAGCAGAAGCAGGCGATACATTTTTTATAATCATAGACCGGAGCCTGGGGTTTTGTCAGGGAAATGGCTTTTCCTTCCACCGGGCAGGCTTCGACACAGATGCCGCAGCGAATACACCGGCTTTCCACAATATAGGGCCTGCGCTGAAAATGCCTGGAAATCCATCGGATCTGCCGCCACAGACGCCGGACCTTTTTCCCACGCTCAACATCGAAATCCGCTTTGCCATAACGCTCTCCCGCCTGCAGAGGACTCAGAATCCCCTCCCGGGTAATTACATCAATGGCGTCATCCTTCCAGACACCCAGGCCCATTTTTGCCCCCTGGACATTCGTCGGTACCAGATCCGGTTTCAGATGCATCAGTGAACAGCAGACGCTGTCCAGAGCCACCGGGTCGGCCGATATAAGCATGACTCCCATCGCCACCGGGTTTCCCGAGGCGGGGCCGTTTCCCTCCATGGCCGTAATGCCGTCCATCACATAGAGCCGCGGCCGGACATAACGGTTTAAATCCACCAGCATCCGGGCAAAGCTTTCCGCATTGGAATATCTGGTATGGCCTTTGGCTTTGTGAAGTCCCTGAATACAGCCATACATATTTTTTACGGCTCCTGTCATCCGTTCCAGCTGATGGGTTTTCATTTTGGACAGATTTAAAAGGGCATCGGCTTCTGTGACCGCCTTCGCCATATGGAACCGTCTGGCCATCTTCCCTTCCGGGTATTCTGTCCGAACACATGCATTAAAATCTGCCATCGGAATGGCCAGCTCTTTCATGGCATCCGCCAGGCCGCAGCCTTCTGCGATTTTTTCCATGGAACCGACGCCCACCGAATCTCCATAGGACAATTTCCGGCATCCGGCCTCTAAAAGCAGTTCCGCCATCGCAGAAACAACTGCGGGATGGGTCACAACAGCGCTTTCCGGAGCCGCCTTTCTGAGAAGATTCGGTTTCAGCAAAATCTTTTCTTCCCTTGAAAAAAACCTTTCCACTCCGCCGAGCTGCGCCATCCCCCAGCGGAGCTCCTCTTTTATTTTTTCCCCGTCATAATCCGGGCATCTGAGCAAAACAACTTTACTTTTCATAACCTTCCTTTCTCAGGCCAATGTATTTAAAACGATCATAACCACCATGACAAGCAGCGCCAGAATCAGCCATATGTCTAAAATATGTTCCTTTTCCTGAACCTCCGGCAGTCTTTCATCTCCGGAATCCTTCCCTTCTTTTTTGAAAACTTCGGAAATTTTCCGATGATGCATACGAAATACTGCGTAAATAATGAGAACTGCCAGAGGCAGCGTAGCGATCACAAGCGTAAGCACCGAAAGCAGACCTGCCATCATTCCTGTTTCAGAGCCAGCAAGGGCCTCTGGATGATATCCGGCCTCTGCCTGGGCTCTGAGAATATCCGATGAAAAATACCCCACCGTCGTTGAAATACCATTCATAAAAAAATGCATACACATCGGCGCCACGATCGAATCGCAGGCTTCCATCATAAGAACCATAAGAATTCCGAGAAAAACAGCATAGGGCATCTGGTTAAAATTCATATGGAGCATCCCGAAAATCAGGGCCGACAAAATCAATGCCCGTACCGGTGATTTTTTCCGGTAACTGCGGTAAATCATCCCCCGAACGAGAAGCTCCTCACCGATTGCCGGGAGGAGAGCCATTACCAGCATCGAAAAAACATAGCCGTTTTCATAAATGTCCAGGGCGATCCCTGCCACCGCATTATCCACAAAAAACATAGAAATCAGATTCAGCAGAGATATCGTCGGATAGGCACAGACAATCACTAAAAAAGCAAAGATAAATGTTCTCCAGGAAATCGGATACAGATGAAGTTCCCTGCGGATATCCATCTGAAGAATTCCGGCCCCGATGAGCGGAACCAAAAGCACCGACAACTGGGTTCCCAGAAGAAGCAGCGGTGTCTGCCGGATTCCGAGAAAAACCATAAGAAACTGAATACCGATACTCAGCACTGTGGTCATCAGCAAAATACGGTTTGCCGCCTTACATGTCAGACCCTTATCCATTTCCAATTTTCCACCTCCATCCGCAATATAGTTTTCAAAACCATATCCTGTGTTTTCATTGACTTTTTTCTGAAAATCGATATAATAAGACATAGCAGAGGGTTTAACCCGAATATTTACAGGAGCGTGAATCTATGGAAAATTTTCCTTCAATACAAAACATTTTAAATGACTTTATCAATCATATGGAAGAACGCCAGCCGATTTCCGCATCGGATTTACCGAACATCGACCTCTATATGGATCAGGTGACCACCTTTATGAACAGCCATCTGGAACATTCCAAACGCTATCCGGAGGACAAAATTCTGACAAAAACCATGATTAACAACTATGCTAAAAACCGGCTCCTTCCACCGCCGGATAAGAAGAAGTATTCCAAAGATCACATGCTTCTTTTGATTTTTATTTATTATTTTAAAAATATTCTTTCCATCACAGATATACAGAAGCTTCTCACTCCGATGACCCGCCGTTATTTTCAGAATGAGGACGGCACGGACATGTCCTGGCTTTACAGCCACATCATGGGACAGGAACCCCTTCAGGCCAAACGCATCGGTGAAGATATCCGCCGGCTTTCCGAAGACGCCTTAAATATTTTCCCGGATGCCGATGCCGGTGACCAGGAATACCTGCAGCTGCTTTCCATGGTCGCTCTGCTTTCCTGTGATGTCTATATGAAAAAACAACTGATTGAAAAACTCATTGATTCTTTTGATTTTCCGGAGAACGAAACGGACGAAAAAAAGAAGCGCTGAGAAAAAATGCCTGTTTCTCTCATCGAGAAACAGGCATTTTTTATTCTTCCTGGTTATCCTGAATCCGCTGAATCGCCAGATCATAACCATCATTTCCATAGTTCAGGGAACGGTTCACACGACTGATCGTTGCGGTAGACGCACCTGTCTTCTCTGCAATCTCCAGATATGTTTTATGCTGGCGAAGCATTCTGGCCACTTCAAATCGCTGGGACAGCGAAAGGATTTCATTAATCGTCGCCAGATCTTCAAAAAAGTCAAAACATTCATCAACTGTTTCCAGTTTAATAATCGCATTAAACAAGGTTTCTACTGCGGCAGTTCGTATCTTCTTATTCATAGACAGTCCCTCCTTTAACACTGTGAATTTCGAAATCATCGTTTATATATTAACATTATACTTCAATAAAGTCAATTAATTTGCCGAAGATTCCTCCGCTTCCGGACCATACTTTTCAATCACCGCTTCGATCCGGCTTTTTACCATTTCCGCAATCTCCCCGGTTTTCATTCCTTTATATGTTTCATAGGCAATCGGCTCCAGATAGTGGACCTGGGCCGTCATTTTTTTAACAGAATGAATATCAAAGGCTTTATAGGAATCGATCACCGCCGCAGGGACAATCGGACATTTGGCATAAACCGCACTTTTGAAGGCACCGCCCTTAAATGGAAGCAGTTTATTTCCGTTGCGGCTCCGGGTCCCTTCTGCAAAAATAATATAATTTCTCCCCTGTTTGACTTCCTCTGCCACCTGCTTAATGACCGTCATCGACTGTCGGACATCGGAACGGTCCATAGCCTTGGCATGGACCAGACGGGCGATCTGTTTCACAAGAAGTGCGTTTTGAACTTCTTTTTTCATCACAAATGAAAAGAAACGGCCATGGGTTTCGAAAAAAAGAAGGGTATCAAAAAGTCCCTGATGATTCGGAAAAATAATATATCCGTTCTCCTTTGGAAGATTCTCCCTGCCATAGCACTGAACTTCCACTCTTCCGGCTCTGTTGGCCCGCTGTGTCAGCTCCTGAAGCACGGCATAACGCTTTTCTTCACTGTACTTTTCAAAATTTTCGTCTTTGCCATAGCGGCAGATTTTAAACCACCATTCCGGCACTTTGTAGATCAGACGGATAACCATCAAAATAATTCGTTCCATATTAGGATTCCACCTTTTTCTTATAGTATAACAGAGCGTTGCATATGGCCGCGGCGATATTGCTTCCACCCTTTCTTCCCTCCGCAACAATCCACGGTCCCGGAGTTTTCATCATCAGTTTTTTGGATTCCACCACGTTGACAAATCCCACCGGAACGCCGATGACCAGCTCCGGACGGACGCGGCCTTCCTCAATCAGTTCATAGAGACGGATCAGAGCTGTCGGCGCATTGCCTATGGCAAAAATCACCGGCTTCAAAATCCCGGCTCCCCGTTCCATACAGATGGACGACCGGGTCACCCCGCGGGCCTTTGCTTCCGCAGCGACGGTTTCATCATCGATAAAGCAATGCACCCGGCCGCCATATTCCGCCAGCCGTTTTTTATTAATGCCCGACATAGCCATCCGCGTATCCGTCACAATATCCGCACCGTTTTTCAGCGCCGCTATGGCTTTTTCACAGGCGCCTTCGGAAAAACGGAGATTTTCCGAATAATCAAAATCCGCGGATGTATGAATACACCGGCGGACGACCGAAAGTTCCGGTTCCCGCCACTCGGTTCTTCCCATAATTTCGTCAATGATCGCCATACTCCGGGCCTCAATATCCCCCGGCTTTACAATCTCAATTTCTTCAAGCATTCGTTCCTCCTGTACATTCTCAACATTCAATGCCTTTTCTGGCAGCCACACCCCGGTCATAGGGATGTTTTTCCTTATGGATCTCGGAAATATAATCCGCCATCCTCCAGAGCTTTCCGCCCTCATAACGCCCGGTCAGAATCCATTCTTTTTCCGGCCAGGCTCCGATCAGCGCCGCCACTGTATCTTCGGAAATCACTCCCCGGCATATTCCATAAAGCACTTCATCCAGAAAAATCACATCTGCGGAGGGTGCCTGTGAGAGCAGACTTCCAATATTAAAGATCACCTGTTCATAGGCTGCCTCCAGTTCCTGCTTTTCCTCCGGTGTCATATGCTTCAGAAAACGCATCCGGTCCGGACCTTTCAGCAGAGTAATTCCCTTCACCTGTTCTAACAGGATACGTTCCGAGGAGGTATTGTCTTTTAAAAACTGATAGATCAGAACTTTTTTTCCGGCGCCGGCCGCCCTGAGACAAAGTCCCATTCCGGCAGTTGTTTTTCCCTTACCGCTGCCGCAATAAATATGTATCATTTTCATCCTCCTCTTCATTTCATTATCATACCACAAAACTGCCTTTCCAACAATCCGGACCTTCCGAAATTCTAATGGCCGGTCATATGGCTCCGCAGTTTTTCCAGAGCCTTCTTTTCAATACGGCTCACATAACTTCTGGAAATTCCAAGGCTGCTCCCGATCTCCCGCTGCGTTGTCTCCGGGATTCCCATCAATCCGTATCTCCTATAGATTATTTCCCGTTCCCGGTCACTTAATACATCTTCAATCGCCCGGTACATTTTCTGAATCCGTTCCGAGAGTACCATGCGGTCCACCACATTTTCCGAGGTGTCCTCGACCACATCAATAAAACTGATTTCATTTCCCTCTTTGTCCGTCCCGATGGGCTCATAGAGTGAAATCTCACGGTTCAGCTTCCGCTCCGTCCGAAGCATCATCAGAAGTTCATTATCAATACACCGGGCAGCATAGGTCCCAAGCCTGCTCCCCTTTTCCGCTTTGAACGTATTGACGGCCTTCACCAGTCCCACAATCCCTATGGCGATCAGTTCATCCATATCCCTGCCCGAGGCGGCATATTTTTTTACAATATGGGCAACCAGCCGCAGGTTTTTCTCTACAAGAATATTTTTCGCATCCATATCTCCGGCCTGATACCTGGACAGATACCGGGCTTCTTCTTCGCTACTCAATGGTTTTGGAAATGACTGCAAGAAAAAAGCACCCCTATGCGACCTTTATCTTAGTTTATGCGGCGCTTCGGGATGCTGTGTCTGTCCTCCGGGCTATTCCATATTATTTCTCTGATAGACAATATAAATCGTATCCAGACCATCGGGACTTTCGCCGTTTAAAGGCTCTTTATACAACAGAGCGGGAACTCCCGTTCTCGGATGATAAAAATTCCGGCTGTCCCCTATATCCAGATGATCGATGGCCTCCGGCATTCGTTTCAGAAGCCAGGGCGAAAGCAGCTTTTTCCGGTGGGCCGGCAGAATTCCCGCCACCGGATATTTTTCCAGCCGCTGCAGATAATTTCGATAGGCATAAAGCGGCGCGCTGTCTGCGAATAACAGCCACAGACTATAGTCCAGATTATCTCCGGCAAAAAGAATGTGGTGTTTCCAGTCGAAAAACATCGTACTGCCTCCGGTATGCCCCGGTAAAAAAATGGTTTCAATGAAATGATCCTCTCCCAGCCGGAAGGTCTGTCCTTCCGTCAGCCATAGAAACTCCCGGGTCTCGGCATGATACCAGGCCATCCGGTCAAAATCCGCCGGCCATATATCCGGCTTTTTCTTTGCCTTCTGTACCGTTTCAAACCGGGCGGCCATGAGCGGCTTCTGGTTCACCTGATAGTCTCTGTAGGTTCCCTCGTCCGCAGGATTCATCCATACCCGGTCGAAATACCGATTGCCTCCGGCATGATCGGCATGGCCATGGGTATTGACCACCGTCAGTGGAAGATCTGTGATGGATTCCACCACTTCCCGGATATCCGCAAAGCCATAACCCGTGTCGATTAAAAGGGCCTTCTCCCCGCCGATGACCAGCGCGCTGCCGACCCCGCCCGGCTCATAAATCTGGTATACATTTTCTGCAATTGTCATCACTTCAAAATAATCATTCATCTTTTTGTCCCGTATTTTTTAATCATCCTTACGTCGAAGCAGATCAAAAGCTTCAAGTTCCACACCCAGATCCACAAAAATCTTCTGTTTCGGATGAGGACAGCTTTCCATCGGCTGGCCCTCTGCGTCTGTCATGGCTTTCACCGTCACTGTCAGATCTCTGCCATCCGGCTTCATCACTTCAATACACTCGCCGACAGAAAATTTATTCCGCTGTTCCAGAGCATAAAGTCCCTTTTCATTCTTCTCTCCGATAAGTCCCAGATAGGTATAGGCTTTCACATAGGTATTGCTGTCATAAATCTGAGTGTCCTTATCCGGTTTTCCGAAGAAAAATCCCGTCGTAAACTGGCGATAGGTACATTTCGCGATTTCCTCTTTATAATAATCCATCCGGCTCTGATAAAGCTCCGGAGACTCAAAATAATCGTCAATCGCCTGGCGGTAAGTCCGGGTAACCACAGCCACATAGAGCGCCGTTTTCATCCGGCCTTCGATTTTGAAGCTGTCAACGCCGGCTTCCACCAGTTCCGGAATATGTTCGATCATACACAGATCCTTGGAGTTGAAAATATAGGTTCCCCGTTCATTCTCATACACAGGAAGATATTCCCCCGGCCGGGTTTCCTCCATAATCGCGTACTTCCACCGGCACGGATGGGTGCAGGCGCCCTGATTGGCATCCCGGCCCGTAAAATAGCTGCTTAAAAGACACCGTCCCGAATAGGAAATACACATCGCTCCATGAACAAAGGTCTCAATCTCCAGATCTTCCGGAATATGAGCCCGTAAATCCCGGATTTCATCTATGGAAAGCTCTCTGGCAGATACGACACGCTTTGCGCCGAGACCATGCCAGAAATTATAGGTCCGGTAGTTGGTATTATTCGCCTGGGTACTGATATGGGTCTCAATTTCAGGACAAATCTCCCGGGCAATCTGGAATACCCCAGGATCGGAAATAATCAGGGCGTCCGGGCCGATTTCCTTCAGTTCTTTAAAATACGCTTCCACCCCGTCCAGATCTCCGTTATGGGCCAGAATATTGGCCGTCACGAAAACCCGGGTACCATGGGCATGGGCGAATTCAATGCCTTCCTTCATATCCTCCATGGAAAAATTTTTTGATTTTGCCCGAAGGCTGAATACTTCGCCCCCGATATATACGGCATCGGCGCCAAAAGTCACGGCAGTTTTCAAAACTTCCAGACTGCTGGCCGGTATTAATAATTCTGGTTTTTTCATGCTGTTACTCCTTTACACTGACCGTCATCCCGTCACCAATCGGCAGGATCATGGTTTCCAGCTCATCCATATGTTTCAATGTCCACAAATATTCCCGCATCCGGCTGTGGATCGTCCGGTTTCTCCGGATGACCGCATAACGGGATTCCACAACATCCCCGTCCTGAAGCACGTTATCCGATACGAGAAGTCCTCCGGGCGCCAGCAGCCTCAGCACTTCCGGAAGAAAATGGATGTACTGGCCCTTGGCCGCATCCATGAAGATAAAGTCATAGGTTCCATTAAGCCCCTTCAGAACGTCCACCGCATCTCCCGGAATGAGGGTAATCTGTTTTTCCCTGCCTGCCCGTCGGAAATTTTCCAGAGCAACGGGAATCCGTTTTTCGTATTTTTCAATCGTCGTTATATGGCTGTCCTCACTGAGACATTCGCTCATCAGAACAGCGGAAAAGCCTATGGCAGTTCCCACTTCAAGAACGGCTTTAGGCTTTTTTATTTTTAACAGCAGCCGGAGAAGATTCCGGCTCTCCTTTCGGATAATCGGTACATAATCCCGGACTGCCTCCTGTTCAATTGTACGGACTATCGGACTTTCATCACTGTCCAGGGAAAGGATATAATCAAGCATTCTTTCATCTACAATCACTGTCCGCCGTCTCCTCCATCTGTTTCGCTTTCAGTTTCACTGCCTTCCTGCGACTCGGCCGTCTCCGCTTCCAGTTCCTCTGCTGTTTTCGGTTTAACAACGGAGTTTGCGTCATCGGACATAAGCTCCATCATATCGTCGGCAGACATATTGGCCTTAACCACATAGGTTCCCGGTTTCATGCTGGCATTGCTCAGACGGGCTTTAATAATAAAGGCGGCTTCACTGGTGATTACGCCTTTGTCTTTTAATTTCTTCGCAATATCTCTTCCGCCGTCTCCCGCTTCGATCACGATCCGGACTTCTTCATCCGCATATTCGGATACGACCGGCTCGCCAAATACCTCATAGGAAAAATCATAAGCAAATGCTCCGGCGCGGAAAAGCACAAAAATGGCCAGCGCATAAATAATAATATTTACTCCGACGCCCAAAATGGCGGATATTACTTTTTTCATACTGGTTTCCTCCTCTAGTCATCCAAAAACGAAACATCCATATCCAGGCTGTCGTAAATGCGCTCTGTCATCTGGCTCATCATAAAAGCCAGCCCCTGCTCCGCCGTCAGAAACTCTCTCACATCTGAATTCTGCAGAATATCCCTGTATTCATCGTCCAAAGTCTCCAACCGGTTCATATCATCGGGTGCTTCCGGCTTATTCTGTATCGTAAAATAAGCCTTCCGAAGCGCGTTCACTCTTTTTCCCAATGCTTCATCTCTGAAAATTTTTATCTGAAGACGCCGATATTGATTATAAACATTACTGTGCTTAATCGCCCGGATGAGCTGCCGGGTCTGGTACTCCACACTCTTCATCCTTTTACCAGGCCTTTCTTCTGCATATTTATAATGGTAATGTTAACCATTAACATTACCATTATAAAGAATTCTGTTCAATTTATCAAGTCTAAACATCGACTTCCATAATAATTGGAAGAATCATCGGATTTCTTTTTGTCTGTTTCCACACATAATCGCTCAGCGTATCCCGGATGACGCTCTTAATCTTACTCCAGTCGTTCACCCGGCCTTCCAGACATTTATTCACGGCCTGATCCACAACTCTCCGGGCATCTTCCATAAGCATTTCAGACTCACGGACATAGACAAAACCTCTGGACACAATATCCGGTCCCGCCAGCAGACGATTATCATATCTGGACAGAGTCAGCACCACGATCAGAAGACCGTTCTGAGACAGCATCTGACGATCCCGGAGAACGATATTTCCAACATCGCCGACACCGAGGCCATCCACCATAATACCGCCGTGAGGCACCTGACCGATCACCTTCGCCTTTTCATCCTTTAATTCCAGAACGTTGCCGGAGGAAAGAATCAGAATATTATCTTTGTCAATTCCCATCGTCTGTGCAAGTTTGGCATGCGCCTGCAGATGGCGGTATTCACCATGTACCGGAATCGCAAATTTCGGCCGGGTCAGCGCATAGATCAGTTTGATTTCTTCCGCACAGGCATGTCCGGATACATGGGTATCCTGGAAAATAACCTCCGCACCCTTCCGGAATAATTCGTTAATAATATTGGATACGGCTTTCTCATTTCCCGGAATCGGGCTGGAACTGAAAACAATCGTATCGCCCGGTTTGATCGATACCCGCCGATGGGTATTATTTGCCATACGGGACAGAGCTGCCATCGTTTCTCCCTGGCTTCCTGTCGTAATCAGCACCAGCTGATCGTCCGGATAATTCCGCATATGGTCAATATCGATCAGTGTATCGTTCGGAATCTGGATATATCCAAGTTCCGAAGCAATCGAAATAATATTGACCATGCTCCGTCCTTCGACAATAACCTTGCGGCCGAATTTGTAAGCAGAGTTGATGATCTGCTGCACACGGTCCACATTCGAAGCAAAGGTCGCCACAATAATACGGCCTCTGCGGTGTTCATCAAAAATATGATCGATCGTCTGACCGACGGTCCGCTCTGAATTCGTGAAACCGGGACGTTCCGCATTCGTACTGTCCATCAGTACCGCAAGAACCCCTTTTTTGCCCAGTTCCGCAAACCGCTGCAGATCGATACTCTGTCCGAAAACCGGTGTATAATCAATCTTAAAGTCCCCGGTATGGACAATAATGCCTTCCGGCGTATAAATCGCCAGCGCTGCCGCATCGGCAATGCTGTGATTTGTCTTTATAAATTCAATCCGAAAACATCCCAGATTAATGGACTGGCCGTGTTTAATGACCTTCCGCCGGGTTGACTTCATCATGTTATGCTCTTTTAATTTATGCTCGATAATCCCCATAGTCAGCTTCGTGGCATAAATCGGCACATTGACCTTTTTAAGAACATAAGGCAGAGCGCCGATATGGTCTTCATGACCGTGGGTGATGACAAATCCTTTGACTTTATCAATATTATTCTCAAGGTAGGTCACATCCGGAATAACCAGGTCAATCCCCAGCATATCATCTGCCGGGAAGGATAATCCGCAGTCCACCACAATAATACTGTCATCATACTCGAAGGCTGTAATATTCATTCCAATGCTTTCCAGTCCGCCCAATGGGATAATCTTTACGCCTTCATTTTCTTTCTTTACTACTTTTGCTTTCAATCTTCGCACCTCCGTCAAATTCAAAAGCTGCGCCATATCCTGAAAGAATTCAAATCAATTGCTATTCTATTTTAATCCGTTCCACATTCTTTATAAATTTAAAAATCATATCACGATAACTGACTCCGATATTTCTTTAAACTCTATTCAAAATATTCCGGTCAGACATAACACGTTCAACTGTTTGAATCCGCCCACGATATATCCACAGCAAATACGATACGCTCCGCAGAGCCTATCGAATACTTACCGATATCATCAGTTTCTGATTACATTTCGATATCAATATCATCTAAAATCTCTGAAAAGACTCTGGATATCGCTTCCAGTTCCGTTTCGTCTTCAATCTCACTGTAAACCACATCCGAAGCCCCTTCTTCATTCACAGTTTCTTTTAAAATCCAGGCTTCTGCCTCATCTTCCATAGAGTCTGTAACTAATATATAATTAACATCGTTGATGCGTGTCTGCTCAACAACGTAAAATTCAATCTCTTCATCCGTATTTGTTTTAAAAACAATTTTTTCAGGTTTTTCTGCCATCCGGGTCACCTTTTCTCCTGTTCATAATTCATCCGTTCCAGATATGTCTGCAAGATAAAAGCCGCAGCCATCTTGTCCACATAGTCCTTCCGGTTTTCTCTGCGTACGCCGCCTTCCATAAGAATCCGTTCCGCAGATACAGTACTCATCCGTTCATCCTGCAAAATAACAGGAAGGCCGGTGCGCCGTTCCAGCATCGCTTTAAAATCCTCTGTTTCAGCGCAGCGCTCCCCCTCATCGTTATTCATATGTTTAGGATAACCCAAAACAATCTTTTCAATACTGTAGGTATTCACTAATTCTTCAATCCGTGCCAGCGTTTTCCGCAATTTGTTTTTATCTTTTCTCGTAATTGTTTCCAGCGCCTGGGCTGTCCACCCAAGTTCATCGCTGACAGCTACACCGACGGTTTTGGTACCGTAATCCAATCCTAATACTCTCATATCTCTACTTTAAATTCACATTGATATAGCTTTTAAGAAGTTCCTCGAGAAGTTCATCCCGCTCTACCTTCATAATCAGATATCTGGCATTTTTATAACTTGTTACATAGGTCGGATCACCGGACATAATATATCCGACAATCTGACTGACCGGATTATATCCCTTTTCCGTCAGAGCGATATAGACCGCCTCCAAAATATCTTTCACAGCGATATCGGCATCATTGCTCACTTTAAAATACTGTGTATTACCCATATTTTCCATAAAATCACTTCCTTAAATTCCAAAAAATCCTTTTACACTTACTCACTATATTAATATAAATCATAAAATAATTCAATCAATTATTTCGCAAATCACAAAATCTTCACGCTTTGTTCCGGTCATCTGACAGCGTACGACCTGATTCGACAGAATTTTATCCGATGGAATACCGCACTTTATATACTCCCGGCTGTGACCTGTCCAGAAGGTCTCTCCATCCACGGAAACCGGTTCCTCGGCCAGCACTTCCAGCACCTTTTTTTCGCACAGCTTCCGGTAATCCTCCGACATTTTTTCGCCCAGAGCCAGAAGGCGGGCGCTTCGCTGTGTCTTCACTGTTTCATTTACCTGATCCGGCATTTTCGCTGCCCGTGTTCCTTTTCGCGGAGAATATTTAAAAACATGCATTTCCGCAAAATGGATCTCTTCAAGAAATTTTTCGGTCGCTTCAAACTCTTCATCCGTTTCCCCCGGAAATCCGACGATCACATCGGTCGTAAATGCCGGACGGTCGAAATATTTTCTTAAAAGTTCACACCGTTGTTTATAATCCTCCGGCGTATAGTGCCGGTTCATCCGTTTTAATGTCTCCCCGCACCCGCTCTGAAGTGACAGATGAAAATGGGGACATATCTGTGGAATCCGGGTGAGGCGCCGGACAAATTCTTCGGTGACAATGCCCGGTTCCAGAGAACCGAAACGTATCCGTTCAATCCCCTTTACCGCCGCAAGCCGTTCTACAAGATCTGCCAGACCGATATTGCCGAAATCCGTTCCATAGGATGAAATATGAATTCCTGTCAAAACGATTTCTTTATAGCCTGCGGCTGCCAGTCCGGAAACCTCCGCGATAATCTCTTCGGCCTTTCGGCTGCGCACCCGCCCTCTGGCGTAAGGAATAATACAATACGAACAGAACTGATTGCATCCGTCCTGAATCTTAATATAAGCTCTTGTATGCTCGGATACTCTGGTAATTCCAAGGGTTTCATAGTCACTGGTATGATTAATATCTATAAGATTTACAGCCCGGTTATGACGTTCCATAAATTCTTCAACCATATCGACAATCTGACCCTTCCTGTTATTCCCCACGATCAGATCAATGGCTGTATCCGCTTCGATGGTCTCGGCAGATGCCTGCACATAGCAGCCCGCGGCAACAATCACTGCATCCGGATTTTTTTTCCGGGCCCGATGAAGCATCTGCCGCGATTTCCGGTCAGCCATATTGGTCACCGTGCAGGTATTGATGACGTAAACATCGGCCGCTTCATGGAAATCTCTGATCGCATAACCGCTTTTTTGGAACAGTTCTTCCATCGCATCGGTTTCATATTGGTTTACTTTACATCCAAGGGTACAGAATGCAACACTTTTCATTCACGTTCCTCCATTTTCTATTTTCTGACATTTCTATTGTTATATTGTCATTTTTCGATTTTTTATTTAATATTTTGTATTCTCCCGGTTAATTTTAAATCAATTCGTTCAATTCCATTGACTTTTTCTCCAAATAATTGTACTATAAGAGTACGGAGAAATGTAAACAAGGTATTTTTTATGGGGAGGGGCATTCCAATGCACACAGTTCAGATTTATCTTAATTCAATCGATAAAGTAAAAGCTTTCGTGGATTCTGTGAATACTTTCAACACAGAATTCGACCTGATTTCCGGCCGTTTTGTTATTGATGCAAAATCCATTATGGGAATCTTCAGCCTGGATTTATCCAAGCCGATAAATCTTAACATCTATAACGACGATGATACTGAAATCATCGAGCGGCTGAAACCATTTCTTGTCGCTTAATAAATTTTGAGGGCATCCCATCCGGGGTGCCCTTTTTACTTTATCGGAAACTTCCATATGCTCAGGCATCCGCCTCACACAGGATAACTTCGCGGCTGTTTACCGCTTCATCCATCATTGCGTCAATACTGTCTGCCAGATGATGTTCCGAACGCTCGATCACGCGGATATTCGGCTTTGTCACCGGATGTTTCGCAACAAAAATCGTACAGCAGTCTTCAAAAGGCTGGATGGACGTTTCAAAGGCTCCGATTTTCTCAGATATTTCCACAATATCATTTTTATCAAAACCGATGACCGGACGGAATACCGGCATCGTACAGACCGCATTGGTCGCAGCGAGACTCTGCAGGGTCTGGCTGGCCACCTGGCCGATGCTTTCTCCCGTAATCAGTCCCAGCGCTCCGTCTTCCCGGGCAATCCGTTCCGCAATTTTCATCATATACCGCCGCATAATGATCGTCAGCTCATCATGCGGACATTTTTCATAGATTGCAAGCTGAATATCGGTAAAATTAATAATATTCAGTTTCACCGGTCCGGAATAACGGGCAACGATGCGGGCCAGATCCACAACCTTCTGTTTTGCCCGTTCGCTCGTATACGGCGGCGCATGAAAATAGGTGGCTTCAATGGTCACACCGCGTTTGGCGATCATGTAGCCGGCAACAGGGCTGTCGATACCGCCGGATAAAAGGAGCATGGCCTTTCCGTTGGTTCCCACAGGCATTCCGCCCGGCCCTTTAATGCTCTTGGAATAAATGTAGGTTTTTTCACGGATTTCAATATTTAACATCACATCCGGATGGTGGACATCGACAGACATCTCCGGAAAACGTTCCAGAAGATATTCACCGATATCCGCATTAATCTCCATGGATTTTTTCGGATAGCGCTTATCTGCCCGGCGTGAATCCACTTTAAAGGTGAATTTTTTATCTTCATAGGCTTTATCCATATAATCGCCGACCACACGGGTCAGATTGTCCCAGGACGGATCATCACAGATAACCACCGGACAGATGGCAACAATTCCGAACACACGGGTCAGTGCGCCGACCACCTGGTCATAATCATAATCTTCCAGCATATGAACATAAATCCGTCCCTGCTGTTTGGTCACTTCGAAAGCATCGGCATCTTTCAGCGCATATTTAATCTGTTTAATCAGCGCATCCTCGAAGATATAACGATTTTTCCCTTTGATACCGATTTCACCGTATTTTATTAAAAAAGCTTTAAACATTATCTTTTTCCTCCCCGTGTATATCTGCGGAGCATCGGGAGCAGCGCTTCCAGTGTTTCGCAGCAGGTTTCCAGTTCCTCTTCCGTCGTGTCAAAACACAGGCTGAACCGGACCGTGGCATCCAGATATTTCTTCTCCGTGCCGACAGCCCTTAATGTACCGCTGATGGCCGGATGATTCGAAGAACAGGCCGATCCGGAAGATACATAGATGCCGCGCTCTTCCAGCGCATGAAGAAGCACTTCGGCGCGAATATCCTCAAAGCTGGCGCTGACAACCTGAGGCGCCGCGCCCTGACGGAAGTTTTCGTCAGAAACCCGATGCGCATAACCATTGATATGGACGCCATCCATCGCCTCCAGGCGGGAGACAAATTTCTCCCGAAGCGCATACATCCGCTCCTGTTTTTCCGGAAAATTTTTAAAAATTTCAGAAACTGCTTCCCCCAGTCCCACGATGCCCGGAACGTTTTCCGTGCCGGAACGCATACCGGACTGCTGGCCGCCTCCGAGAATGATCGGCTGCACTTTGACTTTATCTTTTATATATAAAAATCCGATACCCTTTGGGCCATGTAATTTATGTCCGCTCACTGACAATAAATCAATATGAAGTTTTCTCGGATAAATTTCAAGCTTGGCAAATCCCTGGATCGCGTCCACATGGAACAGTGTTTCCGGATTTTTCTTTTTAATAATTTCACCGATTTTATCCAGCGGCTGAACGGTTCCGATTTCATTGTTTACCGCCATTACAGATACAAGAATCGTATCTTCCCGGATAGCGCCTTCCAGAGCTTCCAGCGAAACGGTCCCGTGTGCATCCACCGGCAGATAAGTGACTTCAAATCCCTGTTCCTCCAGATAAATCATCGGATTGTAAACCGAAGCGTGCTCGATCGACGTTGTGATCAGATGTTTCCCACGGCGCTGATTCGCCATGGCGCTTCCCACCAGAGCCATATTATTGGACTCGGTGCCGCCGGAAGTAAAAACGATTTCTTTCGTATCCACTTTCAGGGCTGAAGCAATGTTTTTCCGGGCCTCTTTGACATATTGTTCCGCATCAAACCCCTTCATATGAAGTGCGGAAGGATTCCCGAAATCCTTCGTCATGACTTCCACCATTTTTTGGCAGACGGAATCCATGACCCGGGTTGTTGCTGCATTATCCAGATATATTTCCTTTGTAATGGCGCTGTGGCCCAAATTTATTTCCATATTATTCCTCTTCAAATTCAAACATTAAAACAGACAACATCGCCAGACCCGCCGTTTCCGTCCGGAGTATCCGCCGTCCCAGAGTCACCGGTGATGCCCCGGCCCCCATCGCCGCCTCAACTTCCTTCGGATCAAAACCGCCCTCCGGGCCGATGAATATGCCGATGGATTTTTTCCCTTTCAGGCCGGATATAATTTTCCGGGTTTCTTTCATGCCTTCCGCTTTTTCATAAGGAATAATCATCCCTTCCAGCGACGACGCATAGTCGAGGGCCTCCTTGAAATCCATCACCGGCTTTATCTCCGGCACAATGCCTCTGCCCGACTGTTTAGCGCCGCCTTCGGCAATCTGCTGCCACCGGGCCCGCTTTTTCTCTTCTTTTTTCTCATCCAGTTTCACAATAACCCGGCTGGTCCGAACCGGAATGATTTCATAAACTCCCAGCTCCACCGCCTTCTGAATGATAAGTTCCATTTTATCACTTTTCGGCAGTCCCTGAAACAGATAAAGATGGACCGGAAGTTCCACATAGGAATTCCATGAATTTTCTATGGATAATCCTATTTCTTCCCGCTCCATCGTCTTAATCCGGCAAAAATAATCCGTCCCCTGACCGTCGCTTATTGAAAGTTCGTCCCCCGGATGCATCCGGAGGACATTTTTTATATGGTTCACATCATTGCCGCGGATCACGATTTCATCGCCCGCAACCTGTGACCGCGTCACAAAAAATCTCGGCATCTGATTTCTCCCATTCTTCCTGAATTCAGGCTTTCGCTGTAAAGGATATCCAGCCGCCGGAATGGGTCACTTCCATAATTTCAAATCCATTGGCCGTCAGCGCTTCCCTGACATCATCTTCTCTTTCATCAATGATTCCGGAAGTGATAAATAAAGCTCCCGGCTTCATCATCTCTCTGACCACGCCGCTGAGCGGAATAATAATCTCCGCAAAAATATTGGCAAGAACCATATCAAATTTATGAACACCTGTCTGGCGGCGGAAATCTCCATCAGAAATCACATCGCCTGTAAGTACAGTATAAACATCCTTTTCGATGCCATTGACATGGGCATTTTCAATCGCTGCCTCCACCGCATGAACATCCACATCTGTTGCGGTCGCATTTTTTGCGCCGAGAAGCAGGGCAATAATCGATAAAATACCGCTGCCGCAGCCCACATCCAGCACTTCCTGTCCCGGCTGCATATATTTCTTTAACTGGGTAATGCACAGACGGGTCGTATGATGGGTTCCCGTACCGAAAGCGGTTCCCGGGTCCAGTTCCACGACCAGCGTATCTTCCGGCACTTCTTCCAGCGTTTCCCAGGTTGGTTTGATGATGATATGCTCATCCACATTAAAAGGCTTCCAGTATTTCTTCCAGTTATTCATCCAGTCCACATCTTCGGTCTGCGTTTTTTCAATCACAGCTTCTCCGATATCCACAAAATCTGCCAGTTCCTTTACTGCGGCAAGAACTTCTTCCAGCGTTGAATCGTGATCTTTTTCCGGCTCGATGTAAAAAGAAATATAGGCTTTTCCGTCATCCTCATCCAGATCCGGAAGCAGATCGATGAACATCCGCTTTTTGTCTTCTTCGGACAGAGGCACTTTATCTTCGATTTCGATACCCTCAATCCCCATCTCTGCCAGTGTGTAACTGATTAAATCCACCGCCTCTGTGGTGGTCGCCAAACGATATTTATTCCACTTCATATAAATCCTCTTTATTATTCATCTAAATCGTCAAAAGCTTCTTTGACCTTGTCCATAAAGCTCTTCTTTTTCTTTCCTTCTCTGCCCTTTGATTCCTCCGCCTTTTCCGACTTTGAATCCTTAGAACTGATTCCTTTTAAAGAATCATCAAACTTCCGGAGCAGTTCCTTCTGTTCACTGTTCAGTTTTTCAGGAACCTGTACAACCAGCGTCACATAATGGTCGCCGCGGATATTTTTATTACGGATCGTCGGCACACCTTTGCCTTTCAGACGGATCCGTGTATCTGTCTGCGTTCCCGGTTTAATGGTCTGAGTGACGTCTCCGTCAACGGTCTTGATCGTAATCTCACCGCCAAGGGCCGCTTCCACAAAGGAAATCGGCATCGTTGAATAGATGTCGTATTCCTGCCGTCGGAAAATCGGGTGACGGTCTACGGTCACATTCACAAGAAGATCGCCACGGGCGCCGCCATTGGTTCCCGGCTCGCCTTTGCCCCGGATACGCACGCTCTGTCCGGAATCGATACCTGCCGGAATCGCCACCTCAATGGTCTTTTTATTGCGGACATAACCTGTACCGCCGCAGTCCGAACATTTTTCTCTGACAATTTTTCCTGAACCATGACAGTCCGGGCAGGCCTGCACATTACGTACCATACCGAATAAAGACTGCTGTGTAAAGACAACCTGACCTTTACCGCCGCACTTCGGACAGGTTTCCGGTTTGGTTCCCGGTTTGGCGCCGCTTCCATGGCAGTGCATACACTCATCCTTTAAGTTCATTTCAAACTTCTTATTTACGCCGAACACAGCTTCCATAAAGGATATGCGCACATTGATCCGGACATTGGCGCCCTGCATCGGTCCGTTATAGGCTGCTCCGCCGCGGCTCCGTCCGCCGCCGAAGAAGTCCCCGAAAATATCGCCGAAGATATCGCCCATATCTGCCGCATTAAAATCAAAACCGCCGAATCCACCGGCGCCGCCGCCCTGTTCAAAGGCCGCATGTCCGAACTGATCGTACTGACGCCGTTTGTCCGCATCACTTAACACAGCATAGGCTTCCGATGCCTCTTTAAATTTTGCTTCTGCTTCTTTATCTCCGGGATTTGTATCCGGATGGTATTTTTTAGCCAGTTTACGATAGGCTTTCTTTAATTCATCGTCCGTTGCCGACTTTGACACACCAAGGACTTCATAATAATCTCTTTTCGTCTCTGCCATATCCAATCACCTTCTTTATTTAACGTAGCTAAAGAGGACGCCCCGGAGCCGCCAGCGCAGCTCCGGAACAACCTCTTTATCCATTATCTTCGTCTCTAACTTTATCTATATTACACTTCTTTGTAGTCTGCGTCAACTACATCATCGGACTGATAGCCTGTATTTGCGCCCTGAGATGGGTCTGCACCGCCATTCTGTCCTGCTGCGCCGGCAGCTTCATACATCTTTGTGAATACGCCCTGAGCGGATTCCATCAGTTTTTCTTTGGCTGCTTTGATTTCATCCACATCGGCATCAGACATGCTGTCGATGTTTGTTCTTTCAAGAAGTGCTTTCAGGCTGTCAACTTCGGCCTGAACTTTGGCTTTGTCATCCGCACTGACTTTGTCACCGACTTCTTTCAGAGCCTTTTCTGTCTGGAATACCATTGCATCCGCGTCATTTCTTGCTTCAATGCCTTCTTTACGTTTCTTATCCTGAGCTTCGAATTCTGCCGCTTCTTTCACAGCCTTATCGATTTCAGCATCGGACATATTTGATCCTGCTGTAATGGTGATGTGCTGTTCTTTGCCTGTTCCCAGATCCTTTGCGGATACGTTAACAATACCGTTGGCATCAATATCGAAAGTTACTTCGATCTGAGGGATACCACGTGGCGCCGGAGCGATTCCGTCTAACTGGAAACGTCCGAGGCTCTTATTATCTTTTGCAAACTGACGCTCACCCTGTACAACGTTGATATCTACGGCTGTCTGATTATCGGCTGCTGTAGAGAAGATCTGGCTCTTCTTTGTAGGAATTGT
>ERZ1673697.420-NODE-420-length-67386-cov-8.008807_pt1 | contig 67386 bp, 58 predicted proteins | sample MGYA00580227_ERZ1673697 | MGnify/ENA primary metagenome ERZ1673697 (study PRJEB41218, sample SAMN15661759) | gut metagenome | host: Homo sapiens | place: Canada: London | collected 2015-08-20/2019-03-30 | study: EMG produced TPA metagenomics assembly of... | reverse complement strand
TCTTTCTCTTACAAAGAGAATGAACCATTTGCAAAACAAATCACTTGTCTATTTTTAGCTTTTCCATTCATCATTGGATATTTATAATCCGTCCGATGCGCTCTCAATCTTTACTTTTCAAAGAACAATTGTGGTGCTTATCAGTATGTACTTGATGGTACCTTTTGACTTTACACCGATATTTCTCTCATTAAGAGAGGTAGCAAAATAAAATCGAATTGATTATCAACGGATAAGCAATATCGCATTTGATTATTTGCAAAACATATTCATGCTTTTGTAAAACAACCCCACATCCAAAGCATAAGTTTTTAGCGTTTCTTTGGGTGATTTCGTCTTTTCTCTCTAATTTTGCACCCGGAATACTTCTCTTAATGAGAGAGTTGCCGTTTTGCAGAACAAAATGGCAACCTGTGATATAGACTGATTGGATAGTGTAAAATGCTTCTTTTTTTGATTATTTGTCGGTAAACAGTTTCAATACAATAGAATTGGCTTTATCCACAGACGAGGTGTCTAACGATGTCAAATAGATTCTCGTGGTTGTTTCCGAATCATGTCCCAGGGCTTCACTGATGGTGGAAACCGGTATGTTTTTACTTTTGGCAATGCTCGCCCAAGTATGCCGCGCGACATAACTTGTCAAGGGAATCCCCAAGCCGAGTTGCTCCCCGATTTTCTTTAGTTTGTTGTTTACCAAATGCGAAGCGTTTTTGTATTGTCTCCGTTTGTCCCGGTCCATGTCGCGGATGATGGGCAACAGATAAGGGCTGTCTGCCGTGTCATATTTGTCGATTATATCCTGCATGGGTTGTTCCCACTTGATTGAAAGCTGCTGGTTGGTTTTCTGCCGGCGGTAGGTCAGTATTCCATGCTGCAAGTCTTTCTTTTTCAAGTATGACATATCCACGAAGGACATGCCTCTCGTATAGAATGAGAACATGAAGAGGTCTCTGGCATAATCAAGCAGGGGTGACAAGGTAAGGTCAAGTTCCTTGATTTGGCGGATGATTTTTATAGGAACTGCACGTTTGACGGTCTTGTCAATCCCGGTATAGACGTGCTTGAACGGGAAGCGTTGTGTGGTCAGTTCCTTTTCCACCGCACGGTTGTAGATGGCGCGCAGGTTGCGCATATAGAAGGAAACCGTATTCTTGCAGATGCCGTTCTCTTTGAGCCACGTTTCGTATTCCATCACCAGGGCGGAATCCACATCGTCCAAAGGCAAGTCCTGTTCTTTCCGGAAACGCTTGAAACTGTTTAGGACGGTGGTATAAGTATCGGCTGTACGTTTCTTGCCGATTTGTTTCAATTGGCCGGTGAGCCTTTGGGCAAACGCAATGAAGCCGTCATCGCTTTTCGGTGCATTGGCAAGTTCTACAATCTTTTCCACCGAATAGTTATCGCCCGTTTTATCAAGGCGGGCAATGATGCCCTTCAATTTGGATGATTCCGCAGCCAATGCCTCCTTTACCGACAATAGGTAGTCGTGCCTCAACGGTTCATTATCTGCCAGGATGATTTCCGAACCGGCGGCATCCCATTCACGTTCGAATATCTTATATCCGGTAGCTATCTGTCTTGTAACCCTGCCGTGGATTACTTGAAAGAACAGTGTTCCCTCCTTGCCTGGTTTGGAAGAAGCGCGGAATTTCACTTTTACTGTTGCCATAAAATTAATGTAATAAGTATGTATATAGGTAATATCCTTTTGCTATCATGGGAATCATTTTATAGTGTAAAGATACAGCCCGGACAATTAGCTGAGAACAGATTAAACATAGGAGTATCAGGAAATTCATAGGATTTTGTAAGACACATGATGTCACCCGGCTTACTCCGTGCCTTCAACACCAAGTAAGTCCGGCCGGTATGTCTATGCGGTTGCTGGTTAACTCCATGCCGATGTTAAAGAGAAACCCTTTGAGGCTACGCAAGCTCCACTTCAAAAGTTTTCATTTCAACATCGTTTTTTAAAGAAGGCTTGTTTGTCCTTGCAATGGAAAAATCTCTACTAAGTTGTTTGAGGGCTTTGGAACTTCCCGGCCAGAATTCCATTTTTCCGTGCAAAGGTACTGTGGACAGGAAGAACGTCAAGTGCCGCTGTCGCTTTCAATCGGAGGGTTTGCCGGCAGCCTTCCGCAAATTTTCCCGTTACTTCAAAATTTGGGCATTCCGTCCGCACTCTCAGACCTCACACTTGCCTTATCTTCCCTTTTGTCCGCAGTGGCAATCTTGCACGAAAAACGGTTCTCCCGGCCAAGAAGCTCAAAAGGCTTCAACAAAAGGGAAAAAAATCAAATTAACAAATGATTATGGCAAACATGGAAACAAATTCAGAAGAAAGAAAGGTAATAGACAATGTCTTACAGCGTGATGACGTGTTCAGGTACAAACTATTGGGACGTTTACAATCGGATTGCGAATATTACCTTAATTGCGGCAATCGGAATATCGGACGCTTGTGGGCTGGCAGTGTGAATCTGCAAATAAAGCTGATGGTTGAACTTTATAACAGTTTCGATGAGAAACCTGAATGGCTTACAATGGATGAAATCGTCGCATACGGCAAGGAAATGGCGGAATGCGATTAAAGGGAATGGCTAATTATCAAATAACTTTTTAAAATCAAAAATTATGGACTATCAAGAATTTCCAGGAGAGGTAATCTCCGAACAAGACAAGGCTTTTGCCCAAGAGTTCGCCAACTTTGTGAACGGACGGATGTGTTCCGCCGACAAAACCGGCAAGGAACTGACCAGGGCGCACCGCTATCTCCAGCAGCAGATGTTCAGGGTGTTCATCGGCTTTATGCGCCAATTGGCATTCAATTACCAGAAAGGGAGCTATGACCAGCGCAACGAATGGGCTTCCCGTCTTGCGGCAACGGCATACGACCGGTTGACGGAGGAGAACCTCATTTACGACCCCGAATATATCAACATGAAAGCTCAATGATTTATGATGGACGAAACAGATTTCCCGGAATACGGACGGCAATGCGAAATGCTCACGCCTTGGCGTGGCTACCGCAGAGGTACAATAGTTGCCAAGACTGCAAGGGGCTTTGTCGTGCAGTTCAGCAGTGGTGCGGAGATAGAAGTGTATGAGGATGAAATAGAATTTGATTGATATGTGCAGGTTAATGACACCCCAACTGGAGGAAGCCTTGAAAGGTTTCCCCCTTTATTCCCAAAACGGCAAGGGAAAAGAAGCGGTTTGCCGTGCGGTCTTTGCCCTTGGCTCTGTCCGATGGTTCATATTGGAAGGGGAAGCGGAGGAAAACGACATCATCCTTTTCGGCATCGTAATCGGACTGATGGAGGACGAGTACAGCTATATTTCACTGAATGAACTTTCAGAAATAGAACTGGACTTGACAGCGCAAGGTTTAGGAAAACTCCAAATAAGGCAACAGCCAAACTTCCAACCGACCGAGTTAAGGCTGTTGAATGACAAACGCCTTCAGCGGTTCTTAGCGAGATTCGAGTAGTGAGTAGTAATCGGTCAGTCGTGGCATCATACCCACGGCTGACATAAAAACAATGTAATTATGTGTGCGATGAATAATGTAATGGATTTGATAATTCGATGTGCCGAAGCCGATGGCTGGAGTGTAGATACGGAAATAAATCATGAGCGACAAGAAACGGAATTTACCTTTTCCAAATATACCCCTGCCGGACAGGATTTTTCTTTCCCGGTAACGATGCAAGACGATGACCTTAATAGCCTGATTGGGAGCATAAAGGAGTATTATGATAATTTTGATGTGGACGAGGAAGCCTACCTGTGGCTTGATGAAACCGGGCATGGCAAAAACGGTGCGCCTTACCGGATGAAAGACGTGGTGAAAGATATGGAGGAGGCAGAAAAGATGATTGATAGGCTTCTTGATGCAATCCTGAAGTTGGAACAATCTTTTTGACATTTCCGTTCATCCAAGTAACGAGTTACCTGCCACATGGCAGGTAACAATATATAATAATGTAAGGTACTACCGTATGCCATCTTTCCGCTTACGCCCTTTCTTTGGGAGACCGGCCGCCTTGTACATTGCCAAGTCGCTGCCTTGAAATACAATCCTCATATTGCCCGGTTGCCTGACAAACGGAAGCGGCTTTTCCGAATGCTTGATGTAGGCATAGATGGTGCAGCGGTGGACACCGAGATAACGGGCGGCTTCACTTACCGAATATAGCCTTTCCGGGATAATTCCTGTAAAAATTACATGTAAATCCATTCCTGAGATAATTTTGTTTGAAAGGTACGGCTATACAAATGATTGGGCAATACGTTGAATACTGGAATATTAGGGAATTGCAAGGATTTATTGGAAGTATGTGGCAACGGTAACCGTGTGGTGTCAATCAGCATGGAAGATGATGGAAAAACGGGTGAAGCTTTTCGTGAAAATGAGAAGGGTATATATTTGAGGGTTGACAGCGTTGACAAAGGAGCCAACGCTTGATTGTCGTAAAAATTAGGTTCAAAATCCACTGTAATACAATATATTATCTTTTTTCTTCAATAGAAGTATAAAAAGTATAGATACATGGTTTTGTCAACGCTTGGCACCGGATTTTAAGGAGGATGGGAAAAATGGCTACGTTTGTCAACATTTGTCAACGCATCCATTTTATATGAAGTCATTGATAGGATGTCTTTTAGGCTTTGTCAACGCTGTCAACCGTGAAATGTGTGCATATTATTTTTTGAAAATGCACAAAGAACGAGTCTGTAATATGGGGATTCATTCGTTGAAATAATACAATGGGAGGAGTTTCTATAAGAGTATGTTTGGTAAATACAGGCATACAGACATTCTTGCCGCATGGCAACGGGTTGCTATTTGCCAAGAACGACAGCCTGCCTCTGCGGATATTCTTTTGCAAAGGTTCTGTCGGCATTACCAAACGGCAAACCGGGAACGGCAAATCTTCCTCAAACGGAGTTGAGCGTATTTGCTGTTCCCTCATTTGCCTTATTGCCTGCCAACACGCTGGAAAAGCAAAAAATATCCCTTGGGCAAGCCGGAAAGCTTGAAACAAAAGGGAAAAAGATTCAGAGCGTATGGTACAGATTGACGAGAACATCAAAAAACAGTTGGACAAGCCTCAGACTTGGTTCTGCAAGTATTTCCCTAAACGTATTCGGAATGTGGGCGAGAAAGAAATCGCCGACAGAGAACTTATTTATGCCTTCAAGGATGGAAAGACTTACGAGGAAGTTGCCCGGATGACCGCATCAAGCATGAAAGAGCAATATGGCGAGACGTGTACAGACATCGTATTCTCCCCGGTTCCGGCATCTACGCACAAGAAGAATGAAATCCGATACAAGGCCTTTTGCGAAAGAGTATGTGAATTGACCGGAGCGATAAACGGCTATGACCATGTGAAGGTATGTGGTGAACGGCTATCCGTCCATGAACACCGAAAGGCTGAAAAGGAAATCCGAAAGGTCAGTATCTTAGAGTTTGACGAGAAGTGGTTTGACGGAAAGAGCGTTTTAGTATATGATGATGTAATCACCCGTGGAATGAGTTACGCCCTCTATGCCAGCCAACTTGAAAGTTTCGGCACAAATGTACTTGGTGGCATTTTCTTGGCAAGAACCCATTACAAAGTAAACGGCTGATGGAAAAGGCTTTGTATTTAGAAAGGGAGAAATCCATAACCTTTACGAGGCATCGGATTATCCCATTAGTCCGGCAAGAGGAAGTGAGGGCACGGTTGACAACAACCATAGCTTTTGCTTACAAGTCGGGTATGACCCGTTTCTATTGTGGCATGGCATTGGGGTTTGACTTGATGGCGGCAGAGGTTGTATTGTCGCTCAAAGAGCAGTTCTCCGATATACGGTTGATTGCCGTTGTCCCGTTTTCAGGACAGAGCGACCGATGGGCTTCTTTTGAGCAGGAGCGTTATCATCGAATACTTGCCAGAACTGGCAAGGTTGTCACATTGAGTGAAACCTATTTCCGTGGATGTTTGCTCAGACGGAATGATTACATGCTTTCCCATTCTTGCGGTGTGATTGCATACTTTGACGGCAAACTTAAAGGCGGCACGTTTTATACGGTCAGGAAAGCCGGAAGGATGAAAATGGATGTGGTCAATATTTACGGCAAAAGGGGCTAATCGCCCCTTTGCTTATAGTATTCCTCATTTTAGTGAATGATTCATATAAAGGATATGGTAATGTACTTTATCATATTATAAAAGTTTTTCAGGATTTTCCAATTCTCTTACCAGTAAGTCCACAGTTGTGCATGGCTTATGTTCCTTATAATCTTCATCATCTTCAAAGAAAGAACGAAGTCGTTCTGCATATCGTTTGGCCAAATCTTCATTACCAATGGTTGTCAGCATTTTATAAACAGATACATCATTCTTCTTGTATTCATAATTCTCATATCCGGGATGTTTCCGTATTTCACTTTGCAATTTCTCAATGTAGTCGTGTCGGCTGATACCTGCATCCAGATATTGAAAATGAGGTAAATACCAAAGCTCAAAAGCTTCATTTGTCCATGCACTTTGAAACGAATAGGATGTTGCTAATTGGATAGCTTCATTAAAATCCGTAAAATCATCTTTGTCGAAAACCACCCAGACACGATCAAATGGCAACTGACGCTTCCGTTCCAATTCATCCTTGATTTGAAGTGTCCGTTTTACAAGTGCGCAAGTTGATTTACCTTCACCTACTATTTTTTCATCCCGAACTTCCGAATACCTGTCTCGGACCAATGCCAGAAAATAATTGGGTTCGGTACGTAAACCTTCACATACAATCAAGAAACGTACAATTTTTGAGCGGGTGTTTTCTTTACGTTTCTTGGCAGCCTTAGCTTCCCGTTTCTCACGTTTGAGTTCCTCAATCTTATATTTTGGTAATAATCCCATAATAATATCATTTTTAATTCAGGAAAGGAATGGCGCCGTAACGTCCGTTGATATAGTCCTTTTGTACACTTCGGTCATTCCGGATTTTTGCACCGTTTTCATCCTTGAACTCAAGCAAGGAATAAAGGTCGGTTGATTCAGTCTTGTCTTTCTCGGTAAACCAAATCTGGTCGCGACGCAAATAAGCAAGGTTAAGCAGATTGGTGTCGTGAGTGGCAAAAATGAGCTGGGCACCATGAGGGTTAGTCTCAGGGTTCATAAATAACTGAAGAATGCTACGAGTAAGAAGGGGATGCAATTTGGCATCCAGTTCATCTACAATCAGCACTTTACCTAATCGGAGCGTGTCAAAAATGGGACCGGACATTTCAATAACCTTTTTTGTACCTTCTGATTCCATTTCGTCCTTATCAAACGTGCCGATTCCGCTTACATTGCCTTGTTCGTCATAGATGTTGTGAGTCGTTTTGGCTTCCATTATTTTTTTGCCTTTCAATTCTTCTGCCAACTTAGAACGCAATGCTTCGGGTATTTGCATCTTCCCGGAAATTGTTTCGTCCGAGAATGACTTTTCTGTAACCAACAACTCATTAAAACCGAGTTGGGTATGATGAAAAAAGTCCAAAGCCTGTCTGCATCCTTCCAAATGGTTACTGAACATTTGGAGAGTGAAACCCTCATATCCTTGGCTATCCATTCCTGAAAGGTAATTACAGTTATTGAACCAGTCCAATATACGCATGGATTTAGCACCGTTTAATTGAGCGACCAGTGAAACGAACAGACGATTGGAAGGCGTGGCACTCTCTTTGCCAATCCCTTCTGGGAAACGGGTCTTGGACACCTCAAATTCATTATCTACGCGCAGGAATAGATTGAACTCGCGTTGTCCGGCACACTTCTCGTACAACCATTCTTTACGAATATGTGTCTTGTTATAATCAAATCCATACCGGTATTTCACATCGTCCAACAAGAACTGGATTTCAAAAGAAGTCGGAGTGCTGGCTGAAGTCAGATCCAATTTGAAAGGCTGGAAATATAATTCATCAGTAGGGTTCAATCGGACACTGCCCAACAAGACACTTCTCATAGTCATCAAAGCCAATAACACATTGCTCTTTCCGCTCGAATTGGCACCGTACATTACGGCAGCCGGCAGTAAGCGGTAAGATTCCTTCTGAATAACAGATTCTTTCAATTCTTTAATTGAACCTGCTTCCATACTAAGTGTTTTTTCGTCTCTGAATGAACGAAAATTCTGGAAAGTGAAGTTTACTAACATTACATTCTTGTTTAAGTTCCGTACAAAGGTAACGAATATAAATGATTCAGATGTAATATTTTGCGAATATTTCTCGTTTTTTTTCGCATACTACTTGATTTTAATGTTAAAAAACTGATTTTATGAGTCCACTTTAAAAAGTGGTTCCTTTATCCTCTCTTCTAACTGAAGATTCTTCTGCTCAAATAAAGACAGCAATAACTCCAAATGAACTGTCACGTCTATGTCCGCTTCTCTGTTCCTATCCTAGAACCTGTCATTGTAACGATATATAATCGTTATTCTCGCAAATGATACCATCAATTTTCTTGAGCAATGTATTCAAGTCGTTTTCGAAACTCTCCACATAGACCTTCAGATTTTTTACAACCGACACATAAATATCATCGTTCAAAAGTGGGGCAAATGCCTTTTCAAGGCTGTCTGGACACATCTCACGCAGATGGTTGTATAAACTATCCCATGTTCTGTTCAATTTGTCGGCAATCATGTCAGCATGACTTAAGTTATCCTCTTCTATATCATTATAGTTCTTGTTGGTAAATAATTCAAAGTTCAACCTCTGTCGTTTTCTTCTCTCGGCCGGTGTAATTCCAGGTAGATTTGTCAACTTTGTGTTGACATCGGCGAAATATTTAGCGTTATCCTTGCCACCGTCACGGTCTACAAGTAGAAGAAGATCCTCTGAGAGCACTTGTGGCTCAAATTTCATCTCAAGTAAATCGACCGAATTTACAAAGTTTACAGGGGTGAACAACTGCCAAAAATACGGGGTGGAACGGCAATAAAGTTCCGCATATCTTTTGCGATAAAGGTCAAAAGAATGGTCGCGGCTTATAAAGAACAATTTAGGCTTGCTTTGCCAGTCAAAAAGGTACTGTCCCATTCTTACGTCATGTTCTAATGTCATATAGGATTTTTCATTGTTCTTAAGAACGTTATTGAATGCTGTTTCTGATTTTTTTGTCCCTTCATAATCATACGAGGGGAGAGGGAACAATTCAATATTGGCCTCCTTCAATATGTATTCAATTTGATCTCCCAGAGAGTGGTTTAAGAAGTTTTTGTAATCATCTTCTGTATCCTGATCGTTGAGATTAAACAATGCATAGAGATAATCTTTGAATGTTGTAATATCATCTGGGAGTTTGTCAGACTTCTTAAGGTCTGCAAAATGATTATAAAAGACGTTGGTTGTGTGCAATTTAAATTTGCGGTTTTCCTCATCTGCAATCTCAATGAGTTGAAGTGCTTGCGCAAGATGCCCCTTAACCTCCGTGATATAGGTGTTTGCGAACTTAAACGAAAGTCCATTCTTGCCATTCTTTGCAATCGAAATTAGATCACGGGCAATCTTGTAATCGTACAAATTTCCTGGCTCGAAATCAGCGAAAGCTACACAAAGTATAAACAAAATGACCTGTGTATCTAGAAATACGTCACGCCGAAGCATCGGGAAATTACCATTATAATCAGTATTTGATGCAAGCGAAGAAATGAATGAGCCAGCACATAGTCGGTAAACTATGTCATTGGAATCACATATAGCGATTATGTCTTTGTAGATACTTTTACTTTTCTCGATGTCTTTTATATCTGCATTAATGAATTCCAGAAAAGAGTTTTCACTCTCATTTTCGTTATACTGAAGACCAACATTGTCTACAACAATTGCCGCGCTATTTAGTCTTTGCGTCACGAGATCCTTAAATTCTTTTAGTACATCGTCTGTTTTATTAGCAAGTGCTGTGCCGTTGAGAATCGTTTGAACCTCCTTCTTGAACTGCATCTTATTATGATTACAGTCGTTTGCATAATCTGTCAGTCTCTGTTGTTCCTCCGATGTGAGACTATAAGTTTTAGGATTCTCGCTGATAATTTGTATTTTACCTTTACTATACAGCCCGTTTAGGCAATAAGAGTGAGCATCTAATGTTGTCTTACCGACAAATTCGTCAACACGAGCCTTAATTACCGACTCCTCAATATTTCCTACATTGGCCATAAGACGAAGTACAAAGCAACGTATTATATCGCGTTTTAGCTCACCTGATACACGGCTGAACTTAAGAAAATCATATGCTGCTAAGTCGTCATCTGTTAGCATCTGTTGGTTGTTGAACGTAGGATTTTGCGAGAAATTCGGATGAACAGCAAGAATTTGAACCTTACGAATATGAACAATGAATAGGTAAGCCGCAAGCGCATACTTCAGATGTTGAGCAACATCTGCCTTATCCCAGTCTGGTGCGAGATGTGTATTCTCATTACGTGGGATAACAGCCTTATACAGTATATATTTACCTGTCCCATCACCACGCCAACTTTCCCCTTGCGTTTTATAGTCCTTTAAGTCCAAAAACTGCGTTAAACCGAAATGTGATATCACTTTAACGAATGAACCATTCAGATTTGGGATTGGATTATTTTCAAATATATGGATGCGTTTGACAAACGAATCAAAAAGAGTTGATATATTTCTAAGGGGGTTGATTTCTCCGACCTCGGTGAAAATCGCCTTATTCAAAGCATCGTCAAAGGTACGAGAAAAACTATCAAGCATATAAATACCAGGTCTTTCATATATAACATGATATAAGATATTGAGTGCATCTTTAATTTCGGATTCTGTAATTGTCTGACCATCCTCTTTGAAGACACTTTTGGTATATTTTGAAATATCGTTAGCTACTTTACTCCATTCAATCATAAAGCTTTAAATTTGATTCTGAATTGCAAATATCACAAAAAATCTTCATTTAGTAAATCTGGGATGATGAATATTTCAAATTTTAAGTTGTTTCCTCATTTTTTGTATGTCTGTCATCCAGTGTCACTCTGCGGGACTACCTAACTCTATTTTCATGTTGATTATAAACGGGGTTCAAAGTATGTCCACTCATGATGATGAATATACCGGAATGGGATATTCTTTCCATCCTTTGTTTTCTTTTCGTTAACAGAGAGTTGTGTACAAACTTCAAACTACGATTATACGCATAAAAATATTATCTTATAGCATTATTGAAGTTTACTGGTCATCGAATTATCTCATTGAACCGATCAGAGGAAGCAAGGGCACATAGTGGCTTTTACTTACGAGTCGGATATGACCCATTCTATTGTGGCATGGCATTAGGGTTTGACATGATGGCGGCAAAGGTCGTGTTGTCACTCAAAGACAAATTCCTCGATATTCAGCTGATTGCCATTGTTCCGTTTTCAGGACAGAGCGACCGATGGGCTTCTTCTGAACAGGAGCGGTATCACCGAATACTTGCCAAGACGGACAAGGTTGTTGTATTGAGCGGAAACTACTTCCGTGGGTGTTTGCTCAGACGTAACGATTATATGCTTTCGCACTCTTGCGGTGTGATTGCATATTATAACGGCAAGCCCCAAGGCGGCACGTTTTATACGGTCAGGAAAGCCGGGAGGATGAAAATGGATGTGGTCAATATTTACGGCAAAAGGGGCGATTAGCCCCTTTTATATTTATAGTATATGTTTGACCTAAACGATGAAAATCTTTGTATATGGAATATTATTTCAAAAATTTCCAATGTCCGCCTTTTGCGGGTCCAACATATTCTATTAAGTTCTTTAAATCTTCAAGGTCACGTCGAATGGTTCTTAAACCGGCATCAAGTCTTTCTGCTATCTCTTCTGCTGTGATAAATTGGTTTTGCTTTATCAAACTGATGATTCCCTGTTGGCGTTTACGCTTTTTGATGACAGCCTTTTTGTTTTCATGGGTGTCATTTAAGGAAATTTGCAATTCATCATCATTAAGTTCATCGGACTTTTTGGATGCCATTTTCTTGTTTTGAGTGCCATTTTCTCCAATTTTGGATGCCATTTCTTCGTTTTGAGTGCCATTTCCTCTGACTTTGAGTGCCATTTTCTCGTTTTGAGTGCCATTTTCTCCAGCTTTTGATGTTACATCCATATATGTGATGGAGAAGATAAATTGTGAACCATTGTTGATTTCTACTTTATAGTCCGGATAATATAAAGGAGCATAGCGTAGGATATTACGAGTGCCAGACCCCATGTCCTCTACCCATGAAAGCTCATGGAACACACGTACCAACAGAGGATTTTTCGTATAGTTATTCAACTGTTGTAATGTAAGCTCACCTTCAGGTATTTCAGGAGACAATCTGGTTGGATTTTTGGTAACTACCCGGTCTTTGAAAACATGGAAAAAGCAAGCGTACCCTGTACTGAAATCTGCATGTACACATAGGTTGGCTATTATTTCACGGAACAAATCCCAACGAATGTCTTCACGTCTGGTGGAGCCGGATGGTAGATAGAATTTGTCAGGAAGATAACGTTCTGTAAATTGGGTCAGTTCATCATACACTTTGATAAGATTGCAACGCATGGTTCTTCGGTCATCATACCGATTGGGAAATTGCTTCATATCGTTGTATTGCTCATAGGTACACATGTGGAATAAGGCTTCAAAGCGGTATCGAGGCATGAACTCTTCTATTGCTTCTTCTTTACCAAATAGGATAAGTGCGGCATATTTCAATTCAAGCCCACCGGTAATCGAATTCTTCTTGGCGATGTGGGTATGAACCAGTATTTCGTCATCAGTTAATTGCAACCATGGATGTCCTGGCTTAATTACGGCAAGTATGTTGCGACAAAATTGGAATGTATCATGGTCAAGGTCATTCATCGTTAAATCCTTCACAATCCTCTCTTCAAACAAATGAGGATTTTTCCGTTCAAATAAGGATAACAATAATTCCGGATGGTCTGTCACGTCAATATCCGCATCTCCGTTCCTATCCCAAAATCTGTCATTATAACGATATACATATTGTCCACAAGGAATGTCAAGAAGAAGGACTGTCTTATTATTGATTTCTAATATTTCCGGTGTGAAGTATGGACAAGGTATGAACAAATCTTTATTCTTGATGGAAGTGATGATATTCGCTTTTATTTTTTCCGCTTTGTCCGGATTGACTCCGACAATTTCTCCATCGTCCTTTACTCCAACAAGGATTTGTCCGCCGCTATGATTCAAGAATGAGCATACTGTTTCATACAGAGATTCAGATACCTGTTCTGCACAAGTCTTATATTCGATTTGGACACCTTCACCTTTTTGGGAAAGTTTTATAAATTGTTCTTCTTTCATTAATTCCATGTTATTACGGATGCAAATTTACAAAAGAATAGATTAAACTAAGCATACATGTTGAGTTTTCCTCTATTTTATAAGGCCTTATCTTCTTAAACTCGGTTTTTGAATGGGATGGTCATTGGCATCATTGGCAATTCTTTTCAATTCCGTTTCCACTTTATATAACTGTTCCTTGGTCAAAGAAGCAATGTATAAAATGGCAATTCCGTTTGCCACTATCTTCCTCCGCTCATTGATTCCTTCTTCACCACAGATGGATTGGTTTGCTCCACACACTTCCATGTAAGTGTTTACTGCTGTGCGCATGGAATACATTCCAATCCCAATAAAAATGGTGCTTTCACAGCTTCCGCTTTTAACTTGTCTAAATTTTCACTTCTCATTGCTTCCAAATAGTTTTTCTATTAAATGTTAGAAAGGTTGATTTTGTTTTAATGGAATGTACCTTATCTGTGTATCTGACATTTTTTATTCTGTCGGGTAATCTTCCTGCAACTCTTGTCGATCGGAAATGATTTCCGTTTCCAGTTCCAAGCCAAACGCTTCCTTCAATTGCAGATAATCAAAACACAACGCTTTTGGTCGGTTGACTTTAACTTTCCGAACTTGCTCATTATTGACTACCTCAATCGAATAGTCAGGCAAACCACTGGGTAACAAGATAGTAAACCTATCCTGTTTTAATCCAAGAAACGACGAATGAGATTTCAGGTACGACATGATAGTGGACCAGTTGGAACGATTGGCGGTAGCATTCATGTTCCGATTGTTGAACAAGGATGCCACAGCCGCCATATTCAAATAGAGGATAGGACGCGCCTCTTTAAACTCCATGTCTTCCTTGACGGATATAGGGCGGAACGATTTCATATAGCGAATGCGGTAATGTGCCTTGTCCACACATTTCCCTGAAGTCTGGAATCCTTGCAGCATACTCCAGAAGTCTGCGACTTCGGAACTTTCCTGTGCCAGCTCGTTCTGACTGCGAATGCCATTGACAGCCGTCTCAAAGAGTTCGGCATAACTGAATGGCACATCCAATACCGTCTCTAAAGTTCGGTAAGCCGCCAACGGGATGACCCAGTTCCCGAAAATACGGTCATGGATGCTCTCATTCTCAAACTTTGCCGCCAGTTCCCTCTTGGTGATGGAATAGGTTTCCGGGAAGTTCTTCTCGAACAGTTCCCGATGACTCAATATCTCAATGGTCAAGTGGGTCAGTCCCATGTTGCATAGCGCAACCAAGTCTTCATAGTTCCTTTTCTCCACTTGATTGAACGATGTCTTGGAGAATGCTAAGAATATGACACGGGTATAGAGTGCCATATCCTGCGTGGGTTTGTCCTGCCCGCATAAAGCAACTCCGGTACTGACGATGGTTTGTGCAGCCATTCCGTCCGTGTTGGTGTTTTTCTTCGTCTGACCGCCACCACCCCAAAGACCTTTGAGGTAGGCAATCTTGCGGATGTCGAGGTCATTCCTGTACTCATCGAGTACTACCAAGGTATTGACCGCCTGTGATACGCGGTCGTTCATTGCCGGAACGGAGGTGACACCAAGATTGGGTGGATCAACCCCATGCAGGAAGAAGGATTGGAGCGAAGTGGCGAGTGTCGTCTTACCGGTTCCCTTCTCACCGAAGAGGTTCAGGATAGGAAAATGCCGGGTTCGCCTGAATATGATGTCGCGGAACAGGGTGGCAAGGAGATAACACAAGGCGATAGAGGCATTCTCTCCGAACACTCCAACCAGCCTTGATGCGAAATCATACAGTTTTACGCCGTTGCGGTTCTCATGGATCATCAACCGCTCAAACTGAAAGATTTCCGGGTTATGGAGATAAATCTTGGAAGTCGCCGGAATATAAAACGCCTTGCCGTTGACACCACGGACGATTCCTAAGCCATCGACATCCTTGAAAGTACCGCCGTATAATATGCCGTTACCGAAAGCAAAGAACTCTTCGGTGGCGTTCCAGCCCAGCTTACGGATACGTTCAGCCGTATCGGTTTTAGAGTATAGGTATTCCTTTACCCGGTTGAGCTTGTCAATCTTCGCCAGCCATACATAGTTGCCCAATGACCCGACTTTCTGCTGGAAGTTGCTCAAAGAGCATAATTCCGACTCTTTCAGCTCAATAACACGGCACACGTCATACATATTCCGCATCCGGAAAATTCGGGTGGCGTTGTTCTCGTCCTCAATATGGAACAGTGGTTCCATAATGAAGTTGGAAATTCTTGCCGGTTCTTCGTCTTCTTCGCCGATGGCATAATAGCAGTTCTCACGAATGAACAGACCGAATTGGCGAAGCAGTTCCGCTTCACGCTGCATCTCATTCATGGATGAGCCATGTTCCTGTTTCTTCCGCGCCTCGCCACGTGCCTGGGTGACGGCATCACGCCACAACTTGACCTTGCCGTGCAGTTTGGCCAGTTGCTCGATGCACTGGTCAAACACCAACTGGTCTTTGACATAACGTAGAAGGTCTGCAATTTCAGCTACATATTTCCGTTCTTCCATCAAAGAACCGGCTATGCAGAAGCGTTTCTGTGCCAGCCATACGATAAAATGCTTTTCCTTCAGGGAAGAATAATCCTCCTTGCAATGGATGTAGCTATCAGCATCGTTTTTCTCGTTTTGCTCCGCAAAGGGCAATTCCCTGACAGTTACATGGAATCCTTTCTTAATTGCGGAAGTTCCGTTTGCCATGACCGCTTCAAATCCCGGTCCGTAAGGTTTTCCTTCGGTCGTGTCCGAATCCGGTATGAAGCAAAGCGAGGCGGTGAACCTTTTCAGTTGCTCAAACTGGCTGTCCGTCCATGACGTGCCCAAAGCCGCCACGGTATTGTCATAACCGATGGACTGCATTCTCAGCACATCCGGCGCGCCTTCCACTACAATAAAGTAGTCGGCATCCCGTTGCCGGCTTGCCCGGTCAATGCCGAACAAGGTTTCACCTTTGGAGTAAACGATGCTTGTGGAAGAGTTGATGTATTTCGGGGCTCTCTCGTTATTACCTATGTATCGGGCGGTATAGGCGATAATACGTCCCCATCTGTTGCGAATAGGAATCATGATGCGTTGCCGGAACATGGCATATACGCTTCCATCCTCGTTGCGCTTGAACATTCCAAGCTCGAAAAGGGATTCCTCGTTGAACCCCTTTGTCCGGCAATACTCCATGAATGTATTTCCATCCTTGGGGGCATAACCGATTCCCGCGATGGAACAGAATTCTTCCGGCCATCTGCCGTAGGCGTATTCACGGGCAACCCGGCTCTCGTCCGTCATTGCCACCCTCAGGTTTTCCACAAAAAAGCGTTGAAGATGGTCAAGGATGATAAGGAGCGATTCCTTGTGTTTGATTTCCAATAGTTCCTCCTCGCTACGTTCTTCGTCTGAATATTCCACCGGTATTCCGTTGTTCTTGGCAATAAATGTCACCGCTTCCATGAAGGTCAGGTTCTCCTTCTCCATAATGAAAGCAATCCCATCCCCTCCACGGTTGCAACTGAAACAATGGAACAGATTCTTGCCAGGAGTGACTGCAAACGAGCCTGTCCGTTCCGGATGGAAAGGGCAAAGTCCCATCAACGTTAGGCCTTTTCGGGAAAGCCTGACGTATGGTTTGAGGACATCCTCTATAGAAAGATTCCTGACCCTGTTGATGGTTGATTCGCTTATCATATTGTCTTCATGAGGTTCCAGCAATCTATGATGGATTGGCCGGAATATTTTGGGCGATAAACATTTTGGGGATTCAACGGTTGGATATAACCATTGTCCCTGTATTTGTGGAGGGTCTTATGGCTTATGCCTAGTTCGGCACAAGTTCGTTTCACTGAATAGACACCATTGGGGTCGCAAGTTGGTTTTACTTCTTTCATTTGCGATATGCTTACCTGTCAGTTTATTTGCATTTACCCATAACAATATAGATATTATTATACGAGCGTTTTATTATATAGCCATAATAGTGTTTACTTTTTAGGCTCCAGTTTGTCGTTCTTTGAAGGGGAAACCTTGAAGTAATCTTGAACGGTGCGCTGCAAAAGACGAAGGTCAGAGGTTCTGTATTCCACCTTTCCCGGTCTTTTGTAGGATTCTACCTTCCCTTGTCGTTTCCACCTTTCTACATTACGTCGCCCGAATAATTCGTATGCCTTTCTTTGGCTAACAAATTCCGGGTCATTACTGTCAGCCTTAATCATCTTGACGATTCTGGCCGCCAGGTCGTTCAGAAAGGTGTCGTATGGAATCAAACGGTCTAAGACTTGAAGTATTTTCATATCCATATAATTAGATTGGCTAATCAATACGTTTCACGGTGATAGTCATATTCTCCCTGTTGGTTTGGGTCTTGTACTGCCGATTATAAATGGCACCTAACTCAGAGGCTTGTGTACGGACGCTTTTCAACTTGGAAATAGGGAACGTGATTGACTCGCCGATTTTGAGAGCGGTGAGCGCGGGACGGATTTTTACCACATTTTCTACCATAATGCTTGCTTATTTAATGTTTAATATTTAACTTTGCATATACTATCCGAGTGTATAGCACTTGCAAAGTAACCTAATAATGTTTAGATAGCCAAATAAATATTTGATATTTTTTGGTTTAATCTCTATTTAATGATTGAGACCTATGGAAATAAACATCAGACACGTGCATGTGGGTGCCGAAATCGAGAAACGGCGTGTCGAACTCGGGCTTTCCAAATCCGAGTTGGGGCGCAGGATTGGCGTACCGCAGCAGCACGTAAACCGTATCTTGGAGAGGGAGACCATGGAAACAAACCGACTCGTCAAGGTGAGTGAGGCTTTGGACTGTAATTTCTTCTCTTTGTTCTGCTCCGTTCCGCAGCAGATTTCCGCTTATTGGGGGGCAGTCTCCTTGCAAGGAAGTGCTCACAATATAATAGGTGATGCCGAACTTGCAGCTCAATTGGAGAAGGAGCAATCAAATGCAGAAAATCTAAAAGAGACTATCAAGCTTTTGAAGGAGCAGATTGATAGTCTTAATGCACAGATAAACCGTCTTGACTCCAATCTAAAGGACAAGGACGCTATTATTGAACTATTAAAAGAAAGGAGATAAAAATGTAACATCAACAAAGAACGCTGTGGCAAACATGAGGATTTGCACATGGTAGATATGGATGTTTATACCGGAACGGTAAATTGCTGATTATAAAGATTAAATTATTGTGGCGATTGCTTTTATTGAGGGAAGAGTCCTTCAAAGTTGATGCAAAATTGATATTCGTTTCCTATCTGTTTTCCACAAGTAACCAATCTGCTGAATATCAATATAGTATTAAAATGGCCCAAGCTGCGATAGAGGAATAAACCCTCACAAACCTGTCTAAATCGTTATTTTGTTTTTATTTTGTTTGTCAGCGGACATACAAAATACTATGAATCAAAGAGGTAACGAAGTGGCGCAGGCGGCAGTGGAAGAATAACACTCTAATATAAACAATCTTAATATCAGGCTGTAATTCACTGCTTCAGCGGTAATTACAGCCTGATTTGCACTTGAGCAGTTCGTACAAAAAATGAGCCAAAGAAATGTCCCCTACTTACTCCGGCAAATCTTTAATAGTGCAATAGCGGAGTACAACGACGAGGAGCGTGACATAGGCGTATCAAGTTCAATCCATGCTCCGGTTCTTCCTGTTGAATGAAGAAGAAGGTGGTCTGCTTTACCGTTGCTCGTGTCCTAAATACACCTTTGTTGATATCATGGGCACTCATTACAATCCGGCCGGATTGCGTCTGGCGGAAGATACGTGTCAGTCGGATAACGGAAATCCATTCGCTCTCGATGATGTTTCGTAGTGCATTACCTGCCCCCACGTTGGGCTATATCTTTCATAATTATTTACGCGTTTAAGAATTTCTTTATTGTTTCTACATTCACCACTTCAGTAGTGGAAATACGATGCGGATAAAGACCGAATTTTGTGAGTAATCTGTCTTTGAGAACATCTCGTGATTGCTGTGCATCGCTATTCTGGTGAAAATGCCAACCATCAACCTCAATCGTTTGGAGTGGTTGTTTGGTGAGCGAATTATAGATAAGGAAATCTACATGAGAAAACGGACTTTCTGCGAAAGCTTTTTCTTCTTCACTAAGCAAACTCCAATCATTAATCAGTCGAGAGAGCGGATAATGACATAATACTTCCACATTAATCAAATTTAAATCTGCAATAGCTTTTGCTAAAACTTCATAAACAAGGTTTTCAGATAGATGGCTCGATACCGAAGGATGGGCGGTTTCATACGCCAAACGCTCTACGGTGTATTGCTTATAGAGCAAATCAAATACGGAATGGATCTTGCTTTCCTTGACCTCGAAATTATTATATTGTATATAAGCTATAAGCTGGGCAAGATTCGATTCTTTCGTCAGTTCATTGCCATTGGTTACAATGCACAAACGAGTCTTGGCACGTGATATGGCGACATTGAGCAAGTTGGCATCATCAGAAAACTCCGTTGGTTCGTTGTCAACTGTGCTTATGATGATGGTATCGCACTCTCTACCTTGATATTTATGTATCGTACTAGCAATAGTGCGCCCTAATGCCTTGTTTGTTTTTTCCGCTTGGTTGCGATAGGGGGTAATGATACCCACACTATCCATATCATTAAATTCAGGCATAACCTCCTGCGTGATGACATCAATCTCTCGCTGATTGAAATGCTCTCTCGCATGATTGCCTTTAGGGGTACGAACTACCTGTAACACATTCTCTTCACCATTGTCGGTGGTCATAGCTACCAGTTCACCGTTATAAAACCGTTGATTGCAGAACTCAATAATCTTGGGGTGGCAACGATAATGCTCACGCAGTAACGTGACAGGGGCTTCCGTGAATACCTCCGTACATGATTGCAGAAAGCTATGTGTCAAAGCGTTGTATCTGTCATCTATACTATAGGTTACCTGAATGGCATTTAGTGCAAGTGCTATTGTTGATGTGCTTATTCTTAATGTACAGTCCTTTTTCGCTAAAATTTACGTTCTCTGGATAAGTAAGATAGAGCAGGCGGGCTTTGTTGTAATTGAACACGCGAGGAGATGACGAGAACCGAACAGCCCATAGACCGTTCTTGTTCTCGCTGATAAAGGATACTTGTTCTGTGATAAACATCCGCTTATCGCCACGTCTCTCTAAATCTACTATCATGTATTGTCTCGTGTCCATAATATACCTATTTTACTCGCTACAAATGACACTACAAAAAATCACTCAGTCATATCGTTTATCCATCTTCCATTCACCTTCGCACAACAAGACGATGAAGGGATTTCTATTTCCCAATCTCTCCGTTTATTCTTTTCTTTACAATGGAATATGCCTTGTGGAATAATGCGGACTGTTCCATGGTCTGCATCATTTCATGAAAGCGGTTGTTTGGAATTACAAACGTCAGTTCATTGGCAGGGACTAACAGACGGGCAGAAGGATCAAGCATTCCAATGAAACAGCTTCGTCCCTGCTTCTGATTCTCTTGTACAGCAAAAGTCACGATGCTGCAACATCCTGATGCGAATTTTGTACATACAGCATTATCAGCATTGTTGTCATAAAATGCCCATGAACATAAACCGGAAAGTATATCCGGAGTGGCAAAAAACAAGATGCCTTCAATTTCATCAAGAGTGGCAAGCTGATCCATTCTGATAAAATTGAGGTAAGGCTTCTCTGTAAGGCTTATGTTCAGATTCCTTATATACTCTTTTACTTGTTCGGGAGTCTGCTTATAGTGCTCCGTTTCAGAAACAAACAGAGATATTCGTTCTTGCATGGGAGCAAACCTTGTGTACAGACTTCCACCACCGCAAAGCACATTGTCGGCAGTTAAAGTCAAAGCCTCTCCATTACAAACCTTACGAATGGCACCAATCACACAACGTGGCACTTTGTGTGATTCTGTAGCTGCAGTATAACTATAGCCGAATGCAATAGGAAGTGGAGCCGCATCCCCGAAGGCTTCCTTATATTGTTGCAAAAATTTCTGTATCATGGCGATTTGGTATTATTCTTCAATTTTTCGAATTGCTTTATTTCGCTATACGAATCCCTACCTTGAAATTTCTCTGCTAGGCTACAAGCATTCTTCATTTTATCATCAGATCTCATATCCGCTACCCACTTCTCTTTTTCCAGATATTTACGGGACTTATCATAGGAAGGAACGTATTTCTTCAATTCTTAAACTTAATTTCAGCTATCATATATTTACTTTTGAGGCAAAGTTACATAAAACAAGTGACATTATATCTGTTAGATTATAACATTTGCATAAATAATGCGCATAAAAAAAACAACAACATACCATTTTATACGTATTGGCTTACTATTTTTTTGTCTGAAATTTTTCGCTCAACTGATTTTAATGTTTCCATGTTCAATAAATTTCTATATTCACGAATTTATGAACAAGAAAATTTAACGAACGCTCAGATTGGTGATTGTAATTTTCAATACTCATCTTGTTCAACATCATCTGAAATCATTTCTGTTTCCAAGTCCAATCCGAACATTTATCCCGTCATTGTCCTGTCAGCCTCCTTTCAGTCCACTCTCTATCACCTTCTGTGTGTACTGTGTGGAGGGAGGAAAATCTACGGCTGAAACGGAAGTGAGGGGAAGTCGTTCCAGATTTAACCGGCTTATTGTCTGTGTGTCTTACTTAAAATGGCAGAATGAATGGAGAAAGAGGAATATCGGATTAGCGAGGGAGTCATGCAATGAACAAGCTTAGCTGGTACACGGAACACAGTAGGTTGGTACACGGAACACAGTAGCTTTGTGCACTGAACAGACTAAGCTGGTACACAGAACATGCTGGCATGTTTTAAAAAACATCTCGGCCTATTCAACAACAAACATAAGTAACGTGTAATCCTGCACATACGTAAGCATCGGACTATACGTAAGTTGTATCGCACTCTGCTCCATCGGACTTTGCACCAAGCCCCGGTGTGCGTCTGGCACTGGACATCCGCGAGATTCACACACTTCCGGACAATAAAATTTGGAAACGTAAATGCCATTCTTTCCATTTTTATGGCATTTTATTTTTATAAGAAAAACATAGTTTATACATTTGCCTGTAAGACAAAATCTAAGTTTATATGAAAAACAAATGCCTTTTAGTATTACTGTTTGCTTTAGGCTGTTGCCATGTACAGGCACAAAAAAACAAAAAAGACCCTTTGCCCGAAGCACTCATCCAATTGAATCAGAAAGTGGATTCCGAATCGGTTTCCGGAGTAAAAAGACGTCCCCTGATTGGAATTTCCACCGATGTAAGCCCGAAACGGACAGCGGTAAACACAGCGTATGTACAGTCAGTCATTCTGTCGGGAGGAATTCCTTACATGATACCTGTAACGGATAATGTAGAAGTGCTGCGCCAAATAGTGTCCCGGCTGGACGGAATTGTCTTTACAGGTGGAGAAGATATCCAACCGATGTATTACGGAGACCTCCCTTATGAAAAACTGGAAGAAGTAAGTCCAGCCCGGGATACCTTCGACTTGATGGTGCTGAAAATGGCCGCAGACCGGAATATTCCCATATTAGGAATTTGCAGGGGACTGCAATTAATGAATGTCGCTTTCGGTGGAACTTTATATCAGGATCTGCCCACACAACATCCCTCAACCGTCAACCACCGCCAAAAAGAGTCTGGCACCACCCCCACCCATGCGGTATCCATCATAAAGGAAAGCAAGCTGGCGGAAATTACCGGTCAAGAAGTGCTGCAGGTCAATACATTCCATCATCAAGCCATCCGGAAACTGGCACCCGGATTCAAAGTCACGGCTTGGGCGCCCGACAGTGTGGCGGAAGCCATCGAAGCTTATCCCGTACGACAAATGATAGGTGTGCAATTTCATCCGGAAATATTTACGGCTGCCGGAGATACCACCATGCATAAATTATTTAAATTTCTGGTGAATAAGGCTGACACATTTAATCTGGCCAAAGATATCCATAGCCGTATCCTTTCCATTGACACTCATACAGACACTCCTCTTTGGTTTAAAAACGGTTACAGTGTAGGCCTGAGAAAAGACAACATGGTCAGCATCCCCAAAATGGAGGAAGGCAAATTGGACGCACAGTTCCTAGCCGCATTTATATGGCAGGGGAAACGGGATGACGCATCTTCACAAAAAGCCGTAGAAAGCACCACCCGATTAATTCAATCCATTTATGACGAAGTAGAGCAATACAAAGATTTTTGTGGCATCGCCCTTACGGAAGAAGACTTGATACGCCTGAAGCGTGAAGGTAAAAAAGCTTTTTTTATAGGTATCGAGAATGGTTACGCCATAGGCAAAGACCTAAAGAATATAGCAAAATACAAACAGATGGGAGTCAATTATATTACTCTCTGCCATTCTTATGACAATGATATCTGCCATTCATCCACTCACACGGAAGATGCGACCCAAGGACTGACCCGGTTCGGACGTGAGGTGGTAAAGGAAATGAACCGCCTAGGAATCATGATAGATGTATCACATGCCAGTGAAGGTACTTTCTGGGATGTTATAAAATATAGCACACAACCTATCATCGCCTCTCATTCCTCGTCAAAGGCGTTATGCGACCATGATCGTAATCTGACAGACGAACAACTCCGTGCCTTAGCGAAAAATGGCGGAGTGGCACAGTTATGTCTTCTTGATGCCTATATCAATAAAAACCCAAAAGCCGCATCCGTTTGTGATGCTGCCGAACATTTGGACCACATGATTAAGATAGCCGGCATAGACCATGTGGGAATAGGTACGGACTTTGACGGCGGTGGTGGTTTGCAAGGATGCAATGGAGATAATGACTTGATTAATCTGACCGTAAAGATGATTGAAAAAGGATATACGGAAGAAGACTTAAGGAAGATTTGGGGAGGCAATCTCCTGAGAGTGATGAAGCAGGTACAGGAAGCACCCCTTCTCTCCTCCCCCAAACGCAAATAATATACAGACAAGGATAATCAAAAAGTATAGAGAAATTATCCTGTTGTCACTTTTTGGAAATTATCGGAGAGGTTGTGTCAAGATGCCGGCACAACCTTTTTTTGTGACTTACAGTTTAGAGGAATTTTCCTATTACAAATAGGGAAATTCTCCTCTACAAATAGGATTATTCTTTTTATTGTATCATTTTCCCCACCTACCTTTGTGACATAAAGAAAAGCAAATTTAAAAATGAACGGATATGAAAACAAGACTAATGAAATACTTCGGAATAGCAGTCGTACTGACAACAATGATCAGCCTCACTTCCTGTGAAGTATCCATAGGAAGCTGGTACGATGATGATGATTACAGCGAAATGTATTACAGAACCACGCGGGAACTATGTAGCCGGACCTGGCAGGAAACTTGGGTACAAGATGGTGAATATTACACGCAACGACTGGACTTTTACGAAAATAGAACAGGCACAGACATTATACGGGTAGAGCACCGGAACGGCTATGTAACCGAAGACAGGTACCGTTTTGAATGGAGATGGGATAACAGTTCACAGACATGCATCCGTATGGTTTACAGTCCCAGTGACGTTTCATATTTTGAGAATGTATGGTTGGGCAGTAATTTTTTAAAAGGCGTACTGGATGACGTCAATGTAAATTTCACAGGAATCAGGTAAAAAGAAAAAGCGGGATGATATCCAACACCTATCATCCCGCCCTCTTTTTCTACCTGTCATTCAGTCTTAATACTCTTCACCGGATTTTCATTCGCGATGCGCCAAGTCTTGACGATAACACAAGCCACCACCAAAACAATCACCCCGAGACACATGACCCCAAAATACAACGGATTCATATAAATGGCTTCAGGGAACTGGTCAAGCCATGCCCCGGCTGTAAAATAAGAGGCCACGGCCCCTATCAAGGCGGATGGAACAACCACATACAATATATCACAGGACAGCAACCGGAGAATAGTCGAAGCTTCGGCGCCATTCACCTTACGGATGGCTATCTCCTTGCTACGGCGCTGTGTTTCATCATTCACATAGCCAATCAACCCCATGATGACAATGAGCAGAACAAAAGTCGAAGTAATCCATACCGAATTACGAAAACGGTAAACATTGCGATAGATCTCCTTCAGCATGGTATCTATCGGGATAAATTCCAATGCCTTAGTGGAATGCACCTGCTCCATGTATTCGTTCAGCTTTTTCAAATTCTCATCGTATGGCTGCTTTAAACGTACATCAAAAGTATGATTGGTATAATTATTATAAACTAAAGCCACAGGAAACTGTTTGTAAAGAAAAGACGTATTTCGCACATTACGGAATACACCGACAATGGTTCCGGCTTTGTCAAAATCATTCAACCGTTTACCCACTGCCCCGTCTGTCCATTTCATCAGCCGAGCCACCTCTTCATTGACCAATACATCTCCCTCATTCTGCATATCTTTCCCTTCAATAATAGTAATTCCCATGGTTTCAGCATAATTTTTATCACAAGGATTATACATCAAAGTTTCTATGCGCTTGCCACTATTATCAATCAGCCCACGAGTCCAATATTCTCCCAGAACCCTGAGCATAGAACGGGTGGCATTTTCCACCATGGGTTGACGACGAAGATCGCTCACCATATTCTCCGCTTCTTCGGATGACATCCATGTCTCCGCCTCCACCAATCCGGAAGTACGGATACCCATATCACTATTAGCCAGATGATGATACTGCATCAAAGATACCAACAAAATCCCCATCACAAAGGATACCCCCATAAATTGCACAAATAAAAGAGAACGCTTCCATCCCTTTTTCCCATCTGTGTAACGGCGAAAAACCTGAGTGACAGGAATGCGCGAAAACAATCTTCCCGGCAGCACTCCGGCTACCATGAACAGTACAAAAATAATGAGTACCGGCACCCATAGAGTTTCCAATGTAAAGAGTGAGGATAATTGTACCGAAAGCAAATCCTCTATCAGATCTTTGGCGTTAAATATAATAAAGAGAGCCACTACGACGGAAATCAATACCACAATCCCTGTTTCAAAAAGGAACATGCTGAAAATATTGACCGCACTGGCACCGCTGCACTTGTGCACACCTATACTCTTTGCCCTGCGGCTCATGGTAGCAATAGCTACTAATACATAGTTCATGATCGCCACAAAAAAGATGGCAAAGCCCAAAAAGCCATAAATGTAAAGACGAGTACGGGTATTTGAATCGTCCAGATGAATTTCGGGCAACGGCTGTGCATCATAGAAAAATCTCCATTCATTATCAGCAGAATCAGGATGATATTTCTGCATGGCCTTGTATATCTGACGATTGATCTCTTCCCTGTCCACCCCATCGCGCAAGCGGAGAACAGTAAAATAAATATCATTACGTCCCCATGTTCCACCTCCTACATAGCCACCTCCGGCATAAATGGGAGCAACAAAATCAAAATGGTAGGCCGTATTTTCCGGAGTATCCTGATAAACACCACGGACTGTCAGTTCCTGCTGTTTGTCCAAAAACAATTTCTGTCCTACAGGATCCTGCCCACCAAAGACATCACGAACAAAAGTTTCAGAAACGAAAATGTTCCCCGCCCTTTGCAATTCTTCGGGATTTCCTTTCAATACCTTGATGCCGAAAGTACGGAAATAGCAAGTATCTACATAAGCGTAGTTTACATCTTTCAGCTTATGACCATCCTCCTTGAATACATTTAAGGTCTCAAAATTGAAAAGAACTGTAGCATTTTCAATCCATTGTGACAAATCACTGCGGAATGCTTCTGCCATCGGAGCAAACAAGGTATTATCATATCCTTGTCCTTTCTCTCCGGTCTTCACATTCTCTCTCCCTCCACGTACCAATACCAACCGGTCGGCTTCAGGATAACATTTCTCATAATTGAGTTCGAATGCTATTTGTGAAAAAAGCAGTACACCAATAGTCAGACCTAATGATAGAGAGATGACTTTCGTCACATTACTTCCACGGCCGTGCAATATCGTTTGTATTGCATAATAGATTTGTTTCATCGCAACTATCCTTTCATTATTCCTTTATGTTCGCTACCACACTACCATCAAACAAATGAATGATACGATGAGCAAATCCGGCATCATGCTGAGAGTGGGTCACCATGACAATACTAGTCCCCTCTTTGTTAAGTTCGGTCAATAGATTCATGACTTCGGCACCGTTCTTCGAGTCCAGATTACCGGTAGGCTCATCGGCAAGAATCAGTTTAGGATTGGTAATCACCGCACGGGCTATGGCCACACGCTGTTGCTGACCACCGGAAAGTTGCTGTGGAAAATGCTTTGCACGATGGCTCAGATTCATACGTTTCAATATTTCGAGTACACGTTCCTTACGTTCACTGGCTTTGATACCCAGATAAGTCAGCGGTAACTCCACATTTTCGAATACATTCAGTTCGTCTATCAAGTTAAAGCTCTGGAACACGAAACCTATCACACCTTTACGCAAACGGGTACGTTCCTTCTCTTTCAGATTGGCCACCTCATTCCCTATCAGTTTATAACTGCCCTCCGAAGGATTGTCCAATAATCCGAGAATGTTCAGCAACGTGGATTTTCCACAACCAGACGGTCCCATAATGGCAACAAACTCTCCTTCTTTCACCTCTATATTTACATGGTTCAACGCAATTGTTTCTACTTCTGAGGTACGAAATACCTTACTTAAATTTTCAATCTGTATCATAATAATAAATTTTAATTGTTTGTTCTATTGATATTTATTCTGATTTAATACTCTTTACCGGATTCTCATTGGCTATGCGCCATGTTCTGGAAATGACGCAACCGACAATCAATATCAAGACCACGATAGCTACACATATATAATAAGGAACAAGCGAACCTACAGTCACCGCAAACTGTTCCATCCATAAGCCACCTACATACCATGCCCCTAACGTACCTGCGACTACAGCCGGGAAAGAAATCCAAAGAACATCTTGCACCAACATTTCCAATATGGAAGATGCTTCAGCCCCATTCACTTTACGAATAGCAATCTCTTTCGAACGCCGCTGTAATTCATCATTAATATAACCTATCAGTCCCATCAAAGTAATAAACAAGATGGCAATTGCCGCCAATAAAGTCGCATTACGGAACACACGAACGGAATTATAACTATCCGCCATTTTTTGTTGCAAGCTTTCAAAACCGACTGTTTGATTGGGAAAAGCTTCGGCAGCATCACGGTTCAGTTTCTGAAGATTCTCACCGAAAGGTTCCTTCAGACGGAGATAGACAAGACTAGCCAAGTCTTTGGGATGATGATGCAGGACAAATGGTTTCATCTCTGAGTAAAATCCGTCAATATTAAAATCTTTAATCACACCTACTATTTTGACACGTCCTTCTTCTGTCCCGATACTCCTGCCCAACACATCTTTTCCCCAATGCATTCTCCGCACAAACTCCTCATTGACAGCCACCTCACCGGATTCACGCGGTACACGCCCTTGCTGTATGGTCATTCCCATAAAAGCGACATAATTCTCCTGAGTAAAATCATAGCGACTGGAAAAAAGACTCGTTCCTTTCTCATCCGGTATCATCTGTCCGCTATAGCCATTAGACGGATAGCTGGTTGCCGAAGTCAATGCCTCCACGTATGGAAGACTCTCATAAAAGTGACGGGCGGCAAGCCGGGCTTCAGCATCCGGTGCATTATTAATGCCAATCACTACCCGTTCAGGATTATAACCCGGATCTTTATTAATAACATAATGATATTGAAGCATCACTACACACATCAATCCACATATAAAAGCCACTCCTGCAAATTGGATAAACAATAACGGACGTTTCCATCCTTTTTTACCCTCTGTATAACGCCGGAAGACCTGTGTGACCGGTATCTTCGAAAAAAGTCGTCCCGGCAATACACCACCAATGAAGAATAAAAAAAGAGTCACTCCCAAAGGTACCCAAATACGTTCCACCGCAAAAAGGGACTCCAGTTTAGCAGCCGTGGTATCTTCCACAAAATCCCGGAAGTTAAGCATTAAGAAAACCATCAAAAATAATGAAAGCAGAATAATAATACCGGTCTCCCACATAAACATACCAAAGACAGTCCCCGTTCCCGCTCCGCTGCATTTATGCACACCAATACTTTTGGCACGCCGGCTCAATGAAGAAATAGAAATCAACACATAATTCAATGCCGTAATAAACAAAATGGACAGCCCCAAAATAAGCATGATATTACGCATTCTTTTCACCTCATCATATCCACGGTACGTATCCCGGACTGGTTTGGCTATGACGGTGATTCCAAACTTATCACTTCTGGGAATATGTTGCTGAACCACCACATCAATACGTTTGTTCAACTCATCCAGATCAATGTCCTGCTTCAATCGGATATATTCTTTCCAACTGTCACCACCCTCCCATGAATAATTTCCTATCCGGCGGCTCCAGATAGAAGGCAAGGAAATGACGGCCTTCGGCCGCATCGTACAATTCTCAGGTAAAGTAGCATACGTTCCTTTTACTGTCAGTTCAATTTCCTTATTGAAACTAATAACTTTACCAATCGGATTTTCACCGCCAAACATTTTATCCGCCAAGTCTTTACTCAGAAAAATTACATCTTTTTGCTGCAATTCACGTACCGGATCCCCACTCAAGACCTCAATACCCATTGTCTGAAAAAACAATGAATCGGCAGTGACCTTAAAATCATCAAAGCGGACACTCCCGTTATAAATAGGTGCCGAAACCGGCCACGAGCCTGTACTTGCCGCCGATTCCACAATTTCCGGCATTGCATCCAGTATGCCTCCGGCAGCTGCACCGATAATGAACTCACTCGGAGGAAAAGGCTCTCCATTTACTGTCCATATATTCCACAATTGGTATAGTTTGTCATGATCCTTAAAACAAGTATCAAAACTCTGCTCATACACCACTCTTGAGAAAAGTAGAATACTCATAGTCAGACCCAAGCCCAACGAGACGACTTTTATGATATTAGAACCTCGTCCATGTATCAAAGTCTGAATGACATAATAAATCTGTTTCATATTTCATGTTTTTAATTGTTATTATCTTAAAAGAGAGAAGTCCCGTTTCACAACGTTACTTCCCATAAAATGTATAAGAAACTAAAGTTTCTATAATTCGTTCTCAATAACAGAAATGCCAAAACCATGCCAAACAAATAAACTACTGATTAATAATATTTTATAGAAATCTTAGAAAAAGCGATCTGTCTAATTATTAGACAATGATGTATAATAATTAGACAGAACTCCCAAACAAACAGATAGTTCCATGCTTCAAATCCATTGAAATTTGCCTTATTTTACTATCTTTGCATATCTATTAATAAAAACAACAGATTATGAAACACATCCTTCTGGCAGCCTGCGCGGTTGCCATACTAAGCGGTTGCGGTTCGCAAGGGAAACAGGCAGACCCTACCGGAAATCCATTCCTTTCTGAGTACACAACCCCCTTCCAGGTTCCTCCTTTCGACCAAATCAAGATGGAACATTACAAACCCGCCTTTTTGCAAGGCATGGAAGAACAGCAGAAAGAGATTGACGCTATAGTAAACAATCCCGAACCCGCCACTTTCCAGAATACCATTGCAGCACTGGATCAAAGCGGAGCGTTACTTCGTAAAGTCAGTACCGTATTCTACGGACTGAAAAGCGCCAATACCAATGATGAGATGGATGCACTGAGCCGTGAACTCTCTCCCCTGCAATCAAAACACAGTGATGACATCGCCTTAAATGAAAAACTTTTTGCTCGCATCAAAGCTGTCTATGAAAATCCCGGCGATTTGGACAAGGAACAAAAGAAATTGCTGGAAGAGACCTATAAAGATTTTGTACGCGGAGGTGCCAATCTGGATGCCGAAAGTCAAAAGAAATTGCGTGAACTGAATAGTGAGATTTCCATGTTGCAACTCACCTTCGGCCAAAATATGCAGAAGGAAACCAACGCCTTCCAATTGATCGTGGACAAAGAAGAAGATTTAGCCGGATTACCCCAAAACCTGATTGCCAGTGCTGCCGAAACAGCTAAAGAAGCAGGCATGGAAGGCAAATGGATTTTCACCCTGCACAATCCCAGCGTCATGCCTTTCCTGCAATATGCCGACAACCGAGACCTGCGCGAAAAGATCTTCAAAGGATACATTAACAGAGGTAATAACGGCAATGAATACGACAACAAGGAAGTGGTACGCAAACTGCTCAAAGCCCGTCTGGAAAAAGCCAAGCTGATGGGATACGAGAACTATGCTTCCTTTGCACTGGAGGTACGTATGGCCAAAACGCCGGATGCCGTATATCAATTATTAGACCAGATTTGGACCCCTACTCTGTCCAAAGCCAAAGAAGAACTGACGGATATCAATGCCGAAATAAAAAAAGACGGAAAAACCTTCACTGCCGAAGGTTGGGACTGGCGTTATTATGCAGACCGTGCCAAGAAAGCTAAATTCGACCTGGATGAAAATCAGGTACGTCCTTATCTGAAACTGGAAAACGTACGCGATGGTGTGTTCTATGTTGCCAACAAACTGTACGGCATCACTTTCGCCCAGCTGGACAATCTTCCCCTTCCTCATCCCGATGCACAGGCATTCGAATGTAAGGACAAAGACGGTTCTCATCTAGGTGTGCTCTATATGGACTTCTTTCCGCGTGCCAGCAAGAAAGGTGGTGCATGGTGCGGAAGCTATCGTTCACAAACCTACAAGGACGGCAAGAAAGTGGCTCCTGTAGTAACCGTGGTATGCAACTTTACCAAACCGGCAGCCGGACAACCCGCTTTGCTCAGTGCAGACGAAGCGAATACCTTGTTCCACGAATTCGGACACGCTTTACATAATCTTTTCAAAGATGTACATTATTATGGTGTGGCTAGTGTTCCGCGTGATTTTGTGGAACTGCCGTCACAGATAGATGAGCATTGGGCTTTTGAGCCGGAGGTATTGAATGTATATGCCAAACATTATCAGACAGGTGAAGTCATTCCTGCCGGACTGGTTGAGAAAATGGACAAGAGTGGCAAATACGGGCAAGGCTTCGCTACGACTGAATACTTAGCAGCTTCCCTGCTGGATATGGATTACCACGTATTGAAAGAAGTCCCCGATGATATGGACGTTGTACAGTTTGAAGCAGAAACATTAGGCAAGCGCGGATTGCTGAAACAAATTCCGTCACGCTATCGCACCACTTATTTCAACCATACCATGGGTGGTGGATATACTGCCGGTTACTATAGTTATATTTGGGCGGAAGTGCTGGATTGTGACGCATACGAGGCATACAAGGAAACGGGCGATATCTTCAATCAGGAAGTAGCAGAGAAGTTCCGTAAATATATCCTCACTCCCGGCTGCATTGACGATGCGATGGATATGTATGTCAATTTCCGTGGCAAAGAGCCCGGTATTGATCCGTTGCTGAAGAACAGAGGACTAAAGTAACCCTCTAACTCTAAATAGAAATCCTCCCCCTGCAAAAGACAAATGATTGTGGATCTTGCGGTGGGAGGATTCTCGTTTTGTAGTATGATTGCGGATAGTTCTTTTTTTGTTCCAAAACAATAAATAATCCTCAGAGAAAGCGTACCTTTGTGCCTGTCAAATCAAAAATTAAATTATGAATCAACCTATTGCTATGAATACCACAAGAAAACATGTGGTATGGCTGGACGTTGTCCGTTTGGTAGCCATGTTCACCGTAGTTTGCTGCCATAGTGCAGACCCGTTCAACTTTTACCCCGGCGAACCGCCAGCCAACATTGATGAAATCAAATTCTGGGGAGCCGCCTACGGAGCCTTTCTCCGTCCGTGTGTCCCACTGTTTGTCATGATTACAGGAGCGTTGCTGCTTCCCATACGTGGCGAAATATCCGCTTTCTACAAAAAAAGAATCAGCCGTGTATTCTGGCCGTTCCTTATCTGGAGTGTCATTTATAATTTATTTCCTTGGTTTACAGGACTATTGGGACTTAATCCCGAAATAATCCTTGACTTTTTCCCTTATAGCGGTGAAGAGGCCGCCCGTCAGTCACTCAACGTATCATTGGGTTATATAGCAGAGATGCCTCTCAATTTCTCTTTATTGGACGTACACATGTGGTACATCTATCTGCTTATCGGATTATATCTATACCTTCCTATTTTCTCCGCATGGGTAGAAAAGGCCTCGGAGAAAGCCAAACTATGGTTTCTTGTCGCATGGGGAATAACCGGCTTGTTACCTTATTATTATCAGTTCGTATCCCCATACATTTGGGGAGGCTGTGCGTGGAACTCGTTCAATATGCTCTATTATTTTGCCGGATTCAATGGATACTTGCTATTAGGACACTATCTGCGCAACCACGACTGGTCGTGGGGCAAGACACTGTCAGTCTGTATCCCCATGTTTTTGACAGGTTACATGGTCACTTTCTTCGGTTTCCGCCACATGACCGCATTGCCACAATGCACTGATGAAATGTTGGAACTGTTCTTCACCTATAATTCTTTGAATGTGATTATGATGACTATCCCCTTCTTCCTCATAGCCAAGAAAGTAAAAGTACGCTCCGAACTGATCCAGCGTATGCTGGCTAACTTGACCGTATGTGGTTTCGGTATCTATATGATACATTATTTTTTCACAGGTCCGGGTGTAGTCCTGATGCGCACTATCGGTGTTCCCGTGCCTTTACAAATTCCCGCTGCCGCTGTCGTGGCATTTGGCGTATCGTGGCTGCTTGTGATATTCATTCGTAAAATAAGCGGCAAGAATGCTAAATACATTGTAGGATAATAAAAACAGGACATACAAATATCGTTATATAAGAATAGCCGGAACTACTTTTTCCAAGTGATTCCGGCTATTCTTATAATGCTTCATCCACTAGAAATCAAGTCAGTTATTTGAGATGTAATTTAAAGAATATACCTCCGCTAAAATATTTACCGTCATTCAGTTCAGCAATAAGATTGATATGGTCTTTCCATATTGAATAAGTTCCACCCACATTCACAGTATAAGTTGCTGTATGCAGGTCTTTCGCATGTCCGGGACACACTTCCGCCATCAGATTAAATCCATTCAGAGCTTTCTGCCAGAAACCTTCGCCCTTCATGCCAAAGTGAAAATTCACCCCGGCAGCAGGACGGCTATAATGCACATCACTCATAGCTTTACCGATGACCCACGCTACATGAACCCCCACTGTACCTATTCCACTAAATTCAACATGTTTCGTTGCCGCCAGATAATAACGTGTCAAGTAATTGTGGTTTCCGCTACCACCGCCCCCCCAATCTATATCTCCACCTCCATTTGAAGAATGGCTTCCCGGATCATTCGTACCAATCACTACTTGAGGCGTCCAGGCCTTCCAGCACCCCTCCTTCCATGCCCTCAACCGGAAATGAAACGATCTGTCCTGATTGGTAAACCTGCCCCAAGTTTGCTGAGGCCAATAAGAAGAACCATGTATCCCCTTTACCAACGTACAAGTATAGGCTACTTCCAGCCAAGGAAACAAAGTACAATTTATATAATAGTTATAGGTATAGGGATGATATTCACTTCTCACCCAATATCGGGAAAGCGTATTCACATCCAGCATATTTCCTCCCAGCATAACGGTTTTATCTTTCTGCATAACGGCAGTAGGTGCATGAAGTAGTCCTGTAGTACCATAAAAAGCCTGCCCTTTGATAACATTCATTCCTCCAAAGAGTCCCCCCAGAAATATTAGAGTCCTTAATTTCACGATTCTATGAATTTTAATTTATATTTGCAGCATGAAAACAGATGTATTAAAAATACTCGGAAAAATTATTCCTACTGCTATCTTCGTCCTGTTGTTGCCATTCTCCATTATTTACATGGCAATAAGCAAAGTCAGCTCTTTCATCCGAAAATTCTTTCCCCGATAAAGCGTGCCGGAAACAAGAATGCAGCTTGCAGATATCTTGTACGTGTATGTTTCTCCTTATACATTCTATAAACGAAACGCAAATTCATCTTATCAACCCAGTCTGGATAATAGTGCATCCTATTCATTGCCGTTTGGTGAATAAACCCACCGCACGTAAAGCCGATGCCTTGGTAACCCATCTTTTTTACCTTAAGCAGAAACTTCTCCTGCATCAAGGCCCCCATACCTACGATCAGAAAATCCGGATTTAATTCGACTATATGAGAAGCTTCCTTGTTCATTTCCGCATCCGAAGAAAAATATCCGTTCCTGAACCCTGCAATGCGTAACTCCGGATACTGCTCTTGAAATATCCTCACAGCACATTCCACTTGTTCCTGACCCGAGGCTACGATATAGAGTGTTTTACGGCTTTCCATGAGGTAATTCAACAATTCGGGAGCAAGGGAGGTCATATCAAAGCTACATCTGGTCACTCGCTTTCCGTATACTAATCTTATGGCAGAAACCAGTAAAGAGCCATCGGCAAAAATACCATCGAATTGTTCAAACAGGGATTTATTTTCTAAAGCGATAAGGTAAGAGACGGGGTTGAGAAAGGTGTAAATTCTGGCTTTCGTTTCGAAAAGTTCGGGAGGCGTCCATTTCTCTGTTTGCAAAATGTAGGTAACTAACAAAGAATTCATTATTTGATATTTTGTGTCAAATAAGTAATAGACTGTTTTGTTTCCTCCATGATTATTTCATTTACACCTGCATAATCAATGGGAGTTTCCAAAATATTTTGCATTTTATTCATATCGGTAACTATACGATTCTCTAGTTCAAATTGTTTTAATAAAGACACCAATTTATTGCTATTCATATCTCGTACTATAGTACAAAATTCTTTATTAAATTTTATAGAGAATACACTACCATGAAATGTATCAGTAATAATATAAGATGCTCCTCTAAAATAAGCTAGTACTTCAAACGGAGTAGGAACAACGACTTCATCACACCATGAAAAATAATGTCCTATTGATATCAATTTCAGTTTTTTTGATTTCGCAAAATTTCTGATAGAACTTATTTCCTTTTTATCAGTAATTCTTCCCGGATATGTATAAACAATTATATATTTACTCCTATTGAAGTTATTAGGTATAAATTGATTATAATCAAATATCAACACCGGATCAACATGAAGCCAAGGAATTTTACCGGTTAGTTCTTCAATAACTTTCATGCTATTCTCGTCACGCACAGAAATGGCATCTAAATCATGCAATAAACTTGAGACAATTTCCTTTTTGCCAACAAGTTGTAATTTGTCTGTAGTAGTCGCACCAAAGGATGCTGCATACGTAATGACTCGACTTGCATTCAGTCCTTTCCCAAATAATTGAGACGAAAAACCAAACCATGTCTTTTGAGTACAATTAAACACTTCATCACTTCCAATGACCACCACATCATAATGTTTTGTATTTATTCCTTTTTTTACTCCCAAATAAGGCAGGAACTCTTTTCGAAAACGATTCTGAAAAACAAATATCGTTTGGAAACGTTTGTAAAAATCCCATCCCCATAAGCGCTGGAAAAGTAATTTAATATTGTAAAAACAACTGATCTTATATCCTTCTAATTGTTCTCCGGGAATAATATTTATAAATTCACAGGTATGACCTAATGACTCAATATTCTTTTTTAAAGAAAAGGCTTGAAGAAAAGAACCGTAGTTCTTAATTTGCTGCATGGAGAGAATTGCTACTTTCATCGCACTTACATTTATTCTCATTCAGTTTTACAAACTTCCGTATTCTAAAATAATTTATAATTCTTGATGCAATATATGGACTTATCTTAAACATAAAGCCCCGTAGTTTTTGTTGTAACGAAACAGGGGCCGAAAGTGCACATAAAGCTTCCTCTTGGCAAATTCTTTTTATCCTACCATAAAGATCCTGATATTCTGTTTCAGCACCACAGCCTACAATTACATTCAAAGCATCACAATGAGTATGCCAATTACTAAAAGCCCAAGCTCTTAATAATGCCGACGAAGGATTAGCAAATGTGCTCTTAATATACTGCTGGGCGTTTATGCTACTATTAATCCATTCCTCCTTAAATTTAGAAGCACCGCTATTAGGATCACCCACTCTATAATAATAAAGATGTTTGTATCCCATTGCCACTTTATTTGCATTCAAAAAACTTTCAACCGAGAATGCAAAACCTTCACCATTAAAAAAATCAGGCTGAAAACGAATTTTATTTCTTTCAATTAAGTTTCGACTTATCATTTTATTCCATGGAGCAATGACAATTTTATGATATAACATATTTATAGCTATTTCCTCACCTGAAAGTATGTCTACATGATCTTTTTCATATATAGTATGAGGAGTTTCGTCAAAAAACTTCCTTGGAGACGGAGTAGCTGATATTTCAACATTGCATTTACAAATAAGGCCATAAAAATAGCTTACATAATCTTTAGCAAGAATATCATCTTGATCTAAAAAACAAATATATTCTCCCAAAGATCTCTCCAATGCAATATTACGCGAATTACTCACACCGGAATTCTTTTTATGTATCACTTTTACTCTTTTATCCTTTAACGAATATTTATCCAATATAACATTAGAACTATCAAAAGATCCATCATCCACCAGAATCAATTCTATATTTTTATAGTCTTGATTCAAAACAGACTCTATGCATTCTTCTATATATCTTTCACCATTATATACAGAAACTATTATTGAAATAAGAGGATTTTTATTTACCATACGCTTATTATAATTCATTTAGCAAATTCAAATAATTCTGTTTAAAAGCCTCAAAAGTAAAATTCTTTTCATATATATTTCTGCTTGCATTAGACATTCTCCTATATTCTACTTCACTTATTTCCGGCAATTTATTTAATGTTTCGATTAATTTTTCCCATTCATTTACTACAATAGCATTTTCTCCATCATAAGCTATTTCACAATTTCCACCTACATCATTACATACTATTGGAGTTCCACACATTGTAGCCTCTATCAAAGTTATGGGCAATCCTTCATGTTCGGAAAAAAGCAATACATAATCACACTGCTGGAACAATTGGAGTATATCATTCCTAAAACCAAGAGTTATAAATTGACTATTCTCTTTTGTTATATTATTCAACTCTTCATAAGAAGGACCTGTACCAGCAAATAAAATTTTCACATACGGACTCAAACGACCTTTTAAATAATTCACAATTTCAATTTGACGTTTCACTCCATTAATTCGAGCAGGATATAACACTTTAATTTCCAATCCTTCTTTATATTTATGAGAAAAAGGATGGATATCGTTTACACAGTTATATATTTTATGAATATGCCGTGGATTTAGATTAAAATAGTTTAACAAATTATCTAAACACCTATCCGATATTGCCACCACGCATTTAGGCATAGGAGCCCAACGCCATCCTCTAAGAATATTATGGTGTATATAAATAATTTTTATTCGTTGAAACAACAACGTATTAAGCAACCATAAAATCAATAATACTTTTCTTTCATGCACAAAAACAAGCGAATTATAAAACAAAAACGGATTTCGCCAACAAATATATTCCTCTTCCTGAATGCGTAAATTAGAGTCTATCTGTCTATAGGATAATTGACTAACAATTTTAGCCGCATATTTATCCTTAACAGCGCAGTGAATATCTACCAATACTTTTTGGACACCTGTTACTTTATCAAGTTCTGTATTTATTGAAAAAATTTTCATCTTCATTCCTGTTTCAAATAATAATATCATTTATATAGATACTCAATATTGAGTAAGTAGCCAAGTATTCTTTACGCATTCTTTCCAGTTACGTTATTCAACATCTCTACAATGCGCTCCATATCATGAAAATCACGTTTCCATGATAACTTATAAAATACAGTATCTCGGTTCTTTATATAGTTAGCCAAATCAAAATCGTTTTCATCCAAACGATTGATTAAGTTGAAACAATCTTGATGGCCAACAGGGATTGCCTCTATCATATGTGCTGCTCCATTATCGTGGCGAACAACTGCATCAATCAGATAATCAAACATAATATAATCTGCTATCATTTTATGTTTCATCCAGTAACGGTAATGATAATCAAGTGCTTTGCCGACAATTAGATTATTACGAGTAGCAAACATTACAAAAGTAGTCCAGCGTCCATGCGATGGATCTTTTGTTTTTTTTCCTGTTCGAATACTATAAAAAGGATAGAGAAAGTAATCTTCTGGAATCGGTTTGGCACAGAATACAGTAGCATCTACCCATGCACCACCATACAGTGCGAGTAAATTCAGACGTATCAAGTCACTAAGATGAGTAAACGACATTGCTCCGCTCTTTACTAGGTCTTTCACAAACTGCGGCATTTTTAAATATTCTTCTATATTCCTTTCACTTATCACGACTAATGAATGTCCATTGACATGTTGACGAAGACTCTCGATACAACATTTTACAAGTGCAGGTGCATGTTCTTCGCCCTGCCACCACATTATAAACACTGTCCCTGATTGCACGCCTGGATTAGCAGATCCTAAAAAATGTTGAAAATTCTCTTCTGTACCATTCACTTCTCGCCACAGATATGTTGCCACATTGTTTTCATTCCACGCATTAATCCTCCATGCAAACAAAGAATTACTCTTGTAAAATACACTTCTAAACGCCTTGGAAAGAAACAGCCACAGACTTACATCCTTGATGTAATCAAAGATTTGTTTTAATTTTATCATTTACTTTTTACAATAATTATCCGTATGTTAGTATTGAAAATTATTAGATATATTGCTATAATTACAAATCATTTTCCCAAGATTTTAGAAATCCAATAATACAATATTTCTTTTCTATGTTTCAATAACAAATAGCATAGTCTAAACTTAAAAGGCATTCTATAAAAAGGATAAGTAGCCAACACGTTGGCATAAACCGATTCATTATACTTTTTATCTAGTCTATTTCTGTAACTCAATCCTTGTTTTTTACAAATGGATATTTCATTGTTTAAAGTTCCCCTAAGCAACATCAACACCATTCTTTGAAAATGCAAAATATAATATTCTTCGTCATATTTACTCTTCAAACGAGCTTTCACAGCACGGCAAAACTCTGGCATTTTATCATATTTATCAAAACTACAAGTATGACTCAGAGAATTTCCGTTATAGCAATAATTATAATAAGCCTTGTCTGAATACACCACACATTGTGCATTCATAAAAACATCAAGATTAAAAGGAATATCTTCAGATACCACATCACGTTCTGATAAAAAACGAATATTATTCCGTTCGATAAGTTCTCGACTATAAAGACCCCTCCAGACACTCATCATATATTTTACATCCTTATTATATTCAGGTAAAGGAGCAACATAGTCAAGAAGAAAATCATCAACAGCTTTTCGTCCACGAAAAACTATTGATTTCTCCACGTCCATTCTTATCGAAGTTCGTCCATCATGATTAAAAATTGCATTACTTAATACAACATCAGCTTGTTCTTTGATGCCCAACACATACAAGTCTTCGTACATCTTTAATTCTACAAAATCATCTGAATCCACAAAAGCAACAAACTCACCTTTTGCTACAGCAAGCCCACTATTACGTGCAAAGCCTAATCCTTCATTCTTTTTATGAATGATTTTCACACGTTCATCTTGTTGGGCATATTCGTCACACATCTGTGAAGATTTATCTAATGACCCATCATCTACTAATATTATTTCAATCTCTTTCAGCGTTTGATTAAAAAGAGACTGCACACAGCGTTCTAGATATTTCTCTACATTATAGACAGGAACTATTACACTGACTTTAGGCTGACTCATTTCATCCTTTTTATCTTTATATTCCACTTTTAACGACCATATTGAGAATTATATCCAAATCTTTTTTTCAAAAAGATATAGATTTTTGATTTTCTGTTCACTCTAAACTTGCGAGTTATCCAACGGACATAAAAAAGCCACCATTTCTTATATCGGACTTCCACTCCCCATGCCAACAATTGATTCGCTTCAATATATACAGACAATAATCGTTCACTCATAAAAGCACAATAGCGACGCATATTTGCATCCGATTCCGATTTATCACCTAATAGCTTACGCAATTCTTTTAATAAAGGAAATATCCAAGCGCAATAGCTCTTGAACACTTTTCCTGTAGTAATAAACATATTGCTACCTCGACAGACCTCATAACGTCCCGCAGCTTCTCCATCATATAATTTATCCCATACCACATGATACTCCGGATAAAATTTCTCAAGCAAAAAGGTAACGGCCTTCACTTCATCTTTAAGAGGATGATTTCTTATTTTTATTGGCGATACCGTTATGATAGCACTACCGTTCCTACGCAAAAAGTCATTAGCCTTTTTGTTTGAAATTGCCAAAGCTTTATTATAGTGGCAAAAGCCAATAATATCATCATCTTCTATTGTCACATTTTTCCATATCCAATAAAGCCCTGTCATCTCTCCATAATATTCATTTTCAGACGATATGTTATCACCCATATCATCATGCAAATTATAGATAAAGTTCTTCCGACTAGCAGCTCCTACCTCAATCGGGATTCCATCCTTTATCCGAATAACAGGTTTTCCAAAAGTAGAAATATAAATGCTACACATACAACTTAACTAAGACGTATAAATTAATAATATTTTTCAACTAACAGGGAAAGACATTCTTTCTGTCTGAAAAAAGACTTAACGGAAGTATTGCCAGAAAACATAACCCCAAAGTTATCTCAATACTTGATAACACGATATAAGTATACAGCAGACAAAGGAAAGGATTCTTTCGTGAACTATTATAATCAATATGTTTGACTACAAAATAAAAAAGAAGCACAAATAAGAGCACCCCTACTATGCCCCAGTCAATATAATCATTCAACAACCCATTCTGTGTATTGGGCATATTTACATAATATTGAGTAAAAAAGGTGGCTGTGCCATTTCCATAACCAAACCAAGGTTGATCCTCTATTAAATCAAACATTTTAGCATAAATAACAGTACGGCCAGTAAGCGTTAAATCCTCGTGAAGAACATCTTCTATCAAATATTGGATAAATGGAATATCCAATACAACTTCATAAAACAAAAAAAAAGTATCAAACAACAATAAGAGCACTAAACCTCCCCAAGGATTATACAACCATGGCATCTTTTTATAACAATATAAAAAGATTACCATAAAACTTATCCCCACAATAGCTGTAGAGCATTCTACCGCATAGGAAATCAATGCCGTAACTACAATATGAGCACTCAAAAACAAAAGTTCCCGCAAGCGCCCCTGCTCAATTTTCACTATATTATTTTGATAATACAGCGCCAACCAAAAAAAATGCATATAAGACACTGCAAACTTATTGCCTAATAAATAAAGAATATCCGTACTTTCTTTCCCCGATACAGATGGCATTTGTCTCAAAAGGAAGACGTCGTTAATACACAAATAGCCCACTGACAAATAATAGGCCATGTGAAGAAAAGCAGAAACATTACGCTTTTCATTAAGGTATTCTATGAAGAAAAATATTCCCGTAACACATAATATTAATAATACTCCACTAAACGGAGAAACAGCATGAAAACTGGCTGGTAATTTTATATACACCATGTGAAACGACGAAAACAAAACTGCAATATCAAATAACAATAACCAAATATTAATGTAATTGTATTTCTTATTGAGAAAATACCTCCACTTATCAGATAGATACACAAACAATAAAATAATACAAATATATCTTACTATTTTAAAGTCATTTTCCAATGGAAGAAAAACGCTATGAAAAACCAGCAGCGAAGGATAAACAAATCTTTTCATGGACTGATTGAATAACACTGGAACTTTATTAAAAAGTTTTATTAACACGTTCAAGAATTGATGCAAGCATGCATCCAGATGTTATTTTATGAGAAAAAAGCAAGACATTATGTTCTATTTCATTCATTTGTCGATCTGACAATTCAAGCAATCTCCTTTCTATATCTTCCAATGAATCAATCGTTATTCCCAATTTATAATCTTCAACGAACTTTGCCAATGCAGAGTGACTCCATACTATTAACGGTTTTTGTGACGCCAAATATAATGAAGCTTTATGAGACGAATTAATTTTTAAATACTCCCCCATTAGTCCGCTACATTTATTCAATTCATCTCCATCCCATACAAGTCCCCACTTCCCTCTTATTTTATCAACACTATCAGACTCAAAACATCCATCATATATCAAAGACTCAGATTCAATCAGTTCAATATCACGAGTTCCATATAAATAATATTTTATATAAATATTATTTAATTGATTCATTTTTCTTAGAAACATGGACTTTTTCAGATTTCCTGCAAAACAAATAGAGAAACGGTTTTCATTATTTGACACAGGATTATTAGTCACAAAATAATCAAATAACTGAAGTATTTCAATTTTATCAGCCGATATGCCATTTTCCACCAATAAAACTTTCATGGCTTCTGTATGAACTATTATCGTATCAAAAAAATTAAAGATTTTGCATTCCTTAGAACTCAGCGCACCATGAAACCTATATGAATGAATGTCATGAATTAGTACTTGAGTTCTTATATTATTTTCTTTTAAAATAAAAAGAGCATATTTTATATAAGCGTCGAATGGATATTGAATAAAACAAGTACTTCCGGATTTTATTTTCGAAAAACCGAAAACCGTCACTCCTAAATTATAGATTTGTTTTACAATAAACGGCAATTTATTATTTGTTATAATATACAAGGCTTCATATCCTTCCCTTTTTAATATTGCAGTAACATCTTTCGGTGCTTTTGACCAAGCATTGTACTGGGTAGAAGATTGAGGCGTAAATAAAACATGTATTTTCTTCATTTTGAATTATTGATTTGGTTTACTTTAATGAAAATCCATATAAAAATATAAGTTGACTCATAAAATATTATTCTTATATGCAATTCTTGCTATCGCAAATAGCCAAGCAATGCACAAGTTCTAACTAAAATATGATACGAACATAGATTACGTTCCGTTAACTTGTACTATTTTCTATTACTTGTTGATTCTATTCTTTATAAAATACTTTCTTACAACTTCGAAGATTATTGTTCCCATCGCATCTTTTAATATCAGCAAAACAGCAACATATCCTCCTCCACCAACCACGAGCATAGTTACCAACATCGCAGAATCACCAAATTCAAGCAACGATATGAAATACAGGCAAATTCCCATCACCGCACTTCCCAACACATAATGTAAATGTTCCCTCTTAAAGAAACAAATAGGAATATATCTACGACCAATAAAAAACATAGAAACTGTCACAGCCACTTCGGCCAACATATAAGCCAGCGCTGTACCATTATGCCCGTAACGAGGTATCAACCATACATTCAAAAGTACATTTACGACTGCACCGATGCCCGTGCAAACAATGACAATATTTATTTTTCCCATCGGATAAAGCACCTGCAAACCCATTACTCCAGAAATACCCACCATCAGAATATTAAACGCCACGATTTGAGAAGTCAATATGGCTGGAGCGAAACCATCACCACTCAACAATAAAATGGCACTATTACTAATAAATACCAGTCCTACTGTCAGAGGCATAGTAATAGCCAAAATAAAATCATACGATTTTTGAATTAACAATTTAAACTCGTTCATTTTACCTTCTGCTATCAAATTAGAAGTACGAGGAATCATCACTGTCCCTAACGCACCGGAAACACTCATTGTAATAATCATTATTTTAGTCGCTGCCGTAAAATAGCCCACAGCTTCCGCATCTTTCATAAAACCCAACAATACATTATTCAACTGAAGATAAATGCTGACTATAACATTAAACACAAAAATTTGCAATGCAGGTTTTAGATGTCTAAAAGGGTGTAGAGTTGAAAAATGAACCGCATTTCGATACAGATATTTCCGTAAACGAATAAAATTAAACACATTGCCACCCAACGTACCTAAAACCGTATAAATACCATACCATAATATATCTTCCTTTGTTTTTACTAAAAGAAAAAGCAAGACTATTGATACACTTTTAACAATCAGTCCACGAACAGCCACATACTTAAAATCTTCTATTCCTTGATAGAACCATTCACAACCTATCGCCGTAAAGAAAATAGTCACACTTAATATCAAGAATAAAGGAACATTTGTCTGCACCTGGGGTACTATCATGCAAACAATAGCAACTACCACATATCCTAATAAGGACAAAAAGGCATGAAGTAAAAGGATCTCTACTGCAATCTGAGTCATTTTCTTCCCATTATCACGCACCTTTGCTACCTCACGCATGGCGTACATTGGAATACCAAGACAAGTAAATAAACTAATATAAGAGATAATAGATTGAAAAAAGTTCACTTGTCCTATGCCATCTGCCATCATAATGCGAGAAGCATAAGGAAAAGTAATGAGAGGAAATAAAAGTTGAGAACCAGAGTTTATCAAATTAAACAGATAGTTTGCTTTTACTGATTTTGCCATTTATATTCTACTTAAGATATATATCATTCATCTGTAACATTACTAATCTTACACCCCACACATTAGTAACGTGTGGGGTGGCACGTTACCAACCTTCCGGCATACACGTTACTAACCCTTAAAAGATCCTGTTCTTTTCCGAAAAGAACAAGGTCTTTAAAAAAAAGAACAAGAGCTTTTTAAAATTTGACCTGTTGTTTTTTCCATAACAGCATCTACATGCCGAAACGCCTTACTTTTCCTTCAGATCTTTCAGCCACTCCGCAAACACCCTGCTTGTCGGCATTCCGGCTGAAGGATATGCATTGTGAAATGTTTCAACCGGAAAATATCCTTCAGGAAAACGACTCCCCAAAAATCGGAAAAACATCAGCTCGGCTGAAACATTCCAATCCCCAGCTGAAGGATTCCCAAACCCAATCCTTCAGCCGGAATGCCCACGGGTAGGGCGTTTGCGAGCAGGCTGAAGCTTTTGAAGGATTTTTCAGGGTATTTCCTATAGAACATGATCGATGACCATATTCCACTGAAAAAAGTAAGATATCTTCGTGAGCAAAGTAAGATATGTTCCCAAGCAAAGTAACACCGCTTACTTGCCTCACGAAGTCCACATACTTTTCTTTACAACAAAAAAGATCTCACGGCCATCTCATGCCAGTGACGATAATCCCCCATCGGCAAAGAATGCTCCAACCACACTTTCCGGTAAATTCCATCGTGCAAAAGGATGTACTCACCCAAACAGCCCTCCGCCTCATCGGCAGGAACGGAAGCCATCACCACATATTCCACACAATCCGGGACACGAAACAAAGTCAGCTCACTTTCAGAAAACAAACCGCTCAACCTACAGGCGGAACGCTCAAAGGCCACCCAATACGCACCAATGTCATACAGATAAATGAACTTATCATTATTCTGTTCCCTGGCTAAGATTTCCTTATGCTGATTCTGAATCAGCTGTTGGAGCCGGATGCCTGACGGCATGGATGTGGTTCTACACATTTATATATAAGATTTATATTATCAGATCGTTTACTTTCCCCATTAATCAAGGAATAAGAATGTTTAACGTAGCAAATGAAGTCATCTCTTCTTCGGCTCTTCTATCACTTCTATCAAGTCCGGCGAAAGCGTCGCCATGGCCATGGCTATCACTCCTTGCAGACTGATAACCACACGACGGTCTCTCGCACCTTTCACCTTTACAAACACCCCCTCGTAGCCCTCGAAGTCACCACCCGTAATACGGACTTTCGTACCTTTACGCAAGTTCACCTCATCGGGACTGAAGAAAATAAGATGCTCGTCATACGTCCCGGCCACAGCGATAAACTGCTTCATCTGATCATCGGGCACAATGATTTTCTGTCCGTTGCGAATGTCAATCATATATTGAAGATAAGGAAGTTTAAACTTCACCTTCTGGAGTTCGGACTGGACGGCATGAACAAATATCAGATCACTGATAACGGGAACCAACTCACGCCTCTTGCGCCCGTTCCTTATACGAACTTCGTAACGCATGGGGATGAAGTTGTTGATTCCTTCTTTATCCAACAAAGCCTTGACCTGCATCCCCCGGCGATAGGTGGCACGCATGGCAAACCATTGCATTTTTTCACTTGAAAGCATAGTTATGGAGCTTTGAAATACAGATATATATCTGCAATTCAATCAATTACGAGAAGTTTCGTAAAGTACAAGAGGAATCGGCCTCTTGTGATTAAGCTGACCGGAGAAAAGCTATTTCAACAAATGGAGGATGGGAATCCGCACGATGTAGATGCAGCCTGTCGGGTCAACCGATGACCTTCCGCAGATTCCCGAACCGGACGGTTCTTATGTGTTAAATCAGAATTTATAATACCTATATATAAAAAAAGCGCGGGAATCTGTACCTGTTACTCGTCCCGCCCTACAAGGCCTTCGCATTGCCCAATCCAGTCTGAACGAGCAACGCAGAAGCCCACGCCGATATGTATAATGACACTTGAATGCACCTTTGACCGGCAAAGGCGCACCAAGGATATAAACATACCCCGCAGACACCTACTGTTGCTTTGTTTTGGCTGGATTTTAGAATTTGCGAAGTTCTGTAGAGCCAAGAACAAAACGTCAAGTAAACGTCTTTTCTATATATGTATATTTCCCACCTCCCTAACTTCCTTGCGGAAGTACCGGCGTGGAAAACGTGGCAAAGATAGCAATTTAATAAATAGGACGAAAATATATTCCGCTATTTTTAGTGATGTTTCTTGATTACTCAAAAAACAAACAAGAAACAGATTATCGGTATACTTACCTTGATGCAAATTCTTCCGGGCGTATCATCGCTCAGATGGTAAGATATAAGATACAGCAAACAAGGCTACCTGATACTCGGTACACGCCTACCCTGTCTGACTTGCCCGGTTCTTGGTATGAGCTTGGCTTGTTCACCGCATCTCCCTGACGAGTGCAAAAACGTCACGCAGCAACATAGCCGTACCTATTTATTCTGGTCATATCTTCTTTATACTTAATTATCTTTCTGTTGAAACTATGATTGTGGAAAAATTAACATAAAAAAGGCGTGAAACCAAATGGAATCACACCTAAACTATTATTAAGAGATTAATCAAACGGCAAGTAATTCTTTTCCCAAAAGATGGAGAGCCTCTTTAATCTGCATCTTCCTTATATCACTCGGCTTTTTAATACCATAGATATACTTGGAAAGAAGACTCTTGTTTATTCCCATACTACGTGCAACCTCTGACACATTTAGTTGAGGGAAACGTTTAAATATCATTGCTATCTCATTTTCATAATCCGGCTCCGCTGTATCGAAAAAACTGGATATATGAATATCCTCATCCAATGATTCCCAACGAATATCGTCACCAAACTTTCCTATCTTGAAATCAAGGCGCTCTCTGTCACTTGCATCCTTCAGCAATGGGAATGCCTCTAAGGGACGGCTGAAAGTTTCTCCACCATCCGTTTTCATATAAATGCGGTTAGCATCAAACCAAATGTCTTTTATTGTATCCATAACTTTCAGTTTTAATAATCATTCTCCATGATATTTTCTCCAGGCATCAATTATATCATCTTGGTATGTTTCAATTATTACCAATGCCTTTTTTATATCTTTCGGTCTTATGCCGTTATTCGATACAACTTCTATTGTGGGATAAACATTAACTTTTGCTCTGCCATCACCATTCTGAATATGGACATGAATAGGTAAATGTTCGTCAGAATAGAAATAAAACCGAATACCAAAAAGTTCAAATGCGTTGGCATAATTATATGATATTTTTAATTTTACTAATACAAATATAGGGATAAATATTTATCCCCGCAAATAAATAAGCAAAAAAATAGCGGCAACTCTTTTCGAACCACCGCTCCATAATCCATTTTTTACAAAGAAACCAATTTTCCTTCTGTTTTCCTAACAATCTAACTTTTTTAGGACACCTTAAAATGAAGAAGAATTCAGGAATATCTTGAAGTAATTTTATTCTTCAATCCATTCTACAATTTCCTGTGAAAGCGGACTGGTAGTAGAGCCGATTGAGGCAACCCATCTACCATTTTCATCAATCAGAAACTTATGAAAGTTCCACCCTATCTTAGCATCCGAAACCCCGTTTTCACTTTTATGCGTAAGCCATTGATAGAGGGGAGCTATATCTTTCCCCTTTACAGATATTTTAGCCATCATAGGAAAAGTCACTCCATAATTCAACGTACAAAACTCCTTGATTTCTTCATTCGTTCCGGGTTCCTGATGCAGGAAATTATTGGCAGGAAATCCGATAACGACAAAATCATCTTTTCCATATTTCTCATACAATTCCTCCAACTTGGCGTATTGGGGAGTGAAACCGCATTTAGATGCCACATTGACTACCAATACTTTCTTACCCTTGAATGTGGAAAGTGGCAAGTCCTTCCCGTCAATAGTCTTGACCGTAAAGTCATAAAAACTTTTTTGCTGTGCGCCAGCTACCGATGTGATCATGGTTACAATTATGCTTAATATAAATGTTTTCATTTGAAATGCTATTTTATAATAGAACAATTCATGAACTTGAAAAGTTTTCTCTGAAAGAAAAGATTGACGGATACCTATCGGACAGCTTCCTCCATGTTACCAAAAAGAAAGAACCTTTGTTTTTTGGAGAAGCAGGGAAAAGAAAGTATCTTTGTATGCTATACATATCTCTTTTACCAGAGTTTATTCATAAAAAAACAATATAACTAATGGAATATGCACCTTCAAACAGGAAACGATTGCCATACGGCATGATGAACTTTGCAGACATCCGTTTCGACAATTATTATTATGTGGACAAAACCGCCTTCATCCCACTGATAGAACAGTCGGACCGGTTTTTCTTCTTCATCCGTCCCCGGCGATTTGGCAAAAGTCTGACCTTGAGCATGCTGCAACATTATTATGATGTACGTACCCGCGATAAGTTTGACGCCCTGTTCGGAGACCTCTACATAGGAAAGCACCCCACCCCGGACCGCAACAGCTATCTGGTGCTGAAACTCAATTTTTCCGGTATCAGCGGGGAATTGCACAACTACCGTCAAGGACTGGATGCACACTGCCAGACCATGTTCGACTATTTCTGCGATATCTATGCCGACTATCTCCCACAAGGTATCAAGGAGAAGCTGGATGAAAAATCAGGAGCGGTAGAACAATTGGAATATCTGTTTACGGAGTGCAACAAGACTGAGCAGAAAATTTATCTTTTTATCGATGAGTATGACCACTTTACCAATGCCATTCTCTCCGATGCCGAAAGTCTGCACCGATACACTGAAGAGACACACAAAGAGGGTTACCTGCGCGCATTCTTCAACAAAGTGAAAGCCGGAACTGATTCCTGCATCAAGCGTTGCTTCATTACCGGAGTAAGCCCCGTAACCATGGATGATCTCACCAGCGGATTCAATATAGGTACCAATTACTCCCTCTCACCAGAGTTCAACGAAATGACAGGATTCACAGAAAAGGAAGTGCGTGAGATGCTGACGTATTATTCCACAAACAGTCCGTTCAACCATACCGTCGGCCAACTGATAGATATCATGAAGCCGTGGTATGACAACTACTGCTTCGCACCGGAATGCTATGGAGAGACTACCCTGTACAATTCCAACATGGTTCTCTATTTTGTCAAAAACTATATTCTGCGAGGCAAAGCGCCACAGAAAATGATAGAAAGCAACATACGCATAGACTACGAAAAACTCCGGATGCTGATTCGCAAGGACAAGGAGTTTGCTCATGATGCCTCCATCATACAAACCCTGGTAAGTCAAGGATATATCACCGGAGAACTGAAGGATAGCTTTCCGGCTGCGAATATTGTCGATCCGGACAATTTCGTGAGTCTGCTCTATTATTTCGGTATGCTTACCATCAGCGGAATGCACGAAGGGAAAAACAAACTCACCATTCCCAATCAGGTAGTGGAAGAGCAACTATACACCTATTTGCTGAATACATACAATGAGGCCGACCTTAGTTTCAGCAGTTATGAGAAAGACGAATTAGCCAGTAAACTTGCTTATCGGGGCGACTGGCAGGCCTACTTCGGTTACATAGCCGACTGTCTGAAACGTTACGCTTCACAACGTGACAAACAGAAAGGAGAGTTTTTCGTACATGGATTCACACTGGCCATGACAGCGCAAAACCGCTTCTACCGCCCTATTTCTGAAGCGGATACACAAGAAGGATACGCTGATCTTTTCCTGTGTCCTTTGCTGGAAATCTATCCGGACATGAAGCACAGTTATATCATAGAGTTGAAATATGCCAAATACAAAGACTCTGAGAACCGTGTGGAAGAACTGAGGCTGGAAGGGATTGCCCAGGCAAATCGTTATGCTGATTCCGACCGGGTGAAAAATGCTGTAGGCACCACACAGCTACACAAAATAGTAGTGGTCTATAAAGGAATGGAAATGAGAGTGTGTGAAGAGATAGTACCTTTGCATGAAACGTACAACTAAAGATATCTTTAAAGGAAAAAGAAGCTACAACGACTTATGAGCAAACAAGGAACCATCATTGTGGTAGATGATAACAAAGGAGTGCTGTCGGCAGTAAAGCTATTGCTGAAAAACCATTTCGAACATATTGTCACACTGCCCTCACCCATCACACTGCCCGCTGCGTTGCGTGAAGAAAACGCGCAAGTGGTGCTGCTGGATATGAATTTCAGCAGCGGACTGAATACCGGGAATGAAGGTCTGTACTGGTTACACGAAATAAAGAAAATACAACCCTCCCTGCCCGTAGTACTTTTCACAGCATACGCTGACATAGACCTGGCAGTACGCGGCATCAAGGAAGGGGCGACAGACTTCATCGTCAAGCCCTGGGACAATGCCCGGCTGATAGAAACCTTGCTGTCTGCCTGCCGCAATTCCTCCAAAAACAAGAAGAGAGCGGAAGCCCCTAAAACCGTATCTTCTATGTATTGGGGAGAAAGCAATGCCATGAAGCAACTGCGGACGCTGATAGAGAAAGTGGCGCAAACGGATGCCAATATCCTGATTACAGGAGAGAACGGCACAGGAAAAGAAATGCTGGCGCGGGAAATACATGCGTTGTCTGCCCGATACCGGCGGGATATGATAACAGTGGACATGGGTGCCATCACCGAATCCCTGTTCGAAAGCGAATTGTTCGGCCATAAAAAAGGCTCGTTTACCGATGCCCATGCCGACCGTGCAGGTAAATTCGAAGCCGCCCATGAAGGGACTTTGTTTCTGGACGAAATAGGCAACCTGCCCTATCACCTGCAATCCAAACTACTCACCGCCATCCAGAGCCGAAGCGTGGTACGAGTAGGAAGCAACGAACCGATACCGGTCAACATACGTTTGATTTGCGCCACCAATTGTGATTTGGAAGAGATGGTGGCCAAAGGCAAATTCCGCGAGGATTTGCTTTACCGCATCAATACCATCCATATCGAGATTCCCCCTCTGCGGGAACGCAAAGAGGATATTATCCCTTTGGCCGAACGCTTTATAGACCGGTTCTGCAAACAATATGACAAAGGAACGATCCTTCTTTCTACCGGTGCGCAAGAAAAATTACGGACACATCCGTGGTATGGAAACATACGCGAACTGGAACATGCCGTAGAGAAAGCGGTCATTATCAATGAAGATGGTATATTGAGCGAGGAACATTTTCATTTTCCCCGAAAAGCAGCGGCTCCTGCGACAGAGACAAGTGTTTCAACTCTGGAAGAGATGGAATTGCAAATGATTCAGAAAGCGATAGAGAAATGCAACGGAAACCTCTCGGCAGTAGCGGCACAGTTGGGAATTACCCGGCAGACACTTTATAACAAGATGAAAAAGTTCGGATTATGACCTATTTTTAAATAGGAACTAAAGAAACATCCAAACGAAACAATAAATAATCAAGCTGTGAAACAATTCTTCTTCCGCCTATTTACCGTACTGGTTCTAGCCATTGCCTGCACCCTGCTGATTCAGCAACGCAACTGGCTATGGCTATGTATCGTTATACCTTCGTTCCTCGTTTCCATAGGCTGGTTTTACCGCCTGTACACTTTTAATACTCGAAAAATAGCCTTTCTGCTCGATGCTATCGAAAATGATGACCCCGCCGTTCGTTTTTATGAACATGCCTCCCCCAGTGATTCCACTATGGTCAATGTCATGCTGAACCGCATCGCATGTATTTTGTACAATGTAAAGCAGGAAACGGCACAACGCGAGAAATACTATGAACTGATTATGGACTTTGTAGAAACCGGCATTGTAGTACTGAACAGCAAAGGCTCCGTCTATCAAAAAAACAAAGAGGCCATGAATCTGTTGGGACTGGATGTTCTGACTCATGTCAAACAACTCTCCCGCATCTCGGATGAACTGATGACTGCTTTGGAAAAAGCAGTCCCGGGTGACAAGCTGCAAATTCAGTTCAACACCGAACGGGGAACGGTGCATCTTGCCTTACGGGTGTCCGGCATCCGGATCAAAGACGAGGAACTCCGCATTATTGCCTTGAGTGACATCAACCGGGAATTGGATGAGCGGGAAATAGATTCATGGATACGCCTCACCCGCGTGCTGACACACGAAATTATGAACTCCCTCACCCCTGTGACCTCCCTCAGCGAAACGCTGCTGGCACTTCCCGGTGCGGAGAACGAAGAGATGAAGCAAGGATTGGAAACGATCCACACCACAGGTAAAGGATTGATAAACTTCGTCATGTCCTATCGTAAACTGACACGCCTGCCAGCGCCTGAGCCATCTCTATTTTATGTTCTTCCCTTCCTGGAACGAATGATAAAACTGGCACAGCACCAGCATCCGTGCCCCAACATCACCTTTTCCATCCTCGAAGCCCGGGAAGATCTGATAGTCTTTGCCGACGAGAACCTGATAGCCCAAGTCGTCACGAATCTGCTGAAGAATGCGATTCAGGCTATAGGTACTGCTCCTGACGGAAGGATTACCATAAAAGCCTATTGTGACCAACAAGAAAGTATCCGTATCGAAATAGCCAACAACGGCCCTGCCATTCCTCCCGATGCAGCCGAACAAATCTTTGTACCTTTTTTCACCACCAAGGATGAGGGAAGCGGTATCGGCCTAAGCCTGAGCAAGCAAATTATGAGACTGAGCGGAGGCACACTGACCCTGCTACCTTACAAGGAAAAGGGACAGGATACTATTTTCGTACTGGTCTTTAATTAATAATAATGTGCTTGGCAAATTGACAAATTATTTAAAATGAAACATTCTCCTGAATTATTAGTTTATAAAGCCTCTGCCGGTTCGGGAAAAACATTCACACTGGCTGTGGAATATATAAAACTGCTGATACAGAACCCACGGGCATACCGTAATATACTGGCAGTGACCTTTACCAACAAGGCCACTACCGAAATGAAAGAGCGGATTCTGAGCCAGTTATACGGAATATGGATAAAAGATAAGGATTCTGACCCCTATTTACAGAAAATCACAGAAGAGCTGCAAATGCCCCAAGAAGACATAAGGACAGCCGCCGGTACGGCACTGCACTACATGATACATGATTACAGCCGCTTCCGGGTGGAAACCATTGACTCATTCTTCCAGTCGGTGATGCGTAATTTGGCACGGGAACTGGAATTGGGCGCCAATCTGAATATCGAACTGAACAATATGGAAGTACTGAGTGATGCCGTGGACTCCATGATAGAAAAGCTGGACCGGAAATCTCCCGTACTCTATTGGCTGTTGGAATATATAGAAGAAAGAATAGCTGATGACAAACGATGGAATGTTTCCGGCGAGATAAAGAATTTCGGACGAAACATCTTCGATGAAGGATATATAGAAAAAGGAAACGGACTACGGGAAAAATTACGGGACAAAGACTGTATAAAGAACTACCGCAAGACGCTGCAAGCCATTTTGGAAGAGGTGCAGGAACAAATGAAAGGATTTGCCGATCAATTCTTCGGAATATTGGATACAGACGGGGTGAAAGTAGAAGATCTGAAAAACGGCTCCCGAGGTATAGCCAGCTATTTTAATAAACTGCAATCGGGCAAACTGGATGACAGCGTCCGCAATGTAACAGTGGAAAAATGTCTGGACTGCCCCGACGAATGGGTGAAAAAAACTTCCCCCATACGCAACGCTATCATAGGCCTGGCAGAAAAAGAACTGATTCCCCTGCTGAATGAATCGGAAAAATACAGAAGCCGGAACAATATGCTGGCCAATTCCTGCCAACTCTCCCTGCGCCACGTAAACAATATCCGTCTGCTGGCCAATATAGACGAGGAGGTACGCGAATTGAACCATGAGAACAACCGTTTCCTGCTGTCGGATACCAACGCGTTGCTTCATAACCTGGTAAAAGAAGGAGATTCCTCTTTTGTATTCGAAAAGATAGGAACGACCATACGCAACGTAATGATTGATGAATTTCAGGACACTTCGCGTATGCAATGGGACAATTTCCGTCTGTTGCTGCTCGAAGGACTGTCCCAAGGAGCCGACAGCCTGATTGTAGGAGACGTGAAACAATCCATCTACCGCTGGCGAAACGGTGACTGGGGCATACTGAACGGACTGAAAACAAACATCGAAGCCTTTCCCGTCAAAGTAAAGACACTGACCACCAACCGCCGGAGTGCCGCAAACATCATTCACTTCAACAACGAAGTGTTTACAGCCGCCTGCGAGGTGTTGAACAACATTTACAAGGAAGAACAAAAAAAGGAATGCAAGGAACTGAAGGAAGCCTACAGCGACGTGTGTCAGGAGACATACAAAGATCCCGGAAAAGGGTATGTCAAAGTGGAATTTCTGTCGGATACGGAAGACATGACCTATATGGAAAACACCCTGCACCACTTGGGAGAAGAAGTGGAGCGGCTTGTGGCGCAGGGTGTACAACTGAAAGATATGGCCATCCTGGTACGCAAGAACAGAAGCATTCCTTTAATAGCCGATTACTTCGACAAGAACACGTCTTACAAAATCGTATCCGATGAGGCATTCCGACTGGATGCCTCACTGGCGGTATGTATGATAATGGATGGTCTGCGCTGCTTGTCACAACCCGGAAACCGGATTGCCAAGGCGCAACTGGCTGCTGCTTATCAGAATGAAGTATTACATAAAGGAATAGACCTCAACACTCTATTGCTGAACGAAATAGATGATTATCTGCCATCCGCTTTTACAGAAGAACTGGAGCAGCTTCGCCTCATGCCACTGTATGAACTGATGGAAAAACTTTTCAATCTGTTTCAGATGTCCTGCATCGAACAACAGGATGCCTATCTGTGCGCCTTCTTTGATGCGGTGACGGAATATTTGCAAAGCAATTCTTCCGAATTATCCGCTTTTATCACCTACTGGGAAGAAAAACTAGGCAGCAAGACCATCCCTTCCGGCGAAGTGGAAGGAATTCGCATTCTCTCCATCCACAAGTCCAAAGGATTGGAATATCATACCGTACTGCTACCCTTCTGCGACTGGAAAATGGAGAATGAGACTTACAACCATCTGGTATGGTGTGCTCCCCGGCAAGCTCCGTTTAGCGATCTTGACATTGTTCCCATCAACTATTCCACAGCCATGCAGCAATCCATTTATCGGGAAGAGTTCCTGAACGAACGCCTGCAATTATGGGTGGATAATCTGAACCTGCTTTATGTAGCATTTACCCGTGCCAAAAAGAACTTGATTATATATGGAAAGGCGGAACAGAAAGGAACGGTATCCGAATTGTTAGGCAATGCCTTATCCGACATGACCGGAAAGAGCTATGCCACCGGAGAAGAAATATACGAACTGGGAACACTCTATCTCTCCTCTCACGAAGAGGAAAAACAAGTGTCCGGCAACAAGCTGCTGACTGTAGCCCGACGTTTGCCTATTCATCTGGAAACGCTGGAAACCAACATCGAATTCAAGCAGTCCAACCGTTCTGCCGAATTTATCCGGGGAGAAGAGGAAGCGGAAGACAAATACATCCGGCAAGGACAGCTGTTGCATAATCTGTTCTCCGTAATCCGTACCACGGACGATGTGCCTCCCGCCATAGAACGCCTGCGTTTCGAAGGAATCATAGAGTCGGCACAACAGGAAGAACAGATACGAAAACTCACCGAATGGGCTTTGAGGCATCCGCTGGTCAAAGAATGGTATTCGGGCAGCTGGGAACTATACAATGAGTGTGCCATTATTTATCGGGAAAAAGGAGTGTTGCAAACCCGCCGTCCGGACCGCGTGATGATAAAAGACGGGGAGGTGATTGTGGTGGACTTTAAATTCGGAAAAAAACGGAAGGCTTACAACAAGCAGGTGAAAGAATATATGGATTTATTATCGGATATGGGATATGAGCATATCCGTGGCTATTTATGGTATGTATTTAACAACGAACTGGAGGAAATAGAATAATGGAAAGCTTTTTGAAACTGGTAGCAGCCGATTTATATAAACATACGGAAGGAAACCTGGCACATACAGCCGTGGTTTTTCCCAACAAACGTGCCGGACTTTTCTTTAATGAGTATCTCGCCCAAGAGTCGGACTCACCTATTTGGTCGCCCGCATACGTCAGCATCAGCGAATTGTTCCGTAGTCTTTCTCCATGGGAAGTGGGTGATCCGGTAAAACTGGTATGCGAACTTTATAAGATATTCCGACGGGAAACTCAAAGTACGGAAACACTGGATGATTTCTATTTTTGGGGAGAAATGCTGATCAGTGATTTTGACGATGCCGACAAAAACAAAGTGGATACCGACAAACTGTTTTCCAATTTACAGGATCTGCGCAACATCATGGACGACTACACCTTCATTGACGATGAGCAGGAAGAAGCTATCCGGCAGTTTTTCCAGAACTTCTCCATCGAACGGAGAACAGCGCTGAAAGAACGGTTTATCTCCTTATGGGACGTATTGGGAAACATCTACAAGGGATTCCGTGAATCCTTAGCCTCTCAAAACATTGCCTACGAAGGAATGATGTACCGCCACGTGATAGAGCATCTGGATGTGGACAAACTTCCCTACGAGAAATATGTTTTTGTAGGATTTAATGTACTGAACAAAGTGGAACATACGCTGTTCACCCAATTGAGAGATGCCGGAAAAGCTGTCTTTTATTGGGACTACGACGAATTTTACAGGAGGGAAAACAGACAAGCCGTCACCCATGAAGCCGGAGAATTTATCCGCCGGAACTTACGCGACTTTCCTTCTCCCCTGCCCGATGAACTGTTCAACAATCTCTCGAAGCCTAAAGAAGTACACTATATCGCATCTTCCACTGAAAATGCACAAGCCCGCTACCTGCCTCAATGGATACGGAACAATCTGACCACACCGGAAAAGGAGACCGCAGTCGTATTGTGTAACGAAGCATTGCTTCAACCGGTCCTCCATTCGTTGCCGGCAGAAGTGAAACATGTCAATATCACCATGGGATTTCCGTTATCGCAAACTCCTGTATATAGTTTCCTCATCGCCTTACTGGAATTGCATACCCACGGATTTAATTTCAAAAGCGGCCGTTACACGTTTCAATCGGTTGTTACACTATTAAAACATCCCTATACCCGCCAGCTCACCGGCCAAGCCGAATTGTTGGAAAAAGAACTGACCCGGGACAACCGTTTCTATCCGTTACCCGGCGAATTGGGCAAAGACGAATTCCTGACCCGGCTTTTCACTCCGCTTTCCGGAAACCTGAATCTGTGCATACGTCTGTCCGAGACTTTGCAGCAAGTGGCAGGTATCTACCAGACAAACACTTCCGGTACCGGGGACACAGATGCATTCAACCAACTTTACCGGGAGTCGCTTTTTAAAGCCTATACCACCATCAACCGTTTCCGCACACTGATAGAAGAAGATGAATTAACCGTACAGCCCGAAACCTTCCGACGATTGCTGGTCAAGGTCTTGTCAGCGACTAATATTCCATTCCATGGCGAACCGGCCATTGGTATGCAGGTCATGGGGGTATTGGAAACACGTAACCTGGATTTCCGCCACTTGGTATTACTGTCGGTCAATGAAGGGCAGCTTCCTAAATCGGGAGGAGACTCTTCCTTTATTCCTTACAACCTGCGCAAAGCTTTCGGTATGACCACCATAGAGCATAAGATTGCCGTATATGCATACTATTTCTACCGTCTGCTGCAACGGGCAGAAAGGATTACCTTGATGTACAATACCAGTTCGGACGGACTGAACCGCGGCGAATGGAGCCGTTTCATGCTGCAATTCCTTATTGAATGGCCCCACCCCATCACACGTCAGTTTCTGGAGGCCGGACAGTCCCCCCAAGGCACCTCGCCTATCACTGTAGAAAAGACCCCGGATGTCATGCGCCGGATGCAAAGCCTGTTTGATGTCCGTGCCAATCCCAAAGCAAAATTTTCTCCATCAGCCTTGAACTATTACCTGGATTGTCCTTTAAAATTTTATTATAGGTACGTAGCCGGTCTCTCCGCCCCCGATGAAGTGAGCGCGGAAATAGACTCCGCCACATTCGGAAGTATTTTCCATTACGCCGCCGAGCATATTTATAAAGACCTGACCACTCATGGCAAAGTCATTCATAAGGAGGCATTGGAAACGCTGCTGCGCAATGAAGTGAAGCTGCAAGATTATGTGGATGCAGCCTTCAAGGAATTATTCTTTCATGTGCCGCAAAACGAGAAACCGGAATATAATGGCGTACAACTTATTAACTCCGCCGTTATTGCAAGATATTTAAAACAACTTTTACAAAACGATTTACGTTACGCTCCCTTCACTTTTGTGGCGTCGGAAATAGAAGTGGACGAACCCATCGACATACAGCCCCCCAAAGGAGTCATCAAATCACGTATCGGGGGAATTATCGACCGTATGGACAGCAAGGATGGCACACTCCGCATTGTGGACTACAAGACAGGCGGTGACGCAGACACCCCACCCAACGTGGAGTCTCTGTTTGTTCCGGACAAAAAACGCTCCAACTATGTATTCCAGACGTTCCTGTATGCCGCCATTCTATGCCGCAAGCAGCCAACAATGAAGATAGATCCGGCCCTTCTCTATATTCATCGGGCCGCCACAGAAACTTACTCTCCCGTTATACAAATGGGCGAGCCACGAAAGCCCAAAGAAGCCGTGGAAGATTTCAGCAACTATGAAAAGGAATACCGTGAACGACTTCAAGGGTTATTAGAAGAAATCTTTCATCCGGAAAAATCATTCACCCAAACAGAAACTATAGAAAAATGTGCCTATTGCGACTTCAAGGCCCTATGCAGAAGATAGCTATAGCGGTTAGTGATTAGTGGTTAATACCTGCGGCATGACAGCGCAGCCCACTAACCACTGATCACTAACTACTATTTCCTATTCCAACGCCCTCTGTCTGCAAAAACATCCACAGAATTTATCTTCCACATTCTCTATCGGTGCTTTGAAGATGCCATAGACGGAAGACCCCGACCCAGTCATGGCGGCATACACCGCACCCAAATCATACAATTTATCCTTTATGGCAGCAATCTCGGGGAACTTTTTGAAGACACTATCTTCAAAATCATTCTTCATACTGTCTTTCCATGTTTCTATAGGCTGCTTTACAATCTCTTTCAAAGAGACAGCCGGGCGCACAGGCTTTATTTCGGCAAACGCATCCCGGGTGGATACAAAGATATCAGGTTTAATCAGGATAATGTGATATCCCTTTAATGACAATTCCACAGGCTCGAACAGATTCCCGATTCCGGTAGCGAAAACAGGTTTGTTTTGAATGAAAAAAGCACAGTCCGCCCCTAGTTTTGCCGCATAGTCCTCCATCTGTCCGGTGCTGAGCCCCAATGAAAATTTATCATTCAGAAGCTTTATCATACAAGCGGCATCTGATGATCCGCCCCCCAGTCCGGCACCCGCCGGTATATGCTTGTACATGTGTATATCTACCGGCAACAGTCCGGGATAGTCTTTTTTTAATAACTTGTAGGCTTTTACTACCAGATTGTCTTCGGGCTCACCCTCCAAAGGAGATCCGCTTAGGTGTAAAGTGTATTCGTTGTCATTGTTTTCCCGCCGTGTCACTTCCAGAGCGTCTTGCAGGTTTATCGGATAAAATATAGTTTCCAGATTGTGGTATCCATCCGGGCGCTTTTCTATAATATTAAGTCCCAAATTAATCTTTGCATTAGGAAATGTAATCATATTCTGTTCTTTAAATAATTATTTTTAGTGTGTTTCGTCAAGATTGCTGCCCGTTCTACAAAGATGCACGCCATCTCTTTATCCGGACAGAGCGCCAAATATAGAACAAACTTTTCATTTTACCATATAAAAAAACCAATTACTGTCCAGATTGTTCATTTCTCTGTTGATCCAGGTTCATATTTCTTTTATTATTTTTGGGGATGGACGAGTGTCCAACTCAGCAAAAAGTTCTATCTTTGCCCTACTTTAAACAGATGACAATGGCAGAAACGAGAAAAACGACACGCACTCCCAGAGCTCCGAAAGCAAAACCTGTTGACGAATACGGACATTTGCAGCCTCAGGCACCTGAGCTGGAGGAAGCTGTATTGGGAGCTTTAATGATAGAAAAAGACGCTTACTCATTAGTAAGTGAGATTCTTCGCCCCGAATCTTTTTATGAACGCCGTCACCAGCTTATTTATTCGGCTATCACCTCGTTGGCTCTGCGCCAGCAACCGGTCGATATCTTGACAGTGGCCGAACAATTACGTAGCACCGGTGAACTGGAAGAGGCAGGCGGTCCTTTTTATATAACACAGCTGAGCGGCAAGGTAGCCTCTTCCGCACACATAGAATATCACGCACGTATCATCGCGCAGAAGTTTCTGGCACGCGAACTGATCACCTTTACCAGCAACATCCAGACAAAGGCTTTCGACGAGACCCAAGACGTGGACGACCTGATGCAGGAAGCGGAAGGAAAACTGTTCGAAATCTCGCAACAGAACATGAAGAAGGATTACACGCAAATCAACCCTGTCATTCAGGAAGCGTATGAGATGCTTCAGAAAGCGGCGGCACGGACGGACGGTCTGAGCGGTCTGGAAAGCGGTTTCCATGCATTGGACAAAATGACCTCGGGCTGGCAGAACTCCGACCTGGTGATTATCGCCGCCCGTCCTGCCATGGGTAAGACGGCTTTTGTGCTTTCCATGGCAAAGAACATGGCGGTAAACGCGAAGATCCCTGTGGCTTTGTTCTCTCTTGAAATGTCCAACGTACAGTTGGTCAACCGTATGATTGTCAACGTGTGCGAAATTCCGGGTGAGAAAATCAAGAGCGGCCAGCTGGCTCCGTATGAATGGGGACAACTGGACTATAAGATAAAAGAATTATACGATGCACCGATGTATGTGGATGATACACCATCCTTGTCCGTCTTTGAATTACGTACCAAAGCACGACGGCTTGTACGCGAGCATGGAGTAAAGATTATCATCATCGACTACCTCCAGTTGATGAATGCCAGCGGAATGTCGTTCGGCAGCCGTCAGGAAGAGGTCAGTACCATTTCACGCTCGCTGAAGGGGTTGGCCAAAGAGCTGAACATCCCCATCATCGCACTGAGCCAGTTGAACCGTGGTGTGGAAAGCCGTGAGGGTATTGACGGAAAACGTCCCCAGCTCAGTGACCTCCGTGAATCCGGAGCCATCGAGCAGGATGCCGATATGGTATGCTTCATCCACCGCCCGGAATACTATAAAATCTATTCGGATGAAAAAGGGAACGACCTGCACGGTATGGCGGAGATCATTATCGCCAAGCACCGTAACGGTGCCGTAGGTGATGTGCTGCTGCGTTTCCGTGGCGAATTCGCCCGTTTCCAGAATCCGGACGACGATATCATCGTACCTATGCCGGGTGAGGCGCCGGGTATTATCCGCTCCAAGATGAACGGTGGCGGCAACAGTGTGCCTCCCCCATCTCCCGATACCATACCTGCCGATAACAATCCGTTCGGAGCACCTATGCCCGAAGGGCCTTTACCGTTCTGACACTTATTTATCCCTCACAGAATGAACACGGATTATTTCCCTCAAAGAAAAAATCTGTGTTAATCTGAGTAATCTGTGGTGGATAAATAACAGGATAAAAGAAAATAATTACTAAATTTGCAGGTCATTTTGAAATACATAAAAAATATCATATATGAATATCTCTTATAATTGGCTGAAAGAATACGTCAACTTCGATTTAACACCCGATGAAGTAGCCGAAGCGCTGACCTCCATCGGTCTGGAAACCGGAGGCGTAGAAGAAGTCCAAACAATCAAAGGTGGTCTGGAAGGTATTGTCATCGGCGAAGTGCTGACTTGCGAACCTCATCCCAACTCGGACCACATGCATGTCACTACTGTCAACTTGGGACAAGGCGAACCGGTACAGATTGTCTGCGGAGCCGCTAACGTAGCTGCCGGACAGAAAGTGGTGGTTGCCACACTGGGTACCAAACTATACGATGGCGAAGAATGTTTCACCATCAAGAAATCAAAGCTCCGCGGAGTTGAATCCATGGGTATGATCTGTGCCGAGGACGAAATCGGTATCGGAACCAGCCACGAAGGTATCATCGTACTGCCGGCGGATGCCGTTCCGGGTACTCCCGCCAAGGATTATTTCAATATCAAGAGCGAATACGTACTGGAAGTGGATATCACTCCGAACCGTGCGGACGCCTGCTCACACTACGGTGTGGCGCGCGACCTGTATGCCTATCTGATTCAGAACGGCAAACAAGCCACCTTGAAACGTCCGTCTGTGGAAGCGTTCAAAGTGGATAACCATGATCTGGACATCGCCGTCGAAGTAGAGAATACGGAAGCCTGTCCGCGCTATGCCGGAGTCTCCATCAAAGGGGTCACTGTAAAAGAAAGCCCCGAATGGCTGCAAAACAAGTTACGTCTGATCGGGGTACGTCCCATCAACAATATCGTGGATATCACCAACTACATCCTTCACGCCTACGGCCAGCCCCTGCACTGTTTTGATGCAGATAAGATTAAAGGCGGTAAAATCGTAGTGAAGACTGTGGCCGAAGGTACTGCATTCGTCACGTTGGACGAAGTGGAACGCAAATTGTCCGACAGGGATCTGATGATATGCAACACCGAAGAACCGATGTGCATTGCCGGCGTATTCGGCGGTCTGGATTCGGGAACAACCGAACAGACAGTAGATGTGTTCCTGGAAAGCGCTTATTTCAACCCTACCTGGGTACGTAAGACAGCCCGCCGCCATGGATTGAGTACAGACTCTTCTTTCCGTTTCGAACGTGGCATTGACCCCAACGGAACCATTTATGCCTTGAAAGAAGCGGCTCTACTGGTTCAGGAACTGGCAGGAGGTACTATCTCTTCCGAGATCAAAGACAACTACCCTGCCCCGACAGCCGATTTCACCGTAGAGCTGAATTATGAAAAAGTCCACTCACTGATAGGAAAAACCCTACCGGTGGAAACCATAAAGAGCATTGTCACCAGTCTTGAAATGAAAATTGTGAACGAAACGCCCGAAAGCCTGACTTTACAAGTTCCCCCTTATCGTGTGGATGTGCAACGTGATTGCGATGTAGTGGAAGACATTCTCCGTATCTACGGATATAATAATGTGGAGATTCCTACTACCTTGAAATCCAGCCTGACCACCAAAGGTGAAGTGGATTACTCCCAGAAATTGCAGAACCTGATTTCAGAGCAACTGGTAGGTTGTGGATTCAATGAAATACTGAACAACTCACTGACCGCCGCCGCTTATTACGAAGCATCGGAAACATACAAGAACGAAAATCTGGTGTACTTGATGAACCCATTGAGCAACGATTTGAACGTGATGCGTCAAACCTTGTTATTCGGTGGTTTGGAAAGCATCCAGCACAATGCCAACCGTAAGAACGCTGACTTGAAATTCTTTGAATTCGGTAACTGCTATTTCTATAATGCTGAAAAGAAGAACCCGGAAAAAGTGCTTGCAGCATATACGGAAGAATATCATTTAGGACTGTGGGTAACCGGCAAACGCGTCAGCAATTCATGGGCCCATCCCGATGAGAACAGCAGTGTTTACGAGCTGAAGGCATACGTGCTGAACATCTTCACCCGTTTGGGATTGAATTTCGGCAACGTGGTATTCGGTAACCTGACCAACGATATCTATTCAACAGCCATCAGCGTACACACACGTGGCGGCAAGTTATTGGCCACCTTCGGCATCATCAGCAAGAAGATTCAAAAGGCATTCGATATAGACAATGAGGTATATTATGCCGAAATCAACTGGAAAGAACTGATGAAAGCCATCAAGTCCGCCAAAGTCAACTTTAAAGAACTTTCCAAGTTCCCGGCTGTGAAACGTGACCTGGCTTTGTTGATTGACAAGAATGTGCAGTTCGCGGAAATCGAAAAAATAGCCTATGAGACAGAAAAGAAACTGCTGAAAGAAGTGGAACTGTTCGATGTATACGAAGGCAAGAATCTGGAAGCGGGCAAGAAGAGTTACGCGGTGAGCTTCCTGTTGCAGGATGAAAGCGCGACACTGAACGACAAACAGATTGACAAGATCATGTCCAAACTGATTGCCAACCTGGAAAACAAACTAGGTGCAAAACTAAGATAACAATAAAAATAACCATTATAAAACTACAATCCAATGGGAAGAGCATTTGAATATAGAAAAGCTACAAAGCTGAAAAGATGGGGCCACATGGCCAAAACATTTACAAGACTGGGCAAACAGATCGCTATCGCAGTAAAGGCAGGTGGTCCGGAACCCGAAAATAACCCGACCCTGCGTGGTGTTATCGCTACTTGTAAGCGTGAAAACATGCCGAAGGATAACATCGAACGCGCTATTAAAAATGCAATGGGTAAGGATACCAGTGACTACAAAGGTATGACTTACGAAGGATATGGCCCTCACGGAGTAGCTGTATTTGTCGATACATTGACAGACAACACTACCCGTACCGTGGCAGATGTGCGTTCAGTCTTCAACAAATTCGGTGGAAACCTAGGTACTACCGGTTCTTTGGCTTTCTTGTTCGACCATAAATGTGTATTCACCTTCAAGAAGAAAGAAGGAATAGATATGGAAGAACTGATTCTGGACTTGATCGACTATAATGTAGAAGATGAGTTCGATGAAGATGAAGAAGAAGGAACAATCACTATCTACGGTGATCCGAAGAGCTATGCAGCTATCCAGAAGCACCTGGAAGAATGTGGTTTCGAAGAAGTGGGTGGTGATTTCACTTATATCCCCAACGATTTGAAAGACGTGACTCCCGAACAACGTGAAACGCTGGACAAGATGGTAGAACGTCTGGAAGAATTCGATGATGTTCAAACCGTTTATACAAACATGAGACCTGCATCTGAAGAGGAAGAATAAAATGAAAATAACCTATAAGACGCAAGGCACTTGCAGCAGCCACATTGAAGTGGAAGTGGAAGATGACGTTATTCAACAAGTTTTCTTTTGGGGCGGATGCAATGGAAATTTACAAGGCATCAGCCGGCTGGTGAAAGGAATGAAAGTGGAAGAGGTCTTACAGAAACTGGAAGGTGTAAGATGCGGAAACCGCTCCACCTCCTGCCCGGATCAATTATGTAAGGCGTTGCGTGAAATGAAACAATAAAAAAGAGGCTGTCTCATCTTGCAGTTCAAGTGTGAGACAGCCTCTCTTATTTTTCCAATATCCTATCTTACTTCCGGATCATTGTTCCGTTTCATTTTCTGATTTCTTCAAGGCCCCTCAAAGGTTGATGGTCTTCACCTTACCCGGAATAATGGTCAGATGCACCGTCCCATCCTTTTCTATCTCCACCTTCTGATACCTGGCCTCCACCACCACTTTTCCAT